>Ga0265780_10006528_pt1 | contig 14447 bp, 16 predicted proteins | sample P1T30metagenome_FD_192432 | JGI IMG/M metagenome (GOLD analysis project Ga0265780, IMG submission 192432) | Plant litter microbial communities from East Loma Ridge, Irvine, California - P1 T30 | ecosystem: Environmental > Terrestrial > Plant litter > Unclassified | place: USA: California... | reverse complement strand
ATTTGCGCCGACAAAATTCATCCGCGATTCCCGACGCAAGAACGCCTCACCCGGCGCGACCGGAGTCGCAGCCGGGTACACGGCATTACTTCGGCGAAAGCACCATCAGCATCTGACGGCCTTCCATACGCGGATAGGCCTCCACCTTGGCGGTCTCAGCCGCATCGGCCTGAACGCGCTGAAGCAGCACCATGCCAAGCTGGCCGTGCGATAATTCGCGACCGCGGAAGCGTAGCGTGACCTTCACCTTGTCACCCTCGCCGATGAACTCGATGATCTTCTTCATCTTGGTATCGTAGTCGTGGTCGTCGATATTCGGACGCATCTTGATCTCCTTGATCTCCTGCGTCTTCTGCGACTTGCGTGCGAGGTTCGCCTTCTTCTGCGCCTCGTACTTGAATTTGCCAACGTCGAGGAACTTGGCGACGGGCGGATCGGCGTTGGGCGACACTTCGACAAGGTCGAGCCCGACCGCCTGTGCCTGTTCGAACGCCTCGCGCGTGTACATCACACCCAAGTTCTCGCCGTCCTGATCGATCACGCGGACCTTGGGCGACTGGATGAATTCATTGTAGCGCGGGCCGTTCATCGGCATCGGCGCGCCCTGCGGGCGCCGGATCATGGGAGGACGTATGGGTATTGCTCCTGATGTTTCAGACCAGCCTATATAGGGGATTTCGCGGTTACGCGAAAGGTGCGGTGCAACAGCCTACGCAATTTTGCCCACGCCGCAGATCCCGAAGGTGTTTGGCCCTGCTCCGGCAGCGCGTGCCCACAGGCACGCGCTGATCCGGGAGAGTGGTGCGGTCGAGAAGACTCGAACTTCCACGGCCTTTCGGCCACAACGACCTCAACGTTGCGCGTCTACCAGTTCCGCCACGACCGCACGTGATACACCGGGATGCCCCGGTGGCTGGCAGGCGAGCGCCACTAGCAGGGCGATTTCCGGCTGGCAACCACAATATGCGATAATCGCACGCCGCGCTTTCGCTCAGTCGCGTTCGTCGCCCGAGAAGCTCAGCACCAGCTTCTTGGCGTTGACCGGCACGTCGAGCTTGGCGCTGTTGAAGCCGACCTGCCCGTGTGGCGCGAGCATCATCGCGTCGGGGCGGATCGTCCAGCTATACACCAGCCGGCCCTGCTCGTCGCGCAGCTCGGCGCGGATATCGGGCACCTGCTGGCGCGAGTCGGTCGGGTTCAGCACGTTGCCGCTGATCGCAAAGATTTCGCTGCCGTTATCGAGATCGTGATGGTCGATCGGTTTGCTGATGATCTTGAGCGGCGTCTCGCGCGGGCCGATCGGTAGGCCCAATTGCGCGGCAAGCCCCGGCGCGCCCGAATACAGCACACCAGCGGCGGCGATCAGCATCACCAGCCCGGCCGCGATCGCCGCAAGCGTCCAGCGCCTGGCCGGGTTGCGGCGCGGCTTGAACGGCGGGCGGTGCGCGAATGCGTCGTAATCGGCGACGCGGTAGTTGGCATCTTCGTACACGCGCGGCTGCGACGGCTCGGCATTCGCGGGTGGCGTGACGGACGCCTGCTCCGGCTCGGCATGCGGGACTGGCGCCGTGACGGGCTCGGCCACCGCGCTCTCGCTCGGCTCGATGCCGGTCTGGAACCAGCTATGCCGACAGTTCGCACAGCGCACTGTCCGGCCGTCGATACCGATCGCGGTATCGGGGACGAGATATCTCGTGCGACATTCGGGGCATTCGAGGATCATGATGGTCACGCAGTCTTGAGGCAGCGGGCCACCCGCAGCCTCGCCCGGAATCTAAGCATCCGTTCGCGGCGGTGGCAAGTCTTTCGAGTCGCGCGGGTTGAAGCATCGCGCCCGATTGTGCGAAGGGTTTTGCCGGGGCACGGCAACGAGGCAAGCGGCAAGCGCCGAAAGCATGGCGAATATCGTCCAGTTCGAGAATGTAGGCTTACGCTACGGCGGGAGTGCCGAGACGCTGTCCGACGTGAGTTTCACGCTGTCGGGCGGCGCGTTCTACTTCCTCACCGGCGCGAGCGGTGCCGGCAAGACCTCGCTGCTCAAGCTGCTGTATCTGGCGCAGCGCCCGACGCGCGGCAGCATCCGCCTGTTCGGCGAGGATGCGGTGACGCTGCCTCGCGCGCGGCTGCCCGGATTTCGCCGCCGGATCGGCGTGGTGTTTCAGGATTTCCGGTTGGTGCCGCACCTCTCCGCCTACGACAATATCGCGCTCCCGTTACGCGTCTCCGGTGTGGCCGAGAGTGACATCGACGCGCCGGTGCGCGAGATGCTCGCATGGGTGGGGCTCGACCAGCGCATCGAGGCGAAACCGCCGACGCTGTCGGGCGGGGAACAGCAGCGCGTAGCAATCGCGCGCGCGGTGATCGGCCGGCCCGAGATTCTGGTGGCGGACGAGCCGACCGGCAACGTCGATCCTGACATGGCGGAGCGGCTGCTGCACCTGTTCGACTCGCTCAACCGGCTCGGCACCACCGTGGTGGTCGCGACGCACGATTTCCACTTGCTGGGGCGCATCCCGGACGCGCGGATGATGCGGCTCGACAAGGGCAAGCTGCTCGACCCGACCGGCTCGTTGCGCTTCCCGCCGACAGGTGAGGGCGCATGAAGATCGGCTTCGTCACCGCCGCCGCCGATCGCCGGCTGCTCGACGAGCGGCAGAGCACGCGCGCGATGATGTGGATCATGGCGATCATGTTGTTCCTCACGGCGCTTGCCGCCGCGCTCGGCCTCGCGACGCTGACGGCGACGGCGCTGCTCGACCGGCAACTCGTCGGCCGGCTGACGGTGCAGATCGTCGAGCCGTCGGCGCCAGCCCGCGCCGCGCAGACCGCCGCCGTGCTGGGCGCGCTGCACGCAATGCCCGCCGTGCGCGACGCGGTGGAAGTCGACCGTGATCGGCTTGCGCGCCTGCTGCGGCCGTGGCTCGGCAATGATGGCGCGGACCCCGAACTGCCGATCCCGGCAATGATCGACGTCGATCTCGCCGCCGGCAGCGATGCGGCGGTGGCGGCGGTACAGGCGGTGGCGACGCGCGCGGCGCCCTCCGCACGCGTCGACCGGCACGAAAGCTGGATGTCGCCTGTCAGCAGCTTCATGCGGCTGGTGACGTGGTTGACCGCAGGGCTCGTCGCGCTGATCGCGGGCGCGACTGCGGCGGTGGTGATCCTCGCCACCCGTGCCAGCCTGGAAACGCACCGCGAGACGATCGAGGTCTTGCACATGCTCGGCTCGACCGACGTGCAACTGGCCCGGCTGTTCCAGCGCCGTATCGCGATCGACACCTTGGTCGGCGGAGCGGCCGGCACCGTGCTGGCGGCGATCGTCACGGCGGCGATGGGGACCCGGCTGGCGGCGCTCGGTTCGGATCTTCTCGACGGGCTGACGCTCGGCCAGCGGGACTGGGCCCTGCTGGCGATGCTGCCGCTCGCGTTCGCGTTGCTCGCCACCGTTGCGGCGCGCTATGCGGTGCTGCGCGCGTTGAGTAGGATCCTGTAATGGCTATGGTCCTGTGATCCGCAAAATCGCCGCTGCACTCGTCCTGGCCTGGGGCGGCGGTTTCGGCGTGTTCCTGGCGACGATGCCGGGCCCGCTCGACGATCGGCGTACCGATGCGATCGTCGTGCCGACCGGCGCGTCGGGCCGGATCGACCGTGGCCTCGCCCTGCTGCAACGCCACGCTGCCAGACGTATGCTGATCTCCGGTGTCGCCCCCGAAGTGCGGCCCGGCGAGCTGGCGGCGGAGTACCATGTCTCGCCCGCGCTGATGGCGTGTTGCGTCGATCTCGGCCATGAGGCGGTCGATACCCGCTCCAACGCGGAGGAAACCGCCGGATGGCTGCGCGAGCATGACTATCACACGGTGCGGCTCGTCACCTCGCGATGGCACCTGCCGCGTGCGCGGCTCGAACTCGTCAACGCAACCGGCGACGATATCACCGTGCTGGGCGACGGCGTCGCAAGCAAGCCGCGCTTCCTGACGTTGCTGGCCGAGTATAACAAGCTGATCGTGCGGGGCGTCGCAGTGTTGCTGAAAGCCGACGCATGATCCTCTTGCGCAACGTGCTTTTCCTGCTGGTGTTCTACGGCGGATCGGTAGTGGTCGTGCTGTTCTCGCCGCTTGCCGCGGTGTTCGGTCAGCGGGCAATGATCGGGTACACGCGCGGGTGGGTCAATTATCATGCGTGGGCGGTGCGTACGCTGCTGGGCATCGTCACGCGTGTCGAAGGCGATCCGCACCTCGGCACGCCGGTGCTCTATGCCGCCAAGCACCAGTCGATGTACGAGACGCTCGAACTCAGCCGGCTGCTGAACTGCCCGGCGATCGTGATGAAGCAGGAATTGGCGGCGATTCCGGTGTGGGGCTGGGCAGCGCGACGTTACGGCGCGATCGTGGTCGATCGCGAAGCTTCCGCCGGCGCGCTGAGGCGGATGCTGCGCGAGGCCCGTGTCGCGCTAAACGCCGGGCGGCCGATCGTGATCTTTCCCGAAGGCACCCGCGTCGCGCCGGGTGAGCACCCGCCGCTCAAGGCGGGGTTCGCCGGGCTGTACCAGATGCTCAAGCTGCCGGTGGTGCCGGTTGCGCTCGACAGCGGACGAGTGTGGCCGCGCCGTGGCCTGAAGCGGCCGGGTGTGGTCACGATCCGGTTCGGCACGTTGGTGCCGCCCGGGCTGGCGCGCAAACAGGCGGAGGCGCTGGTGCACACCGCGATCAACACGTTGGAGCCGGCCGAATGAGTGCCGTGATACGATTTGGCGCCGCCCGTTAACTGCGCGTGTTCATCCACTGCACGATCTTGTCGACGACGTGATCCTCGATGCCGTAATAACCGTGCGGCGTCAGCGATCCACAATCCTTGGCCGAACGGCTGATCCCACCAGACACCATCAGCACACGGACGTCCCTGCTCGCCTTCATGGCTGCGGCGATCCGGGGTGCGGCTTGTGGCGTGGCAACGTTGCAGCGGTCGTCCCGATTGGCGACGATCAGGGCCGGTACGCGCACCTGCTGCGGGTCGGCGCTGAACACCGTCTCGCCGCTTCCTCCCATCACCGACACGGATTCGGTCAGCACGACACCGGCGATGCTGCCGGCCGGCGCATGCGCCGCGCCGTTGGTGGCCGCGATCGATCCCTGGCTGGTGCCGAGCAGGAAGACCGGACCCGGCGCCTGACGGTGCGCAAAGGCAACCAGATCCTCGACGAGTTCGGCATAGGCCGGTGAGCTGCGCACGCCCCGCAGGTTGGCGCGGTCGATCGTATCCGGGATCAGAACGGCATAGCCACGCTGCGCCCACAGCGCTCGTGTCCGCACCACGAAGTTATCATCATGGCGGATGTCGCCGCTGCGTTCCAGACCGACGTCGCCGGCACCGCCCGGCAGCATGACGACCGTTCCACGCACACGCGCGGGCATAACGAACAGGACACGTTGGGAGGCGCCGCCACGAAGCGGCAGATCGAACGTCCGTTCAGGGGCGCCCGCGTCCATCGCAGCAGCGCCACCGACTCGTGCGGACACCAAGCTCGGCATAAGCGCCAGTGCCAGCGGCAGCGCCATCATCAAGCGAGATGTCATCCTGTTACCCATCAATTGCATCGCCGCAGCCGGCAATGCGCCAACGCACATTGCCGATGCATGACGGGTGTTGGCGATCTGCCGTCACGATCGACGTGCCGAAGCGAGGCTCGACGTATGCCAGCCCTGTCGCGGCCTGCTCAGTCCGGTTCGATCGGAGCGCGGCCCTTGAACCCCTGCGCGACGACGTACCATTCCGACGATGCCTTGCGGCTGGCCGGCGGCTTGGCATGCTTCACACTGGTGAAGTTGCGCTTCAATTCCGCCACGAGCGCCGAATCGGCACCGCCTGCGAACACCTTGCCGACGAAACCGCCGCCGGGCTCGAGCACGTCGACCGCGAAAGCGACCGCAGCCTCGACCAGCGCCATCGTGCGCAAAGCATCGGTCTGCGGGTGGCCGACGGTGTTCGCCGCCATGTCGGACAGCACCAGATCGGGCGCGCCGCCGAGTTCCGTGATCAGCTTGTCCGGCGCGGCATCGTCCATGAAGTCCATCTGGAGCAGCACCACGCCCTCAAGCGGATCGACCGGCAGCAGATCGATGCCGACCACCGCCGCCTTGGGCACCTGCCGCCGCACCACCTGCGCCCAGCCACCCGGCGCGACGCCGAGATCGACCACGCGGCGCGTGCCTTTTAGGAAGCCGAACCGCTCGTCCAGCTCGATCAGCTTGTACGCGGCGCGGCTGCGGTAACCCTCCGCCTTGGCGCGCTTGACATAAGGATCGTTGAGCTGGCGCTCGAGCCAGCGGGTCGATTGCGCGGTGCGCTTGCGCGCGGTCTTTACGCGGGTTCGCAGGCCGCCGCCGTCTCTACTCAAAACACAGGTCCGTTCATGAGGCGCCGTAAAATCCCTTCGCGGATGCCCCGGTCGGCTACGCCGAGCCGTTCCGCCGGCCAAAGATCGAGAATCGTTTCGAGGATCGCGCAGCCCGCCACCACCAGATCGGCCCGCTCGCTGCCGATACAGGGCAGGGTCGCGCGTTCGGCGATGCTCATCCGCGACAAATCGCTGCTGATCCTGCGCATCGACGCGGCGGGCACGATCAATCCGTCGATCGCGGCGCGGTCATAGTGCGAGAGTTCGAGATGCACGCTCGCCAGCGTCGTCACCGTGCCGCTGGTGCCGAGCAGGCGCGGTCGCTCGACCCGCGGCAGGCGACTGGCGAAGCCCGCGAAACTCTCCCTCACCGCCGCGCGCATCCGCGCATAGGCAACGGCACGGCCCTCCGCGCCCTCGCCGTGTCCGAGGCTTTCGGTGAGCGACACCACGCCCCACGGCGCGCTGTGCCAGTCGAGCACCACCGGATTGGGTCCACGCGTATCGACCAGCACCAGTTCGGTGGAGCCTCCGCCAATGTCGAAGATCAGCGCCGGCCCCTCGCCCGGTTCGATCAGCGCGTGGCACCCGAGCACGGCCAGCCGCGCCTCTTCCTCGGCGGTGATGATGTCGAGGTGGATACCTGTCTCATCATAGGCGCGGGCAATGAAGTCGGCGCCATTCACTGCGCGCCGGCATGCCTCGGTCGCGACCGCACGCGACAGCGCGACATTGCGGCGGCGCAGCTTGTCCGAACAGATCCTCAGCGCGGCAACGGTTCGTTCGATCGCGGCGTCGCTCAGCCGGCCCGACGAAGCGAGCCCCTCGCCAAGCCGCACGATCCGCGAGAACGCATCCACTACCGCGAAACCGCTGCCTTGCGGCCGCACGATCAGCAGCCGGCAATTGTTGGTGCCGAGATCGAGCGCGGCGTAATGGCGCGCCTCGGGCCACCGCGCACGCGCCTCCTTCGGGGCCGGACGGGCGGGGGGAATATCCCGCCGATGCGGCATTCTGGGCGACTGATCCCCCATGCCGTCAACTCACTCTCTTATGTTCTGCCGTCGCGTCGGCCGGAATGGCCGCCGTTCGGTGCTTGGTGGCCAAGCTAACGCAGGTCCGCGGATGCGGCAAGCGGGTTGACAGCACCGACAACGCCACCTAGGGGAAGCGCCCGCGTTGCCCCGTCGTCTAAAGGTAAGACTACGGACTCTGACTCCGTTAATTGAGGTTCGAATCCTCACGGGGCATCCAGCGAATTCTCCTTTGACACGAAAACCTGACTTCTGTGACAGAAGTTGGAGTACGGCGCTCCAGCCTGCTGATGATAGGCCCTCGCCTGAGGCTAAGACTGAACCTTGGGATCACGGCTACGACCGCTCAAGCCGCTCGAGCGCCCGGTCTGCTATGTTGAGCCACGTCGGTTCACGAGACGGCTCTTCAGCCCCGGAGGGATGACATCGTCTCAAGGGTGCCGAACGGTCGTATCCGGTCAGGGTGCTGCGCCGCTGGTGCGAAGCTACACGATAGATGATCAACTCGGACTTCGGTGATAAGCTGTCTGCCGGAAGGATCGGTCATGCAGCTCGACACTCAAGGCCACAACCCTCGATCAGCTATCACCAGCGAGGAACGAGCGCGCCGTCAGGCCGAAGTCGATTTTGCCCGAGGTAGCGTGCGCTACGAAGGCGGCACTCTCCCGGATGAGATTGAGTGTCTAAACACCCGCTAAATCGCCGGTGAGATCGACAGCGGTGAACTCACCGTCGCCGTTCTCTCATCCCACACGGTTCAACGTCCCTGATTTTGCAGGCACAATGGCTAGCCGGTCCGGAAGCTGGCAATCGGCTACCTGTGAGCGGTGACGAAGGCTCTGTGGTCGACATGCGTTCAATGTGACGAACTGCCAGTCTGTTGTACAAGCAGGTCGCCCCGAATAGCCGTCCTCACGTCCCGCATCCAGCAAGACCCAATTTTGGTCATTCGCACTCCTGATAGCAGCCACTTGTTACGGTCGATTAGCCGACGCTGAGCTAGCGCGATGCGCTTGCTGAAGGTCAGCACACGCTCCATCCCGGTCGCCCGCAAAACGTCGCGGCATTTATCTGTCGCAGCCAGCGCGGTTATGAGTTGCCGTATTTGAAAGTAATGCCGCTTCTGCCACACTGTCGTTCAAACAGGGCTTGGGGGCTATCTTGCGCGTTCCATTGACGAGTTTGACGTTGATGCTCATCGCTGGTTCTGCCGGCGCTCAGACCGATCAGGTGCGCCGCGGCGTTAAACCTGATTGGGCCGTACCTTCCCCAGCGCTATCGGTGCCGGATTCGCCCAGCGGACCTGTGTTCATCCGGCGTCAGGACATAGAAACCCATCTCGACGCAAAAGGGCAGGCCCAATATCTCGGCTATCGTGTCAAGATCCTCCAGTCGAGCGCATTGGAACTTGGCAATATCGCCATCGCATGGAGCCCGGCCGCCGGGGCTCCCATCGTTCATGATATTCAGCTTTACCGCGATGGTCAGGTCATCGACGTCCTGAAGAATACCTCCTTCGAAATCCTGCGCCGCGAGGATCAGTTGGAAGCAGCCAGACTCGACGGCACGTTGACTGCGGTCCTTCGCGTTCCGGATCTTCGGGTCGGGGACGAACTGGAAGTGGATCTCACGACCTTCACGCGCGATCCTACGCTTGGCCACAAAGAGGCGGGGCTTCTCTTGCTCACACCCAGCCCCGCGCCGGGCCGTTATCATCTGGGATTGAGCTGGGACCGGGGCCTAAAACCAACGTTCACATCGACCCCCGACATGATTCCAGCGATGGTGCAGAGCGAGCGCGCGATCGACTTTCACTTCGACAACCCCGGCATCATTTCGCCTCCGAAGGACGCTCCGGCGCGCTATCAGTGGCAGCGCGCGATCCAATATAGCGACTTCCCCGATTGGGCTGCCCTCTCTCATCAATTCGCGCCGCTCTATACGAAAGCGGCAACGTTAGCCGCGGACTCTCCAGTCAAACGCGAGGCCAGCCGCATCGCGGCCGCGCACATCCCCGCACTTGAGCGTGCAAGCGCAGCTCTCAAATTGGTGCAGCAGGACGTGCGCTACATCTATGTGGGTCTTAACGGTGGCAATCTGACCCCCGCGTCGGCAGAAGAAACCTGGCAGCGCCGCTACGGCGACTGCAAGGGCAAGACCGCTTTGCTTCTCGCGCTGCTCAGCGAATTGGGTATCGAGGCGGAGCCGGTGATCGTCAACTCTAGCGGTGCCGATGACGGTCTGGATCAACGCCTGCCTATCCCAGTTTTTCGATCATGTGCTCGTACGTGCGCACATAGATGGCCGCACCTATTGGCTGGACGGAACACTTCCACCCGTCGCGTCGCCGAGCGCCCAGCCGATCTTTCCTGTCAAATGGGTCCTGCCGCTGACGCAACGCGGCAGTAACCTCGAAAAGTTGCAGTGGCAGCCAGCGGTTACACCTGACGAGGTTCATCTGATTGAGATCGACGCGCGTGGCGGTTTCGTTGAACCGGCGCGGATCGTCTCCACCGACATTACGCGTGGCGTGAAAGGCTTGCAGCAGGAGATGCAGTTTTCCTCGGCAACGCCTGCACAGATGCTCGACGCTTTCCGCCAACACGCGATCGGTGAAACGTGGCAAGCCATTGACGATGTCCAGTGGCACTACGATCAGAAAGCACAGGCGAGCATCCTGACGATCAGCGGCACCGGAACCGTGCGTTGGGACGATGACGGAGGCGGCGCGAAATCACTGGCTCTGCCCGGCGGTGGCTTCAGCCCACCCGAGCGACGGGCGCGTGCGCTCGATCAGAACCGCGCCGCGCCTTTCTACACCAAACCGGAATATTCCTGTTACGTCACGACAGTCCGGCTGCCGACTTCGACACAGGAAAAACAGTGGTCATCGAAGCCGAGCTTCGATAATCGGATCTTCGGACGCGATTATCATCGCGCGTGGGAGTTGAGGGACGGTTCGATTCGCATGGTCCGTGGATCACGCGTCGAACAACCCGAAATCGACGCGGCGGCGGCACAGCGTGACAATGCCCGGATCGCTGCATTCGATAATAGCATGGGCTACATTTCCTACGATCCTTCCGGCCAAAAAGCGTCCGTCGGCAATGGGGAAAAGGTGCCGGACACCTTTGATTTCGGTTGGACGGCCGACAACGTTCCCTGCGCGTCCCCGCCGGCGACATCGGGTAGTAAAGAGAAAACCAGCTTGATAGTGGCGTCGAAGCCGCATTGACCCATAAGGCGACACCCAGCGGTGCTTTCCTATCGCCAACATCAGACATCTGTTCATCTCGGTAACGGGCCGTAGAGCTGCCGCCGAAGTGAGCGGTGAGCGCTGAAAGTGGGACAGAGCCGTCATTCCCGGCGACCTGCGGCAACGGCAGCTTCCGTTGGAAGCGGTCGTTGCCCGTCGATCGATCATTGGCGTGGAACGCGCAACTCTGGTGGAATCGCGACTGGCAGCGCTGCGCGACGTGGACGGCGATAAGCGCCGCTCCGACGGGTGCCCGCCTACCGCAGTCAGGCACTCGTGCCGTCTGTTACGGCTACCTCCGCGAAGAAGCGACGCATATCGGCAAGTAGCAACTCAGGCTGCTCTAACGCTGCAAAATGACCACCGGCAGGCATCTGCGTCCAATGCACGATGTTATAGGTCTTCTGCGCGTGCGATCGCGGCGGCGGCGAGAAGACCGGATCGGGGAAGGCGGCGACGCCGGTCGGGACCCTGACGAAAGTGCCGGCGGGGAAACCGGCAGATCCCTCCAACACGCGACCGCGATACATCCACGTCGATGTCACAAACGACGCTTCGACCAGATACAGCATGATGTTGGTAAGAATCAGGTCCTCGTCGAACGCTTGCCACAGGTCGGGACGCCCTTCGTCGTCACGCGGTACGTCCGCCCAGGCACCGAACTTCTCCAGTATCCAGGCCGCGACGCCGATCGGGCTGTCCGCCATTGCTATACCCAGCGTCTGCGGACGAGTTCCCTGCTCCTGTGCGTAGCCTGCCTCATCCTTCCTTTTCTCGGCGCGTCCTGCTGCCCAGGCGCGTTCGTCGGGCTGTGTCGACGCAGCGTCCTCAGCATGAATTAGCACCATGTTGAGATGAAGCGCCGCGATAGCGTCGGAGTGGCCGTGCGCCATCCACGCGCCGATCGCCGCCCCCCAGTCGCCCCCATGCACAAGGTAGCGGTTCCGGCCGAACAGCTCGACCATCAGCCTGTGCATCAGCTCGCCCGTTTGCCGAGGTCCGATCGGCGCTGCGGGCCGGCCCGAAAAAGCGTAGCCTGGTAGCGATGGGACGACGACGTCATGACCATCAGCGACGAGCGGCGCGATAAGGGCTTCGAACTCGATGAACGACCCCGGCCAGCCATGGAGCAGCAGCACAGGCGGGCGAGATCCATCGCCACGCGCGTAAACGAAATGCAGTCGCTGACCGAGAACCTCGGCCATGAAGTGCGGGAGCACGTTGAGCCGGCGCTCTTGGACGCGCCAGTCGTAGCGTGTGAGCCAAAAATCGACGAGATGCCTGAGGTCAGCGAGACCGACACCCGAGCTCCAGCCTCCCGCGTCTGGCATTGCCTCCCAGTCGAACGCCTCAACCTTGGCGCGGATCGCCGCAAGCCGCTCGTTTGGAACGGCGATGGTGAACGGGTCGGCCATTGGTGGTCCCTGTTGATTGTGATGGGTCCTAATTCTCCACGTACCAACCGAGCGCAACCATGTTGAGGCAGATAATGAACGCCAGTTCTGCCCTGAACGACCGTTCCGTCGTTGTGAGAGTACGGAAGGGATGAACGCCCGGACCGGGACGAATGCCGTCTGGCAGCTTCCCGCGCCCAGGTCCAAGCGGAAACGTTTCAGTGTCAAAGGATAAAACTGTCTTGCGTTACCGAAACTTGCCCTCTGGCGTTAGAACAAGCGGTGATCTGTCAAAGCCTAACGACAAGGTTTCATCCGCTGAAGCTGATTTTTGATACCTCTTTTGAACGATCCCCTAAAGTCGACGCCTTAGCAGAGGCGCCTAGGGTCGTCTGAGTCTAACACATGAAGGCTTGGGTGTTGCTATATGGCGGACCACCTGTTTCCGATCTTCTATCCGGGAGATGTCGCGACTGACATGCTCGCGCTGGGCGTCTTCCCACCCGCCCAATTTGTCGCAACCTTCCGCGCCGCAATGGGCGTGACGCCGGGGGCGGTGCGGGACGCTCTTGCCGGGTAGAGCGAGCAACCACTTTTGCGAGGCAACGTCAGAAAAGTGGTTGCCAATGGGCCGGACGGCTGCAGGCTTAATTATAATCCCATGTGCCGCCCGTCCCGAGCGCCCGTTGAAAAGCCTCTCGCCCCGGGCCTGCAAGCCACGACCGGAACGTTAACATCGCTGGATTGATGCCGCGCAGCGCCCGAGGTCCGCATTGCCAGCGAGACGGCCGTCATCGACCAGTGCGGCCAGCTTGCCGAGGAAGGGATTGGCTTCCAGAACCTCGTCGGGGATGCGCGCATAAGGGATCGGCCGCGCGGCGGCTTCAGTAAACGCGGCTTCGAGATCGCTGCCCGTAACGCTGTCGCTGGCGATCTCCAGCGCCTCGCCACCGAAGCTCGCAGGGTCGGCGAAGATCGCGGCGACGAACTTGCCGATGTCGTCCACCGCGAGCACCTGCACGGGCTGGTCCGCCCGGGCGAAGAAGCTGAACCGTCCCTCGTCGAGGCCGAAGCCCGGCATTACCAGCAACTCCATGAACGTCACCGGGCGCACAATTGTCGCGGTGATCGGCAGCGTCCAGATATGCGCTTCGATGCGCATCTTGCTGTCATAATGGCCCACATCGGTCGGTGTGTCGCCGACGCCCGCGCCGGAGCTATAGACCAGATGGGTGACGCCGCTTTCCGCCACCGCGTCTGCGACGGTGATGCCATAGCGCACCTCCTCCTCGTCGCTGATCTGGCCGCTTGGCGAGCTGGTCTGCACGCTGAAGACACCGTGGACCCCCGCCATCGCGGCGCGGACGCTCGCGGGATCATTGAGATCGCCATGCGCCAGCTCAACGCCAGCGTCGTGCAGCGCTACAGCTTTCGACGACGCGGGATCCCGCACCAGCGCGCGCACCGGCCAACCCGCTGCGAGCAGCGCGGCGGCGACCGATCCGCCCTGCTGGCCGGTTGCGCCAAATACCAGGATCCGCTGTTTATCTTCGGACATATTACCCTCGTGGATGATCAAGGGTTACCCATATATACTCATGCGGGACCGTCGGAAGACGGCACATTTTGCAGCCTCAGGCACAAGGATGTAACGGTTGGAGCAGCAGATACATGGGCGGACCTACGAGCAGACGGAGGACGGCCCCCGGTTCCGGCCCTGCGGGCCCAATGGCGCACTCGCTCGGCTCGGTGACAAGTGGACGATCCTCGTCATCTCGCACCTGGCCGTCGCGAACGGTCATCGGTTGCGGTTCTCAGCGCTTAAGTACGGGATCGAGGGCATCTCGCAGCGCATGCTGACGATCACCCTCCGAAATCTGGAGCGCGATGGACTTCTGGTGCGGCACTATTTCCCCGAAGTCCCCCCGCGCGTGGAATACGAGCTGACTGAAATCGGCGCGAGTATGCTCTCGGCGCTGGAGGGTTTTACATCTTGGATCAGGGATACGTGGCCGCGCATCGAAGCCTGCCGTCAGCTCTATGATGAAGCTAAGCAATGACAGACTGCATCGATGTGCAGTAGTGGAGGTGTTGACCACAGCTGAAGTGCGCTCCCCCACGGGGTGGACCGGCTTGGTTAGTGCATGATCGCCTCCGTTGCCGTGGTCGGGCGGAGGTGGAGCGAAGCGTAGCCGGAGGCCGACCATGGCGGCGTCGCTGTTTCTGGGGCCGGCGGTCGGTAGTCGAGGCTACTATGAGGGCGGACGGTTTTGTAGTGGCGCCGCCACGCCGCGATCACGCGGCGGTAGAACAGGTCGATGACCACCGCCAGATAGAGCCACCCTCCACCGGCTTTCCAACGATGCTGC
>Ga0265780_10006527_pt1 | contig 14447 bp, 18 predicted proteins | sample P1T30metagenome_FD_192432 | JGI IMG/M metagenome (GOLD analysis project Ga0265780, IMG submission 192432) | Plant litter microbial communities from East Loma Ridge, Irvine, California - P1 T30 | ecosystem: Environmental > Terrestrial > Plant litter > Unclassified | place: USA: California... | reverse complement strand
CAGCAGCACCCCAATGATTGCCCACTCCTCGTCCGACACGTCCCCTCGACCCACCGCCGCCTCCAAAAGGCAGTCTTGAATCAGAGATCACGCCGTTTGGGAATCCACTATGTCAACACGGCCTAGCTGAGAGCGCTTTCAAATGTGCGCCGCAACTATACTAACCGGGATCTTACCGTTCCATTCACCCTAATCGTTACAAATAACTTTAAAGCGAGGTGATAAAGATTTCCTAGGTCAAGACAGACCAAAACTCCCGAGCGAAAGCCAGCTGTCGTGAAGATCACCGAACATCTTACATCAACCAGCTTGGTTGCGATTGGTATTGTTACAGCGGCACTTGCTGCAGTAGCAGCGACGACCAGCAGCCCGACAACCCAGATTACTTCTACGTCTACCCCAGTCATAGTAGTGTCAGCTCCAGCAGCGTCTTTTTCCACTAGCACCACCGCAACTGGAACCATGAGTTCTGCTGCTTCTAGCACAAAACCGAGCGTACCAACGGCTACTATGCCAAACGTCGCACCCAATCGAGGTCCCATTGCCGGTGTAAATTTGTCCGGGGGTGAATTTGGTACCGTCCCTGGCAAGATTTTCTTTCAATATGTTTATCCGACGAACGCGGAAATCGACTATTTCTATGCGAATGGGTTTCGACTTCTGCGCATCCCGTTTCGATGGGAACGCTTGCAGCCTAACCTGTATGGCCCACTTTCCGCTACTGATCGCGCTGCGCTGAAGGCCGCCACGAATTACGCCACCTCAAAGGGCATGACTGTAGTGCTTGATATGCATGATTTTGCAGCACGGAGAGCCACGCCTGATGCAAATGTTTCGACGTTGGTTGGAGCGAATGGCATCTCTGAAAAGGCCTTGGCTAACGCCTGGACGCAAATCGCTAGTGATTACAAGGATAACCCTAAGGTTTGGCTCGGACTCATGAATGAACCAAGTCATATAGATACGGCTGTCTGGTGGGATGTGGTACAGGGCCTAGTTAACGATCTTCGTACTCAGCGTATTACGAACAAGGTTATGGTGCCTGGCGCTAGCTGGACAGGTGCGTGGTCGTGGATTAGCTCCGGTAACGCCGGCTTTGCAGAAAGGTTCACTGATCCTAACAATAACTTCGCCTTTGAGGTGCATCAATATCTTGATAAGGACTCCAGTGGAACGAATGCGGCTTGCGTCGCAGGCGCTGCTAACCGCATTGACGCAGTTATAAGCTGGGCTAAAACAAAGAAGGTACAACTATTTTTTGGCGAGATGGCGGGCAGTGGAGATAACCAGTGTCAGATAGAGTACCCCGCTATGCTGAAAAAGCTCAATGCCGATAATATAGTGATAGGCTGGACCGCATGGGGTGGTGGAAAGTGGTGGAATGCTTCTTATCCGTTCCGATTGGCTCCCGTTAGTGGCTCTTCGCCGACGCCCCATATGACATTACTGCTCAGCAATATGCAGCATTGAGAGCCTGCTCGGATCTCGTGCGTAACGAGCCAAGCGCCAGATGAGCATCATAGCTGAGGCGCCGTAGAGGAGCCGGCTGCGGATTGGATGCTCCGCTCGAGGTCTTTGGTCAGCCGGCGATTGCGATCGACCCAAGCAAATGGTTTGCTCAACCACCCATCGGCTCGGGTGATCGATAAAACTGGCTTGATTAGCGAACTGGCGGGCATCTCGATGTCGATTGATGTCGATTGATGTCGCCATGGCAACACGGGAGCCGGCAGAAGCGCTATTGGCATGGGCAAGCCGCACAAAGGAATGCCAAGCCACAGGACCTCTTGAGCAACGATCGCGGTGTTGGAAAAGGAGATTGCGCGCCCTGCCCGCGAGGATGAGGTCGCGCGACAACTGATGACGATCTCTGGTATTGGCCCGATCACCGCAAGGGCCAATGCGGCCACTGCGCCGCCGGCCGAAACGTGCGCAAAAGGCTGTGATTCCACCGCGTGGATCGGGGCGGCGTCGAACAGGCGTCGACCGCCGGCAAGCAGAAGCTGGGGCCAGCACTCTGATGGGTGAGCGAACGCTCAGGCGGCGCCAGCGCGGTTGCCTACAGGTGAGCAAGCGTGGGGTGCCGGCCGGGTCATGGCTCGAGGGCGTGGTGGCTAGGAAGCCTCGCATGCAGGGGACGGCGGCACTCGCCAACAAGATGGCGCCCACAGTGTGGGCTTGCTGATCAAACAAGAGGACGACAGAGCTCTGATTGCAGCCGCAAAGTAAGCCGGGGCGGGCCACAGAGGCGTTGAAAGGGAGCCGTCGGTCGGAGGAGGGCGTGTACAACAGTTGGCGAGCCGGCATCAGAAGAACCATTGCTCTGCACCGTGCTACGAGCACGCTTTTAGTAAGGTGGTTCCGGTCCGCGAACTTCCCTACGGGCCAGCAGCTCACCGCTGCATCACAGGCCGGGCAGATGGCAGCATCCGGTTATGTGTCAGAACCTCCAGATACCGCTTGCAACCGAAGAGGCGTCCACCAACGAAAAGCGGTCCGGCAAAAACCGCCAGGGGCAGCCCGCTCGCAGGACGGAGAAGATTGCGTCGAGAACCTCGCGCCAATTTCAGCCGACGCCTTCCTCAACCCCTCGCTTTGGCAGCAGCGGAGCGATGATTGCCCACTCAGCAGCGGTCAGATCGCTTCTATAGCTTAGACGTCGTGGCTATGCTGCATGGGCGGTCGAGTTTCACATGATGTCTTTCGAGGGGGTGTCGCAAACCCATCGGAATCACGTCAAGGCCCGATATCCAGCATTACGGATCCGTTTTGACAAGCTGTAAAATATTGCAACTCCACTGACTTCAAATGTCGTATCGGCTATTAACATTGCTAATAGGTACGCATATCATGCGTATAACCCAGAGCCCTCAAGCGCAGTCCAATAAAACAGAATATTGATCTTCGTATGAATTTTATATATTAAAGTACTAAATTTCTAATGTTATCTTAACAACTTAGTTTTATAGTAGAAATTATGTTTATGATTTAGCTTAACAGGTAGATTATTGAGAATTTACTCTGATGTAAATTTTTGTCCTATCCCTTAGAATTTCAAAAGTTGCCTCGCATTTTTGCTTCTCTGCGTATAGTGACGCTCCTTGGTAAACCACCAGCTCTACCGAAAGCTCGAAATGAAGTTAGTCCCGCTGGCATCGCGTACTAATATGCGTAAAAATTCCGATGCGCTGATTGGCGTTTGTAGCCCGTGCTGAAATTGAGTAAACAGTCATGGCGTCCGCGCGCGTCAGCGTTGCGGATTCGTGCTTTTACCACGCTTGTTATGCTCGACTTTTTGTGCATCGCAGGGGCTTTTCTAAGCGCCGCTTTAATACACGGAAATGTTGGCGCAAATATGAGCTGGCTGGTGCTGCTGGCCGTGCTGCTTCCGGTGTACCTCGTCACTGCACTCAATGCTCACGCCTATTCGGCAGTGAATCTGCAGGACCCATTGGGTGCCATTGCTAAAGGCATCCAAGCATTAGTTGTAACTATCAGCGCGGTGATCTTCGTCGCCTTCTGCGTGCGTGCCGCCGAAAGCTTTCCACGCGTGCTGGTAACGGTTGGATCAACACTTGCAGTTCTGACAATGACGGCGTCACGTTACCTCTTCGTCAAGTACATGGGATCAATCATCGGTGGCAATCCTTTCAGCGTGATTTTAATCTGCGAGAGTGACCAGCCTGTGCCGCCAGGAAATTTCTCTGTGGTAATTTCGCCGGAGTCATTCTTCGATCCCGATCAACACGATCCAGTTATGTACGACCGTCTTGCCAAGTCATTAGAAAGTGCCGACCGTGTCATTGTCGCCTGCGCCGCGGAGCGCCGCATGGCTTGGGCCAATGCGTTAAAAGGCGCCAACATACAAAGTGAGATCGTCGCGCCTGAACTGAGCATGCTCGCTCCGTTAAACATCGGCCACCACGCTAGTATGCCGACGATTGTAATTGCCAACGGCCCGCTTGGCTTATTCGATCGCTTTATTAAACGCGGGTTTGACTTCTCTCTTGCCCTATGCGCACTTATTTTGCTGATGCCAATCCTTACTGTAGTCGCCATATTGGTGAAGCTCGACAGCCCCGGACCGGTGTTCTTCAAGCAAGTTCGCATCGGTCGCGGCAACCAGATGTTTAAGATGCTTAAGTTCCGCAGTATGCGTGTACTCGAGTCCGATCATGCCGGAGATCGCTCCGCCTCACGCAATGACGATCGCGTTACCCGTGTAGGTAAATTTATTCGTCGTACCAGCATGGATGAGCTACCGCAGCTTGTGAACGTTTTGAGGGGAGACATGAGCATCGTGGGTCCTAGACCTCACGCGCTCGGCTCGCGTGCGGCTGACAAGCTATTTTGGGAAGTCGATACTCGGTATTGGCACCGCCATGCCACCAAGCCAGGGCTGACCGGGCTGGCGCAAATTCGTGGTTACCGCGGTGCGACCGCTTTTGAATCGGATCTGCGCAATCGGCTGCAGGCTGATCTCGAATATCTCGACAATTGGTCTATCTGGCGAGATTTGCTGATCATCGCAATGACATTCCGCGTTCTACTTCACCGCAACGCTTTTTAGGCCCCAAGCTCCTCGGGTGCTTCATCCGGGCCACGGGGGCGTAATGTTTTATCGCCGGCCTGCACACGATTTCTGAAAGTTCCTGTTCCTTCCTTCCACGTCTCGCCCATGGCAAATCTCTACTAGTGTGCCGCGTGGAGCGTCGTCATACTTAATTGATGGCGTGTCTCGACAACAGCTTGCAATAGCTAGCATCACGAAGCTCGGCTAAGGTTCGCTTGGTGATCAAGACGTGGAATTCATCTCACAATCATCGCAACGTCGATCAGCCATTAGCCCCCCCCCCTTTTTTCTATACGGGACTGGCCAGATCTGGAGTGCGTACAAGAGCATCGCTGCTCATCGCTCGCCAGCGGCTCAGATCTCGGTGCTTCGCCGTCAATAAACGTGCCTGTGGCCGTTTGTTGAACCGAACCATTTAATCTAGAGTCCAGACTCGTTCAGAGTCAGAACGCCAACGCGGTTGCGAGGGCAACGCCTGAGAGGAAGTTGGCGGCGAGCTTGTCGTAGCGAGTGGCCACGTGGCGGAAATCCTTGAGGCGGCAGAAGGGGTGGCGATCGGCGTAGCGCTGCTTGTCGTAGCGGATGGTCCGCTTACAGTGCGCTGGCCGGGGATCACCGGGACCGCGCCGGCAGCGAGGGCTAGGCGGCGGAGCCGGTCAGCATCGTAGCCCTTGTCGCCAAGCAGGTAGCGCATGCGGCCTGCGTGTTCGAGGAGCGCGGGCGCGGCCTTCATGTCGCTGACGTTGCCCGGTGTCAGCATCAGCGCATAGGGACGGCAATGATGTCGGTGAGCGCGTGGATTTTGGTCGTCCAGCCGCCGCGCTCCTGACTGGTTCTCGGGCAGGTGCGGCTCGATCGCAGCCCACGCCTCGTGCGACCACCAGAACAGCGCCACCCCGCACTCCTGTGACCCACGCCCGCACTAAATCAGGAAAGCCGCTCCGCCTCAACCAACTGATTGGGTTTGAGCCCTAGGACGATCTAGAAACATACGCTGTCAACGCAGGTTAGCGTCGCTTCCGCTACCCCTTCACAAATAGCCGTCAACGCCGAAAGTCGTCAAACCGCCGGCCATCCTTGCTCGTCTGCACGATGCGACGCAGCCCATTACCGGCAAGTGCGAATGTACCTCGATTGACGGCCAGTGCAAACTTCCTGAGACTAGAGAATGTTAATCAGATCGCCACGCTTTGCAAATCCTTGGCGTGGGCGAGGGTTGCGCACATTTATCGTTGTTTTAATTATTACAATTTTCGGGTTTCATGATTGGTCCGCCTTAGCAGAAATAGCATTATTGACACGATAGGGTTATTAAAACAATAACTATTTGCTCTTACTTTCCTTTAACGCCCATAAATTAGCAGTTTAATGCAATATATGGGGAAAAGAAATGTTTAACCATTCTGAAAGGGACTTCTCTGCTGCGCGCGAGGTTTCATTTAGCGAAATTGACACGGGGTTCGATTTGGAGAATGCCTTGTTTGTCACAAGCCCGCGTTCAGACAGCCCAAAATTTATCGTCGGCTTTGCGATCGCGTTGCCGCTAAGCCTCCTGATGTGGGCAGCTATTATCGCAGCATGTTACCGAGCGTTTTAAAAGTGATCTGATCTGATCCCGGATGGCGGCGGGATGGATCACAATCCAAATAGGCGCATTTTTTCGCGTAAGCACTCCACCCTGGAACCAAACCGCATACGCGAACGATTACCTTGAGCAGCGTATCCGAGGCTAATTGGCAACTTCTCCTCTGTCGAGGCAAGCTTTATCGTGCCGGCGACTGTCAAAACACTTTTGCCGACCCAAGCCTTGCACCGCACGGCAGTTGCTCACCTTCTAGATTTGCTGGTCCACACTTTGCAATTTAAAATAGCATGCGGATGGTGAACTTTCGACTACGCAACGTGCCGCTTGCGATCGGGTGTAGCGTGGCATTCTCCTGAGAATACGAACGTCGACTCACCAAGGCTGTCAACCCGAGGACTCATCGTGGCTGATGTTGCCGCAGCGGGGGAGTGGCAGCCCGTGTATTGCGACTCTCAAGATCTGCGTTAGATCCAGCGCCATAGAAGGACTTAAGCCGTTCGCGGCATCAGATCGCTTGATGATCTTAGGGTGTCGACTCATTACGCTTGCACCAAAGCCGCGCGGAGACGAGTTCGACGGCAGCAGGATAGATGTCGGCGCGCTTGTCGAAGCCCGTGGCGATGCATCAAACACCTTAATATCATAAAGAATCGCTCGACGAGGTCCGCTGTCGGTAAAGCCATGGGGAGAGGCGAAGCACTCTTTGCGATCGGAGTGGTTGGGGATGTTCGCCCAGCATTTCCTTTCTGCGGCCATCTCGCGACTGGCGTTGCTGCCATAGCCTTTGTCTCCGAGCGAGGTCGCGCCGACGGGCATGGCCTCCGTCAAAGCCTCAGCCTCACATGCGTTGTGGACCTGCCCGCTAGGCAGCCGCAAGGCGACGGGGCGACCGTCAGCGTCCATCACGGTGTGGATCTTGCTCGTGAGGCCGCCGCGGGAACGCCCCATGCCATGATCGCCGGCTCCCTCTTCCCGGTCGCACCATGCTGGTGGACACGGACGCAAGTGGAACCGATTTTCAGGACATCCTCTCGAAAGCGCGGAAACTGCGGCCAGAAGCCGGCCTCAGACGCCGGCCTTCCGCCAGCGAACGAAACGATTGTAGCAAGTCGTCGACGGTCCATAGCGGGCACTTCAGACCAAGGGGGGGGGACGTGTCTGGAAACGCCAGAGGATCCCGCTAAGTACTCGTCGATCATCGACCTGGGACACGCCACGCGGGTTGTTCGGCAGCCGAAGCTCAGTGATCGACTACTCCTGATCCGTCAGTTCATAGCGCCGCCGCGTAATTCAGCCTACCTTAAATGGGAGAACCTCAATTAGGCCATACCTAGAATTTCAATTGGCTTTTTGAGTTCGCGCCCTACCAGTCCAATTGCCATGGCAGACAATTGCATCGCACATCTCTGCCTACAGCGCCATTGCCCTATGAGTATCTGCTGCATGCACAAATGAAGTTCAGAGGGATATATATCGGTGAGGGTGTTACGCTTGCGACTTTAGATCTTATTGAACACCTCATAGCCGCAAACACACTGCAGTCTGGGCTTCATTAGCAACTGGCCATTGATGATACCGGGGCTGGTCTAAGCTTCGCACATACCAGTGGTACAGCGCCGCGCCGCGCTTTGCCGGTGGAATGAGCGTTGTGACAATCCATTCCGGTCGTCATATCGCTGGAATACCGCGATTGTTCCCGGCTATGTTAACACCGAACTTCTTTAGAACATGCCATGGCACTCCATCTCTCGCGACGCCGCCCAATCACATCAACGAGCATTTACAAATAGCCCGTCAAATGGCGTTATAATGCAACAGACTTGTAGTTATCCAAGTTGGATGAACCCGTCGCGGCAGAATTTTACTAATGAAAGTTAATGAACTATGGATGCTATCGCAGAGAACAAAATACAATATCGAAGAATAGGCAGCATTGATATCGCTGTTTTAGCGAAGAATGAAGCAATATCCATTGCTGTTAAAGCAGTAAAGTCCAGACAGCCATATATGATATGCTTTGCTAATGCACATACAGTTAACACAGCTAAACACAACAGAAATTTTCTATCTGCAATAAATCAGGCTTTAATTTTAAATGATGGAATAGGAATAGAAATAGCCAGTAAATGGCTATACGGTCAACCCTTTCCTGACAACCTCAATGGTACAGATTTTACCCCGGAGTTATTGGACCACCTTCCCAGCGGGACGCGCGTATTTCTTATTGGCAGCCCGCCTGGTGTTGCTGAGCGCGCCGCTCAAGCCATAGCATTACAGCATCGCCATATTGAAATCGTTGGCACACAAGATGGCTTTTTTGCAGATGAAGATGAAGCACGCCTTTTAACCCGAGTCAAAGCATCGGCGGCAGACCTCGTACTGGTAGCCATGGGCCATCCTCGACAAGAAATATGGGCGGCGCAAAATGTTGATCGTCTTGGTGTAACGGTGATGTGCGTTGGCGCACTACTTGATTTCTATGCTGGCACGGCGCAGCGCGCACCGTTATGGCTACGGCGACTACGCGTCGAGTGGGCCTTTCGTCTCTTCCGCGAGCCGCGGCGCTTGGCCCGGCGATACATAATTGGCAACGCAACTTTCTTGGTTCATGTCCGCACAACGAAGCGTCACGAGGGTGCGAGGCGAACGGACCACCCTTCAAACCACGTTGAATAAAATTGGTTACGATCTGTCCGGGTCCGATTACGTCCAAATTGCTGTAAGGCGTCTGATTTTGCCGACTGTGCGTCTGGGGAGCGAGTGGCTGAACTAACAGCAGAGATCGTCACCTTTTGCAGCCGGGCAAGCCTAACATCCCTAGCATGGTCGAGCAAAATCTTCATTTCGCCTGCGTAAGGTGCGGCGCATGTGGCAGGTAAGGTTGTTCCAACTTTCGGAGCAGCTGAAGCGGTTGTCAGATTGCGGCGATATGTTCGAGACGATGAACAGGAGCGTCGACTTCGAGGCGTTCCGCTCGGAGCTGCAGGAGGCGCTGGCTTACGACGGCGCAAGCGGCGGCTGGCTGCCTACGATTTGGTGGAGATGCTCAAGGAGTAATCTTGGCGGCGCAGAACAGTGAACGACGCGCGCATTCAAGGCACCAGTGCGCGCTGGACGTTGACGTTCACCAAGGACCAACCTAGGCCCGCGGGTAAGCCAGAAATCGCCATCGTCAACCCGAGCGTCGGGTGCAAAAGCAGTCTCGCGGTCTGCCGGCGGAATGGCTCCGTCCGTCGCGGTATGGTCATCAGTGCCGCCTGCTTTGACGGACGCATGCTGCGCGACGTGGTGATCAACGACGATCAGGCTTCAGATGTTTGGGTGGGTCCGCCCAAGGCGTCGACGGCGCGAAGCGCTTTTGCAAAGCGGCGAAGGATGACATCGCGTACGCAGCCGATCCAATGAAGCGTGGCTCAGCTCAGTAGGTCGGCGCACCCATCGCAAAACGCCCGGGAGCAAGCCCGCTCCGGTACGCACCGCGCGGACCGACGCTGCCAAATCTCCTCTACGCCCAAACCGAACACCTGTTCTCGCGGCAGAAGGACTTGTTGACGCTATTCATCCGCAACTTCGGCATCGCACGTGCAGAGACGAAGATCGGCCTCGCTGACATCGTCTACAATATGTCGACCACTTGATCTTCCACGAACGACGAGCGGTCATGGGTTAGCTGCGACTTGCAGGCCCTTTCCGGCCATGTAGCTAAAAAACGGGGGCGACAGACGGCAGGAAGTCGCATCACGCTCTCGTCACCCTAGATTGTTAACAAGCCTAAGCAGGCACGTGGCGCTTAGCAAATGCAGCATAGACTGATGTCTGTAGACGTGTTAACCAAAGAGTGGCTCGTATTCTCGGGCCAATGGCGAATCATCGCCTAGCTGCCAAAGGGAATATGTATGCGGAAATCTATCTTTGTAATTGCCGGTATCGCCGCTTCGGTAATGGGCGCTCCTGCGGCTTACGCGAACGTGACGTGTGAGCCAGGCTACTGTGTTGATGATAGCACCAACGCTCTTGCGCCGAAGGCTAGCTTCAACGTTTCGCCGGATGCGGCCGCGACCGATCCCAGCTATCGCGGCTCGATTTCGGCGAACATTGGCAACACGATCAGCTCGGTTGGCGCGTTTACCGACACCTTCAACTTCCAGCTTTTCCAGGATGGCGTGGGCGGCGGTACGGTGACGACCGTTGCATCGTTGTTCCACAACGCTACCGATCTTGATTTTACCTCGGTCCTGATCAACGGCGTAGCCGCCGCGATCACTCGGGATGCGCAGGGTATCGTCGAGACCGTCTCCGCCTCGGGTGTTACGCTGCTTGCGGGTGTGAATTCCATCGTGGTGAATGGCAATTCGCGTGGCAATGGTTCGTACGGCGGCAGCATCAGCTTCACGCCTTCGGTTCCTGAGACCGCGACTTGGGGCATGATGATCCTCGGCTTCGTCGGCATGGGCGCTGCAATGCGTTACCGCCGCAAATCGACGAAGGTTGCCTTCGCTTAAGCGAGCCAACTTGGCTAAATTTGGAAAGGGCCGCCAAGTGATTGGCGGCCCTTTCTAAGTGGTAAAACGTTATCTCTGACGACAGTCGGTCAAATTCAAAATACTACCTTCTTAGGGCCGCTCTGGTAGCTCGAAGCGCCAGCTGGAACCGTTGTTGATTTCTGTTTGTCAGTTTAGACTGACGGACGTCCCACGATCGCGATGGACGAGAGTTGGCGGATCGATCTGGAGCGATAGCTTGAGCCGTTTTTTGGCGGGGTTGTCACATCTAGCGGTGTAAGATGTGCCTGCAGTACATCGCCGGTCTGATTAGTCCTGGCGACCGCAAGAGCGTGCAGCTGATGACCGCCTGGGGTGAAGAAGCCGGCTACGACCAGCTTCATCATTTCAAAGCAGCGGGGATACGGGACAGCGCTCCGCTCGAAACTGTGCTGCTAAAGGAAGCCGACCGCTGGTTGGTGGCACCGGTGCTCTGCTCGTCATCGATGACACGGTGATGCCGAAGAAGGGTCGACACTCCGTCGGCGTGGTGCGGCAATATATATTTTCGCTCGGCAAGAACGCGAAATGTAAGTCAATGATTGGTCGCGCTTGGCATCACGTGAAGTGCCGATGATGATTGGCCTTTGCTTGTTCCCGCCCTAAAAAGCCGGACCAGCGATATCCGAGGCGCATAGGTAGGTGTTTAGTCCCGGCATCTGGTGGATCGGACCGACGATGAACCGGTCTGGCTCTGACGTCCGATCTTGGTAATGTACTCGTAGGGTGTGAGGCCGCTAAGCGTCTTGAGCTGGTGGGCGAAGGTGTAGGCAGCCATAAAGTCGGCAAGGTGTGTCCGCAGCTGGTCGTGGCTCTCGTAATGGAAGCGTTTGACGGTCGCCTCCTGGATGGTGCGGTTCATCCGCTCGAGCTGACCGTTCGTCCACGGGTGGTCGGGTTTGGTAGGCCGGTGCTCGATGTCGCTCACCTCGCAGATCATGTCGAAGCACATCTGACGCGACCAAGCGGTGTTTCGGCTGCTTCCGCCAACTGCTCGCCGTTTGTTAATCACGACGCCGTCATTCGTTTCCGCTCAGACCATTGCCGCGTATCTGGTTCAGTCCCAATCAACCTTTTTGTATTAACCTTGCCGGCTGTGCGACCGGCTTTGACGGCTCTGCCTGACAATCCAGACTTGATGAGAGCGCACGCGAGCGTGGCGCATTGACGCGCCGGCGGTTGGCGTCCGGGTAAAAGCCGCTGCGCTTACATCCGGCCACAATGCGGGCTGCCATCAATCAGCAGTTAACAGATGCTACTGCAAGGCTCCGGCAAAGGAGCGCCGCATGCGGAACTGGATCTGGAAATTTTACGATGCCGCAGTTGTCATGGTTCTGGCGCTGTTCGGCGCCGGCATTGTGTTCACACTGACCACTGCGGTTCTACATCGGTGATCGTTCGGCGAGTCCGGCATGGCGGAGTATCAAAGCTGCGGAGCCACGTACATCTTGGGCTAGCTCGCTACGTTCAATGACGTATCCGTTCAGGTTGAGACGTGTAGCCGGCGCCACAAAGCTTTCTCTCTTTATCACCTTGAACGCTCGGGCTTCGGCTCTAGCGCCTCTTTCTATGTTTGGCGCACAGCCGGAGCACGCTTTATCTGCCACGACGTCGGCAAAGGTTAATGCATCAGGTGGATAGGTGCCAGTGAACAACGCTAGACCAGGCATAATCGTCTCAGTGTAACCGTCATCGTCGATATCCTACTATCCCGCGCCGACTTGCCCCGCTGCGATGATCTTTTCGATTTCCAGGATCCGCGTGGAATATTCACCCGCAATGGCGAGGTGCCAAATGTTCCGTGCTGTGGATATCGAGCGGTAGGCAGTTTCTAGCTCTTGTTCTTCACGATTTCGTAGAAATGCGAGACGCTGTTCTTCAATCATCGAACCCTCCTTACGGAATGCGCGACCCCTGAAGCTTTCGTCTCGGAGACAAGTTGCTGATACGGGATATTACCTAATAAAATATGTAGGAAGAAATTAACTTATATTGGTTCAGCGAGCCTGAGACCGTTAGATTGTTTGCGCTGCGTTCACTCCTGCACGGCTCGGACGCTCTTTTGCGTCAACCCTCGTCGTCACCGGGGGCATCCTCAATCATCATCCACCACACATCCTTCGCGACCTCAGAGTGAATCGTTGCGACATCCGGGCATCGCCTTCGCACCAGTTGCGGCCATTTGTTGGTTAGTGCGCGGGGCGCATGCAGAATATCAAAACTGTTTTGGTATGATCGACTTGGCCTTCGGAAATGCCGCGATGACGGGAGGGTCTGGGGCTGCGCTAGATCAACGTCTCCATTCAGCACTCCGTAACGGTCCGCGATACTTGAGCCACCAACACCTTATGGGAGCGACTATGTTTTTAGAGGCGGTGACGACTATCGTATAATGCTCGTTCATCAAATTGCTTTCTTAAAGTTCTCTTTACGTTCTAATCTGCAGCTGTGAGGCGACTGCACAGGCCGCGTTGTTGGAGCTGGGCTGCTGACTTACAACGCCACTTGAAACGGCCACCAGCAGACGCTGGCGGGAGGCGCATGCCGTCATCGTCAAGTGGATCGTCGAGCGGCTGGGAAAGAGCGAAATTCTGGTCGCCGGTCAGAGCGGCAATATCTTTGGTGATGTGATTAGGCGGAAGACCGAAGCGGCTCCATCTGACCTATAAGAGTACCAGCCACCCTCACCCCCCAAAGGCGAGTGGTTAGAGCCGGGCGTATGTGAACAATCCGCCCGGCTCGTTTTCAGACGCGGCTATGTGCGGTTAGCCTGCCGTACGAACGTTAGCTCGTGGCACGCGTTTATATGCAGCGGTGGTACAGGCGCAGTTGCGCCGGCCGGATGCACCAAATTAGCGGCGGATGCACTCACTTGAGCAGGGGTAATCTTATCGAGGTAAGCGAAAGCCAAGTGCCAAGCTCTTAGAAGCAGATCCCAGACCGGCAGGATAAGCAACTGTGCCGGTCTGGGGTAGCAACTGAACAGCGCGCCATCACTGGGGGGTGTGGAGCAGCGCGCGGGTTCTCTTTACGTAGAGGATAGTTAACGATGTGTAAAAATGCGGAAGTGAATTGCCGACCCTGATTCGCTTTTTCTCTAGCGGCAACGCTACGTCGGGGACGTGTTATTCCTATCGAACTAGGGCTGCCTTTGGGCGGCTTATTTTTCAAACGGAATAGCTGATAGTGCCGCTTCGGAACTTCGTGTTACAAGCTGATCAGCCACCGTCACTCGGACCCCAGGCTTGGTGGTTAGAGCCGGACAGGACCGCAATCTCGTCCGGCTCGTCACTCAATGCCGCGAGCTTATTGCGTCATCGTGCGCTTGTCTCAGACACTTCCTGCCTGCCATGTAGCCGTAGCAGCGCCTCATCGACCGCTCCCCGCCGCCAAGGCTCCTTGCGTCCGAGGATAATGGCTGGGGAACTTTTCAACGAGAACCTGCCTGATGAGAGCAGCCATTGTTAGATCGCAGTATTGTGCAGCAAACTCGCGGCGCATGCGGCGGGCTAGTAAGGCATGATCTGAACCATGCCTGGTGTCCAGCCGATAGATGGCGAACCAAAAGCACGAGCCACGAACTCGCCGTCCGGCCAATGTAGTCATGAACTAAACCGGCTTTCAAATCGCCTCCACTCGCGTTCGTCGGCTGAGTAGCCCCTAGATTTCTGGACGCCTTCTCTCCTAATTTTGAGGACAGGAGGCAATGATGGGGAAGCCCAATTTCAGCGATGAGTTCAAGCGTGAT
>Ga0265780_10006524_pt1 | contig 14451 bp, 18 predicted proteins | sample P1T30metagenome_FD_192432 | JGI IMG/M metagenome (GOLD analysis project Ga0265780, IMG submission 192432) | Plant litter microbial communities from East Loma Ridge, Irvine, California - P1 T30 | ecosystem: Environmental > Terrestrial > Plant litter > Unclassified | place: USA: California... | reverse complement strand
CGGAACCTGGTGGGCGCGAGGGCCATGATGGCGACAGAGGCGACAGGCGACAGGCGACAGGCGACAGAGACAGCGTCGAAGCCACTAAATTGCAGCCGGGGTGGAGCTTAGTGTCGAATCAAGGATGGCAGTTCGTCTGCGTCTGAGGTCTCGAGCCTCGACAGCGCACTGTGCCTCGGTTTGCACCCCGGTTCTTGATAGATTGCAGTCCGCCTCCTGCACGGCGCCCGCTGCAGCATAGTGTCGAGAGTAGCGCCGGAACACACCTTCTCTTGTTCTAGAAATCTGGGGTAGCCTAAGCGAGCCTACCACGCCCGCCCACGCCCATCCACGCCCATCACGCCCATCCACGCCCATCCACGCCCATCACGCCAATCCGTGCCGCCCAGGCCTCTGCGGTGACACATGGACCCAGCGCCCACGAGGTCCCGTCATCTTGAACAACCCGCCATCCCTGCCCAGGTGGCCGCTGCTGGCTGCTGCACTCTGCCGCCAGCGATTGGCGCCCATATCATCACACTCGACTCGACCCACGCAGGACATGGACATGACTGATATTGCGCCAGCCAGGGGGCGCGGAATCAATTTCTCAAAACTCGCATTGCTCATTGCTCCATGCTGCTGCACTGCTGCCTCACCTCATTGCGAGGGCTCCCCTAGAAAACTCCCCTCCCGGACGCCAGCCGCACAAAGTCATAGCACACGTTCTGCCCAACAAGCCGTCTGATCGTTTCCACCGTCGTCCACGCCGAGACGTCAGCAATCCCATAAGCGGTCCATCCTGCCGTCGTAGCAATCGCCAGTGGGTCAGCTCGTCGGGGCCCACTGGCCAAGTCAACAAACACCTTGCCTGCAGGCTTCGCAGCCGTGAGCCCATGTCCATTCGTACTGCCGTTTCTCCCGTCAACCCTGTAGTGCTTCAGCAGGGGCACCACCAGCAGCGACTTTTCTGCAGGAAGAGCCGAAATGATGACGAATGGCTGCTCTAGCCGCTTGACGTCGTCTACGGACCGTACCGGCTGCACGTCAGTCGATAGCGGCCCTGTGGCCTTGAACCCAATTGTGTAAATAGGCCCTATTCCCAAGTTCTTCAGTGCGAATATCGACGCTGATGCATCTGCTTCGCTGCTTGCCAGCAGCAGCGCCGCCCGTCCGCTGTACGCAGAGGGCACAAAGTCACGTGTCAGAGTTGCCCGGATCCCCTTCCATCTGGTGTTGTCCCCGATGAACGAGGCACTGTTCGCTTCCGACCGCACCAGCACTGTGTCAACCTGTCCGATGGCGCGCGCCGCATTCGAAAGCGAGGGCAGGGGGGCTGTAGCAGCCGCTAGCGGTGGGTTAATGTAGGCTCCACCAAAGTTTGGGCGTCGGAAGATGTGCTCAATCGAAGCCTTGGGTGCCCTCTCCGCAAATTTGAAAGAGTGCGGGAGGCTTAGCTCGTTGAAGCACTTCTCAAAGAAGAGCGCCTGCGACGTTGACCGGAAGCTGCCAATTCCGTAAATGTCCTGTTTCGGCATTTGGCCCATGGTGTGCAAGGCTGCGTTGATTTCCGCGGCACTCAACTGGCCCGGCGCCGCTATCAGGGGCAGCAGAGGATGGGTGATTGGTGTGAATATCTTGTTCATCGTCCTGGAGAGCTGGCCCATCGGTCCCATGTTGAGACCCGAGAACGGAGGATGTGGGTACTTGGCTTGTATGGTTGATCGGAAATATTCAAGTTCGTAGTTTTCCTGCATCGAGTTTACTAGCGCGTACATCTTGACGATGTCACCGTACATGGCGCCCCTCTCAAAGAGAGTCTGCGTTTCAGGCGCTGTCCACTTGAAGGTACCCGAGAAGTCGTGCAACGCAGAGATAATTTTGCTGCAGCCCTTATTCTCTGCCAACTTCCTCCTAATCTCCTCCGGCAGCCACAGTTCCACATCAATATATTCACACCCCCATTGAATTGCACGCGCCAAGTATTTGTAAAACAGGCTAGGGTCGTCCATTGGGAAGCGACCGTTTTCCTTGGTGCATCTGGTCGTGTATATTATTGGCAGCTCAGTGCGCTGGCGCAACACCATCAGCTGCTCTCCGACATACTTCAAGCTCGGGATCTTGCTGAACGTCCCGTCCGGCCGCGGCTCCTCCAGCAGGTCCACCCGTATTTCAATCGCGTCTGCGCCCACGGACAGAATGTCGAGGTTCGGCAGTGCTGCGTGCACGTCGGGGAATGTCGTCGAGATCAGGGTCGTGCGTGCCTTCTTGGTAAGGTCGCGGTGGGGGCCGATCTGGCCCAGGATGAAGGAGAGGAATCGCGAAACGTCGCGCCGAAAAAAAGTTGATCGCGTGTATAGATATTCGTAGTCGCATCGATCAGTAAGCGCCTCGTTCATTTCATAGCCTCCATCGACGCGGTGCGTGTTGATCAGCATGCGCGACGTGTCGAGGCTGTCGAGCTGCGACACGGCATGCGCATTGCTCACTCCGTAGATGGTAGACGCCGGCCCGGCCTTTGCCTCCTGCACCGATGTCGCCGGCGCCCACTTCTGCCCCAGGACGTCGGCAAAGATGCGCACAATGTCTTCTTCGCCCTCGTTGTGCAGGATCAAGAGCGCAGGGCGGTCTCCGCTCGGGATCTCGTGCACATCGAGGACGGCGCCTTCTTTCAGATGGGAACTCAGGACGCTCCCAGCCTGCACCATGGTCGTGGCCATGGGCGACAGGCGGATTAGAGGTGGTGCGTGTGGTGGGCGAGGCGCAACTTAGCCGTACGTGTTGAATCCGTTGATGCGGAGCTGGATTTCGGCGAGAATGCGTCGGGACGTGTTGAGCTGGCAGTCTCCTACAGCTATCGCTACCATCTCCGTGACGTGGTGAGGGTTCGGGGGTGGGGCTGGGTATGGGGGAGTCGAGGGCCTCAAACAGCAGATGCAGAGGGCCGCGGGCGTGCCGTAGATTTTGGATATAAAACGTGTTGGAAATCGGATCGACGTGCGTTTGGAGATTGATAGAGAGATAGCAGCATATCCTGGCTGGGAGGAAGCAACAAGCTTCCGTAAGACCCGCGCGTGTTGGCCGCTTGCGAGCCGTCGTATGGCTGGACAGTGAATATGCCGTTGCAGAACCGTACCAGACGAGCCATCTTGGGCGCAGTTGAGTGCAGGCGAGCCAGGGCGGGAGGTCTGGAAAGCCCACCGACTGCTGGGGCTCGAGTTTATCCGTCGGCTCCTCATACGGTCGCTTGCTCCCTCCAATTTCGCACCAATCACGTCATCAAATATCACGCAAAGTAATCCGCCGCCAAGCTCGAAGGCCGACGGTAGCAGACGGTAGCATTGCGCCCATCGTGGGAATTTCTGGCGGACGCCGCTGGCCGAGGTGCACCGCCATGCGGGGATTGGTGGAGAAAGGCGGGATGGCGTACCTTCGTTGTGACACTCTCGCGAACCCCGAGCCTTCAGGCCTCCATCGCTGAAGCATCTAGTGTGCGAGGCGCGCAAAACAACAAGGAAAAACAGCATATACGGGCGCGCGACAGCGGGAGCGCAATCACCCGATCTGCCATGTTCTACAGTATCAGTTCCATGTCGTGCCATGGCCCGAGGCTAAACTGTCGTCGCACCCGTAGACATTTCAGCCTCACCCGCATCAACCACATATATTGTCTTCCGAACAGGGACGACAGCCAACTAGACAATGTAAACACGCACGCTTCGGGTGAGCTCCTTCCACATCCCGACCGCCGGCCAGCGACGAGAATGAAATCGCGGCGTAATTGGCATAGCTCGCCGCCGCATCTGGCTGTATGCAGAAGATATTCTTCCGGAAGGGCCACGATAGATACGCACCCTCTCTATATCCTCAACACTTTCACCCTCAGCTGAGCGGGTACGTATATTCACCTCTCTGCTGATACACGCATTCACCCTCGGCGGCGTGTTTCCGCCATTGCAGCCTTACTCCCGACCGACTTTAACCGGCAGTACAGCACGCGGAATAGATGAGTGGTGATGAAAGCACTCCACAAACCCATCTATGCTGGACGTTGAATCGGCAATAACCGTCACCAACTATGAGCTACTTGTGTCAACTGCCCCACCAACGGTGTCTCGAACGTAAGAGCTAGGAAAGTCTACACTCGTAGTGCTGGTACCGTTCGGAAACTTAGTCGCGACCTAGGCACGATGTGCTGCTAATGTCCATTCATCCTCGGCTTTACAGGCTTGCGGTCGAGTTTGGTATTGATTGCGGGAGCAACATTCAGGTGCTCACCATGATGCATTGCATACACAAGTATAATGGGAGTATCACTGTGAGGTCGATTCAGGTACTTTAATCCAGTGTCGGACCAGACATGAAGAAGCAATCCTGAAGACCGAACGCACTTGAAGGACTTCCAAACTCAGTATTCAACCTGGCAAATTGTGTAAGATACACCGACTGCCCAGCAGGAGAACCGAAAGGATATGTACATGTTCCTCACAAACTCGAGAGCTGCAAAACACAATCAGTCATATCGACATTTCAAAATCATCAAGTTCGATGCTACACACCGGCATTGCCCGTTCGAACAGCGGCCGACATAATGGTTCTCCACTTGGCTGGACAACACGCTAATTTGGATCCGAATAAGCCGCTGAGAGACACAGAATCTCATCTGAATACGAGGACACACTGCACCGAACAAAGTGCCAGCGACCACACGTAGGCGTTTCTATTCAAAAGTGATCAGGGAGTCTGAAGCTACGTACAGTATCGCTAGGTTTGTATCACGGTGTGCATCTCCATGCAGTCTATCAAACGCCCTTCACTTTGCATCACAGCGACGCCATGCTATCTATCCAACCACCCGCTGGGATACAATAGATCGCAGAATCCACAACCAACCCTTCTGTCAGAAGCAGAAGACTGCCGCGCCACATTTGAATGTATACAAACAGCAGCACGTCTAGTCCAAGGAAGCCAAGCCAGCCAACCGGCGCTCCATCCCCTCTATCACAACTTTTGAAGAAGAGACGTGATGTCATGTCGTTACAAGCCGAGTCCCACTCCCTGCCCAAAACCGAACACAAGCACAAATGCAGAGCGAGACTATCTCCTTTCAAGTTCATAGATGGCTACGTTCCTCCCCGCTCTGCTCCGTGGCATACACGCGAAGTTGCGGCAGGCGATGCAGATATCTGTGCGGCACTGCAGGGAACAGGCATAACGTAGCGCAGTCGAGAAGCAATATCCCAACGTTGTCACCCGTGATTTCGAAGGCGTGCGGACTCTTCTGCTGTATCTTGCTAGATAATTCACCAGCAGCCTCAGACCGTGACTTGTAAGCGTCAAGGACTATACCTGGCGGAATACGACATACACTACATGTCACTTCATGCAAAGGCAAAAGCATCCTCTACATAGTGTCCTATAGACGAATGCATGCATGCGTAAGACGAGAATGGTGCAAACATCATGTTGCATGCTATTTCAATGCTATGCAAGCCTCCTCCTTCCCCCCTAGCGTACAACCACTGCACTCTCTCCCATAAACTTTCAATCAACAAACAAAACTCCAATCCCATGCTCATTTCATGCAGCCCTATCAATTCCAGCATCAGAAAATGCCTCCACTCAAATTCAAATATCATTCGCCCTCAACAGCTCCTCATCCACACTCATCTGATTGACCCTCTTCTTCGTAAACTCAAACGCGGTGAAGAAAATCGCGTTTACGACGCAACTCCGCGACATGCTCACGCCGAGGCCGCGGTACATGCGGGGATTCAGGAATTGGATCTTGGGCCGCGTGGCTTTGTCGCCGCCACCGGCGAGGCAGTTGCGCTGGTAGATGGATTTGGCGGTATCGATGGGGAAGATCTGTGTGGTGTTAGTGTGGGATTTGGTAGGGTGTTGGGGTGAAGGGACGTACGCATGCCCAACTAACGAGCCCACACATTCCGCCTGCGACGACGACGGCGAGGGGATGCGTGGGCGATGTACCGCGTGCGTTGGCGAGGATTTGCTTGATGCTTTCGTAGGTGACGAAGTAGATGCCGGTTCCGATTGAGTCGCGGACTGTTTCTGTCAGCATATTCCACCTTGTAGTTCTACTTTTGGAGACTCACGCAAATGCAGGTGGAATCCAGAGTACAAGCCCTTCCATCCCCGATGCTTAATCAAATTCTGCGCCGTCTTGAAGGTGCCGAGATTCTGGTAGCTTTTTCGAATCGCTTCGTTCTTCCCGCCGCCGTCGTTGCGGTCGGCCATCAACACGGATATCTGCGCGCTTAGCTTGGTCAGCTCGAACGGACCTGGTGCTTGTTAGCGTTGCCTTTCTCATATGTTGGATGTCTGCGCACAAGCAATCGCCGTGATGGTGGCACCCGCGCCAGCTCCTGCCAGGCCAAAACATGTTATCGTCGATAGCGTGGGGTATGCGCCTTTAGTGTTGGCGATGACGAGCGGCGAGCTGCCCGTGGCCTGGTATATCCAGTCATCGAGGGCGTATTTGGAGCGTTGGTATATCGAGAAGGAGACGGTGCGGACAAGGGTTATGCTGAGGAGAGGCGACCAGACACCTGCGGATGTTAGGTGGTCGTGTCTGTCAAGAACGATGAATTGCCTACCGCGCCAGAAGCCGTGGAAGCCCTCGGTCCGGTATGTGTGTCGCACGCAGTCGCTGAACGAGTTGAACTTGTAGCTGGCAGACGTCAGTGGTGGTGTTTGAGAATTATATGGCGTGACATCGTACGCTTGCAACCTCGTCTTGACCGAGTCGAGAGGATACTAGCTCAATCAGCATTCACCCTCGGTATGCTACTCAACGACCCTCACGTACCGCAACAAATGTCGAGAGAAGACTGCTCGAACTCGCAGCAACCTCGGTCCGGTACTTCTTGGTCCATCTCTTCGCCTGCTCGCTGCGCAAGACGGCCCGCGACACCTCGGTCAGGTCCTTGGGGCGGTTGGGGATCTTCTGGATGTTGGGCGTGTCGTCGTCATGCTGCGGCATACTGGCTTTCGCTAGCTGTGGAAGACTGCAATGTCTCCCTACGGCAATCGCGATGAGGCCAGTAGCCGGACAGGCTCCATCAAGACCGCGTGCACGTCACGACTCTGGTGCGGAGGGGAATTGCGCGCGATAGGCGTCAGACTGCGTTTTGGTGGTGCTGGGCGTGAACAGCAGGCGATTGGCGACGTGGAGGAGACGTTGAAGCAGCGTTATGCGGGCGTTTGGACGTTGAGCGATGAAATGGTGGGGTTGTGCGGCGTGCAGCGTACGGCACCAAAGTAGCTTGGATGCTCTTCGTGAAGCTTGTCTGATTGGCTGCCGAGCTATCATCTGCGCAGCTACATGCACTCAAACAGATCAAGAGCATAAATGTCGCTCACCCAATATACTCGACGTCATCTTTGGCTTCACTGTCAGCTCGCACCTGCACGTCAAAGCGTGATCATGCTCACGAAGCCTCTCGCATGGGCCCTCTGGTGTTTGCAGGTACAACAGCATCCATGGATGCGTTTGGAGAATGCGGGGTGTCGCGCATGTGAAAAGAAAGCCTGAGCCTCGAATGAGACGCCTTCACGATAGCTTCGGCGAATCACAGTCTGCGTTTAGCTCAGCTCCTACACATTGCCGTTGCTGCTCGCAATTCGACTGATGTTGCACAACAGCGTCAGGCCATCCAGCCCGCATCATGGGACGATGATCTGGAGACGCTCACGTTGGTTAGAAGGTACGTAGGACAGCCGCTGCCGGCCGCGGAGACCGCGTGGCTGCACCTACCTCGACAACATCGTCACTACCGTCTTGGGACGAGGCTGTTGTCATTTCTGCAACATCAACAAACCTCCATCCCACTCCACTTCGCCATGACTCACTAACGCGCCATTTCTTCCAAAGCTGTGACTACTATATGAACATCATGGACATCTTTCATTGCCCAGCTGGTTGGTCGATGGGCTCAGGGTCTTGCAGCAACCACACTCGAACTCTTTACCCTAGGCATTATCATCTGCGCTGCTGTCACTTACACTGCATATTGGGAGAAGCCTTGTGTTCGGCGCTGTGCATATTGCGGCCTGGAACTTTCACTTTCCGTCCCTGACCGAACGACTTCTCTGGAGAATCTCTTCGATTGGCGTCATCGTCTTGCTTTCGTTAATAGATTCATTGGTTTTCGAGAATCGTCTCTCAGATCTACTCTACAAGCTTGTAGTTGTGGTAGTAGGAATTCCTTACTCTCTACTTAGACTGTACATGTTCATAGAGATGTTCATCAGCCTCCGCCCGTCGCCTGCAAGCGTCTACCAGACGCCTCAGTGGTCGCAGTACTTTCCTTCTTTCGGGTAATTAGCTATAACGTTCGAGAAACAAGTCCTCAAATATATAAACCTAGTCACAAGCAAATCGTCCTCTCAATCATCGCACTCTCTACGCAAAGCGACTGTGTCTACTACGTTGATGCTACTGCTAAAACTCGCTCACTCGCTGCTACTAAGACGAAGCAAATACTTCTTGCAACACGCGTGCCTTTTCTAGCGCTTTTTAGAGGAGAAAAGGGTTGCGAGCATACACGTCGAGCATCCAAGTCCCGCTGCAACAGCGCAATCAAGAAGTCCACCAATTTAACCGCCGAAAAGCTCTCAAACCCCAATATCTCACGCATGTTAGTGGAGCAGCAGAAGGCTCGAAGCGTACATACTCAACTTCGACTGGTCCGGTCTACATCACTACCTGCCCTGCACCTCTACGCCAAATTCTTAATGCAAGACTGGATATACCCTGGACGTAAGTGTGTGAGTCTTCACGTGATATACACGCTCCAGCGCGAAGACGTGGAGAGCAAAACCGTGGGAAAGGGAAATTTGCGGGCGCTTGGTAGAGAGGACATGCAACGTTGGGCATGGGAAGGCAAAAGAAGAGGGGTCCATTGATAATGCGGGGATCAAGTATGCTAGTAGTGTTAGATTGCGGTGTGGTCTTGATGTTCAATAGAGTACGAGAGGCTGGGAGGGTAGTTGTAAGAGACTATGGGAACAGGTTTGCGAGAGAATGTGAGGATTGTTTGTTAGAGAAGAATGGATGAGTGCAGCACGATTGGGGACTCGAGGTATGAGATGGCGAATGGGAAGGAGTTTACATAGCGGGGGGAAGACGTCGCGAATGAGACTAGACAGCATGGAAGAAACTGAAGTAGAAATAATAGCACTGTTTTTAACCATCGCTAGAATCAGCGTTTCTTCCATGTGAAAAGACTTCAAGCTAATGTTTGCACCGGTCTGTGACTCATTCAGTTCTTTTCGCGATACTACCATACGCACATGCATATTGTACATCTACATGGTGCATCTATCGAATATAAGTTCGTGCTTGGTAATATTTCCCTTCATGTATGTTTGCTGCGAAACTAGCGACGGGAGCGGCTGTCATGCATTCATCTCCACTGTCGGTACCAAGAATAAGTAGCAATACGGCGGAGCTAGCCGTGTTTGGTGCGGAGTGGTCGCTTCGTCTTACCAGCAGTATTGGGGATTGTGGAGAAGAGGGAAACGAGGCTGCTGATGGTGCGAGTACGAGAGCTACTATCGTATTGAGAAGGCGTAGTCGCATGCATTCAGAGGGCGAAGTCGTATCGCATCTCCGTCAAGATAATCTGACTCTGCGACCGTGGCACTCCTGCTGACCGTTGACTCGCGGAATTTAAAAGCGCTCATCTCATCAGCCCCAATGCGAGATACCGACTTGGAACCTATCGCATCGTATGTCCGTCTTCAGCCGTCATATCTCAGCCGTGGCCAGAACTACCGAGCTGACAAAAAGCAGCCCAAGCGGCACGAATTAAGAATCATAGATTGCCGAGATCTGGGATCGCGCTCCCAATGCGTGCACTCGTTGCGAAGCACCCGTTCACCCGCGTGCCGAGCAGTGCAGCCCGCTGCAGAGGTGGTGTAAGCTCAACATAAGCAGCCAGCTCATTATCAGCATGGATGTCTGCGGCTACCAAATTCTCGCCGAAAACTTTTCTTCGCATTCGTCTAGCTTTCGCACTCGTTTGGGTGTTCTTCGGACAAACCTCTGGGTTTGCATATGTTGGGAATCAGATTCATGTTGGCATAAGCTGCACAGTTTGCATGATTAACGCAGTTTGCGGAGATAGCGTCGCAAGGCACGTGTGCGTTGGTGCGAATTGGGACTTGGCTCGGGAGAACGTCGTCTGCTCACTGCCGAAGTATTGCCGCTGGAGACTCGGCATTGCGGCCTGAGGGTGGTCACAACTGCACAGGCAGCATCAATGATTGTTTTTTTTTAAACTCCTATGCAAAAGTCTGCATTCGAAGCATAGTACAGCATTCCGGCAAGTACCTCGGCTGCTGCATCAAACTTGACGTGCCCCAATGAAAGTTTCGGGGCTGGCGTACATGTCTCGCAACAACCTGCTGTGCTTCAAGCATGTTGATGATTGTGTAATCCGGAGGCTTGGCTTAATCAATTCATGATTTGCATGGCCGACGAAACAGGCTAGGGCCGGTGTGGGACGGTAACGTTGCAAACGCTGGTTGACGTTGGGGTCACCTAAGCCTTGCAGCTGTTGGGTTGTAAGACCAGGATTTGAGGTTGCCCTGCATGAACGAGTATTGTAAGATGCCCTCGATATCTGTTGTCGGCCCGGTGAAATCGCTGCAAAGTAAACCTTACTGTGCAATGCGACAGCAATAGCGTTTGAACACGAGAGATTGACGTTCGTCATCAGGGAGCAGGGTCGCGCTTATTTTGGGGTGGTGATTCGGGAGTTGAAAACAGCGGCCCTCGGTACACTCAGGCGTCATGATCGACAGTGATGTGGCTGGATTGGGCAGACGGAGCGGCAGAAATCTCGTCACCCAGCAAGTCGACGCAGGGTCTTAGACACCGGCGAACGTGGATTGGATGGCAGATGGACTAAGTTTATGGCGTCCGTAGGGGTCCCACGCCGAGCGGGCGCCATTCCGTAAGCCGTTGACGATCGTGACTGCATCGCTCGTTTCGAGGAATGATGCGCATCATGGCCGGCAGCAGGATATTGGTGCTGATGGGGAAGGGGGGGATGGGCGCTGCAAAGTATTGGTTATTGAAATAGACGTGAAGCAGGTTCCGCCGTAGTGCTGCCATTCTGGCTGAATTGTGTTTGTGATCAGAAGGTCCCTTCAGAACGGTGATGTCATCATGAAGCTAAGCGAGCAAAGAGGGGCTCTGGTGTGACCGAACGCAGCAGGACGCAACGCGAGAGGAAAGCGCATGTCGAACAGAATTCGTCCGACAGACAGCCAGTACTTGTCGGTGCTGTGCGGTCCGAAATATACACGAGTCTCGGGTCGCTGCGATGCGGCTTCGACGTGTGGCTAGTGCCTTCTATGGGCTGTGGATGGCCAGATCGTCCATCGGAGGAGCCGGTGTGTGGTTGCATCGCGCACCCACTCCCGCATCTTCTGTGCATAGGGCTGCACTGCCACAGCTGGACCCTGAAAAGTCCCCGCCAATGCAAGCCTGGACCTTCCGCCAGCGATGCCTCCACGTTGCGTGGACTATGCTTGCAGAACGTTGCAGCGGCTCTTTTCAGCCGACGCTGCTATCTGCTGTACAAGGTTCCAGCGAAGAGTCTTCCTGGCACGCTGCTGGCTGGAGTGATTCGCGGGTTTAACGTGCACAGCCGAAGGATTGTGCCAATGCTGAGCAGGTGTATTGACTGGCCCTGCAGCATGTATTGACTATTCAACCGATCTGGTGAAGCTATCCCGAACTGTGTGCTCGGTAGCCTGCCTATTGGCGATCAAGCTGATATTCCGTTTCAGTGCTCAACTGTCGACGGGAAGCGCAGGTTCCACACCGGCAGACAGATCCCAGGGACCATGTTGCCACCAGATCCAGCTATCCATAGTACACGAGATGCAGGTCGTAGTCGGTAGTCGTTCAGTAGACCACGTGGCTGCAGCATGCACCGTTGGGCGCCCGTCGACAATGAGCTGAGTAATGCGTGACTCAGAGCGCTTGCTTTGATGGAAGAGTGAAGATTGGTCACGCGCCCAGACATGTGACCATTAGAAACGCGGCCAGAACTGTGGCTGGTGTGTATTTGGCATTCATGCATCCAATATCTCGTCCTCTATGAGTTCGGCCATTGCGCAGATGCACTGCCTGAACACTTCGCGAGTATCCGTAGACCTGGAGCGCACGCATACCGACGGCCATACCCAGGTACGGTCACGGTCGTATTGCCGTATCCGAGTTATTGGGTGCGGTACTTGGAGATACCTCGGCTTTGTGCGCTGCGAAGGACCAACTCCGCAGAGTAGCATCCGCTCTGCTGCAAACTTCTCTGCATGCTTGCACCGATCATTAAAGTGCTGACAGACGAACTCTCGTTATTTTATTTTGGGTCGCGGTGGATGCCACGGGTAGCATCTCGGATGCGAGCCGAATGCACGTTGAAAACTCTGAGTGGAAGAGGTCGCTCTGCCGGCTTGCACAGCCCTTCGGTGTCACCACGGGCCCGGCGCCGTCATGCAGGGTGTGAGCGAAGATCTTGCCCTAGTGGAAAGTGGGCCCTCTATCCTTCCAGAATGCTGCACTAGTGGACGCCATGCATGAGACCCCTGCAAGCGTTGCGTCATAGGAAATAGGTTGAAAGAGAGGTCGAATCCGCAGAATTCAGTAGCTCAAGCCGTCACACTATCGCTCAGCACTTTGCAAGCAGACACCACGCAACTTAGTTTTACTAAACCCGATCATCCGAACCTAAGCGGTCCAGACGACGCTATTATTCCACCGCATTCTACAGCCAGCTGCCTCTGATCACCTCATCAAGTAGTCTTCACCTGCATCGGCGAGCCCACCCGAGTCATCGGCCAGTGCTTCGGCTAGTATAAAGACACTTGCCACCCGCCTTGGTCCCTTACTTTTCCCTTTGGACATTATGTTAGCGCAATCCACACGACGTCAGCAGCAATCAATACCGTCACCACCATCCTCGACTACCTTCGCCTATCAACAGCTACCTCAGCAGTTCGCCCCCCAACCACAGTTCTTCGACCACAAGCTGCTCCACGACTATCTTGAGTCTCAGCAGCAATCTTTCGGCAACCAGGCCACCAACAACTTGCCTAACTCGTTCATGACGACTGCTTACACCGACTTCGCGAACCCGGCTATCCGAATTCAGCAATCGACACCAACACCACAGCTGCCTCAGAACAGCTTCTCACAGTCACCCATGCTATCGAACAACAACAACGCAGTCGGCCTCGAATCGTGGAACTACGCCAACGCGCAGAGCCAATCACTACAGACACCCGTAAGAGGACACCAGCGAGCATCGTCTTCCTCTTCGGTCGGCTCAAGTGCCTCACAGTTCCAGACAGTAGGACCTTCAGCTAGTTACCAGTATGTTGCCCATTCCGAAATCATGCCATCGTGTGCGACCACGCGAGGTGACTCCCTGACCATGGCTGACAAACTCTACAGGTCTTACTCGAATCATCTTCCTACTCCGACACACACACCAACACAAGAGTCGTTCATGAACTCGAATAACTACAACAACTACAACACGAACTCGGCCAACATGGACCAAACAATGGGTGCACATATGTCGCTCAAGCAAGCACTCATGGACCAGGGCGACGAAGTGCCTGACTTTGCGCACTCTGCCAGACAGTCCGTGTCGAGTTACGGACACGACTCGCCGGCCACGCCGCACACTGCGCAGGACGAGATGGACTTCAAGGTCCCAGCCAATGGTGAGACCCACTGCATGGTCGACTCCTGGCTTTTCAATCAGTTTTGTACTTACGATGATCCAGACACACGCCAGCACACTGTTCCCAAGTTCGAGAGGACTTACACAGACATTGCTGCCGACAACTTCTACGACCCCAGCGCTGTAGCGCAGTCATTACCACAAACTAAGCCGGCTCAATCGTCATTGTTGTCGCCATACCGCAGCAATGCTAACGAGAATGTCCAGCGAGCATTGCAGGCAGCACAGTACGCGCGGTCACAGTCGCCCACCAGCACTGCCTCAAGGGGTGACTCACCGTTCCGACGCGGCTCGCCATATCGCCAGCCCAGCAACAACTTCAACTCGGCAATGGTTCACACCGCCGCTGCGGCACGTGAGCAGAGTCGCAAGACTGACGCTGCTTATGCAATGAAGTCACAGATGCAGTCTAGTCAGGATTCAGAACCCAAGACCATCTCGCCCAAGGACGCGCTATTGGACTACCGCGAAGCTGACGAGGACTCTAAGGTGTCGTTGTTCCCGGACAGTGGCGCTAACGACTACGATGCTCAGTATCAGGGTGGCGAACAATATCGGTCCGCCACCCAGCCAACCTTCGAGACACCTTCATCGTCTCAGTCATACAGTCGCGACAGCTGGCCGACCCCACAGTTCTCATCCAACTACCCTGTCTCGGCTGCTCCATCACTCCAGTCATCCACGA
>Ga0265780_10006523_pt1 | contig 14451 bp, 12 predicted proteins | sample P1T30metagenome_FD_192432 | JGI IMG/M metagenome (GOLD analysis project Ga0265780, IMG submission 192432) | Plant litter microbial communities from East Loma Ridge, Irvine, California - P1 T30 | ecosystem: Environmental > Terrestrial > Plant litter > Unclassified | place: USA: California... | reverse complement strand
AGCACTATCCCCACCCTCAAGATACCCCACAACCTCATCAACCGTATCCTCCATCCACCACCACGCCCCTCGCTCATGAGTTAGAACATACTCCCTGCCGACATTAAGCCTGCCAGCATTCCAAAATGCGCTGGTAGGAGATACTTACTTGTCCTCCGTGTAAGGGTCACGCTCGAGTCTCAAAAAGTCCTCGCGTACAGGCTTCTCGGTCCCATCGCGACATACAATCAGATTAGGAAATACCTGGCACCTCGACACGGCGTCTAGGATCTTGACGTCTGTGTATTCTTCGACAGGGCGCTCGCACGGTGATGGGCTGTGTAGCGTCCGTTGTGAATGTGAGTGTAAACGTTCAGGGATTGGAGCGCGAGTACATTGCTGGCACTGGTAATCGAGCTGTTACATTCGTTGTGCGTGGGCGTGTGGCCCGCGTTTCGAAAACGACGGTGTTGGAAGCAGACCATGGGATATCGCGTGCACATGGCGCAGATGTCTCCAATGAAGTACCTCTCGCGTCTTGGAGATCGTACAAAGCGTCTGACGCACTGGCCTGCCAGCGCGAAATGAAGCTCGTTGGCGTCAAGACAAGTCTATATGCCCTACCCGCGCGCAGCGAGGAAGTCACGAAGGGTGGTTCCTCATGTTTTCTAACGTTGAACGAACTGAAGTGTATGGCATCGCTTTCGAAAAACACGGGAAAAGTACCTTGGTGAAGGACATGTACTTGCGAGCCGCTCTCAGCGTCGAAGCATTGGATTACTTGGTTGGAGTTGACGGGTTGGTAGTCCCTGGCACCTGCGAGCCCGTCTTCGAGGAAGATCGGCTGCTCGGCGCTGTTGCGGAGTGTCCAGTCGAGCATGAGAGTGAAGGGGAGGTCGTCGTGGGCGAGGTAGCATGTTTTAGAGGCTTTGATGCTGACTTGGACTTGTGAAGCTGGGATAGGCATCTGTTTTGACCTTGTCGGGAGGTAAGGGTGAATTGCAGTGTGTGAGACTGAAGCATGGTCAAATCTGACACGGCTTTCCATTACAGATGCAGGCGCATGAATGCTCTTTCGTGGCCGCTGATTGATTGTGTGACATGGACATTTCACCCAGCCGGATATGTTTTCTCGCCGTCAACGATCATATCTTGCTTTAGAGAACGCCATAGAACAGTCTAGTCACCTCAGTGCACTATTTCCTCCACAAGAAGTATGCTATGGAAGAGCTTATAACGCCCAGTGGTACAGCTAGATATCTCACAAACGCAGCGCGCATTTGTCCGTAATCCGACTCCTTACAACTACGATGAAAAGCTTCAACGTCGTTACCCTCGGGAAACGGGACATCTGGAACCGGGACTTCAAGGAAGCGGCACAGAGGCTCCCAGCCCTCAGAAATATGGTACTCCAGAAGCCTGTCGCTGGGAACCAGGCCACGTATCTCAGCATAGTGCTTTTGAAAGACGGCTTTCCCGTTTCTTCGGAAATCGCCATCGAAGAGACTGTCCCATGTGAGGTAAAACACAGACGTGAACAGCGACATAACGTCATCCACAAACGAGAGTGCGTAAACGACTCGGCTTTCGTACCGTGCTTGAATCGTTTGCATTATTGAACTTGACAAATTCATCAGCACGGCTTCTTTGGACAAGAGAATCCTTTCTGGGCGCCATACTTGTACCACTTATCGACGTCCCGTATCGTGAGAATGACTTTGGCATCGGGATAAGCTGCAATGAGCTCGGGACCAAATGCAGCAGCGGGGATGTCGCACACAGCCTGGCAGTGACCGAGCAAAGCGTCCCAATCGGCGTTTGAGAATGTACCGACGCCTTTGAACTTGGCTTGGAGCGCGCGGTACCACATGTTGTTGTCGGGTGGATTCTGGCAGGACGTAACCATGTGGTAGCATTCATTGAGACCTAGTATTTTCAAGGCTTCTCGCAGGGCTTGTTACGGGTCCATTAGCAGCTACTTGGACGCATGGCCGGTGATTGTACGTACAGTTTGTGCCTGTTCTGCTCATTCCTAGGCCTAGTGCTCTCATTGGCACGGTGCGTTTGCAGTCTTCGCGATCGATGTTGGATTTGGTCGTGAAGTCCATTATGGGTGGTGAGTGTTGGTTTGTGGAAGGATGGATGCTGTCTTATTTTGGATGCAGGTGGGCAAAAGATGATTGTGGTGATGTGTTAGTCTGCTTTATGCGTCGAGTTCAGTAGTCGACCAAACAACAGACCTGCAATTATCATCGTGCGGCGATCAGCTGCGGTCTGGTCTTTCGTGGAACGCCAGTAAGTCCCGACTGCTTGATTGGATGCTCCTTCCATTGACATCAATGTCTACTTATAGCTCTGTTAGTTTCACGAGTACGATGCAGCTAAGAATTATCTCTATTTTCCCCGATTCCCTGTCGTACGTTACTCGAATACCATCAACCACACCACGACGCCATGACCGCCGTCACTGAAATATCCATCTCGACAAACCACTTCAACTCCTACTCGCAATTCCTCAACTACCTCAAACCCCAAGTGTCGATATACGTCCCTTGACCGCGGTGACGTCGCTTCTAGAACCACGGGTATCTTCTGCGCGGCAGCCAGCGCTAAGATCGGCCGGAGAACATTGCTGATCTTAAACTTCCCAATGGACCCAGACATAGAGTCCGATTTCCTGTGGTTTGCTGCCAGTACCAGATGAAGAAATCTAGACTGGGGCGCCAGGATGCGTGTGCGGGCTGTATAAGCGGCCGCGTCGAGCTCGATAAGAGCTGCAGGAGCATTGTTTTGTTCGTCATCGCTACGATCTGTATGTGTTTGGAACTGCCTTCAATGTCCCGACGTTCAGCTGTATTGGACGAGAAGAGTCGGAGGCGGTCACACCTGGGCACTTACCACACTGATGATATGGAGCTTCCCGGCATTGTGACTAAGAACGCACCATCCATTACCATTGGGGGTATTAGCTCATCGAATAACTTTCTATTGACCGAGGGTGTCAACTGCGTGGAATTATCGAGGCGGAGATGGTTGAGGAGAAGAAATCGGTGGAATGTATCTTTGGTGAAGGCGTTTGCTAGCACTTCGATGGTGTGCTCGACGGTGTCTTTGACTAGGGGCTGGGGAATGTTCATGACAGCTGGTATGTTCTTTGATCGGAAAAATTCAAGTGACAAAAGCAAGCGTGCTGACTTTGTAGAAGGTGTCTTTTGAACTGGCCGGGCTAACAATGCGTTTGTAAGTCGCAGATTGACCTTACACGCTATTTCGACCCACTGTTTGGAGATCCAGATGGGCTCGGATCAGCCCGTCATCCAATTCAGTTGCGTCTCATACCGTCATTCCAGACCTTATATCTCTTCTCCAAATCAGCAGAATTGAGTCCAAGACTACTTGAGGATTACATATCTTGCTGAAGGAATACACGGTACACAAGCTAGGGCTATGATGGATGCAGATCAGTTCCGTAAGCTGAACATTGTGCTAATCTGTCACAACAACTGACTCGAGAAAACTCGCAGGTAAAGCCGCCCATGCTGCCGTGGAAGACATTAAGTCACCAACACCTTCAACGCAGCTAGCCCTAACATTACACAAAGTCATAGCATACCACGAGACCCCACACACAGGACTCGTAGTCCCAGACATCAAATTCGGTCATCTCCTCTATCCCCAACTTTCCACACAAACAAGTCCCCTCACACAAACAGGTCAATTCTTCCAACACCTCCCCAAAACCGCCCCACCCCACGGCGAAGACTGGACACAAATCCACGCCGACTTCACCAGCCTCCTACTCCCCCACATGACCTGCTGGAACGCGCCCACCTTCGCTGCGTTCTTCCCCGGCTCAACGTCCTACCCATCGATCCTGGGCGAAATGTACGCAGCCAGTCTTGGCGGCTCGATGTTCAGCTGGGTGTGTTCGCCCACGGCGACGGAGCTGGAATACGCGGTGCTGAATTGGTTGGGACGAGCGATGTCGCTGCCTGAAAGTTTCTTGTACGGCGGGGATGGAGATGGGGCGGGAGGGGGTATGATGGTGAGTTTGGCGTCTGAAACGATTCTTACGGTTATGACTGCTGCGCGGGATAGGGCGATTGGTATGATGATGCTGCGGCGGGGATATACTCGGAGACATGAGTGTCATAGCGAAGATGCGGCTACTAGTAGCTGCGAATGCATTGGCTTTAATAAAGTGGAAGCAGCGGGCCGGTTCGTGGTGCTGGGGAGCGACACGACGCACAGCTCTTCTGAAAAGGCAGCGCGGATCCTGGGCTTGAAGTACCGCTCTGTCGCGGCGCCACGGGAGGACGGCTTCTCTATGACGGCGCGAGCGTTGGAGGAAGTGATAGACGACTGCCATTCTAGTGGTCTGTACCCTATCTTTGTCACTGCGACCATTGGTAAGCAAGGTGATGGTGTACAGTACTACATTGGCATCCGTGGACCACTTGACTGAACAGCATTCCAAGGAACAACAGCTACATGCGCCATCGACCAAATCGCGCAAATCGCACGCGTCCTCATAAGACACCCAATGCTATGGGGTCATGTAGACGCAGCGTACGCGGGCTCGGCACTTCTATGCCCCGAGTATTAGCACTTGACCACGGGCGTTGAGTCTTTCGACTCGTTCAATGTGAATCTGAATGAGTGGCTTATGGTCAACGCTGATGCAGGGTATGTTCGATCTTCTTCTTCTTCTTCTACTGGTGGAAATGGGGGGCGGGTGCGTCTTTGAGATGGATAGATGCGCAGTGGGAATGCATGCACAGTGCGGATTGTTTTAGTGAATGAGACAATTGCGCATGCGTGCAAAAGGTTAACATGTTGTGTCTCTACAAGCCCCTATATTTCCGCCTCCCCGCCCTTCCTCTTCCGACTCCTCTTCTTCTTCTTCTTGCCTCCGTCGACTACATTTTCTCCCTCGCCATCCCCGACCAATTCCCCGCCTTCGAATCCACCTTTAGGCCCGTCCTCATCTCCAAATGTGTCTTTGCGCCACTGCCGTAGTCTCGCCTTCTTGCTCAAATGCTTCTTGTCCTTCTTCTTCTTGGCTGGGTCGCGGAACGTCGCTAGCTTCTTCAGTCCAGCGAATTCGTTCAAATCAGCGTCGTCAGCAAGCAGAATGTCGCGTGCGGTGAGGCCGAATGTAGTGGGTGAGGTTTCGCGGTAGCGGAAGCGCTTTGGTGCAGAGGACGGCTTGGTGGCGAGGGCGGTTTCGTAGGAGAGTGTGGAGTCGACGAGGTTTTGGATGAGGCGGCGGTCGCGGCGGGCGGAGGATTTTGCGTCTGCGCGGGCTTGTTTGGTCTTCTTGGAGGAGGACTTTTTGGAGGATGTGGTGGGATCTTCGGCGGAATCTTCGTCTTGGTCTGCTACGTCGTCTTCTTCGTCGGAGGACAGGGTAATGTCGGGACGCTCGTCGTCGTCGTCCTTGAAGTCAGGGATGAGGTCTTTGATGTCAATGTCGTCGTCGAATTTGGGCTTCTTTGCGCCTTTCTTCTTCTTGCTTCCAGCCTCGTCGTCGGAGCCCGCGTCGCGCTCGTCGTAGTAGGCGTCGCCGAAGCGCTTTTGCATTTCGACTTCCCACTGGTCGTCGGACCAGTCGGCTTCGAGGACGTCTTTCCAGTCGTCCATCTTAAAGTCTCGACCGCTCAAGCCGCCGATCTTGCGGATCTGTTGCACCTTTTGCTCCATTTCTTCGACCTTCAGCTTTCGCAGACGCGCCAGGTCTTGTCCTTTCTCTCGCCTCTCCTCCTCGCGCTTCGCTCGTGCAGCCTCACGAGCCTTGCGTCTGCCAGTGGCGGCATCGCGTCGCACGGTCGTGCTCGCTACGGCGTCACGTGCGTAGGTCGTGATTTTCTCGTTCGCGCCGTTGGTGTCCTCGAAGTAGAGATTGTATGAGTTCTCCCATTCGTCTGCAGCGGCGTCCTCGTCCGAGTCGTCCGAGTTGAGGGGTTGGAAGCGGGACTTGTCGCTCGGCACCCAGGCGCGCGAGGCCATGAAGTTGGAGAGGAAGGTCTCGGGGTCCTTGTCAGCCTGCTCGACGTCTTGCGCAGTGATCTTGACGCGGTCCTTCTTCGACGACTTTGGCTTTGGCTTGGCGACAAGAAAGTCGTCGTCGGCGCCGTCTTCTTCGGCAGCAGCGTGCACCTCCTTGACGAGGTTCCGTCGTGTCTCCTCCTGCTCCTGTGCATACGTCTTGGGTGGTGGTGCATCCTCGCCGTCCTCCACATCCATGTTTCCCTCGAGCAGGTTCTTGGTGTGATATTGTCTCAGTGTCATCGACTTGTCCTTCTCCTCACCGGTCGAGTTCTCAATATCCTCGTCCACATCGCGGTAGAACTGGACCTCCTTGTTGTAGATTCGGGGGTCTTTGGCGCGCAAGGCCTGGAGCGTGGCATTGACTTCCTCGTCGAGCGCTTCGTCGAGCAATTGGGCCGCATCGTCTTCCTCTACGCCCTCCTCCGAGTCTTCCGAGTCGTCTACAGGGTCCTGGAACGCTTTGCTCTTGCCGTACTTTTCCTCCACTGTGACATGTCAGCAAATAGAAGTCGCGGTAGTAGAGAGACCACGCACATCGATGCTTCTCCTCGCGCTTCTTGTTGTAGTCAAAGCGCCTCTTGTACTCGTCGTTGACTTTCAAGGTGTGTCCCTCGTTAGCATCCTCGTCGTCGCTGTCGTCGTCGAGCAGCTTCGCCTTCTTCGAGTGTCTGTCGGCGCTTTCGAGTGCAAAAGGATCGTCTGCAAGCAAATGTCTTTTATGGCCATTCGCCGTTTGGGGCTCTTTTGACTTGCCCATGGTTGTGGTAATACTTTGCGCGAGTGAGCTGCAGGGCAGGTGCGACTGCGCCAAAAAAAAAACGGGAAGCCGCGGCCAAGAGTTCGGTCGCGTGGGTGGACCCTGGCCGTGACGTCGAGCCAACCGCCGCATCTCATCAACGCTCTTTGACACTGAAGAGCAGCGCAGAATATGATTACTCTTTGCTCACCCTGATGAATACTATGACGGACCTATGTTTTAGCATCTCCTACTATTGTGCTTCATAGATATACGTTTTACCTCAGCATTGCACGCGATAAGCAGAGGGCATGGCCAACGATGCCACGCCGCAGCTCGCACTCGAGCCCGTCGCGAAGCCGCTGGCGCTGATGTATGATGGGACGGTAAATTTGGAGCGTAGATACTAACATCTTCTAGCCCAGTCGTGATCAAGGAAGCGGCTCTCGATTCGCCCACGTTCCGCGCAACCGCCGTCCATTTCGGCGATCAGATCGAGCTCATAGAACGATGGCTCGACACATACGTCCGCGCAGCATCGAAGCTTGCCGCCGAGCTAAACAACGTGCAGAGCCTCGTAGACGCGTACATACAAGCATCGCATCCTCCATTGCAGCTCTCCGAAGCCGTCCTCGACCATGACTACACCGTGCTGGCACTGAAGCGCTTTGGGGAGGGAGCACGTGAGTTCTGGAACAGCACCATACGGTCCATGAAGAGGGCAGAGAGCACCGTGTGCGAGCCAATAAGGGCATTTCTGCAGAACGACCTGCGCATGCTGAAGGAGGCGCGCAAGAACCTCGATTCGACACAGCGAGTCTATGATGGTGCCATTGCGCGGTATGCCGGGCAGGGCAAGTTCAAGGAGGCATCGTCGCTGCGAGAAGATGCTTTCCAGCTACACGAGGCGCGCCGGGCGTATCTCCAGGCCAGCATGAACTTCTGCGTCATGGCGCCTCAGGTGCGTCTGACGTTGGACAAGATCCTCGTCAAGGTGGTCAACGAGCAATGGCGTGACATGCGTGTTGCGAGAGAGACTTCAGCAAAGGCGCTGGCTCAATGGACATCGGACGTCGAGCGCGTGCGGGGCTGGAGCAAGGAGATGGAGAACGGCGAGCGCGTCTTTAAGAGAGAACTGCATCTCGCCCGGCAGCAGGTCGAAGGCGCCGCCGAGCTGGCCGCACGCCCATCACGAGACCTCGACACGTACGCTGCATCTACTGTCCCATATCTCGGCACGCAAGCGTCGTCTGCCACCATCCCATCGCCCGCTAAGCCAGACGTCGCAAACGAAAAGGCAGAAAAGCAGGGCTGGCTCTTCCAGCGCACAATCACAGGCAAGCCAGCCAGGACATACTGGGTCAGGAGGTGGTTCTTCGTCAAGCATGGCATCTTCGGCTGGCTAACCCAGGGCACGCGATCCGGCGCGGTAGAGGAGTCTGAGAAGATCGGAGTCCTGCTATGTGGCATTCGTCCAGCCTTCCAGGAAGAACGACGCTTCTGCTTCGAGGTCAAGACAAAGGATACCACCATTCTACTGCAAGCTGAAACGCAAAACGATATCGCCGAGTGGATCTCCGCTTTCGAAGTGGCGAAGCGAAAAGCACTCGAAGACACGTCGAAAGACGTTTCGGGTGTGCATGGTTCAGTCGATGCTGCCTTCTCAATCAGCCCTCCTATCGCCCCTGAGTTTGCAGCCAAGACCTCCGACGGCCACGCCGGACATCCAAGCGATGACATTGGCGCATTGGACCGATCGGAGACGCTTGTGGTCCCAGGTGGTGACGGGCTGGCTACACGCGGTAGTTCCGATGTCACCAGACGCAACACCGGATTCGATCAACATGGCGGCGAGAGCAGTCGTGCCAGAATTATGGAGAAGCTGGATCTTGCAAGGAAATCTGCGGTGAGCCCGCAGCTGAGCGGGAACAATCCCTCTTCCGCTTCCGGCGGCATTGCTAGTCTCATATCGGCAAGTCTTGCCTCAGCTAGCCATAACATTGTGCAAGTCGGACAGATTGCTGCGCCTGCTGCAGGCCTCCCTGATACACGTTTGGTCATGGGCCAGACGCTGCCATATACGAGCCTCGCACCTTCCACGCTTGCAAGCCCTCCTGCACCCACAAATCTCAGCAAAGCTGCTGTCGCCGTGAGTGGAGAGCGAGGGCTGGGTATTGGACGCTCAGGCAACATGCCTGGCGGTCTGATGGCCAACTTGTGGGGTTCCGTCAACTGGGGCTACGTCAATCGCTTGGGTCGAGAAGAGGAAACTCTCGGCCGAGATCGTAGTGTGTCTGGTCCTCCCAGTCCAATCAACCCTCCTGTCGATGGAGATTCGGGGATCACAACCATCACGCCAACTGCTGCCGCACATCGCAAGAGCATGAGTATGGGCGGGCCTGTACCTTCGGCAAACAAGAATCTGTCTGATGCAGACGAATTTCCAAACTACTACCCACTCGCGCTACGTATGCAAGATGCTCAGTTCAGGATCTTATTCCCAACTGTTCCCCGAGCTGAGAAGCTGGTATTGGTATTCCGTGCCGTGTGGAATCCCACCGAGCAACAGGAGTTCCCGGGTCGAGTCTACGTCACAGCAAAAGACATTTTCTTCTACAGCAATCACCTCGGTCTGGTCTTGATTACCGGTCTCAGCATGTCTTCCATCGATGAGGTTACTGCTGCGCCAGGCAAGGATTGCGATTTCTTATTCCTTCATTTTAAAACAGGCACTAGAGAAGACGGCGCAACTCGATTGACAGTCAAGACATTCCTTGAGCCCCTCAAACTGCTCTTGCGACGTCTTAATTTCCTTGTCAAGAATGCGTCAAGCGGCGAACATAATCTGGAGTCGACGGTGAAGCGGCTCATCAAGCTTGAAAGCGAAGACAACCAGGCCTCATCGGGGGACGATGGCTGGGAGGAGATATCACCAGACACGCCAGTCGACCCTGGGTATGGTGGAAAGAACATCAAGACAAGTCTGCGCATTGATGGCAATCTCTTCGGACCGTCGCCTGGGACCATCAGCAAGAACGCCACGAAGTTCAAACTTCCGTCGCAGCCTGTGCTGTTCACACCCACCGGCATGACCCAAGTGGCAGTCGACAAAGACTACGATATCAGCGCCAAAGCGCTTTTCCACATACTCTTTGGCGACAAGAGCGCTGTCTTCCAGCTATTGTACCGTGAGCGGCAAGCCTCGCGCGTCGTACAGGGTCCATGGGTGACCAATGACCAAAGTCACCAACGCCGCGACTTTGAGTACGAGATTGTGCAGCCTGCTAAGGACGGAGCTGTTGTAATCAACGATTACCAAATCATCGAAGTCCTTAATGACCATCTTTGCTATGTGGTTTCGGACAGGAAAACTCCATGGTACCTCCCAGGACACGAGCGATTCGTTCTGCACAGCAAGATTGTGATCACGCACGTCCACAAGGCGCGCTGCAAGCTTGCGATCTTCTCCAAGATCGATTGGAAGCGCAACCCACGCTTTGCCAAAAAGCTAATCGAGCGTCAGGGTCTGCAAGACATGGGTCTAGAAGCAGAGGACCTGGTTGATGTCGTGAACGAGCAGGTCGCGCGGCTAGGACACAATCGCAACACCGCCAAAGTCACCAACATCTTCGGCATGATCGGCGTACAAACACAAGCCGTGCAGTTGACAGCACAAGACATACCACCTCCAAACCGGCCCCGAAAATTCAAACTGCGACCGCAAACCACCGGGTCCTTCATCGCACAATACATCGGCAACATCATCATCAGCATACTCTCAACAGTCATGAGTTGGATCCTCGCCGCCTTCGCCGGCCTAGCCAACGTCATATCAGCCCACAAATTCCTAGTCGGGCTCCTCCTCTTAAGCGGAGCCGCCAACATCATCTACACATCCAAAGAAGGCTGGTCCTCGTGGAACGAGCGCGCTGCCGCAAAGTACATGTCACGCTTAGGCGTCAAGCCATCGATTAGCATGACGCGGTCCGTCTACCTCAGCGACATCGAGCAATCGTTCCTCAACCCGAACGAGACCGCCATCGAAGTCTCAATTCCACTCGGTATCAGCGCCGACAATAAATGGTAAGCCCACATCCATCCATCCTTCCCCATCCAATCACACCACGCACTAACACCAACCCCCAGCCACCAAACCTTCACCCACCTCCTCCACAACCCCACCTCACACTCCCCCCTCAAGCCCTACTCACACTCCTCCCGCCGCCTCCACCGCACGCGCCAGAGCCTCGGCTCGCACCGGCACGATCTGCTCGTTGCGCTGCGCGTGGTGAATCGCATTGAGATGGAGGTTGTTGAGGCGGCGTATGAGAATTGGTTGAGGGATGAGACGCATAAATGTGAGAGGGTGGGGGGCATGATTGAGGGGGAGAGGGAGGTGGGGGAGTGGGTTGGGGGGTATTGTGGGGATTGTAGGAGGGGGTTGGAGGGGGTTGTGGGGGGGAGGAAGGGGTTGATGTGAGTGTGTGAGATATGAAGGAGCTTTTTTGTTTTGTTTTGGGTTGCGCATCCACATCGTGCCGTGGCTTCACACTGACGCTCAATGACGACGACGTAAAGTCAAAATACAAAACCTTGCGCAATTCCTCTGCTACGTATAGAGAATGAATCTATCAAGTGTTAGAAAATGTGGACGCTGGGGCATTGCTTGGTTCCTGCGTCGTGTAGCCACTTATGGTGGTGTGGAACTTGGAACACACAAGATCCTTCGTACTATCTAGTGAATGACAATACGAACGTTGCTCGGCGTGCTCGGCCACCTCCTGACCAACCCTCAGACTAGAGAGAAGAACCCTGTGAATTCGTAGAATCATCTCAGAGAACGTTCCCTCTCGAAACGATGGGGCCAATCGATCGTCAGTGTTTCCATGCGCGAGGTTTTGTAGGTGGCATACGATTTCGTCGACGAAGAAATGGCGCGCGGATGCGAACACGGCACGTCCTTCCTTTACTTCCTACGCTGCCTCCGATGATGGAGCCTGGCGAAACGCCTTCTATTAGTGATTGGTGTACTCGCGTGTCCGTTTTGTAGCGTAGTCGTACATGCTGTTGCTTTCATCATCGTTGCACACTTCTTTGGGGTTTTTACATATCTCCAAGGCTCTAGGACGGCTTATGATACGAATAAAATTCAGCGAGCGCGTCTGGATGGTGGGTGCATTGGGTTCTGTGGCTGGGCGCGTGGTTGTGGATGTATGTTATGGCAATGATGGAATGAAGAACTAGGATTAAGTTATGGGCGTTATGGTTGACTTGATATGTGTCGGGATGGTTTGTGGGACAAGGTACGACCAGACGACGTTCGCAGGTGCCATTGTGATGCAACATTCTATCTAATTCTATAGCAAAATAGAAATGCCGCGTGTCTATACGCGTGCTTGTGTAGAAGGACTGCGTGCTTATCTACAAGGACAAAAAGAGCAACCTAGACCTTACCTACGACTATATTTAGGAGGTTGAAATCCCTCTTAGATAGATCGCTAGGAAATTCAAATAATTATCTAAAAACTTCATATTGTTGTTGGCTACTTCTACTGTTGAGTATGTCTGGCTTGTGCAGAGAAATTCTGTGCGCTTTGTCACTGGCATGTGAGTAGCGACGTGGGGAAAGGGAAGGGTGTGGAAGCTTGTGTGGATGGCTATAAAAGTCGCTTGAAGAGTGGGGAACAGGTTGGAGTGGGCTGGGGAGAGAGAGAAAGGTGGAGCAGATATTTCTTTTCACTAGTACTTTTCACGACTCCGGGTAGAAGTTGCTGGTTGTTTGTGTGACGTCCATGTGATTCCGCGTCAGGCAATTGCTTCCAGGCCTGTGCTTATATAACAAGCTCGCTCGTCGCCTTCTCTTCTATCAAGCATTGCTCACGCCTTTTGGAAATCACCAACTCATACATCACAACGAAGAAAACAGTTCAACCCGTAAAGGTCGAGTTGAAAGCCAACGCAGAAACGGGGAATCATGTCCTAGTCAATGATGACCTCAAAATCTCTTTCCGTCGCACTATCCGCGTCCCAAACAGCAAGAAAATGTCCCATCTTCCTCCCGATCTCGGCGCATTCCCTCTCAAGCCCGTCTCAGGATATGCCAACAAGCTCACCCCGGAGATGGCGGCCAAGGGCGGTCTGCTCTTCCCCATGTATCGTAAGCGACGCCCATCGTGGTTCTGCATCGATGTACTGACCATAGCGTAGAATCTGAGGCTATGTGGATCGACTTCTCCGAGGCGACCCGTCAAGACTACATGATCAAGATCTACGTCGGCGGCGTCAATGCCATATCTGGTGAACCCGCCGTCGAGAACGCCGCAACCAAGCTCCGTCGCCAGAAGAAGCAGGCTAAGGGCTCCAGTCTACAAGATTACATAGTGGTTCCTGGTCAGCGATGGCTTAACGGCATTGCCACAGCTGATGGAATGGTCCGCCAATTTGTGGCCATGCCCTTTGGTAGTGGTCACTCTGTCGAGGCGCAGGTGACCGGTCGAGACGCTGCAGGTGGCATCCAGGTCGAAGTCACGCCGTACGAGGAGCGACTACAGGCCCAGACGATCCACTACACATACTCTACTCCGTGGATAAAGCCGACACCTGGCACCGGTCACATTCTTGTCATCATAACCTTGACAGGCAAGCGCATCACTCTGGACGCCAGCTCCACAGACACGATCGAAATGCTCAAGTGCAGGATCCAAGAAGAGGAGGATATCTATCGTGACCAGCAACGACTGGTCTTCGAGGGGAAACAGCTTGAAGATCGTCTGACAGTGAAACACTATAACATTCCGAAGGGGTGGGGAAGGGGGAAATCCACCTGGTCCTTCGTCTCCGAGGTGGTGGCTCCCCCCTTCCCCCCGTTCACGAGATGAGCATCGCAGCTGGCGGCAAGATCAAGCAAGTCATCCATGAGGACGACAAGGGCGAAGACTGGCTCCCAAAACGTACTATCGTGTTCAACGTCCAAGTCCTCAACTCTGCTGTCCACAAGGCCGTGACCGGCAGCAACCCCCTTACCAACCCAGTCACTGCTCAGACCTACGCAAAAAGCGGCTTCCCGTTCTTCAAGATGTACGAAGAGCCAAGTGGTATCTCGGGAGACTTCAGCCTCGTCAAGTCGGTTGGCGAAATCGATGGCATCGAGGATGAGGTAGTCAAGCCCAACACCGTCATCATCGGTCAGCGTGGCGGCCGCAACCGTACAGCTCCTGCCACCGGTCTGGTCAACCCGAATGGTCCTCTTCGCGAGTTCCGCACCATGCGTGACCTCGAGGAAGAGTTTGGGAACGTCAATGTTGCGGACTTTTAGGGTGAGTGTTTGGAGAGCTAGCATCGGAGGAGGAAACGAAGAATTTTGATATGGCTTCGTGGCGCATGGGGCATGTAGCGTTATTGGTGCGCAATGGGATAGAGAATATGGTCATGATCGCGGAGTACTTCAAAGACGTCAACATTGGTGCAGACTCATTCAGTATCGCAATGGGAAGAACCTTTCGTCCATGAATTTGACCGTGACTTTGCTGGTGTTGGCCGTGTGCTTGCTCCCTCACCTCGTATAGACGTGGTCGCCCGACGCGTGCCGAAACCATCACTTTGCCCAACATGCTGATGATCTCTGCAGATACCATCCGAGTGATCTCTTGAAAGCCTGTTCGCAGAGGTAAACATTGAAGACGCAG
>Ga0265780_10006520_pt1 | contig 14455 bp, 13 predicted proteins | sample P1T30metagenome_FD_192432 | JGI IMG/M metagenome (GOLD analysis project Ga0265780, IMG submission 192432) | Plant litter microbial communities from East Loma Ridge, Irvine, California - P1 T30 | ecosystem: Environmental > Terrestrial > Plant litter > Unclassified | place: USA: California... | reverse complement strand
AACACTGAACAATCTAGACGCCTGTACTCTGGAGTTATTAGTCGAGAGCGGAGCCCATCGCACCTCTAGAAGTCTATATAATTTTAGGAGCTGCAAAGGCATAGTGGTTCTTATGACAATAATATATATTTTTCGAAGTCTGACAATGTACGTCGCGTGAGCAAATTCTATTCTGGTAAGGCGCCCAGACACCATAGCGGTGATGACCTATCTTTACATCCATGCAGACGTAGAGCAGCAAGATCTTTCCATCGATAACAGAGATCGAGGGAACCACCAGATGAGTGGTCGAACGCTTCATGGACCTGGAGCTGCAGATCTGCGATCGAAAGACGCATCAAACGATCAAACTCGATCGATCATGTGATGATACTCATCTTTTGATCCCCGTCTGCGCTGTATAAGTAGGCGCACAAATTTATTACCTCCCACTGTGCTGGCATTTAGAGAAAGATGATACAGTGATCCTTGCCCCAGTAGTGAAGTGGGCAAAACTGTGGGTCAGGATTGATGAGCACTGGTGGATAACGGATGGTGGCTGGTGTCATGCCGTAATTGAGGAAAACGTCACGTTCCCAACGTACAACGTCGGGATATCGACGCAGATTCTGAAAGGCAACAGAGTGCAATGCATAAGTGGGCTTCCATGACTGAATATACTACTAGCCTCATTAACCGATGGATCGAGTGATGCAGAACATACAAGTGTTGGCTAGGCTTGTTGTGAGCAATGGTGACAAAGCAAGTATGCGAATATACAGTCTCACAACACGCAATCTGAGACTGAGGGGCCCATCAACTCCTCAGTCCACAGCATCGGCTTCCCTGCTAGCTACACCGTTGTAGGCTGGTGGCTCGAACCATGCCAGCAACGAAAGTATCCCTGGCTATATCGCATGGCTGTTGATATCCTGTCAGCCCCAGCTATGGAGTGCCGAGGCCGAGCGAGTGTTCGGTTGACCAACATGAATTATAACGTTCGATCGAGGGGAGCTCAAAGCTAAGAGTGTGTCACAGAAAGGATGCTTCAAAAGCTGGCTCTTGAATTCGCCCATCGATCAGACTGTCTTCAGACAGCTATGGTGGTCCGTTGAGGTAAGAGTGTATTAGCTGTCGATCTGCACGTATCCTCGAATTCTTGATGAACGCTTTGAAATGATGGCAGATGATTGTCAAAGCCCCTTGTGCCACACCTGAACAACCAGGAGGCTGGATGAACAGCGACATGTTCGAGAGGTACACATGGGTGAGAGCCCCTTGTTGGGTATTTGTACCATGGATAGGCTTGGTATTACGCATTTGTCAAGAACGCCCGCCAGCATTCGAGAAAATGAAAATTGATTTAACTTGGGTTTGTAGTAATGTCAAGACCTAAGCACAACTAGGCCATACTCCGATTCTTAAGGCCTTGCACCTGTCGAAAAGTGATCGAGTCGATCAAGGTCGGTACATGTACGGTAAGACTGTCAGGAGGGCTGAACGCACTCAGCTGCCGAACTTCATACCTCCTTGCGACGTTAGTTCTTTTGGTTCTGGAAAGTGGATGAAGTCAGCGGCATTCGGTGCGTATGTACAAAGTGCCTCGGCCATCACCCCTTCCTGACGAGCCCAGTCCAAGTGATTCAATTGTTTCAGTTGATTCGTCTTGTGATCGATTCTGCCGAACAGCACTTCAATCGTTGCCCACCAAGCGACCGCGATGCTATGCTGTTTTATAAAAAGCTGATGTTTCAAAGCTTTCGGCAGGCAAATCGGGAACATAAATTCTTGCTTTGACGCCTTGCACAAAGAAGAATCAGTGTCTGGTTTCTTAAGACATCCAGCCCCTATTGCGGTATGTTCGAGAGATGCGAACGTGAGCTAGATCTCAAAAAATCAGAACAATCATTCTGAAAACATCCTAAGAGGCCCTTCGTACATGCGGATCTCCAGAGCCATCAAGTCCCCAAGGGTCAATCAGCACCCTTGTTCCTACCGATCGGAAAACGGCCACTTGCCACCGACCTGCATTCCAGAAAGGGAAGATACCGCTGTCGGACTCAAAGCTGGACTCACATATTTTTGCGTTGAGTACCGTCGGCGGCACGGTTGGCGGCCAGGTAGTGGCAGCTGGGAACACGGAGGACTTACGGCCTTTGCCCGACACAACGCCGCATCTGGGCTTGCCCTCGCCTTCTACTATGTCGGGAGAGCTGATATGGTCAAGTAGTAGTGGTATGAGGCCAAAAAGAGCGTTTACGAGGACGGCGTCACTGGCATCGCTCGTCGCACGGAAAAGCCGACTGCCAAGCTCACAATATTTCCCTTCATCATGTTGTACCTCTGCCGCGTACTTTTGTATATCACCTCGCGCAAAATTTAAGCGTTGTGACATCGTGTGAATCAAAGCAGGTACTTTGGCAGCTTCGATCAAGATTCGACCCGCATCGTGACCATCGTCGTCGTCACCGTCGTCACCGTTGTTGTCGCCGTCATGGCATTGGCGGTCACTCTGGTTGGGCGACATCCGCAGCGCGTTACCTGTATTTGTGTCCGTCGGAGTTGCCCTTTGTCCTTCTCGCTGCTGTCGAAGCAGTAAGATCACATGCGGATATGCTTTGATCAGGAGATCCAGAAAAGCTTCAAACTCACGTCCCTTAGCGCGCAACGTCCTATCATGTCTGTCAGCTGCCGTACCAAAGGTCCTCGTGCGACGGTCGTTGTCAGATTTACCATTCCAAGAATACACCACAGTTTGGTGGGAATGGCAGCGCCGTCTTTACCTGGAATGCTTCCAGTCGCCGCACGACTTTGAGATAGCCTTCACGCAACTCCCTCCTGATCTCTGGATAGCGTTCTTGTATCGCCGCTTTAGTTTCGCTATCGCGCTTACGATGTTGTCGGCACATCACCACCGGACGCAGCGCAATGTGCTCGGAGGACAACCTGACAACTTCTTCCCATTCTCTCATGTCTTCCCTTTCTTTCGCAGTTTCCAATAGAGCCCCATCCGTACATCGCGGCTTGAACGTAGTTCCAGCCATGGCCAAAACCGACGTGATCTCGTGCTTAGAAAGACCATGTTTCAGCCTCAACTCTTCTGCGTGTAGCAGGTGTGATGTCCCCATTGCTTCTGCTATCTTCGTCGCAACCCCGACCTCTTCTGGTACTGGGTGGTTTTGAAACCAACTTGTCGAAGAATGTGTAGGCCTGGCTGACCGCTGATGGCTGAGAGTGTCCGCATGATCTGTTGACGCCGACCGTGCTGATTGCTGCGTACCCGATGGCTGCCGCAGAAGTCGATAAACAGCTGGTGCTTTCATCTGTCGTACGGAACGATTCGAGCGAGGTTTCGTACTTTGCGTGCTATCTCGGCAGATTCTGTGGTGGACGTGGCCGTTGCAGCAGAACCCAGCGCGGTGGAGTTCCTGGCTGAAAATAGGGAAAAACTGGGTTCCGTCAGCAACGCGGCGGTTGTGTCTTCCATAAGGACACACAAACCCTGTCCTTTGCCATCTCAGGACTCGATATAGCACCTTGTAGCAGTTGCAGTAACCCCTTTAACCTCATCGACTGTAACATCAGCCACATTGTTCCTGGTCTGAGCGACAGGCACTTACTTGCTCATTCAACTCGCTCTGAAGCTCACCGGGCGCACGTCCTTGGTGGTTGGTATCAAGAAGCATTGGCCGAAATGGGCTCGAGTATAAGCGATCCGGCTGAGGTTCAGTGAGAGACGTCTGTGTCGCGTTCGAATCACGTCGAGGTACCGGAGAGTTTTAAGATCCGGGAGAAGACAGGTTGTTTGCATCAAGGTTATGTCGATATTTGACATGACCTCGCACCCATCTCCGGTAGACTTCGTGTCCATGAGCTATATATCTGCGATACTGTGATGGATTCCTTCGCCGATCTTCGCCAGGGAAGACGCAAGGTCAGTGACAAACTCCAGGATCTCCAAGCACTTTCGCCAATGTTTTTAGATCTAGGTGATGGGGTGCTGCTACAATGCGTAATGCGTGCTAGCATTGCGCGATTCCGAGTCCGATGACAAAGCTTCGTGCCGTGCATGCCATACATAGCCACCAAAGTAGAACATATCGATGTGTGATCACATAAGATACGTACTCCAGTATACTCCCATCGGAGCGAGTTGAGGTGAGTTGGTCGCGTGACTGCAGGTTCAACTTGTAAGTCATCTCAAGGTCGAAGGGCTCCGGTTCCGCAGGCATTGACGTACCAGGAATAGAAACACTGTATTTTTCACAACATGGAGCCTTTTTTACGACGAACGGATCGTTCGTCGAGGGCCATGTGGTATGCGATCTTATCGTTGATACTGAAATCATAGTCTAAAAGACCAAGACCAGTCAATGCTTCTTGTCCGCGTTGACAGTACGGCGCAGGACTTTCGAGTCGCGGTACAAATCGTCATCGCTGCGCGAGGATATCGAGCCCCTCGTGCGCAAGCTGTATTGCATTGCTTACGACTATGCCGCTGTGTTTGATTACTACTTTACAATGTCAGACTGTGGTTCTGGTTTGATCATGACATCCACGTGATGCTGACCACTGATATTGTCCTTGCCCCCGCTGTTTCTTTCTGCGATCACTATGCTGGACCAACACCCAAACTCAGAGGACTCATCTGGTATTTGGAAAAGTTGGAATAGGATCGCATGTGTGAAGTTCGAGAAGGGAAAGAGTATGGCGGGGTTGTAGTGCACCTCCAGCGCTTGAAGAGGCCTCGTCCTCAGCTCATGGTACGACAAGTGCGTAGATGCTCCTAATTTTCTCCAAAGATCATACCTGCACGAATCTCTCAGTATCGTGTAGAGAAAATGACATGCGAGGAGAGGCATATTGTTGCACGAGAGGGTGATCCCTCAGTGATATACATTGTGATCGAAAAATTGCTGTTCTTGCGTGAGCGCGCATGGCCTGGTAGACCGTGTCTTGCTATCTGGTGTCTCGGCAAGCTTATCTTGTGATCTGTAATTTGAATTTCCAGAGTGCCTCGGCTTGCGACACTTGTCTTACTGTACAACCGGAGGTATCAACGTTACAGTAACGTCAAGTCGGACGGCATCCGTTTGGAGGCGTAACACGCTAGTTCAGATCCGGACTAATTTTCCGCGGCGCAATTTGACGTAAGTCAGGCAGGTGGATGAGCTGGAGAGCGGTGGCGGATGCAGTGACGGCTGCTGCTCGAACATAAGATCACTAACCTGTTCGCAGCACACACATTTTCACGATGGAAATCAATTATGGGAGATTGTGTGCGCTGATTACAGATGGACCCCGTGCGAATGATGATGTGAGGGGTTCTTCCACATCTTCTGATCCCAGCAACACGCCAATAATCGCCGCTTCGAAAGCGCTATCTCTCGATGGTGGGAAGAAGCGCAAAAGTGAGTCTGCAAGCGAACATCTTTTAAGCGTTCAAGAATGGCTGATGTGTCCCGCATAGATACAAATAGCGAGACCGACGCGCATACGCCGTCCAAGCGCGGTCCACCTTCGAGGGACATGCTGAGTCCGCTGATCCTGCAAGCGCTGTCAAATCAAGGACCAGGCATGTTCCCATCAGAGGTTGCTGCGAAACTTCTGCGACATCCATCTCAACTCACGCAGGGGATAAACTCGACAAATCTCGAGACACAGGTTCGCATCATTCTTAACGCAGAACACAAGTGCAACAAAGTGTACAGGGCTCGGGCCAAGGGGCCAAAGGGTGGTTCCAGCTACAGATACATGCGATGTAGCAGCTCTGAAGATGACAGCAATGTGGATCTCGATGAACGCGTCCCGCAGCTGTCAGCGGATGTGGCTCCTGGCTCACGCGACCAAGCCGAGAACAGCCACGACACTCACGTGGGCGGATCTACATGCTTGCACCCACAGCCTAGCGAAACCTTTCACGTAGCTCAGGATTCTCAACAAGATCCGCCAGCCGAAATCATCGCGGATCCAAGGTGTCTTGGGCACACGGTCGACACGCTGGCTCCGCAGGACGAACAGGGTGGAGCAGGACGCGTCACCAACCCTACTTTTGAAACGCACTCTTGCACGAATGAACACAAAGACATTATGGAAAACGTTCTCGCCACGAAGCTTCTTGTCGCGCAGCTTGGGAATATCACCGGTGAGATAAATCAGCTGGAATCACAGCAGAGCCTGGCTCGGAACCAATATTCAGATCTTGGCAAGCAGGCGACGGAACAGGAGGCAGCAAGGGAGACTCTGCTTGTGGAAGCACAAACAAGGCTCCAACAGGCCGCTGAGGCGGAGCAGAAGGCGTTGTCTCATCAAAAAGACGCTGAAAGACTGAAGGAGGAAGCCGAGAACCGGAAAGAAGTCCTTGAGGACTGCACATTCCGCATCAGTATCGCTCGGGAGAAATCCACCCAACTCGCCGAGCGGGTGCGAGACAAAATTGAAAAAACCGTAGGCGGCGATCTAGACAACTTGCTGTCCCTTTGCACGCCGCGTGCATCGGATCAGAGTCCGTTGTCTTTTCGCCTCGGCCGCGAGTGCCTGGGCGATGGGACACGAAAACCTACTTCATGATCGGTGTAGTTGTCATAACGACCATTGGCCAGGTTGCTCAGTTAGTGGGCGGTCTCGATGGCGGTAGCTGTGACCATGTCTGGAGGCAGTGCGCTAGTAGCACTATTCATTGGCTTCGCTAGAGTACGATGATGATGATAGACGTCAGTTGCAGCCAATATTCTTTGCTATCATTGTCGTCGGTCCACCACCCGTAGTCCCGTATCCAGTGATTTTCGAGCGCGAACAATCCACACCTGGTGTACCTTGCCAACAAGGGACAACTCCATTCGACACCGACGTAACTTACTCATCTCCCGCTGCTTGTCTATCGTTAATATAAACGGTCAAGCTCTCGGAGAGCTCTGTTACTTCCACCGTGGTAGAAGTCACGGTGTGCGTGCGGTGCTTAACGAGAGGACGTGTAGCTCAGTGCCGTTGCCCACGGTAGTCAACGTTACACCAGTACTCTCGTCATTTCCGCTGGTTTTTGCGGGGTATGGGAGGCACGATGGCACGCGATGAGGCTCTGCGGACCTATCCAGCCGCAAAAGCCTACCTTTGAATCATAAGGGTTAGGGTCCTCGGCCGTGAGAGTAAAGTTGGTGCTCGAGAGAACACGGTTTCGGGCTCCATCAACACGACCAGTGCACCAACCAATATGTCAAGGCTACGATGACTCGCCTGCGCTGACTCCAGTGCCTTGGAAGTGACACACTGGCTGCTGCCTGAATCAATCAGTCTGAGTGTGTTTTTCACTGCTCACCTGTCAGAGCAGCCCTTCTCAGCTCGTGTAAAGTCCAAAAAAGCATAGCCTTCTGCACTGTCCTCCAGCGCAAGGATCACGAGTCAGTTTCCCCAGCAGAAGCAAAGACGCATGGATGGCTGGTAGACATGATAGGGCTTGACTCTGAACCGTTGTTATCTGCGGTATAGCCAAGCGTCAAAAATCCAGAGCGAAGATGTCAACGTAACTTAAGTCGAAGCAGAAAAGGTACTGACATGTACAGTACATCAAAGTCACGAAAACTCGATTGTAGTATCCAAGATGTGGGGTTCGATCGAATACATAGTCGAGATCTGTCTGGGAAGTTCTCTCATTGACCCAACCTTCGAAGCGCTTTACCATTCATAAGCACCATAAGAGCCACGAAAATATGCTTTCTCACGCAACGGTCAATACTCGAAAACGCAGATTTATCTCTCCTGGCTTATTCAATCGATTTCGTGCCTATGGTTTTAATGTGCTGTCGAGGGTGAAGGTTCATATTGACGTCAGAAGCGAGCGGCAAAAATTTCCCACCTTATCTGCGAGAGCAGAAACTCGTGTAGATTTCTGGCGGATTTGATGACATACCGGAATGACCGATTTGCTGTGGATTGTAGGCTGGTGGCTGTATGCGCTCACTCTGGTCTTCACTCTGGTCTTGATGATCAGAGGCTCCGCCAGCGGAACCAGCACATGGCCCTCCCCTCGGCGTGGTCGTCGGATATGACGTGGCGATGTGCGATGCCTGAGATGCGGGTGACCTGGTTGTGAGGTATCGACCTGGGTCTGGAAAGGCCAGATCGTGGTTTTCAGGGGTTTCGCATCCGTTACCGATATTTGCAACGAACATGCTTGGAAGTGAATCCATCTCAGAACCATCACCACCTTCGAGATCCACGTTGATGCAATTCATGAACATGTGGCGGTTTCCTACCGTGTTGAACCACGTCCAAGCCATGATAGCATGTCCATTCTCTAGTCCTTTTGGGACCTTGAATTCAAAACTGTTTATACAGTCTACCCCGTTCGTGGACTCATTCTTGCAAGGCCAAGAACCCTGGTAGACGCCCGTGGAAGAGGTGAAAAAGCCATCCAGGTTCAGATGCGTGTTGGATGGGCAACCGCCTTGGATGGAATAGAGGACACGCCAGTTCTGCGGGTCCTTCAATAATGTTGGATCTGACTCGTAAGTGATACTGATCTGACACGAGCCGCCGCCATGTACGGCAGTGTTTGCGCCATTACCTGTATCAAACTCGAGCGACTGTGTCGAGCCGGCAAGCATCTTCATGCCTCCAGCTGTTGGTAGTGACGCGCCGTGGCAAGGAAAGTCGTCACCGTTCGCGCTCAAAGGCTCTTTGACTGCTGTTGTATCGATCGGTCGTGGCGAGGATATGAACATATGCCCTGAAGCAACACGCGTCACGAGCAGCCACGAAGCAAAGACACCGAACTTGAGGTATAGAACGTACATTGTCGCTACTGTGTCCCAGAAGACGATACTCTTGCAGACTGTAAATCCAGCACGGTGTGTCGTTCTTTTGATATATGGACAATCTCGGCATTTCGCACTCCCAGTATGACCGAGGATCTTTACCGTTAGTAAGAGTATTTCTTGTCACGTAATATCGTCTGCGGCGGATGGAACTGCCGTCGAGACGCGGTTCAACGTCTCAACGTATTAGGATGATTGATCAGATATCTTCCCTACCGCGCGCAACGACGACATCAAAGTGACTGAGCAGGTGGCATCTTCGGGAGACTTCTCGCGATGTCTTCCGCGATATCTCTCTAAGCTTAGGCGTATATTTCACGTAGCCTCACAATTTGGTATTGTACAGATCTGCCTCAAAGGTGGTTTTTTCCATGGTAGACTAAACCTTTTCCAATGCCACAAATGAGGAAATTGGAAAGTGCTAAGTACATGTGGTATTGTTATGACTCCAGGAGAGGTCCAGAGGTACGTAAGAACAGAACGCGGTCTGTCAGGAAAGCCAGTGGGCGGCGAACAACATTCTTGACCCCCACTTGACTCATCCCACTCAGCAATTCAAAAAGACTAAGATAGTGCCTTGCATAAGTATAAACCGTGGTACTGTACGACATCGAACAAGAGAAGGCAGCATAGTACTGTGCGAAGCAGTCATGTCGGCTTGGTTTCTCGTGATCGTCTTGGCATTAGGCTACTGCTCCGGTGTACAGGGAAGCGCTGGCATTTTGGGTTTTGCGCTCGGTAACAAGAGAGTCGATGGGACTTGTAAGAGTACGGCTGATTACCGAGAAGATCTGCATGCCATCAAAGAGAATACTGGGAGCGGGATCGTGCGCTTGTACTCTGCAGCGGAGTGCGATAGCGCAGCACAATTACTGCCGGCGGCTCGGGCTCAGCGGTTCAAGGTTCTCTTGGGCGTCTGGCCTGATACTGCCGAATCATTTGCGAAAGACAAGTCAGCCATCGCTTCAGTCGCCCCCTTGTACGCGGATGATCTATACGGGATCTCGGTAGGAAGTGAGACGTTGTATCGGAAAGTCTTCGACGGCGAACAGCTACTACAGAAGATCGTCGAGATAAAGAATGTGTTACCCGAAGGAGTATACAGAATAGGCACAGCCGACACATGGAACAAGATTGCGGATGGCACGGCTGATGCAGTAATCGCTCACCACGACGTGAACCTGATCTTGGCCAACGCTTTTGCGTACTGGAACCCTTCGTCCAACCCGGACGAGACCTTTCGCAACCAGATGCAAAGGGTCAAGTCTCACATCGAGCGCGGAGGAAAGCAGAGAGTGCCCGGCGAGATCGAGATCTGGACTGGAGAGACCGGGTGGCCGAGTGACGGAGGATCTGATAACAGAGAATCGAAAGCGAGTACCTCAGTGGCAGCATCGTACTATCGTCGCACCATCTGTGGGTCTGTTGTGGACGGAATGAACATATTTGCCTTCGAGGCTTTTGACGAGTAAGAAACTACAGTGCCCTGCCACTCGATCGAGACTCACATGCTGACCCAGTGCCCAAGGAATTGGAAGCCTGACGTTACGGAAGATGATGGCTCCACAGTCATCGAGAAGCATTGGGGAGCGATGTACGCAAACAGGACGCGTAAGTACGAGTTAATTTGCGGTAGTGGCACGAACGACCACGACTCCACGACGGAGCCGAGCGTCGGTCCCTGCAAGCGTTAGTAATCTTGGGCGTATCAGTATGTAATGTCAGTATGTAGTGTAACGTCCTGCGATCAAAGAATAAATGAAGTATCACTTTACTTATAAGCTCGGATTGACCCCTGTAACAGTACGCTGTATAATATCTCACATTACCGTACTAAGTCGACTGTCGATGTGTACAGCAGAATTTTGAGAATTTTCTTCTATGAAGTTCTTGTGGTAACTTAAGTCCAGCCTGCTTCTTCTTCACAGAGGTTGTAACTTGTTTTAGAGCGCTGTGATCGACGATAGCTTGCAAGACAGTGCTCGGAGGTGATGTTTCCTCATGGTTTCTGGCAAGCCACTGAGCGCGGCTCGTCTGGGAAGGCAAACCCGCATACTGGGCTGCGAAGTCTTGAGGACACTCCGACTGGTAACTACGGGCATCCACGTTCGCCAACCCCTGCGAGGTCATGCTTGAACGAGAACCCTGTCGTTGCAACGGGTTGTATAGTAAAGCTCGTACATTGCGCTTCCCCGGACGATCTGAGATGATTATCACTTCCAATGAAAAATGCATCCAACTCTGTACGCAAGGTTGCACACCGCGCCTTTGTGCCATGAATCTATTACGTGGCCCGTCTCATCCACATGATAGACCCCCACCTCCCTTGAGTTACCCTTCAAAATGGGACATCGAAGATCAGCCTTCGGACTTTCTTCAAGATTACACAATCAGCCCCACAAGTGGGAGAGATTGGCGCAAGTTTTTCGAGGAAAGATATGGTACGGGACAGCAGATGTCGGAGGTTGGTCTCATTGACGAGTCGGCGCAGATCTGGGTGCCAATACACACCGCAAAGAACGAGCACGTTACCGAATTGCCTGTCATGGGGTTAGTACTGGTCATGTCATACTTGAATGTCTATGTGATACTCACGCGTGTGCGGTGCCGTGGATGTTAGTCACGATCAGCCGTCCGAGGATGTTGTCAAATGCAATTGTGCTCTTCTCGGCGGCCTCGATGCAAGTCTGATAGCCGATTTCAACCTCTTGCTCACTCATTTCTGAGATTGCACGGAACAGGTGAAACTCCACCTCGCGGCGAGGCTTTCGGTGGGAGTCTGACGCCACTTTGTCGACAGTAAGCCTGGGATGCGGCTTGATATGCAGTACGAAGTCGAGGAAAGGCCTGTTGATCAGATAGCGCGCACCCCAGTACTTGGCACGTAACCGTGCCTGCAGAATGTTGGTGGGTGGTGGATCTCCCAGATTCCAGTACATGCTAGCGGGAAGTGTTTTTTGCCATGTTCCGATGTCAGCTTCGTGACCTTGCAGTATAGACCGAGTCGCGTTCAATGAAAGTCCCTCGCAGTCTGGCCCGTATAACTGCTTATGGATCTGGTTGAGTCGCATTCGCAGGTACACTTGCGATGTAAAATGAAGGAAGATGTTTGCGGACTGTGCAGGGTCGTCTTGGCTACTGCTCACGCCAGGAAACGTCCGCGGCATGGGCAACATGGTTTCCAGGCTGACGATGCCGCTGGAAGGCAGGTCGAGCTCTGCCAGTATGCCGCCTTCCAGCTGCATGCATGAGTAGGACGCAAGAACGATCAAGTTCTGACGCTCATCCGTAGAAGTTCTCTGGCTCCTCACTTCCAGTGTCTCTCCGGTCCATTCCCAGTGATTCTTATCTTTCAACCCATGACTAAGGAGTAGCTCTTGGAGAATCCGTCCAGCCATTGTATACCAGCTCATACTCTCCTTTACCCGAGCAAGCTGCCCCTTGTACAGACCAGCAAGGAGGAAGAGCTGGGCGTGGATTAGATCATTGCCATCACTGTAAACCCCAAAGTTCTCGACCGCCTTCACGTAGAAGTCCAAACCGGGGACTTTACGAGCGGCCACAACTCCGTCACCGTGCGATCCTGGATCGGGAGACAGTGCCTGACTGTTAACTTGAGATATAGTGTTGGCGTTGTCCCAGCTCGGCAACGATGACTCTGCTCCACACGTGCGACCTAGCGAGCTGAATGGCGTTTCCGATCGTCCAATCGATGGCGAATCAGTGGGCAGCGGATCGCTGTGCATGCAGATCTCCCCAAGCGCGAGAATCAGATAGATGACTGCACAGTCGAGCGAACGTATCTGTCTGGGTCGTTGCAAGTGTGGGATGTTTGAGCGGTTGTCGTGGTACCGTTGCTTGGATGGGCGGCCATAGGTTCGGCCGCAGTGGTCAGCCGTGACGGATGGTTGGGACGGCACTTTTTGCCAGGCGACAAAGTCTTCCAGTAGATTCTGTACTCGGCCTACGTCTAGGAACGGGTGCATTTCATGAATGTGCTTCATGTAACTCTGGTAAAGCGCTTCCACCGTAGCAGCATCAGACCGTGCTTTGTCGGTGGAACTTCCCCAATCAGCTCCGTGGCGTTGCAGTCGCACACCGTAGCCTCCAGATCCGCCAGTCTGAGCGTCGACCTCACTGTCCACTTCCTCGTCCTCGGGATACAAACACAAGGGAGAACGTTCCTCAGCATGCATGACGTAGTTGCGATAATCGATTTTGACGCAGGATTCTTCCAGTAGTTTTGCTATGGCTGGCCACGAACCGACGAGACGGTGAGGTCCCATGCAGTGCTTGTCTTGGGATGGTGGGTATGATGTTTCGCGGGGCCCCAAAAGTCCCGTGGATGTAGCCAGGCTCGCAGAGTCGCAAGTTGTTTCCGGTGTTTTCTTGAACTGTACTTCATCGCTACCTCGATCTAGCAGTTCTTGAAGCATGTCCTTAATCTGCTCAAGCCTCAAGTCAACCCCCTTGGCGTTCTTCTCGGTGATCACCGATGGAAATTTAAGGTATTTACAAGTAGCTTCGTCTCTGTGACAGAAGGAGCAAGGGTTCCCTCCGCTACATTTTCGTTTCCGATCCCGGCATCTGACACATGCGGTTGCTACGCGCAGCTTGTCGGGATTCTGACTAACCCCGTTAAGGGTCCGAAGTTTTTTGGCGGTGTTTCTGTAGGGGTTCGGGGGGCGAGGTCCACGTTTGACAGACTTCTGCTCATGTTGACCACTGAATGTACGGTTTTCACGTCGCGGCGAAAGCGAGTCTCCAAGGCTTTGGGATTTGTCTTCATCGTGGTCTCTACGTCGAGAGAGATGTGGCGCCGGTGAGATAGAAGAAGATAATGCGCTTCGGTGGTCGTCGGGTTCGCGCTGCTGGGAAATTGACGTCTCCTTGTCATCTTGGTCTTGGCTGATAGACCGTGGACTATACCCCTGTTCCCATGGTTCTAATTGAACATGGAGGGCCTGAGGAATGGCCAGTGGCAAATTTGCAGAGGCTGAGCTTTGGATTTCTGGAGCATCAGCTGAGGGTTGAAATTGTGAGCCATATTCGTCGCTCAGGGGCTGTTGGACTTGCTTCTGCTGCTGCTGATGATGATGATGATATAGTCGCGGGTCCTGGTGTTGATGTCCATGCTGCTGGTGCTGGTGCTGGTGCCGACGCTGGTGCTGCTGGTAATGATGATGATGATGATGATATGGTTGCCGGTCCTGGAATTGATGTTCATGCTGTAGGTCTTGGTGCTGGCCTTGGTCATCTCCCTCGTGATCATTGAGCCGGTAATTGTCCTTCTTGTATCCACGGTCCGAGGTTCCAGGTACGTAATGGTGGATCATGAGCGATTCGTTCAATAGTTGTGTGGATTGGGTGAATGGTCGCATTTCGCCCACAGGCGCTGCAGAGGGAGGGTGCCGTCTCTTGAATGTCATGGTGGGATTAATGGTCTCTTTCAACAACTAATTCGGTGCAAAGAGCAACGCCCTTTCAGTCCCTTTATAAACGACTGGTATCCTCGAGAGTGGCTGTACGTGGTAGCGTGGCCCCTTAGAGTCACATGCATTGTGAAACGAGCGTGGCTCATGAGCAGATACGGCATGAAAGGACCACTCGCGTATATACTTTCTGTCCGCAGGACTTCGCCGCCTGCATCAGCATGACACAGT
>Ga0265780_10006519_pt1 | contig 14455 bp, 7 predicted proteins | sample P1T30metagenome_FD_192432 | JGI IMG/M metagenome (GOLD analysis project Ga0265780, IMG submission 192432) | Plant litter microbial communities from East Loma Ridge, Irvine, California - P1 T30 | ecosystem: Environmental > Terrestrial > Plant litter > Unclassified | place: USA: California... | reverse complement strand
GGGACGCCCTGGTCGATATCGAACGCAACGGCCGGGTGGAAGACACCTACTGGACTTATTCCTTTACGCCGGTGCGCGACGATGGCGACGCCATTCGCGGCGTCTTCGTCATCTCGAACGAAACCACGCCGCACGTGCTGGGCGCACGCCGGCAGGCCATGCTGGACTGGCTGCGCCAGCGGACCATCGGCGTCGATTCCATCGAGGCGCTGGAAGAAGCCGCGACAGCGGCGGTCCGCTTCCATCCGGGCGACCTGCACGAGGTGGCCGTGACGTCGGGCGCGCAGCACGCCGAACCTGACGAACCTGCCGGCAGCGGCACAGGAACACGTGTCTGCATCAGCGCGCAGGAGGTGGGCGTCGATGCGAATACCGCAGTCGTGTTCGTGTTGTCTCCCAGGCTGCCGCTGGACACGGCGTGCCGTTTGTTTCTCGAACAATTTACGCTCCTGATAGCCACTGCGCGCCATCGGATCGACACCGAAGCGCGCCGCCGTATCATGGAAGCCGAGCGCGACCGGCTGCTGCTCGATGCGCCGGTCGGGGCGGCCGTCATGGTCGGCGATGAGCTGGTCTACCACCTGGTGAACCCGATCTATGCGCTGGTCAGCGGCCGGCCGGCCGAGGAGATGGTGGGCAAGCCCTTCGTCCAGGTCTACCCGGAGCTCGACGGCTCGCCCGTCCACGAGAAGTTCAAGGAGGTCTACGGGCGCGGCGAACCGCACGTCGAATCGCAGCCGGCGCTGGTGCAGATCCACCGCAACGGCGGCGCACTCGACGACCGCTATTTCACCTACAACCTGTCGCCGCTGCGCACACCCGACGGTGAGGTATATGGCTTGATGGTCATCGCGGTCGACGTGACGGAGCAGGTCGATGCGCGCGCCGAGGTCGAGCAGCTGAACATCGACTTGCACGCCGCCGCACGCGCCAAGGACGAGTTCCTGGCGCTGCTGGGACATGAATTGCGCAATCCATTGGCCCCGATCGTGACGGCGCTGGAACTGATGCGCATGCGCGACCGCTCCACCGACCGCGAGCAAGTCATCATCCGGCGCCAGGTCAGCCACCTGACGCGCCTGGTCGACGACCTGCTCGACGTGTCGCGCATCACGCGCGGCAAGGTGGAATTGCGCAAGGAAGAATGCGATGCGCGCGACGTGCTGCTGCAAGCGGTGGAAATGGTGTCGTCGATGGTGGAACAGCGGCGCCAGCATCTGCATGTCGATATCGCGCCGCTGCGCTGGTATGGCGACCCGGCGCGGCTGGCGCAGATCGCGTCGAACCTGCTGACCAACGCCAGCCGCTACAGCCCTCCGGGCGCCACCATTCATATCGTGGCGGGCAGCATCGGCGGGCAGCTCCAGATCGAGGTCTCCGATAACGGCATCGGCATACCGGAGGAACTGCTGTCGCGCATCTTCGAGCCCTTTGTCCAGGGCGAGCGAAAACTGCACAGCGCCATTGGCGGCCTGGGTATCGGCCTGGCCCTGGTCAAGAATTTGTCCGAGATGCACGGAGGAAGCGCCAGCGCGCGCAGCCCCGGCAGCGGCCGGGGAAGCACCTTCACCGTGCGCCTGCCTTTTGCGGCGGCGCCCGCCAGCACCGGCACCGGGCAGGACGCGGCACGCACCGCGCCGGCGGACAGGGGCAGCCGCCACATGCTCGTCGTCGACGACAACATCGACGCCGCCGATACGCTGGCCGAGATGCTGCGCAGTTGCGGCCACCGCGTCACGGTGGCGTACACGCCCGAAACCGCCCTGCAGGCCTTTGTGGCAAGCGACGTCGACATCGCCATTCTCGACATCGGTCTTCCTGGCATCACCGGATACGAACTGGCTGACATCATGCGTGCGAGTGGGCGCAACGGCGCGGCCCTTTACCTGGCATTGACCGGGTTCGGCCAGCAATTCGACAAGGAGCGCAGTGCCGCGGCGGGATTTGCAGCGCATCTGGTCAAACCCGTCGATGTGCAGGCGATTCTCGCGCTGCTTTGAATGGCGGCCTAGCCTGCCAATCTGCCGGCTGCAATGGGACGGATGGCCTATGGACCCCGCTTCCCTCCGCATTGAATAATCGCGTCTTCGTTCAACGCGTCCCGGCGCATGCCAGGACTCTACTAGGAAGACCATGACTTTCAACGCACGCGCCGCATTCCTGTTCGCCGCCCTGGCTGCTGTTCACGCTACCCACGTTGCAGCGGCCGCCGAGGTGGCCGCCACGGCGGACATCGGCACCACCGGCTTCGGCCTGCACCTCAGCACGCCGCTGGCCACGAACCTGAATGCGCGCATCGGCATCAACGTCGCCAACTACTCGTACGACGGCCACACCTCGGATGTCGACTACGACTTCAAGCTGAAGCTGGCCACCGCCGATGCGCTGCTCGACTACCACCCGTTCGACGGCAGCTTCCGCATCAGCGGCGGCGTGGTCTACAACGGCAACAAGATCGACGCGCGCGCCCGGCCGAACGCCGCCGGCAGCTACGACATCAACGGCACCGTCTACAGCGCCGCCAGCGTCGGCCGCCTGGACGGCAAGATCGACTTCCGCAAGGCCGCGCCTTACCTCGGCATCGGCTGGGGCAATGCCGTCAAACAGAGCGGCTGGAGCGTGGGCCTGGACCTGGGTGTGACCTTCCAGGGTTCGCCGAAGACCGCGCTGGCCTCGAACGGCTGCACCGCCTCGGCCGGCACCTGCGCCCAATTGGCGCGCGACGTCGCCGCCGAAAACGTCCGCCTGGCCGACGAGGTCGACGACTTCAAGCTGTACCCGGTGATCCGCGCCGGCGTCAGCTACCGCTTCTGAGCCTTCAGTCTTCGAGCAGCACCTTCAGCATGCGCTGCGGGTTGGCGATGAAGTCGTGCATGACGCGGTAGTGTTCGGTGTCTTCATACGCCACCTGGCAGATGCCGCGTGCACTGCACTCGTAGATAATGGCGTTCGGGTAGGCCATCAGGATCGGCGAATGGGTCGCGACCAGGAACTGGCTGCCGCCCCGCACCAGGTCGTGCAGGCGGCTGAGCATGGCGAGCTGGCGCTGCGGCGAGAGGGCGGCTTCGGGTTCGTCGAGCACGTAGAAGCTCTTGCCGCCGAAGCGTTCCATGAACAGGGTGAGGAAGGCTTCGCCGTGCGACTGCTCGTGCAGCGACTTGCCGCCGTAGGAATCGATGATCCTCGGGCCGAAGCCTTCGCGGTCCAGCCGCTCGATCTCGCTGCTGACGTTGAAGAAGCTTTCTGCGCGCAGGAAGAAACCGTCGCGCGGCGGCGTGATGCCGCGCACCACGCGCAGGTGCTGGTGCAGCGCCGAGTGCGATTCGCGGGTGGCGAAACTGAAGTTGCGTCCGCCGCCTTCGGCATTCAAACCCATCGCCACCGCAATCGCTTCCAGCAGCGTCGACTTGCCCGAGCCGTTCTCGCCCACGAAAAAGGTCACCTGCGGATGCAGGGACAGGCAGCCGAGGTGCCGCACCACCGGCAACGAAAACGGGAACGCGTTTGCATGGGCAGCGGCCGACGGCTTCAGGCTGACTTCGGACAGGTAGGAACGCGTTTTCATCATGGGCTCAAGGCGGCGCAATAGGTCCATTGTAGCGGCATCGCCGTAATACGATGACAAGCTCCGTCCCTTGACTGTACAATTCTCCGCTTGTGTGAACGGTGTCCTTCCATCGACCGATGGGAGGGTGAAACGGGAAGCCGGTGACGCGCGGGATATCCATCCCCGCCATTCCGGCGCAGCCCCCGCTGCTGTAAGCCTGACGAACCGGTTCAACGCCACTGCATTGGGAATACCAGCGCGGGAAGGCAGGAACCGGGGAGGATGAAGGCGAGCCAGAAGACCGGCCGGTCACGTTGATTGTGCAAGACCCGGGGTGTGGTCTTGTCCGTTAGGCGTTCGTTTGTTTTCCCGTTTTTTCTGCATGTGTGCGACAGCACGCGCTGCGCGTTTGCGCGCGCGCTTTCGGTGCCGGCTCCGCGTCATGGCGGACGGCCCGTGCACGTTCGAAGCGGGAAGGCGGGCGCACGCACGTCCTTCAAGGATCGCCATGAACTTCCGCATGAAAAAGGCGGTTTGGGCCGCAGCTTCGCTCGCGCTCAGCGCGAGTACTGTCAGTAGCGCCGCCAGCAGCGCCGCCAGCTCCACCGCCGACTACGCTGAAGAGCCGCCGCTCGCCACCGTCCACGTCACCGACACGCGCCAGGCCAGCAGCAGCCTGTCGCTCGACGACACCAATACTACCGGCTCGCGCCTGGGCCTGAGCGCACGCGAGACGCCGGCCAGCGTCAGCACCCTGGGCGCCGCCGACATCGCCGAACGCAGCCTGACGCGGGCCCAGGACGTGGCCGTGCGCATGCCCGGCATGAGCGAAGCGCCGGCGCCGGGCAACGGCGGCAGCAGCCTGTCGGCGCGCGGCTTCGGCGGCCACAACTCGGTGGCGCAGCTGGTGGACGGCACGCGCCTGGTGGTTGCGGCAGGCACGATCAGCTATCCGTTCTCGACCTGGCCACTGGAATCGGTCGAAGTGCTGCGCGGCCCGGCGTCGGTGCTGTACGGCGACGGCGCCATCGGCGCGGCCGTGAACTATGTGACCAAGCAGCCGCGGTTTGACCGCAGCCGCCGCGAAGCCATGTTCGGCGCCGGCTCCTTCGGCACCTGGCAGGCCGGCGTCGGCTTCAGCGGGCCGGTGAACGACAGCGTGGCGTACTCGCTGTACGCGGACGCGGAAAATAGCGATGGCTACCGGCGCGACAACAGCTACGAACGCCAGAACCTGTCCGGCGCGCTGGCCTGGCGCGTGAACGCCGACCTGAGCGCGACCCTGAGCCTGGACGCCGGCCACAACGACGATGCGCGCTACTTCGGCACGCCACTGCGCAACGGCAAACTCGACCCGAGCCTGCGCCGCACCAGCTTCAACGTCGACGACGCCCTGGTCCGCTACAACGACCGCATCGGCCGCCTGCGCCTGGATTACCGCGCCGCGCCCGGCATCCGCCTGCGCAACGAAAGCTATTACCTGACCAGCAAGCGCCATTGGCGCAATGCCGAAACCTACACCCTGAATGCCGCCGGCACCCGCGTGAACCGCGGCGACTACCTGGAAATCCTGCACGACCAGGAGCAGTATGGCAACCGCTTCGACGCCATGGTCGACGGCCGCATCGGCGGCCTGGCGAACCGGCTGGTGGTGGGCTTCGACTGGTACCGCACGCGCCTCGTGCACAGCAATAATTCGCCTTATGGCGGCGCCAGCACCGTCGATCCCTACGACTTCGCGCCCGGCAGTTTCGTGAGCCCGGTGCCGACCATCCCCGGCCGCCGCGCCGAGCTGGAAACGCGCGCGCTGTACGCTGAAGACATGCTCGACATCGGCGCCGGCTGGAAGCTGGTGGCCGGCCTGCGCCGCGATGCCATGGACTTCGACAACGCCGACCTGCGCACCGGCGTCGCCCTCGGCAAGAAGTACGCGCCGGTCACCGGTCGCCTGGGCGCGGTGTGGAGCTTGAGCACGGCGCTGTCGCTGTACGGCCAGTTCGGCACCGCCACCGACCCCTTGAGCGGCGCGCTGGCGCTGCCGAACGGCTCGGTGAGCTACGACCTGACCCGCGGCCGCCAGCTGGAATTCGGCGCCAAGGGCAGCGTACCGGCGGTGAAGGGCGAGTGGACGGTGGCCGCCTACCGCATCGAGAAGCGCAATTTGCTGTCGCGCGACCCCGAGAATCCAGCCGTGGCCCAGCAGATCGGCCAGCAGTCCTCGACCGGTCTCGAAGTCGCCTTTGCCGCCGAGCCGCTGCGCGGCTGGACGATCGACGCCAACGCCGCCGTGCTGCGCGCCCGCTACGACGATTTTAATGAGATCGTGGCCGGCCAGCCGGTCTCGCGCGACGGGAATACCCCGGCCGGCGTACCGGAACGCACCGCCAGTATCTGGACCCGCTACCGCTTCCTGCCGCAGTGGGATGCCGGCCTGGGCGCGCGCTACGTCGGCCTGCGCGAATCGAATGCGGCGAACACGGCGAACCTGCCGGCCTATACCGTGCTCGACGCCTCGCTGGCCTGGCGCCAGTCGCCTGCGCTGACCTTGAACCTGGCGGTGAAGAACCTGGCCGACCGCGACTATGCCTTGTCGGGCAGCGGCGGCGTGCGCTGGCTGCTGGGCGCACCGCGCACCGTGCAGCTGACGGCGCGCACCAGCTTCTGAGCCGGCCATGAAAAAGGCGCTGATCTTCGTGCACAAGTGGCTGGGCGTGGGCCTGGCGCTGCTGTTCCTGATGTGGTTCGCCAGCGGCATCGTGATGGTGTACGTGCCGTTCCCAAGCCTGGCAACGGAGGAACGCCTGGCCGGCATGGCGCCGCTGCGCCTGGACGACACGGCCTGCTGCTTGGGCGCGCAGGGCGCGGCGGCACGTGCCGGCGTCGCCCCTACCGAAGCGAGACTCGGCATGCACGGCGGCCAACCCGTGTGGCGCATGCTGGGCACGGACAAGCGCTGGGTCACGCTCGATGTGCGCAACGGCGCCGCGCTGGAACCTTTGTCCGATGCCGACGCGGCGCGGGTGGCGGAGCGCTTCAGCGGCCGCCGCGCGCTGCGCACCGAGCGTCTGGAACGCGATCAGTGGACCGTGGCCCAGGGCTATAACCCGCACCGGCCGCTGGTGCGCGTGGCGATGGCCGGGGAGGACGGGCTGGAACTGTACGTCTCGCCCGGCGCCGCCGAGGTGGTGCTCGACACCCGCCGCACCGAGCGCGCCTGGAACTGGGTCGGCGCGGTGCCGCACTGGCTGTACTTCACGCAGCTGCGGCGCTGGCCGGAACTGTGGAACGGCGTGGTGGTGTGGCTGTCGCTGCCGGGCGTGCTGCTGGCCGCGAGCGGGGTTGCGCTGGGCATCTGGCAGCTCTACCTGAACCGCAACCGCTGGATCCCTTATCGCAAGTTCTGGATGCGCTGGCACCACATCCTCGGGCTGGCCGGGGGCGTGGTGTGCGTGACCTGGATATTGTCCGGGCTGCTGTCGATGAACCCGTTTGGCGTATTTTCGCCGCGCGGCGCCACGCCAGGGGAGCGTGCGGCCTGGAGCGGCAAGGAGGTTGCGGCGGCCGCCGATCCGGCGCGGGCGCTGGCGCTGGCGGCACTGCCGGGGGCGCGCGAGATCGACCTGGTGCAGCTGCAGGGGCAGGGCTGGTATCGGGTGCGCGGTGCGGCCGGGCCGGGCGACCAGGTATTGGTGAGCGCCAGCGGGCTGGATGAGGCGGTGCTTTCCGCTTTACCGCCTTCGTTCGTCACGGCCGCCTTGGGCGGCTTGCGCTCGGGCGAAGCGGGGGCGGGCAAGCCGGTGCTGTCTCGGCTGACGGAATATGACGGCCTGTATTACGCGCGCGAGCCGGCGGGGCCTGCCGGGACCTATGGCCGGCCATTACCGGTCTGGCGCGCTGCATGGGGCGATGGCGTGACGCTGTATGCCGATCCTGCATCGGCACGCCTGCTGCTGCGTGCCGATGCGGGTACGCCGTGGCAGCGCGTGCTGTACAACGGGCTGCACAGCTTTGATTTTGCGCCGCTGGTGGCGCGGCCGTTGTTGCGGGTTTCGCTGCTGGTGGGATTGTGTGCGTTGGGGCTGGTGTTGTGCGTGACGGCTTGCGTGCTGGCGTGGCGGGTGCTGGTGCCGGCCAGGCGCCGGGGGTAGGGTTGTTTAATGCGCTCGCGTTACGATAACGCGAGCGTTGGCGGATTGTTTGCTTGCGGTATTGGGGCTGTTGCCTGATGCGGTAGTGGTGCGTTTGATCCGCGTGGGCAGTGGGGCTGGCTAAATGCCAGCACCACACATGCCCACCCTACGGGATGCGTTCCGGGCGAGTTCATACAAAAGCCGATAACGTTTCATGGGTGTTGCTCGCGCTTGCCGATAACGTCTCTCGTAGGGTGGGCACTTGTGCCCACGCGGATCATGCGCACCCACACCGCATCAGGCAACAGCCCCACGTCCCCATGAACGGGAAACACGGGGCTCCACCCACGTCCGTCCGCCTTCACTCCTCCACAAACACCACCGCCGTCCTCGGCGGAATGCTGAACGTCCCATTCGCGCTGTCGTAACCGGCGATAGCCGCGCGCTTGTCGCCCGCTGACGGCGCCGTGTGCACCGGATGCAAACGCAGCTGCCTGCCGCGCAGCCCGGCGTCGCTGACCACATGCGCCACCTTGTCGACGTTGATCAGGTAAGTCAGCCCGGCAAAGCGCGCACCCGCATACCCCTTGCCGTCGATCGTCGCGGCGATCACAGTCGGCTCCTGCCTCGGCCCGGTGTTGAAGAAGCGCAGGCGCGCGTTGATGTCCTCGGCCGTGCGCATGCGCAGCAGCGTGGTACCGGCACGGATCGCGAGCAAGTCGCGGAAGGCGTCGCGCGCAAAGGCGATGTCCGCCGGCTGTGGGCGCAGTGCCGCATTCGCCAGCAGCGGCTTGAACAGCGGCCAGTCCTTGGCATTGTCGTCCGCGGGCGGCAGGCCGGTGCCGAAGTGGTTGGTCTGGTAGGTCCAGTCCAGACGGTTGAACCAGTCGCCGGAATTGAAGCTGTTGCGGTCCAGGGACTTGGAGCGCAGGATGTCCGAGCCGGCATGGTAGTAGGCGATGCCCTGGCTGAAGGCGGTGACCGCCAGGCCCAGCACCTGCACGCGCGCGCGGTCGGCGCTGCCGGTATCGAGCGGGAGCTTCAGCGCATTGTTGTCCCACAGCGTCTGGTTGTCGTGGTTCTCGACGTAGTTCACCACCTCGCCCGGCTCGCTGGCAAAGCCGGCCGGCTGGCCGCTGTAGTCGATGTCTTCCAGCTTGCGCGTGCCGCCGTCGAACGTGGCGAGCGGGTAGCTGCGCAGGGTACCGGCCAGGCCGATGCGCACCATGTCGGCGGCGCGCAGCAGGTCCGTCGCCGGCGGCGTGCCGGCCTTGGCATTCGCATCGTAGACCAGGCCATTGGTCCAGCCCTGGCGGCTCACCAGCGCCTCGCCCGAGTCGCCGGCGCCGCCGCCGCGCACCGCATCGCGCGCACGGTCGCTGAAGCTGCCGATGCCGCTGCCGTTTAGCGACAGCTGCGAGGCCTGCACGAAGCGCGCGCCGTTTGCCACCTCGCCGAAGTTCCAGCCTTCGCCGAGCAGCTGCACGCTGCGGCCGGTGGCCTTGTCCACCGCCGCCTGCAGGCGCTCCATCGCCGCGCGCGGCTGGTGGCCCATCAAATCGAAGCGGAAGGAGTCGATCTTGTAGTGCTTCGCCCACAGCACCGTCGAATCGATCATGAGTTTACCCATCATGCGGTTCTCGGTAGCGGTATTGTCGCAGCAGGTCGAGCGCTCGATGCCGCCCGTGGCGTTCAGGCGGTGGTAGTAGCCGGGCACGATGCGGTCCAGCACCGACTTGCCGTCCTGGCCTGCGACGAAGGTGTGGTTGTAGACCACGTCCAGGCCCACGCGCAGGCCGGCGCGGTGCAGGTTCATCACCATTTCGCGGAACTCGACGATGCGGCGCGCGCCGTCGGCCGGGTCGCTGGCGTAGCTGCCTTCCGGGGCGTTGTAGTGCCAGGGATCGTAGCCCCAGTTGTAGCAATCAAGATGCGCGGTCTTGCGGACCAGGGCCTGCTGGGCCTCGCTGTCGGGCGCGCCGGTAGGCTGCGGCAGGGCGCAGTTCTTTTCCGGGACGCTGGCGAGGTCGTAGACGGGCAGCAGGTGGATGTCGGTCATGCCGGCCTGCGCCAGGGCTTGCAGGTGGCGCATGCCGTTCGAATGCGTTTCGCCGAAGGCGCTGTACTTGCCGCGCTTAGGCAGCGGCACGGTCTCGTCGTCGCGCGAGAAGTCGCGCACGTGCAGTTCGTAGACGGCCATGTCGGTCGCGGCCTTGACCGTTTGTGGGGCGCGTTCCTTGTCCCAGCCGGCCGGCTTCAGGTTGGCGGCGTCGAGGTCGGCGATATAGCTGCGCCTGGAGTCGGTCGTGAGGCTGACCGAGTACGGGTCGGTGACCAGGTTGCGGGCCAGGCCGGCCTGTTCGGTGACCACGTCGACGGCATAGGTGTAGTAGCGGCCGGAGAGGTCGGCCGGAACCTGGGCGCTCCAGATGCCGGTGGCGGCGTCCATCGCCAGCTGGTGCACGGCGCCGGCGCGGTTGCTGCCGCTGTCGAACACGCAGACGGCGGCTTGCTGCGCGGTGGGGGCCCAGAGCTTGAAGGTGGTGCGCTTCTTGGCTGGCGTCGCGCCAAGGTCCGGCGCTTCTTCGGCGGCGGCGTACAAATCGTCGAGGGCGCCGGCCGCTTGCAGGCGGGTAGCGGCGAGGATGGTGCCGTCGGGCGCTTCCTGGGTCAGCACCAGCTGTTCGCGGTGCAGGGCGGGGAGGCGGGCGAGGTCCTTGTCGGCGATCTTCAGGACAGGGCCGGCGGCCACGTACTTAAAGCGCGCGGCGGTGGCTGGTGCGACGGCGGCGCTGGAGACGGTGAGGTCGAGTGCGCCAGCGGCGCCCTCCATCTTGCGGCCGACGATGGCTTCGATGCCGGCGGTGGGCGAGTGGTAGAGGCGGAACTTGCCGTTCGATGGCGCGCCGGGCCACTTGGCGAGTGCGCGGTCGAGCCAGATGGCGCGGGCTTCCAACGCGTGCGGGGCAGCGGCCAGGGTCGTGGCGGCGGGGCCGTTGCAGGCGTCGAGTGGAATGGCGGCGTGAGCGGAGGAGCAGAGGGCAGCGGCGGCGAGGGCGGCAGGACGAATGTGTCGGATCATGTGGTGATGGTGTGACGTGAATGCGCGTCAGTGCAGACGTGGTTTGAACGCGTGGGCACAGGAGCGCCCACCCTACCTATCCGAAGCCACTGGCCATTGCTTACGTAGGGTGGGCACTCCGTGCCCACGCGGTGATAGTTAGCGGCGATTGGCCCGGCCCCAAATCGAAGCCGGGAACATCTCAGACCTTCGCCGAAGCCGGCGCCTTCGCCCCATCCAGGCTGCGGTAATGGTCCACCATCTTGTACCGCTTCGCATACAAGCCGAACGCCACCGCCGCCAGCGCGGCGAAGCCGGCAAAGAAGAACATCTGGAACGCGATCACGCTCAGCCCCGACCCGGCAATCGAATTCATCACCGTGTCGTTCTTCACCGCCGCATTCACCACCAGCACCCACAGGTTGCCGACCGTGACGGCCAGGCTCCACAGCGCCATGATCGCGCCCTTCATCGAGGCCGGCGCCTGGCTGTAGGCGAACTCCAGACCCGTGGCCGAGACCAGCACCTCGCCCATGGTCAGCAGCGCATACGGCAGGATCTGCCAGGCCATCGAGGTCGGCGTACCGGCGTCCATCGACACCTGGATCGCGCCGATCGCCAGCCACGACAGGGCCGAGAAGGCGATGCCCGAGGTCATGCGGCGCAGCGGCGTCGGGCGGATGCCGATCTTTTCCAGCATCGGGAACAGCACCAGGTTGTTGAACGGGATCAGCAGCATCACCAGCAGCGGGTTCAGCGCCTGCATCTGGGCCGGCAGCAGCGTGAACTCGTTGCCGAACACCGAGAAGGTGGTGATCATCGAATTGGCCTGCACGATCCAGGTCGAAGCCTTCTGGTCGAACAGCGACCAGAACGGCGTGACCAGCGCGAACACCACCAGGATGCGCAGCACCGCGCGCACGCCGTCGACCGCGTCGTCCGGATGGTGGCCGCGGGCACGCTCCAGTTGCATCGAGATGCCCATGCCCACAAAAGCCAGCAGCAGCACCAGCGCCGTGCAGGCGGCAATCACGAAGCCCCAGCTCGGCGACATCAGGAGAGATGCAATCGCGCCAAAGAGGCCAACCATGGCCACCGTGCGCCCCGCGCCATTCGTCGACAGGGCAGTGCGCGAAACGCGCGAGAACGAGTGCGGGTTCGGTGCGCTTGGCGGCACGTGCACGTACTTCTTCTTCCCGCTCCAGAACACCATGGTCGCGACGAACATCATGATGCCGGGGATGCCGAAGGCGACCGCGGGCCCATAGTTCTTCAGGAACAGCGGCATCAGCAGGGACGCGAAGAAGGAGCCGAAGTTGATGATCCAGTAGAAGGCGTCGAACACGATCTTCGCCTTGTCTTTATTCGTCTGGTCGAACTGGTCGCCTACGAACGAAGACACCAGCGGCTTGATGCCGCCCGAGCCGAGCGCGATCAAGCCCAGGCCCAGGTAGAAGCCGTTGACGTTGTCTTCGAAGATGGCGAGGCAGGCGTGGCCGGCGCAGTAGACGAGGCTGAGCCAGAACACGGTGTTGTACTTGCCGAAGAAGCGGTCGGCCAGCCAGCCGCCCAGCAGCGGGAAGAAGTACACGCCGATGACAAACGTGTGGAACACGTGCTTGGCTTCGCCGGTGCGCTCGGACTCCGGCAGGAACAGCAGCAGCGTCGAGATCAGGAAGGGCGTCAGGATGTTGCGCATCCCATAAAAGCTGAAGCGCTCGCAGCCTTCGTTGGCGATGATGTACGGGATCTGGCGGGGCATGCGTCCGCTGGAGGGCGTGGTCGGCTGGTTCATGGACTCGTCCTGGAAATGAATTAACCCGGGATGCTATGACGCCCTTGCGGTCTTGGCAACCGGAAAATTGATGCTGACCTCACTGAACCGTAGTTTAGCTACTTTTGTTTCATGCCATGCAAATAGTATTTGCATCTAAGCCTTTGAATGCAAAGATTATTTGCATGTATTCATCGTGCTTTCGAAGATTGTAAGTTTGCAAAAGCTGCTGTATATTGCCTCAAAATCAGCAGTCAAATCACCAACCGCAGCACTCACCGAACTCCTTCTCATGACCCAGACTTCCACGCAAAAGAACGACTGGTGGCGCGAAGCCATCATCTACCAGGTCTACCCGCGCAGCTACCTCGATACGAACGGCGACGGCGTGGGCGATATTCCCGGCATCACCGCGAAGCTCGACTACATTGCCAGCCTGGGCGTGAACATCGTCTGGCTCTCGCCTTATTTCAAGTCGCCGATGAAGGACTTCGGCTACGACATCTCGGACTACTGCGACGTCGACCCGCTGTTCGGCACCCTGGCCGACTTCGACGCGATGATCGCCAAGGCCCACTCGCTCGGCCTGAAGATCATGATCGACCAGGTGATGGCGCACACCGCCGACGCCCACCCATGGTTCGTCGAAAGCCGCTCCAGCCGCGACAATCCAAAGTCCGACTGGTACGTCTGGTCCGACGCGGCGCCGGATGGCAACCCGCCGAACAACTGGATGTCGGTCTTCGGCGGATCGGCCTGGCAGTGGGATACGCGCCGCAAGCAGTACTACATGCACAACTTCCTGGTCAGCCAGCCGCAGCTGAACTTCCATAACCCGGACGTACAGAAGGCCCACCTGGATGCGCTGCGCTTCTGGCTCGAGCGCGGCGTCGACGGCGTGCGCATGGACGCCTGCAACTACCACTTCCACGACACCGAACTGCGCAGCAACCCGCCGGCCACCAAGCGCGACACCGCCTCGGTGACCGACGTGAACCCCTACGGCATGCAGTCGCACATCTACGACAAGACGCGTCCGGAAAACATCGCCTTCCTGCAGCAGATCCGCGCGCTGCTGAACGAATACAGCGCCGTGTCGATCGGCGAAGTCGGCGCCGACGACGCGCTGGCCTGCATGGCCGAGTACACGGCCGACGGCGACAAGCTGCACATGGCCTACAGCTTCAATTTGCTGACGCCGGAATTCACGGCAAAGCACATCCGCACCCAGGTGGAAGAATTCGAAGCGCGCGTGCAGGGCGGCTGGGCTTCGTGGTCGGTGGGTAACCACGATGCGATCCGCGTGGTCACGCGCTGGCGCGGCGAGGACCAGCCGACCGCCTTTGCGGCGATGGTGCTGGCCATGCAGCTGTCGCTGAAAGGCACGCCTTGCCTGTACCAGGGCGACGAGCTGGCGCTGCCGGAAGCGGACGTGCCGTTCGAGCTGCTGCAAGACCCGTACGGCATCACCTTCTGGCCCGAGTTCAAGGGCCGCGACGGCTGCCGCACGCCGATGCCATGGACCGACGATGCCCCGAACGCCGGCTTCACCGAAGGCACGCCATGGCTGCCGGTGGCCGAGCCGCACCGCGCCGCCGCCGCCTCGGTGCAGGAAGGCGATGCCAACTCGGCGCTGAACGCCGCGCGCCGCATCATCCATTGGCGCCAGAGCCTGCCGCAGCTGACCCGCGGCGGCATCTCCTTCTTCGACGCGCCGGAGCCGATCCTGGCCTTGCGCCGCACGCTCGACGGCGAGCCGACCATCCTGGCTGCGTTTAATCTGTCGGGTGAGCCGGTGGCCTTTGACTGGGCCGAGACCGCACAGGCGCAGAACCTGGAAGGCCACGGCCTGCCGGGCGAGGCCGCCAACGGCCGCATCACGCTGCCGGCTTACGGCGCGTGGTTTGGTACGCTGAGCTGATGGGGAGCGGGCTCGAGCCTGA
>Ga0265780_10006518_pt1 | contig 14456 bp, 14 predicted proteins | sample P1T30metagenome_FD_192432 | JGI IMG/M metagenome (GOLD analysis project Ga0265780, IMG submission 192432) | Plant litter microbial communities from East Loma Ridge, Irvine, California - P1 T30 | ecosystem: Environmental > Terrestrial > Plant litter > Unclassified | place: USA: California... | reverse complement strand
ACCTAAATTTGATCTTCGGAAATAAAAAACCCCCATCCGAAAGAATGGGGGTTTTTAGAAATTTTAATTAGCGTTATAGCTTAAACCCGTAAGCTATACGTAATGCAACATGACCCATGTTATCATCGGTATACTTAACTGCTTTCGAAATACTTTCATATTTAACACCAAGGTCTAGACCACTGCTCCAGGAATAACCAATAGCAGGAGAATATAAGAAGCCAGTTTTAGAAAACTCAGAAACACCGAATGCAGCACCAACTTCACCTAAGGCATATAAACCGGAACCCGTAGGACTGAAAAAGTATTTCAAACCAGCTTTTACCGGCACAAAGCCATAGTCTGGTGCCTCAACGTTCACACCAGCTACATCATAATCTTTACCAAAAAAGTGTGTGTACCCCACAGTAACAGGCACCGACAATTGTTTAACAACGTTAAACTGGACACGTGCATCAACACCTAAAGTAAGATTGTGGTAGTCATTATTTGTTGGAGTACCTACGTTTGCCGCAATACCGAAGTTTGGAGCCTGTGCCTTTGCATTTGTACTGAAGAGTAAAGCAACTACAGCTGCTGCAGAAGCTAAGATTTTAGTAAATTTTTTCATCTAAATTATTTAGTTTAATCAATTATTATCAAACTTAATCTTGTTTGATAAGGTCCCTTGATCAAAATGCATGCCATGGCATATATAAATTCACTAGTTTATAACTTTTCCTCTGCTTAGTGTGTTCAAGAGTTTCATTAGCCAAACAAGCAATAGCACAAGCCAAATTGTTGTAATAAGCACGTGCAAGCAATTACATAGCGCTATATGAGGTCAACTAAATAATATATTCGCACTAATATGATTTAAACACTAAAAAGGCATTCATTATATTGAGTATTGCTGTTTAAGCAAAGTAATTTGTTGGAATGTAGGAATATCGTTGACTTAATTAACCCCGTCTAAAGAACAACATTCGCTATATTTGAAAACGTCAAAAAATATGAAACTCCCTCACCCAATACCATATCAAGGAAGCAAGCGAAATTTAGCCGATCAGATTTTAAGAATGTTTCCTGACCACTTTAATAACTTAATTGAGCCTTTTGCAGGCTCGGCAGCTATAACTATTGCCTCTGCATATTATTTCAAAGCTAGTAGTTTTATAATAAACGATATCAATCAGCCATTGATTAGCCTTTGGGATACGATAATTAACAACCCAAAATCGATGGTAAAGTCCTATCATGATATTTGGCATGGCCAACTAGGTAACGAAGAAGAGTACTATTATCAAATTAGGGACAAGTTTAATGAGACAAAACAGCCTGAATACTTATTATTTCTTTTAGCAAAGTGTGTAAAAGCAGCCGTTCGATATAATGCACAAGGCGGTTTTAATCAAAGCCCAGACAAAAGACGTTTAGGTAGAAATCCATCATTAATGCGGGATGATATTTTACGCGTGTCTCACCTATTGAAGGGCAAAATACAACTTCATTCAACTGATTACCAGAATATCCTTGATATAGCCAACTCTAATGATTTGGTTTATATGGATCCACCTTATCAAGGAACCGGCCTAAATGGTGGGTTTAATTACGCAGGAAACATTGAGTTTAATAATTTTGTGACTTCACTTTTTGAACTTAATAATAATAACGTGCCGTATATTCTAAGTTATGATGGTCGAACCGGCGAAAAGACTTATGGAATTCCATTGCCTGGTGATTTAAACCTTACTAAAATTGAAATCAATGCTGGGCGTTCATCTCAAGCAACACTTTTAAAAAGGAAAGAAATTACTTACGAAGCGGTTTTTTTATCACCAGCTTTAGTGTCAAAAATTGATTTGCAGAAAATCACACCACTACAAAGCCACCAAATAGAAATCTTTACAAGCTAATGCCAGAAGAAAAGAGGGTTTATCCCAAGGAATTTTTAGAGTATGTTCAGTCAATTACTAATAAAAGAGCAAAAGTCGTTATTGACCATATTTTAGCTAATGGTTTTATTACAACCCAAGATCTTGAAAAAACTTACGGTTATAATCACCCACCAAGAGCAGCAAGGGATGTTAGAGAAGCAGGTATTCCACTCGAAACCTTCAAAATAAAATCAGAAGAAGGTAAATCAATTGCAGCCTATAAATTTGGTGATCTTGCTTCATTACAAACAAACCGTGTCGCAGGAAGAATTTTGTTTTCAAAAGAGTTTAAACATACACTTTTTTTAGCCTGTAGAGGGCGTTGCCAAGTTTGTAATGGCCAGTTTGAGGAACGCTATTTACAAGTTGACCACAGAGTTCCCTATGAAGTAGGTGGGGACTTAACCGACAGAGAGCTTTCACATTTTATGTTATTATGCGGTTCATGCAATAGAGCGAAATCATGGAGCTGTGAGCATTGCATCAATTGGAAAACACTTAAAAAACCGCCTATATGTATGGAGTGTTACTGGGGCGTCCCTACACAGTATAATCATATTGCTATGGAACAAGTCAGAAGACTTGACTTGCAGTGGAATGGTTCCGAAATTGAGTATTATGATGCTCTTAAAATAATTGCTGACCAACATAAGATTGAACTACCTGAGTTTATTAAACAAATTATTGCAGACAGAGCAAAAGAGGGATAATTACAAAACTACATTACTTTAGAAACTAAATTAGTCGGAAGTAATAGGCCACCATTATAGAAGTATTTATTTCAGTTTTGTTTGCTTATTAGTACTGCTTTGCAGTTAAATGCACTGCCTGATTTGACTCCAAAATTAGGCTTATCTGTTAAGATATCCATATGTACGACTATCCATATATATGGATAGTTGACCTTCAAACCAAAATGCCCTTAGTGGGGCATTTTCTGTTCTCGGTCCGCTCCAAAGTCATAACCTTCCGGTTATGCTTCTCCGCCCCTAAGTCAGATTCGTATTTAGGATTTTGACAAATCCTAAATACTCCCTACCTTAGGGTTAGGCGTAAAGAAGCGAGGGGGGGCAGATGTATATACATTTCGTTTCACTCCATTATATCCACCACCAACCCTCGCCAAAAAGCTTAACGCTGCGCTACTTTTTGGAAGTGCAACGCAAGGACAAACCGCTCTGCTATTGTCCAAGCGATGCAAACAAAAACCAGAGTTTTTGAAGATGGAAAAAGAGACTAACATTATCCTTCGGGTGTCCCCGGCGGATAAAAAGATCATTCAGGATAGGGCCAAAGAGGCCGGCGCAACGCTTAGCGAATATGCCCGAAAGGTGCTGCTTTCGGGCAGTATTATTAAGGCCGATGGAGAGGAAAAAAAGACCTTAAACGGGATCGCAAATAACCTCAACCAGCTGACCCGGCACGCCAATTCCACCGGCATTATCCCAGCTGAGGTAAGTAGTACACTTAAAGAACTCATAGAAAAAATACGCCATGCCTACCGCAAACGCTAACACCGGTAACGGATTTTCCAAGGCGATCTCTTACGCCCTTCAGGAAGCTAAAAAGTATCCGGAGCAGACGCGCGCGAGCGTACTCGATTTTAACCAGGTTTATGGCTCGAGCAGGGAAATGGGAAAGCAAATGCGGGAGGTGGCCGATGAGCGGAAAACAGTTCAAAAACCGGTGCTTCATGTGCAGATTAATTTTCATCCGGATGAGAAATTAAGCCGTACCCAGGCGGAGCAGGCGATCGACAGTATTTTAAAAGATATCGGCATAGAAAAGGATAATCACCAGTATGTGGTGGTGCAGCATAAGGACAAGGCCCATGACCATTACCATGTTGTGGCCAACCGGGTGAGTATGGATGGGGAGCTGCTCAATGATCACCGGATCAAGGACCGCTTACAGGTTGCCTGCGACAAGGTAGAAAAGGAGCAGGGATTGAGGCCAACACATGGGAGAACGGTTGTCTATGACCCAAGCGAGGACAAAGGTTTCAGATACGCGAACGATCAGGAAAAACAGATTAATAAACAGCAAAAACAAGATAAGCCAGTCCGAGATAAAAACCCGAAGATTATGGAGCAGAAAAATGAAATCCGCGAACAGCTGCAAGAAGTGCTATCAAAAAAAGAAATTGATAGCCCGGAAAAACTGAAAGCAGAACTTGAAAAGCGAGGCATAGATGTTCAACTATCCGAGAATAAAAACGGGATATCAGGGGTCAGCTTTAAAAAAGATAATATTTCAGTAAAAGGTTCGGCTATAGACTACAAATGGAGCGAGGTAAGCAAGGCACTAGAAGAAAACAGGGTGAAAACTGAGCAGCTCAGAAATGTTAACCCACACCGCCTTAAATCAGCACTTGAAGAACATTTAGAAAAGCAAAAGGATATAAGCCTTTTCAAAGCAGACGCACCAGGCAAGGGAAATATTGAAACGCCAAAATTTGAGACACATTCAGCAGGGGCAAGAAAGGAAAATTTACAACCAACTCCAGAGGAAAAGAGAGATCATGATTTTGTAAAGGACTATAACCCCAGGATAGAAAGTGCCATTAAGGAGATTAAAGGGGAACTGCAGAAGGGAAACACAAATGTCAATGTTTCTGCCATTATGGAAAAAAATGGTTTTAAGGAAGAAAAAGACCGGTTCCTCTATTCAAATAGCGAGCTGCAAAAAAGCATTAAAAAGGACACTTTTGAGCGGCCCATAAAAGATGTTAAGGAGCAAGTTGAACGGTTTAAAGATAGTGAAAAGCGATATAATGAACTGATGCAGCAGGAGCCTAAAAAGATTAATATGCTTGATAAACTGACAGGGGCCGCTAAGGAAAAAGAAAATGCCAATAGCAGCTTGCAAAGGAAAAAAAGGGAAGCCGTTAAACCTGAATTTAAGCCACAGGTACGGGGCCTTGAAAGCCGGGATCTTACGCTCATTTCCAAATTTGAGCATAGGGAACATGAGCATAAAAGGCTGGAACAAGTAAGAGAAATGTTTTCAAATAAAAACGACCATGAACAAAATAGAAATAATGGATTAAGCAGATAAGACCTATAATTATGAAAGCTATCAACCATGATCACCAAAAACCCACCACCTCAAAATTTACATTTAAGAAGATCATTCTTTACTGGTTTTTATTCACCACCGGAAGCACCGTGGTATTCTTTCTTTTTAGCCGGTTACCCTGGTGGGTGCAGCCATTAATTTTTCTTTTTGCTGTAGGGTATGGCGGTTACTGGATCTTTAAAAAGATAAAAGGTAAAGCAGGTTATACGCCATCTGTTCCATCTGGCCCTGAACCAGAGCGCATCGATTTTGAATTAAACAGGAGCGTGAAAATCCTAAATCCGTATGCCGGTGTTTTTGTGTGTGGTGGAGCCGGAAGCGGAAAGAGTAAAAGCATTGTGGAGCCTATTATTTATGATGCAGGGCGGAAGAATTTTGCAGGGGTAGTTTATGATTTTAAATATCCGGAACTTGCCAGGTATGTAGAACGCGCTTATCAAAACAGCCCTGTAAAGCGGTATTATGTTAATTTTTCGGATCTAAGCACCAGTAACCGGGTTAATCCAATTTCTCCGGAGATCATGAGAAACGTTTCATTTGCTAGGGAGTTTGCCCATACTGTTCTTGCAAATTTAAATCCTCAGATGATTTCAAAGCCGGACTTTTGGTCCGATAATAGTTTAAGCCTTTTGAGTGCTGTCTTTTGGTATTTAAGGCAGGAAAAGCCTGAATACTGCACTTTACCCCATGCAATAAGCCTTGTACTTCAGCCAAACATTGAAGCCTTACTGAAAATGCTTCAAACCAATTTGCAGTGCGCCGATATGGTAGCGCCAATAGCAGTAGCCATGCAGACCGGGGCGCAAAACCAGTTAGCAGGGGTGGTGAGCAGTTTGCAGGTATCCTTGAGTAAGATAAATACCCCTGAGATCTACTATATCACTTCCAGGAGCGATTTTAGTCTGAACCTGAACGATCCAATGAACCCAGGTATATTAACCATAGGAAACGATCCTGTTTTATCTTCTACTTATGCACCAGTGATTGGCCTGATGCTTACTGCCATCACAAAACAGCTAAATCAGCAAGGAAAACAGAAATCAATGGTGCTGCTGGATGAGTTCCCGACGGTTTTTGTTCCGAACATTGAGCAGCTGCCTGCAACGGCAAGAAGCAATAAGGTTGCTACGGTCCTAGCATGTCAGGATATTACTCAAATTGTAGACAAGTATGGAAAGGAAAAGGCAGAAGCGATTTTATCCAATCTGGGAAATCAGTTCTATGGCAGAACTACGAATCCGCAGACGGCCCAAAGGGTAAGCCAGATGTTTGGTAAATCTGATAAGATGATGAAAACCGATAGCAAGAACTTTGAGCATAGCATCATTGGAGATTTAAAAAATGGCCGGGGAGAAAGTTACAGTTACCAGGAAAGAGAGCTGGTAAAGGTTCAGGATGTGGCCACTGTTGAAACCGGCTCGTTCTATGCTATTTTAAGTGAAGGCAGCGTAAGGCAAGGCAAAACGTCCATTGCCTTAAATAACGCATTTGTGCAGGCTGATTTACCAGTAATATCAGACGTTAGTGATACTACATTAAGAAATACTTTCTCCTCCATAAAGATGGAGGTACAAAGCATTCTGTCTTCTTAATTATTTTACTATCATTATCTATACATATTATCTACACTTTTTCGCATTTCAATTACAGCGTCAGCAATCAATGGTTGAATTTGTTGCATTAAGCTAAGGTTGTTATAAATTTTTGACTTAGTAATATTAGTCATGAGTTCCAGTCCATAGTTGCCCTGGTCTTTCCAAAACGGAGATAGTGGTCTTTCTAAAAATAAAACCATCATTATTAACTGACTGGATAGATCGGGTTCATTTAATAAATCCATATATCTCAATATTCTCTTTAAAAAGTAGTTGTCAACTGGTTCTGAATGATTTTCTATAAAGGTATACACATCCTCTTTAGTACAAGTAGCTAAACCAACCGATAGACTTGCTATTGCTGGTATTATTTCACTTTCTGTTTTACCTTTTAGAACAGCCAATTTCTTAAAGCCTATAGCCAAAAGAAATAGCATTATTTCTAATGATGCCTGTTTTTTCAAAAGCGTTGATTTATCTACCGTTTTCGCTACGATTGGGTGACAAGCGTTATAAGCTGAATTTATAAATGAGAAATTGAAATTATCCCTTATATTTTTTTGAGAGTAAGGAACGTAAGCGTTAGTGAGTAATTGAAAAAATGACATATGAGATTAATAAGATTCTAAAATACAATAAGTAGCTATAACTTTTCTGTTTGCAGACCATATGTAGGTTTCGTCGTTACGGATTATAAATCTATATTTGTGTTAATACGTATTGACGTAATTATGTCAATACGTATTTATAGAAAAATATAAAAATTTATTTTAATGGCCAAAATAATAACAATAGCGCATCAAAAAGGAGGAGTAGGTAAAAGTACTTTAGCCTTAAACCTTGCTTATCGGTTCAGTAAAGATGTGCGTACTGCATTAACGGATACAGATCCCCAGGGATCGACGATGCAATTACAGGATATCGTTACAGGCATAGATATTATAGACTATGTAAGTATAGAAAATCTAATCTCAGCACCTTATGATGTTGTTTTCATTGATACACCGCCATATATAACTGAAACGATACTACCCATTTTTCTTAAATCTGATTTTGTCCTAATACCTACAAAAGCAGGTGTTCCTGATATTATGGCTATTCGTTCAACTATTGAACTTTTAAAAGAAGCACAAAAGAAGAAACCAAGCTTGAAGGCTGCTATTGTATTAAATATGGTAAAGCCGAGGGTAAGTATAACTGAAGAAGCCAAAGAGCAGCTAAGCCAGTATGATCTACCGATAATTGCCGAGATTAAGGACAGAACCAGTTATAACAATACTTTTCTTTCTGGAGGGGTATTTTCCGGATCTGACAAATTAGCTCAGAATGAAATCGAGCAGTTGACTAAAGAAATTTTAAACTTACTGTAATGAAAAGTGCATTCGATAAATTAAAGGACATCAAACCGCAAGAAGCCCCAAAGCAAAAAGTTATACCTGTAAAGGAGCGCAAGAGGGATAATGAAAAAAGCTATACCTTATGGCTTGATAAAGAACTATTAAAAGCTTTAAAACTAAAAGCGGTCGAAAAGGATGATAATGTAAAAAACATTGTTGAGGAAGCAATAAGGCAATATTTAACGTAATAACGTATTTATATAAATACGTTATTACGTTAGTACAGCCTCATTAAAAAGATGCTTTTTAATTCTTGAATAAGGGCTGTCCTATCTAAGTTGTCAATTCTTCTTTTTAGCAAGTCATCTCTTTGTACCTGGCTTAGGTGAGGATACAATATTCTCATTTTCGGAGATAATTCCCTAAATTCTATTTCTTTATCCAGAGGCTTATTATTAAAATATTCTTCTATAAAATGTTCGAAAACAAATTCGGCTGTCATCAACACGTAAGGTGAATTGTTGTGGCTATTATTTAATGCTTCAATTGACTTGTGAAGATCAAAGCTTGTTAAAAGCTCTTGATAAAATGCTGTGAAATCTTCTATAATATCCTCATTATAGATCTTGTCTTTAGGGCCAACCATTCCCCAAAAAGGAGCTAAGATATTAGGATCATCTATGCTTTTAAGAATATAGGCTCCTTTACAAGTCGCTAAAGAAATAAATAATTCATTTTTTAATACCTCATTTATTGACCGTGTAAATGAACCCACTTCGGACCACGTCACAAGTTCTCCATTTGCAAGCACTAAACCTCTTCCTTCTTTATCTCCATGTATCTCAAAATGCAGAAATGGGCATAAGTTATCTTTTTGACATTTCTCCAATAAGATTTCTGAGAGCATCATAAACTGAGTTTTTGATTTTACATCGATGATTCCAGAATGCATAATTCCTTTTTGGCATAAACGACGAATTACATCTTCATAGAGGCTTCTGCCTGTTTGTGGCTCATTATTAGGTAATGATTGAATAACTACTATTCCGTTAAATTGAAGCTCTACTCTTTGCTTTTTCATAAACTAACGCTATGATTTCATAGGAACAACACCTTTTTTCTGAAAGACACCAACAATGAAGGCAGCTGGATCATTAATAGGTGTTTTACCTTTTTTCATTTGTTCAACTAACTTTAAAAACTCGTCATAGTTTTTATGTGCAATAAGTTTTGCTGCTTCTTCAGAAATACCATAAGCGGTAACATTGCTGACATTTTTCTGAAATTCTATGGATTCTTTGAAGTCGATCGACAACTGCTTTTCCTTTTTAAAGTCTATGAATATTATAATTGATTCAAAGGCTCTACCACGTTTTTTTAATTCGTAATCAAACTGAATGTCGGTATGCTCGTTTATCTGTTTTTTGGCCATCTCGAGCACCTTAGATTTAAAATCGCTTAGCTGAACAAACTGTTCCTTTGTCTTACCCTTAGGATCTTTCAAGCCAAGTATTTCTTTAAGTTCAGAAATAGGCATTTTAACCATGCCTACAGTACGCCATTGACAAGCAAGAGCATAAAGACGTTTAGCATATTTCGAGGAACAGGAAAGGACTGCTTTTAGCTGCAACCTGGTAAAGTTGTTTTTGAGTTCAAAAAAGTAAGGTCTTGCTTGCTGTGATATTTCTGCTGTGAAGTAGCCTTGGCCTTTCATATATTCAAAGCTGCCAAAAAGCCACAATTGCTTTAGGCTTTTTTCCGTTTCAATAATAAACATTCGGCTCCCCATATCTTCAGTAGCTTCTTGCAACTGCTGGTAATTCCATTTTCGACCTGTAATTATTTCTATATCTCGCACATATAAATCATAACTTTTATTTGGGGCATCGTTTTTTTCCAATGAAGCTAGTAATAGAAATAGAACATCTAACTGGCAAGCAGTAAAATCATACCGCCCACTTGTAATTACATTGTGCTGCATGATTATCTTGTCGTGTGATAAATTATAAAGTTCCATATCCAAATATATGAAACTACATTAAAAAACTATAATCTTATATAAATGTAGTTTTTGACTTATAAAAAGTAGTTTTTGTGGATATAAAAAGTAGTTTTTAACTTATAAAAGGTAGTTTTTTACTTATAAAAGGTAGTTTTTGGTGTCATTAATAGTCTGGTTTTCAGATAATTACCTCATACTAAAATATAGAAAGTAATTAAAATAAAAAAACTGTTGGCCTTAACTCTGAGTATTTATAGAAAAGGCATTATTCAAACAAAAAAACAAAAGCGGGGGAAAGAGGAAGATTAAATAAACCGCGCTTTGTAACATTTTTGTTGCAAAAAACAAAGACAATTAGATTAGATATTGACGCCTAGCCTTTTAGCTAGGCATTATGGTTATGCAAACAATGAGTTAAATCAAAATCTTTATCCTATTTTCATTGCTTCCAAAATAATAAAGGACACTAGTCATTATTTTGATTTAATCGTAAAAGTTTAAGATATCATAGTAAAAACCTAAAACTATACCTATGACTATGATTGAATTTACTAAGTTTATTGAAGCATATCCAAACGGTTAATTTTCACATTAAAAAAGTTGAGGATACGTGTGAATTTAATCGAAACCGTAGTTGAAAAAGTAGATATAGATCTTTTAAAAAAAAATATCCTTAAAATATAAAATGGCAAATAATTTTGTTGGACATGTTGACAAATGGCTACTCTTGTCCGAATCTGAAACCGACTTTGCCATTCTTTTTGTAAGGGCATGGATTCCTTTTAACGCATGGTACTGCAACAATTACCAAAATACAAACGATAGACATTGTATTGATTTGATAAAAACTGATCAAAATCAATTTAGAGCTAAGCTAGTGGCTTTGTTAGGAGGAAACTATCCTGAGGCTCTTTTATTTAAAGGACACTTAGCAAATCTGCATAATTTGTTGGAGCAGAATCCTATTCCAGAGATTGGGGATAACCGAATTACATTTAAAAGCCTTTGGTTTAGAAATAATCCAGTTACCGTCACTAACCCTCTAGTAAGAAGAAGATCATTAGAGTATAAAGTAGAAAAACTTTCAAGTGGTCAGGTAGTGGCTATAATAGTAAATACACGAACGAATCCACCTCTTACCCTTTATAATTATACTCACACAAGGTACGATATAGCTCATTTCGAAACCGATATTATAGCTAATATTCCAACATTGGAGAAGCGTGAAGCTATTTTTGATTGTTTTAAAGCATTAAATCCTAAAAAAAAGGAAAATCTATTAGCAGCTCAAAAGAAAAACTCTATTGAAATAGGAAACACCTATTTTATTAATGATGCTGGGTTGTTATCTCAGGCTATCATTGAATTATTATATAGTTTGAGATGTAAATTATTTCATGGAGAACTTCAACCCAGTTTGAATAACCTAACCATTTATGAGCCATGTTATTATATATTAAGAATTTTATTAAAATCATTGAAATAATAATATATGGGATCCATAGCGAATAACATACAATCCTTTGTAAGGACTCTAAAGGAAATGCTTGACAGTAAAAAATATCAAGTTGATTATTTTCAAAGAGAATACAAATGGGAAAAAAAGCACATTGAACAACTTTTAGTTGATCTGGAAGCGTCATTCAATTCAAATTACGAAGACGATCATACAATGCTAAGCGTTGAAGATTATAACTGCTATTATTTAGGCCCTGTAGTTATATCAGAAAAATCATCGGTAAGGTCGATTGTAGACGGGCAACAAAGAATAACATCAATGACATTACTGTTGATATACCTTAACAATTTACAAGGAAATAGCGAGGATAAAGAAGAATTGGATTCTTTGATTTACTCAAAGAAGCATGGTAGGAGATCTTACAATATTGAAGTTACGGAAAGAACTAAAATATTAGATGCATTATTTAACGATATGCCCTTTGATATTGATCAAGAAGAAGATGATTCTGTTAGGAATATGATGGAGCGTTATTCTGATATTAAAACAATGTTTTCTGAAGATCTAATGCTGGAGAAACTACCGATGTTTATCGACTGGTTAAAGGAAAAAGTAGTTTTTGTAGAGATTATAGCATATACTGATGAGAATGCCTATACAATATTTGAGACAATGAATGATAGGGGGCTAAATTTAACGCCTACTGAAATGTTGAAGGGGTATATATTGACCAATGTAAAAGATAATGAAAGAATCTTTGAACTAAATGATATTTGGAAGCAACAAATTTCTTCATTGCGTGCAAATTCTATACATGAGGATTTAGAATTTATTAAGGCTTGGATGCGTGGGTTATATGCAGATACCATTAGACCATCAATTAAAGGCGCTGAGAACGAAGACTTTGAAAAAATTGGAACTCGATTCCATACCTGGATAAAGGATAATGCCAAGAAATTAAATTTAAAGGATCCAGATAGCTACTACTATTTTATTAAAGGGGATTTTAAGTTTTACTCTAACATCTACTCAACAATAATTAATGCTCAAAACGAGTTCAATGTTAATTATGAGACTTTATATCTATCCTCTTATTGGGGAATTGCCTCTTCATTAAGCTTACCACTCTTAATGGCATCTATCAACAAGCTTGATGATGAGGATACGATAAACAGAAAGATTGGTGCAGTATCAAAATTTTTAGATATATATACCATATTTAGAGTTTTTAGCAATAAAAGTATAACTCAATCTTCTATACGATATTTTATATACACGCTTGTAAAGGATGTAAGAAACAAAGAGTTGGATGCATTAATCTTTTTATTAAAAGAGAGACTGTCAGATTTAGGTGACTCAGCCAGTGCCATAGATGAATTTAGATATTATAATTCAGACAAGAAGTTTATGCAATATCTCTTGGCTAGAATAACTTATCATATAGAAAACAAGATAAATAAGAAGGATATAACATTTGATGAACTAATGGTCGCCCGGAAACGAAACAGATTTGTGGTATATCCTTTAATTAGTGGGACTTATGAGAAATATCAAGATTACTTTGAAGGGGAAGATGACTATATTGATTCTTATCTGTCTTTAGGAAATTATACTCTCGTGCCTAATCAGCTTGCGCAAGAAGCGAATGATCAAGGTGATGATAAGAAAAAGTTGAGGGTTCTAAATAGAAGCTTTATTTCTCCTTTTTTGTGCGAGATATCAGATGATAATGATTTTTCAAAATGGGGTTTTGAATCTATATCTACATTAAATAAAGAAGCTATTTCTATGCGGAGCAAAGCTTTAAAAAACGTGATTTTAGAAATATGGTCAGTAGATGAAATAGGTAGATTGAACTAGCTACACTTTCTTAGAAGCTTACTTGATAGAACCTCATTCAAATTATATCCGGCATAAACGGCCATGGCACTACATAACCATATCATATAGGTTTGCTTGTTAGGATTACCGAAGTTAACAGTTGGTTTGCTCAGATCCGGATTTACATTGAATGATCTTCAAACAAAACACCCAATTAGGAAATTATTTATATAGAAGTATTGAATTAAAAACTTTACATATACCAAGTAAGTATATTTTCGTTGCCGCTTCTAAACGCTTTTTAAAAGCCATTTATGCCCTTTTTAAGGCTTTTTTTTTCATCCAGTTACAAAGTGTTGGCTCGGTAACCTTATAGCGTTTGGCAATAAATTTTTGTGATGAGCCATTATTAAGTAAGGCCTCGATTTCTGGCCTAAAAGGATCTAGTTTGCTCTTACCAGGTCCTTTGGGCCTGCCTAATATTGCTCCTGATTGCTTTATTGACTGCAAGGCTTCTTTCGTTCTTTTGCTGATTAAATCACGCTCTATTTCTGCTGCCATAGAAAAAACCATGGCCATAACTTTACTTTGTATAGTATTATCTAGCTGCCAGCCACCTTTTACAGTATAGATTTTAATACCTTTTTCGATCGCAATCGAAATGATCTCCATACATTCAATCATGCTTCGGCCAAGACGAGAAAACTCACTGAGCAAAATGGTATCTCCTTTTTTCAGCTCCTCTAGTAATGGCCCGATTTTACGGTGCCTCCAGGGTATCTTTCCAGAGACTTTTTCTTCTATAAACTCTACCTGGCCTAGATTTTTTTCATTAGCTAAATGCAGGATATCAGCCTTATTTTTTTCCAAGTTCTGCTCTAAAGTAGAGACACGTAAATAGGCAATTGTACGAGACATTATAAAAATTAGATTAAAATGTAAAAATATGTATTATTTTATAATAATACTTTTTTAAAAGTATTGCATTATATCTAATAATTGTTATTCTAAATTAGAAGGTTTATTTTTTAATTGAATAGGACTTCAATACTATTCCAACTTTCTAAGAATCTTTAAGTTTGACGATTATTCTATTCTTCCATTTTATACCAAATATTCTAACCTAAATTTGATCTTCGGAAATAAAAAACCCCCATCCGAAAGAATGGGGGTTTTTAGAAATTTTAATTAGCGTTATAGCTTAAACCCGTAAGCTATACGTAATGCAACATGACCCATGTTATCATC
>Ga0265780_10006517_pt1 | contig 14458 bp, 14 predicted proteins | sample P1T30metagenome_FD_192432 | JGI IMG/M metagenome (GOLD analysis project Ga0265780, IMG submission 192432) | Plant litter microbial communities from East Loma Ridge, Irvine, California - P1 T30 | ecosystem: Environmental > Terrestrial > Plant litter > Unclassified | place: USA: California... | reverse complement strand
ATGGCGGTGACTTTGTCGGCACGAATCATCTGCTGGGCCAGCATCAGGTAGCTCAGGTTTGCGTCGCGAATCTCAGCCATCATGTCGTTCATCGTCATCTTCTCTCTCCGTTGGTTGTTTCGGCGTTGTTTGTGTTGCCGACGAGATAGATTCTGACTGTGAGGAAACTTTTCAGGAATTGGACAAAACCTGTATTTAAAGTAGGCGAACGACGAGGGAGAGCCGTAGGAGTTTGTCTGACAAACGCCTCTGACTCCCTATGAAAACCCGCTGGAAAAGAGGGCTGGAACGGCGCCGGGAAGCACCTTGATTTGGGTCTACGTCAGCCGGCAGCTGTCGCAGATTCACTACAGGTTTTGCTGAATTTACTACCGGAAACTCGTAAATTTCCGTTTTGCAGACCGTGCACGTGTTGCTTTCATGCACCTCACTCATCCATTAACGACAGCATTCAGCCGGACTTTAGGGTTTTTTGAAAATATTTTTAAATATTTTTTCGACGCCTTTCCGCCCTTCTGACTCGTTATCGGACAGCTCATCAGGAACTTGAGGGTTGGACGCAAAATAATTTCAACATTTTTTGTCAATACAAAGAATGTCGTAACAGCAACGTTCGGCTGTCGATAGACGTTGGAACTTGCTACACTGCCGACCTGCACGCATCCTTCAAGCGTCAACTATCCATATATAGGACCGGCATGACCGCACCAACCACCACCCGCGCCGACTGCCTGGCGCTCGATGCGCGCGACCCGCTGGCCGGGCTGCGCACCCGTTTCGACCTGCCCGATGGCGTCATCTACCTCGATGGCAACTCGCTCGGCGCCCGACCCGCCGCCGCCCTGGCCCGCGCCCAGGACGTGGTGGCGCGCGAATGGGGAACCGACTTGATCAAAAGCTGGAACACGGCCGGCTGGTTCGACCTGCCGAAACGCCTGGGCGACCGCCTGGCCCCGCTGATCGGCGCCGACCCCGGCGAAGTGGCCGTGACCGACACCACCTCGCTCAATCTGTTCAAGGCGCTGGCCGCCGCCCTGCGCATCCAGTCGCAGGACGCCGCCGCCCGCCGCACCATCGTCACCGAACGCAGCAACTTCCCGACCGATATCTATATGGCCGAAGGCCTGAGCCGCTGGCTGGAACGCGGCTACCGGGTGCGCCTGGTCGACAGCGTGGACGAGATCCCGGCCGCGCTCGATCCGGATGCCGCGGTGCTGATGCTCACCCACGTCAACTACCGCACCGGCTACCAGCACGACATGGCCGGCTTGACCCGCCTGGCGCACGAAGCCGGTGCGCTGGCGGTCTGGGACCTGGCCCATTCGGCCGGCGCGGTGCCGGTCGACCTGCAAGCGGCCAACGCCGACTTCGCCGTCGGCTGCACCTATAAATACCTGAATGGCGGACCGGGCGCCCCGGCCTTCATCTGGGTGCCGCAACGACACCAGGCGCGCTTCGACCATCCCCTCTCGGGCTGGTGGGGCCACGCCAGCCCGTTCGCGATGGCGCCCGCCTTCGCCCCGGTGGCCGGCATCGGCCGCGCCCTGTGCGGCACCCAGCCCATCGTCTCGCTGGCGCTGGTCGAGTGCGGCCTCGAGATCTTCGAGGAGACCGACATGGCCGCGGTGCGCGCCAAGTCGCTGGCCTTGACCGACCTGTTCATCGAGCTGGTCGAACGCCGCTGCGCCGGCCATCCGCTGGGCCTGGTGACCCCGCGCGAGCACGCGCGCCGCGGCAGCCAGGTCAGCTTCACCCACCCGCATGGCTATGCGGTGATGGCGGCACTGATCGCGCGCGGCGTGATCGGCGACTACCGCGAACCCGAGATCATGCGCTTCGGCTTCACGCCGCTGTACACCAGTTTCGCCGACGTCTGGGATGCGGTCGAGATCCTGAAGGACATCCTGGACCGCAACGACTACGACGTTGGCGCCGCGCGCGGCGCCGTCACCTGACAGGGCATCGACATGAAGAAAGAGCAGAACGACGGCCAGCCGGCCGACTGGCACGGCGCCAGGATGGACTTCAAGGAAGCCATGAGCTACGGCGACTACCTGGGCCTGGACCAGATCCTGAACGCCCAGCATCCCCGCTCGCCCAACCACAACGAGCTGCTGTTCATCGTCCAGCACCAGACCAGCGAGCTGTGGATCAAGCTGATGCTGCACGAGCTGCAGGCGGTGCGGCGCCACATCCGCGAAGGCAACCTGCCGCCCGCCTTCAAGATGCTGGCGCGGGTGGCGCGCATCATGGACCAGCTGGTGCACGCCTGGGACGTGCTGGCAACCATGACCCCGCCCGAATACACGGCGATCCGCCCCTACCTGGGCGCCTCGTCGGGCTTCCAGTCGTTCCAGTACCGCGAACTGGAATTCATCCTCGGGAACAAGAACCCGGCCCTGCTGGCGGTGCACGAAAAGACGCCCGAGGGCCACGCCCTGCTCGCGCGCGAACTGGCCCTGCCCTCGATCTACGACGAAGCGGTGATGCTGCTGGCGCGCAGCGGTTTCGCCATCGATCCGGCGCGGATCGACGCCCGCTGGACCGGACCGACCCGCGCCGACGACTCGGTCAAGGCGGCCTGGCTGCAGGTGTATGGCGATACCGAACGTCATTGGGCGCTGTACGAGCTGGCCGAGAAACTGGTCGACCTGGAGACGGCCTTCCGCTTCTGGCGCTTCCGCCACGTCAGCACGGTCGAGCGCATCATCGGCTTCAAGACCGGGACCGGCGGCACCGCCGGCGTGAGCTACCTGCGCAAGATGCTGGACGTGGTGCTGTTCCCGGAGCTGTTCGCGCTGCGCACCGAGCTCTGACTGGCCAACGGCGGCCGGCGGCGGACCGGCTGGCGTCGCCATCGGCCCGTTTTGCATTAATATAAACGCCATGCGCGCCGCCCCCTCCCCACTCGACCAGCCGTTCTCGGTCTACCTCGACCTGGTCCGCTTCCTGGCGGCGCTGGCGGTCGTGGCGATGCACGTGCGCCAGTTCGGGCTGGTGGATGCGCCAGGCGCCGACCTCCTGACCATGTTCGGGCGCGAAGCCGTGATGGCCTTCTTCGTGCTGTCGGGCTTCGTGATCGCCTATACCACCGAACAACGCCGCCCGAGCGCGCGCGACTACGCCCTGGCGCGCGCCGCCCGTATCTACTCGGTGGCGCTGCCGGTGCTGGTGCTGGCCTTCGCCTGCACCAGCCTGGTGCGCGGCCACCTGATGACCGGCATGGACATGCACTACCAGCTGGCCAGGCCTTGGCTCTACATCCCCTTCCACCTGCTGTTCCTGGGCGACCTGTGGTCGCTGGCCGAAGTGCCGCCCTGGCTCGGCCCCTGGTGGTCGCTCAACTACGAGGTCTGGTATTACGTGCTGTTCGGCGTCGCCTGCTACGTGCGCGGCCCCTGGCGGTTGCCGGCCCTGGGCCTGGTGCTGGCCGTCATGGGCGTCAAGCTGTGGCTGCTGCTGCCGGTCTGGCTGGCCGGGGTCGCGCTCTACCACTGGCAGGCACGGCATGCACTCCCATGCGCTCTGGCGCGCCTCGGCTGGATCGCCAGCCTGGTCCTGCTGGTGCTCTACGAAGCCAGCGGGGTCGAGGAAACCCTGCGCGCCGCCGGCCGCGCATCCTGGCTCGGGCAAGCCTTCGTGCTGGGGAACGCCGACCGCTTCCTGTCCGACTATGTGTTCGGCCTGGTCGTGTGCCTGAATTTCGCCTGCGCGCGCTTCGCCCGCTTCGACGCCCTGCTGCGCTGCGCGGCGCCGATCCGGCTGCTGGCCTCGTATACGCTGACGCTCTACCTGTCGCACGCGCTGGTGCTGATCGCCTGGCCCGCGCTGTATTCGCACGATCCCGGCAGCATCACGGACCTGCTGGCTCTCGGCCTGGCCGTCGCCGTCGCGACCGCCGTCCTCGGCATCCTGACCGAACAGCGCAGGGACGTGTTCCGGCGCCTGCTCGCGCGCCTGGCGGCGGTGGTGTGGCGCCCTGCCCGCCTGGCTCCCGCCGGCGCCGCCCCCGCTGCCCCAATCAAGGAGAAGCAAGATGAAGTGTGATGTCCTGATCCTGCCCGGCCTGTGGAATTCCGGCCCGCGCCACTGGCAATCGCTCTGGCATGAGCGCAATCCGCACTGGCGCCGCGCAGCGCACCGCGACTGGACCAATCCCCATTGCGACGAATGGGTGGCCGAACTCGACGCCGCCATCGCCGACTGCCAGGGCGCGCCGATCCTGGTGGCGCACAGCCTGGGCTGCATGCTGGTTGCGCACTGGGCGCTGTCCGGCTCCCCGCTCAAGGTGGCGGGCGCCTTCCTGGTCGCGCCGAGCGACGTCGAAGCGTCGTCCTACCCGGCCGACCTCAATTGCTGGGCGCCGATCCCGCTGCAGCAGCTGCCCTTCCCCAGCGTGGTGGTGGGCAGCGCCAACGATCCCTTCGCCAGCCCCGACCGCACCGGCGCCTTCGCCGGCGCCTGGGGCAGCCGCCTGGTCGATATCGGGGACGCCGGCCACCTCAATTCCGATTCGGGCCACGGCGACTGGCCCGAAGGCCTGCGCCTGCTGGAGCAGTTCTGCGACGAAGTCTCGAGCGCATGACGGTCATGCACAGCGCGCGGCTGCGCTTCGAGCCGGTGTCCGACGAACACTATGAGGGGATGCGCCTGCTGAACGGCGATCCCGAGGTCATGCGCTATATTAGCGGCCAGGCTGAAACGCCCGAGGAAACCCGCGCCGTCATCGCCCGGGTCAAGGGGCGCTGGGAGACGATCGGCTACTCGTGGTGGAATTTCATCGAGCAGGACACGGGCGAACTGGTCGGCGCCGGCTGCATCCAGCACCTGGCGCAAGACCCTGCCAACCCGCATGAAATCGGCTGGCGCCTGCGCCCCGACCGCTGGGGACGCGGCTACGCCATCGAGGCCGCCGAACGCATGGCGCGCTTCGCCTTCGAGGAGCTGCAGGCGCCGCTGCTGTGCGCGATCTGCGACCCTGGCAACCTGCGCTCGGCCCGCATCATGGAAAAACTCGGCATGCGATATCGCGGCGAAGAAGTCTGGCATGGCCGCCCGACGCTGGTGTACGAGATCGGCCGCGATGCGTGGCAGGCGCGCGGCCAGGCATGAAGACCTTCCACGGCAGCTGCCACTGCGGCGCGGTGCGCTACGAGGCCGACATCGACCTGGCCCTCGGCACCGTCAAGTGCAGCTGCTCGATCTGCAGCAAGATGCGGTTCTGGGCCGTGCAGCTGGCGCCAGCCGCCTTCCGCCTGCTGCAGGGCCAGGGCGTCTTGCGCGAATACCGTTTCCACAGCCGGCGCGACGGCCATTGTTTTTGCGGCGAGTGCGGCATCAATGTGTTTTCGACCGGCGATGCGCCGCGCAGCGGTCCCTTCGTCGCCGTCACGGTGTCCAGCCTGGACGACCTGCCGGTGGCCGACTTGCTGGCCGCGCCGGTGCGCCATATCGATGGCCGCAACGACAACTGGAACACGCCACCGGCAGAGATCCGCCATCTATGACGTAAGCATGCACAGTACCAGCACGACCACGCGGGCCACACTGATCGGCCTGCTCGCCATCCTGTTATGGAGTTCGATCGTCGGCCTGATTCGCAGCGTGAGCGCGAGCCTCGGGGCGACGGGCGGCGCGGCGATGATCTATACGGTAGCCTCGATCCTGCTGTTGCTGACCGTCGGCCCCAGCAAGGTGCGCGCTTTTCCGCGCGCCTACCTGGCATGGGGCAGCCTGCTGTTCGTCGCCTACGAGATGTGCCTGGCGCTGTCGATCGGCTACGCCAATACCAACCGCCAGACCATCGAGGTCGGCATGGTGAACTACCTGTGGCCGGCGTTCACGATGGTGTTCGCCATCGTCTTCAACGGCCAGAGAACGAGCTGGCTGATTGTCCCGGGCCTGGCGCTGGCGATCGGCGGCGTGTGCTGGGTGCTGGGCGGCGACGGCGGGCTCGATCCACAAGCGATGGCAGCCAATGTGCGCGACAACCCGCTCAGCTATGGCCTGGCTTTCATCGGCACCCTGATCTGGGCCAGCTACTGCACCGTCACCGCCAGGATCGCCAAGGGCAGCAATGGCGTCACCTTGTTCTTCATGCTCACCGCGCTGGCGCTGTGGATCAAGTACCTGGTCGTGGGCGGTGCGCCCATGCGCTTCGACACCCAATCGGTCATCCACCTGCTGCTCGCCGCCGCCGCCATGGGCTTCGGCTACGCGGCATGGAACGTCGGCATCTTGCATGGCAACGTCACGGTGCTGGCCGGCGCCTCGTATTTCATTCCCGTGTTCTCGGCTGCGCTGGCGGCGCTGGTGCTCGATACGCCGCTGTCGTTCTCGTTCTGGCAAGGCGCGGCGATGGTGTGTGGGGGATCTGTGCTGTGCTGGATCGCAACGACGCGCAGGTCCTAACGGCGCAACGTATTGCACCATTCGGTCAAATACACGACAATGAGAATAATTCTCATTTTCATTTGTAATTTCCTTGCCTACTCCTTGCCTATCTGAAGAAAGCAGCGCATGACGGCGCAGGTCCTGGCCGCTGCGCTGTTGGGCATGTCCGCCTTTGCCGCGGCGGTCGGCGGCTTCCTCGCGTTCGGGCTGACGACCGAACGTCACTGGCAAGAGGCGGGCAAGGCAAGCCGCGGGCCGCGCCTGCGCAAGTGCGTGCAGGCGCTCGGCGCGCTAGCCCTGCTCGCGTCCTTGCTATGCTGCGCGGCGCTGCGCAGGAATGGGGTTGGTTTCGTGCCGTGGATCGCCTGCCTGACGGCGGCGGTGTGGATCGCGATCGGCTTGCTGTCGCATGAAAGGCTGGACGCGGCGCGTGTGGCGTGCCTGGCCGGATTGCTGGCGGCGGGGGGCTGCGTGATGGCGATGGTGCTGCGGTTCGGTTAGCGATGCGATCAGCTATGCAGCTAGCGTAAAAACGTCGTCCCCGCCTTCGCGGGGACGACGTTCATGGGCTGGACTTACTTGCCGCCCGCCAGCAGCATTTCGTTCAGGCGCTTCACGAACGAGGCCGGGTCGACCAGGCTGCCGCCTTCGGCCAGCATCGCCTGGTCGAACAGGATATGCGACCAGTCGGCGAAGCGCTCGCCGCTCGCTTCCTCGTACTTCAGGCGCTGCACCAGCGGGTGGTTCGGGTTGATCTCGAGGATCGGCTTCGATTCCGGCGCTTCCTGGCCGGCGGCCTTGAGCATGCGCAGCAGATTGCCCGACAACTCGTTTTCGTCCGCCACCAGGCAGGCCGGCGAGTCGGTCAGGCGGAAGGTCACGCGCACGTCCTTGGCCTTCTCGCCCAGCGCGCCCTTCATGCTCTCGACCAGCTCTTTATAGCCGGCTTCGGTCTCGGCGTGTTCCTGCTTCTCGGCCTCGTCTTCCAGCGCGCCCAGGTCCAGGCCACCCTTGGCGACCGACACCAGTTCCTTGCCTTCGAACTCGCTGAAGAACGACAGCATCCACTCGTCGACGCGGTCGGTCATCAGGATCACCTCGACGCCCTTCTTGCGGAAGATCTCGAGATGCGGGCTGTTCTTCGCCGCCTGGTAGTTGTCGGCGGTGACGTAATAGATCTTGTCCTGGCCTTCCTTCAGGCGGCCCACGTAGTCGGCGAACGACACGGTCTGCTCGCCCGAGTCATCAAAGGTCGAGGCGAAACGCAGCAGCTTGGCGATGCGGTCCTTGTTGGTCGCATCCTCGCCAACGCCTTCCTTGAGCACCTGGCCGAATTCCTTCCAGAAGGTCGTGTATTTGTCCTTGCCGGCCTGCTCGTCGGAGTTCGCCATTTCTTCGAGCATGCCCAGCACGCGCTTGGTCGAACCTTCGCGGATCACGCGCACGTCGCGCGACTCTTGCAGGATCTCGCGCGAGACGTTCAGCGGCAGGTCGCTCGAATCGATCACGCCTTTGATAAAGCGCAGGTAGGTCGGCATCAGCTGCTCGGCGTCGTCCATGATGAACACGCGCTTGACGTACAGCTTGATACCGCCGCGCTTGTTGCGGTCCCACAGGTCGAACGGCGCGTGCGCCGGCACGTACAGCAGCTGGCTGTATTCGCTGCGGCCTTCGACGCGGTTGTGGGTATAGGTCAGCGGCTCCTGGAAGTCGTGCGAAACGTGCTTGTAGAACTCGTTGTACTGCTCTTCGGTGATGTCGTTCTTGGAGCGTGCCCACAGCGCGCTGGCCTGGTTCACGGTCTCGAGTTCGTCCTTGACGACGGTTTCCTTCTTCTCTTCGTCCCACTCTTCCTTCTGCATCACGATCGGCAGCGAGATGTGGTCGGAGTACTTGCGGATGATCGACTTGAGCTTCCACGACGACAGCAGTTCTTCTTCGCCTTCGCGCAGGTGCAGCACCACCTCGGTGCCGCGGCCGGTCTTCTCGATCTGCTCGATCGAGTAGTCGCCCTCGCCGCGCGATTCCCAGCGCACGCCCTGTTCGGCGAAGGCGCCGGCGCGGCGGGTATTGACGACGATCTTCTCGGCCACGATGAAGCCCGAATAGAAGCCCACGCCGAACTGCCCGATCAGGGCCGCATCCTGCTGCTGGTCGCCCGACAGCTTGCTGAAGAATTCCTTGGTGCCCGACTTGGCGATGGTGCCCAGGTGCGAGATCACCTCGTCGCGGTTCATGCCGATGCCGTTGTCCGAGATCGTGATGGTTTTCGCATCCTTGTCGAACGAGACCCTGATCTTGAGTTCATGGTCGTTGCCGTACAGGGCGTCGTTGTTGATCGCCTCGAAGCGCAGCTTGTCGGCCGCGTCGGACGCGTTCGAGATCAGTTCGCGCAGGAAGATCTCCTTGTTCGAATACAAGGAGTGGATCATTAGCTGCAGCAGCTGTTTTACTTCTGCCTGGAAGCCAAGGGTTTCTTTTTCGGCGTTCGCCATCTTGTTCCTCGTTAAAAACTTAGGGGGTTGGTCAGACTCGGAGGCATATAAGGATGCCACGGAGGATTTCAAGAGTATTTTTGACAAGAAAGATGCCACCATGATGAAAAGCGCACTTTTTTTGCGCCGCCGTGTCGAATCCTGCCATCCCCATTCGTCGTCGGGAAAGCAGCACCCCATCCACCTCAGTCCACCTCGATCCAGGAGAACACCATGAACCAGCCCGTGCGCCCCATCCCCGAAGGCTACCGTACCGTCACCCCGCACCTGGTCTGCGAAGGCGCGGCGGACGCGATCGCGTTCTACCAGAAAGCATTTGGCGCCGTCGAGATTGCTCGCATGCCGGGGCCGGGCGGCAAGATCATGCATGCCGAGATCCGTATCGGCGACTCGCACATCATGCTGGCTGACGACTTTCCCGACTATGGCAGCCGCGGACCGCTGGCCCTGCAAGGCTCGCCGGTGGTCATCCACCTGTACGTGAATGACGCCGACGCCGTGTGGGCCAAGGCGCTGGACGCCGGCGCCAAGCCGGTGATGCCGCTGTCCGACATGTTCTGGGGCGACCGCTACGGCCAGGTGGTCGATCCGTTCGGCCACCGCTGGTCGATCGCCACCCACCAGCAAGACTTGACGCCGGAGCAGATCATGGAAGGCATGAACAAGATGATGGCGACCGGCTGCCCGGGCCAGCAGGACGGCTGATTCAATCGGCGCGCGCCTCCAGGAAGCGCCACACGCCCGGATCCTGCAGCGCCGCCAGGTTCAGCCGCATCCGGGTCGACGGCTGCTGGCTGGGCGAAAACAGGCTGCCCGGCGCCAGCAGCAAGTCCTGCTGCATGGCGCGCGCCGTCAGCGCATTGGTGTCCGTGGCGGCGTCGACCCACAAAAACATGCCGGCCGCAGGCGCCGGGTCGACCCGCATCCCGAGCGCCTCGAGCCGGCGCAGCGCGCCCGGCCGCGCCGCATCCAGGCGGCCGCGCACGCGATCGAGGTGCTTGCGGTGGTGGCCTTCGGCCAGGATTTTATAGACCACGCGCTCGCCGATGTCGCTGGTGCTGAGCGTGGCCAGCATCTTGCGGTCGGCCAGCAGCGCGGCCCGTTCGCGCGAGGTGGCGATGAAGCCGACGCGCAGGTTGGCCGCCATCGATTTCGAGAAGCCGCCCAGGTAGATCACCCGCCGCAGGCCATCCAGCGCGGCCAGGCGCGTGGCGCCGCCCGGGTGCAGGCCACAATAGATATCGTCCTCGACCACGAGAAAATCGTGCTGCTCGGCCAGGCGCAGCACCTGGAAGGCCTTGGCCGCCGACACCGAGGTCGAACTGGGGTTGTGCAGCACCGAGTTGATGACGAACAGGCGCGGCCGATGCAGGGCGGCGAGCTCCTCGAGCCGCGCCAGGTCGGGACCGTCGGCCAGGCGCGGCACGCCGACCACCTTCAGGCCCATCGCCGCGAACGAACCGAACATCAGGAACCAGGCCGGATCGTCGACCAGCACCGTGTCGCCCGGCTGGCAGAACGCGCGCGCCACCAGGTCCAGCGCCTGGGTCACGCCCAGCGTGGTCACCAGCTGCTCGGGCCCCGCCTCGATCTCGAGCTCGGCCAGCGTCAGTTGCAGTTGCTGGCGCAGCGGCAGGAAGCCGTGCGGCGAACCATAGCTGAGCAGGCCGTCGCAGTTCTGGCGGCTGAGCGCGCGCAGCGCATTGGCGACCGCCGGGCCGTCGAGCCAGTCGGCCGGCAGCACGCCGGAGCCAGGCGCCAGCCCGAGCGGGGCCTGGCGAAACATGCTGCGCACCAGCCAGGCGATGTCGAGCTCGGCCGGGACCGGCGCCGGCTGCGCCGCTGGCACGCCGCGCGCTTGGGCCTGCCGCTCGCGCACGAAGAAGCCGGCGCCGCGCCGCGACTCCAGGTAACCCTGCGCCACCAGCCGGTCGTAGCTGGCCACGACGGTGAATGGCGACACCCCGTGGCTGGCGGCGAAGCGCCGGATCGATGGCATGCGCGCGCCGGGGCGCAGCAGGCGCTCGTCGACACGCGCCACGACCGCGCTCACGATCTGGTCGGCCAGCGGCGCGCCGGAATCGCGCGCCAGTGCAAAGGAGAGTGTATCGGTCATTTCACCACCACAGTGGGCAAATTATCGCTTGAAGTGTACTGGGACTGTATTGGTCCTTGCGGCTAGGATAGACCCACTATCCCGTTGCCGCAAGCCCGATCAAGGACACCCGATGACCACCCTCGCCCGCCCCATCCAGACCGCCAGCCACGATGAAGCGCGCGGCATGCTCCTCGGCCTGGTCGGCGTGGCGATGTTCAGCCTGACCTTGCCTTTCACCCGCATGGCGGTGGCCGAACTCGATCCGCTGTTAATCGCCTTCGGGCGCGCACTCGGCGCGGCGCTGCTGGCCGGCCTGTGGCTCGGATGGCGCCGGGCGCCGCTGCCGCCGCGCTCCGCGCTGGCGCCGCTGGCCCTGGTGGCGCTGGGCGTGGTGATCGGCTTTCCCCTCCTGAGCTCGATGGCCCTGCGCTGGGTGCCGGCCTCGCACGGCGCCGTGCTGGCCGGCCTGCTGCCGCTGATGACAGCCCTGTACAGCGCCATGCGCGGCGACGAGCGGCCGTCCGCCGCCTTCTGGCTGATGGCCGTGCTCGGCGCGACGCTGGTGATCGCATTCGCCTTGTCCCAGGGCGGCGGCGCGCTGCACCTGGCCGACCTGCTGATGGTCCTGGCCGTGGCGGCCGGCGCCGTCGGCTATGCCGAGGGCGGCAAGCTGGCGCGCACCCTGGGCGGCCCGGAAACGATTTCGTGGGCGCTGCTGCTGGCGCTCCCGCTGGTGGCGCCATTGCTGGCCTGGAACTACGTCCCGCGGCTGGACGCGTTCGCCGGCGTCGGCGCCGCGGCCTGGGCCGGGCTGGCCTATATGACGGTGTTCTCGATGTTCGTCGGCTTCTTTTTCTGGTACCGCGGCATGGCCCTGGGCGGCGTCGCCCGCGTCGGCCAGGTGCAGCTGCTGCAGCCCTTCCTGAGCCTGCTAGGCGCGGCCGTGCTGCTGGGCGAACCGCTGACCCTGCACAACAGCCTGTTCGCGCTGGCCGTCATCGCCGTCGTGTTCGCCGGACGCCGGCTGCAGGTGCGGCGCCGGCCTGGCTGACCGATCCATTCGATGTGCATGGCCGCCGCTCGACGTACAATACCGGCTTCATTCACGCACCATTGGGAAAACAATATGTCCGTCTACGACAAACTCAAAGAACTGAACATCACCCTGGAAGCGCCAGCCACCCCGGCCGCGGCCTACGTCATGTACGTGCAGACCGGCAACCTGGTGTTCATCTCCGGCCATATCGCCAAGAACCCAGACGGCAGCATCAACGCCGGCATCGTTGGACGCGACAAGACCACGCTTGAGGCCCAGGCCGCCGCGCGCTCGGTCGCAATCGACCTGATCGGCACCCTGCAGGAAGCCGTGGGCGGCGACCTGAACCGCGTCAAGCGCATCGTCAAGCTGATGAGCCTGGTCGCTTCGACCCCGGACTACAACGAACAGCACCTGGTCACCAATGGCGCCTCGGAACTGATCGGCGAAGTGTTCGGCGACGCCGGCAAGCATGCGCGCTCGGCCTTCGGCGTTGCGTCGCTGCCGCGCGGCACCTGCGTCGAGATCGAAATGATCGTCGAAGTGGCATAAAACAGCCAATCGGGCGGCAACTACCGGCGTTAATTCGTCTGCAATTCCATTAATGTTGTGCCCTTGGGTGGGGCTTACCCGGCTCCATTCGCCGACAGAAGCCGCCTACCCGGCGTGTTTTATATAATGGCCCGGCACGACCGTGCACCTTCCTGTGAGACCAGTATGAAAATCGAAAACCCCAATCCCATCCAGTGGCAGTTCTCGGAACGCGCCCAGCAGCTGCAAAGCTCGTTCATCCGCGAGATCCTGAAGATCACCCAGCGTCCGGAGATCATCTCGTTCGCCGGTGGCCTGCCGTCGCCAGCCACCTTCCCGGTCGAGCGCATGAAGGCCGCTTACGACAAGGTCCTGACCGACAACGGTAAAGTCGCGCTGCAATATGGCCCGACCGATGGCTACGCGCCGCTGCGCGAGTGGATTGCCGGTTCGCTGTCGACGGAGGGTTCGACGATCCTGCCGGAACAGATCCTCATGACCTCGGGTTCGCAGCAGGCGCTCGACCTGCTGGGCAAGGTGCTGATCGACGAAGGCAGCCGCGTGCTGGTCGAGACCCCGAGCTATCTGGGCGCACTGCAGGCGTTCTCGGTCTATCGTCCCGAATTCAAGTCGGTCGACACCGACGAGCACGGCCTGGTGCCGTCGTCGCTGGAAGGCATCGCGCAAGGCGCGCGCATGCTGTACGCACTGCCGAATTTCCAGAACCCGACCGGCCGTTCGCTGTCGGTCGAGCGCCGCCAGGAACTGGTGGAAACCTGCGCCCGCCTGGGCGTGCCGCTGATCGAGGACGATCCCTACGGTTCGCTGAGCTACAAGGGCGCGCCGAGCCCGAAGATGGTGACCATGAACCCGGACGGCGTCATCTACATGGGTTCGTTCTCGAAGGTGCTGACCCCGGGCATCCGCCTGGGCTACGTCTGCGCCCCGCTGCCGCTGGTGCGCCGCCTCGAGCTGGCCAAGCAGGCAGCCGACCTGCACACCGCCCAGCTGACCCAGATGGTGGTGCACGAAGTCGTCAAGGACGGCTTCCTCGACCAGCACATCCCGACCATCCGCCAGTTGTACGGCGACCAGTGCCAGGTGATGCTGGACGCGATGCACGAACACTTCCCGGCCGGCGTGAGCTGGACCAAGCCGGAAGGCGGCATGTTCATCTGGGTCACCCTGCCGCAACAGGTCGACGCCATGAAGCTGCTGGAACAGTCGCTGGCCGCGCGCGTCGCCTTCGTGCCGGGCGCACCGTTCTACGCCAACAATCCCGCCACTAACACGCTGCGCCTGTCCTTCGTGACCGTGCCGCCCGAGCGCATCCGCGAAGGCATCGCTGTCCTCGGCAAGCTGATCGCCGGCATGCTGTGATGTCCAACGGGGCCGCAAATGCGGCCCCGTTTTTTCGTCGACTGCCAGTCGATACCGGTATCATTTCCCGAGCAACGCCGGGCCAATAGTGGGTCAGTTGCGATAGTGCAACAATTGCATCGGCTTGTGGATTTTAGGCAAGGTTAACTTTCCAAAATCTGCGTTTAAAAGAGTATGATTTCTCGTCACTGATGAGGTCAATCCGCCACCGATGATGCATCCTGCCCTAGCGCTCGCCGCACCGGCGCGCCAATCCGCGATTCTGATCGTCGACGACGCTCCCGACAGCCTCGGGCTGTTGCAGGACATGATGCGCCAGCAGGGCTACCAGACCTTCGTCGCCAGTTCCGGCAAGCGCGCGCTCGATATCGCCACCCGCGTCCAGCCCGACCTGATCCTGCTCGACGTCATCCTGCCCGACCTCGACGGCCTGGAAATCTGCCGCCGCCTGAAGCGCCAGCCCGACACCGCCCACATCCCCGTCATTTTCGTCAGCGCCTGCGGCGAGACCGAGGACATCGTCGC
>Ga0265780_10006516_pt1 | contig 14458 bp, 14 predicted proteins | sample P1T30metagenome_FD_192432 | JGI IMG/M metagenome (GOLD analysis project Ga0265780, IMG submission 192432) | Plant litter microbial communities from East Loma Ridge, Irvine, California - P1 T30 | ecosystem: Environmental > Terrestrial > Plant litter > Unclassified | place: USA: California... | reverse complement strand
TGTGAATAGGATCAGGCATGCGCCCCCAAACTCAGCAACAAATCCCGCTCGACACCAACACCGACTTTTTGCGCCGCCACGCCCGTGGCATGTTGCGCAGCGCGCACTCGGACCAACCCAGCAAGGCGCTCCCTATCGTCCGCCGTGTCCACACGGCCCGCGCGTTTTCAATGCCACGCCTGACCGAGCTTTACCATGCTCGCGCCAAACTACAACTCAAGCATATGTTTCGCACGCTGGCAGCAGAACTTGGCTATGCGAGTTGGGATGCCTGCAAGCGCGACATCGATCGTCGCCCGCGCGAGATTCTGGATCGCTTCCGGCTCGACCTCGGCGCGTTCGGCGACCATGAGCATATCTGGTTTGCAGACCAGCCCACGGCTGCTGCATGGCAGCGCCAGCACGGTGGTCGGATGGTCTTGTACGGTACTCAGGCTGTCATGATGCCGGCTTGAACGGTCAGTATTGGGGATGGCCGGCCGTCTGAGCGGCCATCCTGGTTGGTTTCTTTTAACGACCACGACGACAATTCGCAAATGTTGTTGCTGAGATATTGAACAGTCGATAGACTGGGGAGAACATTATGTTCTTCCCGTGATGTCCGAATCCGTCCACGAGTCACCCGTTATCAGTAACAGTCCATGGACGGACGATGAGTTGTTGCGTGCCATCGAAGCCTACCTCGACATGCTGCGGGCCGAATTGAATGGCCAGCCATACAGCAAGGCCCAGATAAACCGTGATTTACGGGCCGGCCCACTTGCGACGCGGACCAAGGGCTCCATTGAGTTCCGTATGCAGAATATATCGGCGGCGCTGTATGAGCTGAAAATGCCCTGGATCGTGGGCTATCTACCTGCGAAAAATATTGGCACCACCGTCAAGGAAAAGATGATCACGCTGCTGCATACGAGCGGCATCGAATTTCTTGAGCCGTTCGTTGCAACAGCCGATCCGGCAAGATTGGCCAGGAACGTGACGGCATTGCGGCAGCAAACGCTTGCTACGCGTCCACTCGGCAGCTTTCAACCAGCCATGGTGTCGACGATTGCGACCTCTTACGTGCGAGACCCGGCGGTGAAAGCATGGGTGCTGCAAGTCGCAAACGGTCGCTGCGAAGGTTGTGATGCTCCCGCACCGTTCATGGGCGGAGACGGCCTGCCCTACCTCGAAGTCCATCACGTCATGCCACTGTCGAGCCACGGTTCTGACACTACAGCAAATGCGGCCGCCCTCTGCCCAAATTGCCATCGCCGATGCCACTCGTCGATCGACCGCGATGAATTCAAGCTCGCCTTGTATCAAAAAATTGCTCGGCTGATCGTCGAGGTGCCGGCGTTGGATTAACGTGCCACCGAACGCTGATTGGCTCGCGGCTCGATCTGTTCGTCGTACACGTTCAGCCGTTTTTTCACGTTGGCATCGCTGCCATATTTCTTTTTGAGCGAATGCAGTCGCCGATCGGTACCGCGACAGCGTTTCTCGATCTGGCCAGTGACTTCTCGCATCCGCTCCGCCTCTTCAGGATCGGGTAGCTCGCCGCGAAAATGATCGCACGCGTCGCGTTGCGCAATGAACTGTCTGACATCGTTTGGCAGCTTTTCCGCTGCGAAAACGGGCGAGAAGGAGAACAGAAGAAGAACAGGAACCAGGCCAAGCGTCTTCATAAATCTCCCTATCGCTGACGTGCTGCTTACCGCAGCCGAATCTTGACCACCGCATTTCCCGACGTCACATACAGCAGCCCTTTGCCGTCCGTAACGATGCCGCGAATGTCGCCCAAGCTCCCTGGCAGATCCCCCACTCGCAACGTCGTCGCCCGCGTCGTCCCCGCCACCGTCGTCACCACACCCGCCGGCGTAATCTTGCGAACGAGGTTATTCACCGCATCCGCCGCATACAGATTGCCTTGAGGATCAACGGTCAGCGCCACGACCTGCTCGAAGCGCGCCGCGTTGCCGGTGCCGTTCACCGCGCCGCGCGCATTCTGCGCACCAGCAATCGTAAACAGATTGTCCGACCCAAAATTGGCCGTCGGATTCCAGCGACTGATCTCGCGCTCGAGATCGAACAAGTAGACGACATTGCTGCTGTCGACCGCCACGCCGCGCGGCGCCAGCGTGCGCGTGCCGAACAGGTCATTGACCGTGTTCTGCCCTTCCAAAATCCCCGTCCCACCTGCGCCGATGGCAAAGCGGCGCGTACCGTAATTGTTGGTGATGTAGAGATTGTTGTTGGCGTCGACGGCGATCGCCCCTGGCGTGACATCAGGCTGGCTCGCTGTCGCGATGTTGCTGCCAACCGGGATCGTGGTCACCGTCGCGACCTGGCCACCGGTTGTGATGCTGCGGATATTCACATCATCCGCCACATACACCGTGCCGCCGCTCGCCACCGTCACCGCAACGGGATTGACGAAGCGTGCATTGGCGGCGGCGCCGTTGGTCAGCCGGCTCTGCCCTGCGCCGCCGGCCAGCGTGGTCACCACACCGTCCGGTGTGATCTTGCGGATAACGTAGTTGCCGCGGTCCGCCACGTAGACGTTGCCGCTGCTGTCGATCGCCAGCCCGTGCGGATTGTTGAAGCGCGCCGCCGTGCCGGTGCCGTCCATGGTCCCGTCGGCAGTCGGATCGCCCGCGAACACCGACAGTGCCGCCGTTGGTGCTGGCGGCGGCTTGTCGTCGTCCTTGTCCTTGTCCTTCGGGATGCCGTCGCCGCAACCGACCAGCAGCGCCATCAAACCAAGGGCGCCAAACAGATTCAAGCGCGAACGGGACACATCATTAACAGGGCGGCGCATTGGCAAAATCTCCAGAAAGTATCTCGAACGATGCTATCACGGGCCTTTGCGCGCGGTGGTGCTGCCGGTGATTACTGGTGCATAAACTGCGTCGGACCTTCCCCTGCGGCGTGTCAGATGCAGGCGACGTACTTGGGTTCCCGCCTTCGCGGGAACGACGTTTTTACGTTGACTGGAAAATAATGCCACCCCGAATTCCCGTACTTTCTTTTCCACACGCGCCTATTGTCCGCTTGACATACGGCGCCCAGTTCCTTAAAGTCGAAATTATGTCTTTCACCCTGCATCTGTCGAACACTCTCCCAGCCGCTGGCGCGCTATCGCTAGCTGCACTGCTACTACGCGCCTGATCGTTCGGCCGTACGCCCGGCACACGCCGGTCCCCACAGCAGCAGGAAAGTCGCAGATGTCTACCACGCCAATTTTCGCTTCATCGTTTTTCCTCACCGGGTCCATCCTGGCGGCGAGCGCTTGCGTCCCATTTGCAGCGCTAAACCTACCGACCGGTTGCCGGGCCTCGCGTTTCGTGGCCCGTCCGGCAGCCTACGCCACCCAAGGCCTCACCGCCGCCCAGTGACCAAACCAATCAGGAGCACCCGATCATGTTGACCAATCCCGCCGCCAAGTACCGTCCCTTCCCTGCCATCGACCTGGCAGACCGCCAGTGGCCAAGCCGCACCATCACCACGCCGCCGATCTGGATGAGCACCGACCTGCGCGACGGTAACCAGGCATTGATCGAGCCGATGAGCCCGGAGAAGAAGCTGCGCTTCTTCAAGATGCTGGTCAAGATCGGCATCAAGGAGATCGAGGTGGGCTTCCCGTCGGCGTCGCAGACCGACTTCGATTTCGTGCGCATGCTGGTCGACGACAAGCACATCCCGGACGACGTCACCATCATCGTGCTGACCCAGTCGCGCGATGAGCTGATTCGCCGCACTGTTGAATCGGCCGTCGGCGCCAAGCGCGCGATCGTCCACGTCTACAACTCGGTCGCGCCGGTGTTCCGCCGCGTGGTCTTCAATATGGAGCGCGACGAGATCGTGCAGATCGCCGTCAAGGGCACGCAGCTGATCAAGGACCTGACGTCCCAGCATCCGCAGACGCAATGGGGCCTGGAGTATTCGCCGGAATCGTTCTCGACGACCGAGCTGGATTTCTCGAAGCAGATCACCGATGCGGTCAGCGCCGTCTGGCAGCCGACGCCGGCCAACAAGATGATCGTCAACCTGCCGTCGACGGTCGAAGCGGCCACGCCGAACGTCTATGCCGACCAGATCGAGTGGATGTGCCGTAACCTGAACAACCGCGAATCACTCGTCATCAGCGTCCACCCGCACAACGACCGCGGCACTGCCGTCGCTGCTGCCGAACTGGCCGTGATGGCGGGCGCTGACCGCGTCGAGGGCTGCCTGTTTGGTAACGGCGAGCGCACCGGCAACGTCGATCTGGTCACGCTGGCGATGAACCTGTACACGCAGGGCGTGCACCCGGGCCTGGACTTCTCGGACATCGACGCGGTGCGCCAGCTGGTCGAAGACTGCAACCAGCTGCCGGTGCACCCGCGCCATCCGTATGCGGGCGATCTGGTGTTCACGGCATTCTCGGGTTCGCACCAGGATGCGATCAAGAAGGGTTTTGCGAAGCAGCAGGCCGACGCCATCTGGGAAGTGCCCTACCTGCCGATCGATCCGGCCGACCTGGGGCGCAGCTACGATGCGGTCATCCGCGTCAACAGCCAGTCGGGCAAGGGTGGCATGGCCTATCTGCTCGAACAGGAATACGGCCTGCAACTGCCGCGTCGTTTGCAGATCGAGTTCTCGCGCGTCGTGCAGCGCCAGGCCGACGAGAGCGGCCGCGAAATCAACCCGGCCGATTTGCACGCGCTGTTTGCGCGCGAGTACCTGGACCAGCAAGAGCCGTATCACTACATCGCGCACCGCATGACCGAAGACAGCGCGCATGACGTGCAGCTCGAAGTCGACGTGGCGCGCCACCATGCGCCGCAGGTGTTTGCGGGACGTGGCAACGGGCCGATCGACGCATTCGTCACGGCGCTGGGGCTCGAGATTCGCCTGATGGATTACCACGAGCATGCGATCGGCTCGGGCGCCGATGCACGTGCGGCGTGCTACGTCGAGCTGCGGGTGGGGAATGGCCCGACGTTGTTCGGTGTCGGCATCGACAGCAATATCGTGACGGCGTCGTTCAAGTCGGTGCTGTCGGCGGTGAACCGCCATGTGGTGAGCGCCGAGCCGAATTCGGATGCTCTGGCGGCATAACGATGTCACTTGGGCTCCCGCCTTCGCGGGAGCGACGGTGTTCAGTCTGAGGTCCCTGCATTAAGCACGTCGTCCCCGCGAAGGCGGGGACCCAAGGTGAGCCACCGCCACCACAACCCTGATTCACCGCCCGCTCATCCGATCCACGATCTGCAACGATGCCCGCTCGCTCATCACCAGCACGAGCTTGAGGCGTGCGCGCGTCATCCCTACGAACAGCTTGCGCAGCGTCTGCTCGTCGAGTTCCTCGAAATCGATCTCAGTAAAAATCAGCGCCGGCGCCGACTGCCCCTTGAAGCAGTACACCGATTCGGCCAGCAGCCCGCCTTCGCGGAACACCGGCGTGCCGAACAAGTCGTACGCCCCCGTGAACGAGCGCAGCGAGTGCGCGTCGCTCAGGCGATCGAGCTGCAGGTGAGCGCCGAGCCGAATTCGGATGCTCTGGCGGCATAACGATGTCACTTGGGCTCCCGCCTTCGCGGGAGCGACGGTGTTCAGGCTGAGGCCCCTGCATTAAGCACGTCGTCCCCGCGAAGGCGGGGACCCAAGGTGAGCCACCGCCACCACAACCCTGATTCACCGCCCGCTCATCCGATCCACAATCTGCAACGACGCCCGCTCGCTCATCACCAGCACGAGCTTGAGCCGCGCGCGCGTCATCCCCACGAACAGCTTGCGCAGCGTCTGCTAGTCGAGTTCCTCGAAATCGATCTCGGTAAAAATCAGCGCCGGCGCCGATTGCCCCTTGAAGCGGTACACCGATTCCGCCAGCAGCCCGCCTTCGCGAAATACCGGCGTGCCGAACAGGTCATACGCCCCCGTGAACGAGCGCAGCGAGTGCGCGTCGCTCAGGCGATCGAGCTGCAGGATCGCTGATTTTTCGCGGCCGCGAAACGCGCAGATCGCGATGTCGTGGCGCCCGAAGCCGGCCGCCAGGCACGAGGTCACGGCGCGCCGCGTCTGGGCCAGCATCGCCTCGACATCGCCTTCCGGATAGGTCAGCTCTTCGATGTCGGCGCCCTTGAACGGGCTGCCCGCCTCCACCGGCTGGTGCGATGCGCCGATGGCCGTGAGCATGTCGACGATCTGGCGCGGACTGCGGTAATTGACATGCGAGTGCAGCGTCACCCAGCCGGGCAGCGGCACCATCCCGCGTCCGTACAGGTTCTGGTCCGGGTCTTCCATCCAGATCGCGCGCCCGCCTTCTTTCAGCATGCGCAGCACGATGTCGCGCCACGCCACTGAAAAATCCTGGCCCTCGTCGACGATGACGACGTCGAACTGCCAGGTTTCGGGCAACGTGGCGTCGGCCATCGATGCTTCGATCTTTTCCCACACATCAGCCGCCGCGTAATCGGGCGTGATGTCCTGCGCGCGCAGCCAGGCGTCCGACAGCATGTGGAAGGTCGCCACCCGCCCGCCGGCAGGTACCAGCCGTTCGATGTGGTCGGCCAGCGGCCGGTTGAAGCAGACATACAGCGGGCGCAGGCCAGCGTCGATGGCGGCACTGTATTCGGCCAGCGCCAGCTGGGTCTTGCCACTGCCGGCGGTGCCGATCACGTGCAGCCGGAATGGCGAGAAGTCGAGCCGGCGCGCCCAGGTGGCCAGGCCGCCCGAGAGTTTCGTGACCATCGCCTCGGCATTGCCGATCATCGCGCTCGGATCGGGCCGCAGGTTCAGCGTGTCGCCCAGAAAGCGCGTGACCTTGTCGAAGTCGTCGGTGCGCTCGGTGATGGGCAGCGCCTCGCGGATCACGCGCGCCAGCTTGGGTTTGTTCGATGCGTCGATGATGTGGTCGGCGTCGATGCCGGCCAGCGGCTGGTCGCGCACGATGTAGTCGGGGCAGTACAGCAGGTAGTCGATCGACAGCGTCCCCTGGAAGCGCTTGGCCAGGCCCTCGATCGTGGACAGGATCTGCGTGCGGACCTTGCGCGGCTTGCCCTGGTAGCTCTTGACCAGGCCTTCCGGCGTCTCGTTCAGAAAGCCGGCCACCTGCTCGATGACCAGGATGCGGCCGTTCGGCGCGAGCACGATGAAGTCGACGTCGCCATACACCGAATAGCCCTGCTCGACGTTCGTCCAGTGCACGCCGTGGTAGATCACATAGGGCGTGTCGGCCAGGCGCTGCTCAAGGTAGGCGAGCGTCTCGATTTCGCGGGCGGCGGCGCCCGTGACGGCCAGTTCGCGCCAGCCGCTTGGTTGGATATGGGCCATGGTGTCCGGTTGCGTTAGTAAGTTGGAAACTATTGTAAGACTGTTTGCATGATGGTCACACACCGTTGTCCATACCACGCACTCAGCGTGCGGAAAGCGGTCGAATGGTTGCTTGAGTGAAAAATCTATTGTGGCCGCACGGCAATCCGGTGCACACTTTCGCTCATCACGTTTCGTGCAGGTTCCTTTGTGTATTTCACTTCCGCGTTTTCGCCAGTCTTGCGCAGGGTGCTGCGCCAATGCGCCATGCCGGCATGGGCGCCCATTCTGTTTGGCCTGCTGCTGATCGCGACGGGCGCCGCGCAAGCCGGCACGACCTATCGTTTCAATGGCGCATGGGTGCCGAACTGTCCGCTGTCGGGCAAGGTGTATACCTGCCCCAGCAGCGCCGGACTCGATTGGGATGACCGGATCGTCATTGATAGCGGCTATACCGTCAACGTGCAGTCCGATTTCTCGTTCGGCTACAACCAGAGCCTGACGATGTCGGGCACCGCACGCCTGACCAGTACGGGTAACCTGAGCATTGCCGATCTTCCGCCCAGCAACCTCAATGTTTCCGGCGGGTCATTCAGTTTTGCCAAAACCTTCACCGCAGGCAATCAGGCACAGACCTTCAAGGCCGACATCAGCGCCGCGGCGCTGGTGCTGGGCAGCGGATCGACCTTGCAGATCACCGGTACGGTGGTTTCCACCGGTGCGGTCACCATTGGGGGGAACACCACGATTACCGGCCCCGTCACCGGCACCACGGTCTCCACCGGCACGTCGGTCAGGATCACGGGCGACGTCAAGGCGTCCACGAGCCTGTTCCTGGGTTCGGGCAGCACAGTCGACGGCAACGTCGATACCGGTCGGCTGACGCTGCAGGCCTCGAACGCGCTCATCACCGGCAACGCAACGGTCGACTCGGCGAAGCTGGAGTGGAACGGCCGCGTGGCCAAGAAAATCATCTGCAAGACAGGCACGCGTCCCGGCATGTGCGACTGCGTGGACAACCAGAGCGGCAATACGGGCAATGACGCGAAAGCGCCGACCTGCGAGGCGGCCAAGCCGGCTGCCGGGACCTTGCAATACCTGTTGATCACGCACGACGGCAGCGCCGGCACCTGCACCAGCGAAAGCGTGACCGTGACCGCCTGCGCCAACGCGGCCTGCAGTGCGCCGCACTTTGCCGGTGGCGCCAGCGCCACGCTGCAACCGGGCGGCGCCGCAGTCGTCATCGGCTCGACCGGCACCACGACGGCCAATGTGACGAGCATCGCGACCGGCATCAACAAGCTCGCGCTGACCGGCACCTCGGCCACGGTGCAGTGCTACAACAACGCCACCAGAACATCGAGCTGCGACATGAATTTCACTGGCGACGTCAATTTCGAGATCAAGGTGCCCGATCATAAAGCCGGCAACACGATCACCGCCACGATCCAGGCCCTCAAGGCCAATTCGACTGCCACGGCCTGTATTCCGGGCTTTAACAACGAGAAGAAGAACGTCGAGTACAGCTGCAACTACGTGCTGCCCACGTCGGGCACGCTCAAGATGGGCCTGGAAACCCAGTCGTTCGCCTGCAATGCGACCGGCACGACGACCCTTTCGACCACCTTCGACAGCACCGGCACCGGCAAGCTGGCGCTGGTCTATCCCGACGTCGGCAAGGTCGCGCTCAATGCAAAGCTCGACAAGATCACGGGCAAGAAAGAGTTCATCGTGGCGCCGGACCATTTCGACTTCGAATACCCCGCATCGATGCGCGCCGGGGCCGACTTCAATGTCAAACTCATGGCCGAGAATGTAGCGGGCGACATCACGCCGAACTTCCACGCGGCCGGCCTGAACGCCGACACGGTGCTGGGCAAGAACGCGACGCTGACGACGCTCGGCCCCGATTGCATCGGCGGCGGCCTGACCGGCAACCTGCCGCCGGTGTCGGTCGAATTCACGCAAGGCGTGGCGACGGCCGCGATGAACTTCAACGAGGCGGGCTATCTCGACCTGGTCGCTGCCCGCAATGACTTCCTTGGCAGCGCCATTGACACCAGCAGCACGACCGGCGGCCTGGTCAACAACGTGTGCACGGCGAGGGTCGGCCCGTTCGTGCCCTGGGCCTTTCAGGTCGAGTTGAACGATGCGACGCGCAAGACCGCCAACTTCTACTATTCGGGCGAGCCGGTCATGCTCCGGCTCACGGCCATCAACCGCAAGGGCGAGCTGACGAAAAATTATCCGAAAGGTTTCGGCGCCGGTCAGACCATCAAGTTCAGCGCCCTGCAGGAGAACGGCACGGTCTTCGCCACCGCCCCCGGCACGCTGAGCGGCACGTATGCGGCCAATGGCTTTTCGTCCGGCGTAACGCCGTTGTCGGGGACGTTGATCCCGCAGGCCACGTACGCCTTCACGAGCGGCAGGCAGGCGCCGATGCAGATCCGCCTGCGCGCCGACAATGGCGAAACCAATACCGGCTATTTCATCAGCTCCGCTACCGCGCCGGTGGGGACAGGCCTGGCCGAAACGGAGCAGGTGCGCCCGTGGATCCGCAACGGGCGCGTGCGCATCGGCAGCCGCTTTGGCCGTACCGGGGCGAGTCCGGTCGAGATGCCGGTGACGGTCGAGTACTGGAGCGGCAGGAGCTGGGTGCTGAACGATCAGGACAGCTTTACGGTGATTCCGGCGCAAGCCTTTGCGCTGACGGCATCGACGGGCAATACGGTCTCCACCGTCCAACAGCCAGTGAAACTCACGAAAGGGACAGGCGTGCTGCCGCTCACGAGCAACCAGCCGGGCCGGGTCGATGTCGCCATCAATCTCGGTGCGTCCGGACTGGACACCTCATGCCTGACGACCAAGGGCCCCAGCACCGCCAGCAAAATGGCCTGGATGCGCACGTCAGTCATCTGCGTAGGGGAGACAACGGCAAAACAGGCGGACCCGTCCGCGCGCGTCAACTTCGGCGTCTTCCCGGCCGAAAACCGCCGCATCATCCACGTGCGCGAGGTGTTCAATTGAGGCGCCAGCGCGGCTTCACGATGGTCGAGCTGATCATGGTGATGGTGATGGTCGGCGTGCTGGCCGCGGTCGGCATCCCCAGGCTGATGGGCGGGAACACCACCACTGCGCTGGTCTTCGGCGACCAGGTGGCCAGCGCGCTGCGCCATGCACAGGCGTCCGCCGTGGCGCATCGGCGCGTCGTGTGCATGGCATTGACTGCGCGCACGGTGGTCATGCGCATCCGTATCGCCCCGTCGGCCGCGACCGAGTCCTGCACGGCCACCTTCGGCCCGCTGTTGCAACGCACCGACAACGACACCTACGACAGCAGCGATGCCACGGTGACCATGAGCGGCGCCCCTGCCAACCTGTACTTCCAGCCCGACGGCACGATCACCGACACGCCCGCCGGCACGCCGCTGGGCAAAGTCGCCATTGCCATCCAGCTTGCTGGCCAGTCGCAGCGCACGATCACTTTCGAAGGAAGCACCGGCTATGTCGAATAAGCGCCGCATGGCCGGCGTCACGCTGATCGAACTGGTGGTGGCAATGGCCATCGTCGGCGTCGCGCTGGCGGGTCTGGTGGCGGTGTACAACCGCGCCAGCATTGCCAGCACCGATCCCGTCATCATGCAGCAGATGCTGGCGATCGGCGAGAGCATGATGGAAGAGGTGATGCTCAAGCCATACGTCGGCAATCAGACGCCTGATACCGTGCGTGCGCAGTTCGACGAACTCGATGATTACGCCAGTTTCCCCAAACAGCCCGTGACCGACATCGATGGCACTGCCATCGCCGGCCTCGAACGTTACCGGGTTGCCGTGACGGTCGGCCCTGCACAAGCGCTGCCCGACGTGGCGACGACGGATGTGAAGCGCATCGTCGTCACCGTCTGGAACGGCGACCAGAATCTGGTCCTGACCGGATGGAGAACCAGACCACAATGAAACCCGTTTCTCCACAGGCCGAACGCGGCTTCTCGCTCGTCGAGCTGATCGTCGTCATCGTGCTGATCGGGATTATTGGCGGCATCTTCGCCATGCAGGTGCTGCCAGCCATCCGCGCCTACCTGGTCGTGGGCCAGCGCGCGGCATTGACGGGCCAGGCCGATACGGCGCTGCGCCGGATCGTGGCCGACGTGCGCCGCGCCGTGCCCAACTCGTTGCGGGTCAGCGGCACCCAGTGCCTGGAGCTGGTGCCCAGCAGCGATGGCGGGCGCTATCGCAACGATCAGGATTACAGCGCTGCCACGCCTGCAGGCGCGTTTCTCGACGACGGTCCCACCCCGAAAACCGTGTTCGATGTGCTAACACAACCAAATAAACTGCCCATCGCCGGCGACAGAATCGTGATCGGCAACCAGAATTCGAATGATGTGCATGCCGGCGTCAGCGTCGGCACCGTGAGAGAAGCGGCCGTATCGACCACGCCTGGCGTCGCTGCCTACAGCATCACGCTCGCCGCCCCCGGGCTGCGCGCCCCGGACGGCTACACGGGTGCGCGCTTCACGGTCGTGCCGGGCAACGAGCAGACGGTCGCCTATGTCTGCGATATCAATGCGGGCACGCTGCGCCGCGTGACCTATCCGTCGCTGTCGCAAACGCCCCGCTGCGCCGCGTCGGGCACTGCGGCGCTGGTTGCCACCGGCGTTACGGCCTGCAACTTTGTTTTTTCTGCCAACCAGGGCGCCACGCAGCAAAGCGGCTTCGTCCAGCTCCAGCTGACCCTGAGCGGCAAGGGCGAATCCGTGCCGCTCACGCTCGGCGCCCATGTGGACAACACGCCATGATCTCCCATCGCTTCAACGCCCGCGCCCAGGCCGGTTTCGCCTATATCGCGGCAATCGTGCTGCTGGTGGTGGTGGCCGGTATGGCGGCGGGGCTGGTGCGCCTGACCGGCACCCAGCAAAGCACAGTCAACCAGGCCATGCTCGGCGCCAAGGCGGGCCTTGCCGCACGCGCCGGCATCGAATGGGCGTTCAAGGCCTGCCTGACGACGTCGGGCACGACCAACCTGAGCCAGTTCAAGACGGAAACCGGATTCAACGTGAGCGTCGACTGCCAGTCCAGGGACTACCAGGAGGGGGAGCGCGCGTCCGGACAGACGAGCATTTCCCAGGCCAAGCGCATCGTGCAGATCAGGGCCGTCGCCTGCAACGGCAGCGCCGCGAGCTGTCCCGATGACAAGAGCGTGGCAAATGCCGAATACGTGGAGCGCGCGCGGGCGGCCAATATCTGCATGCTGCTCGATGCGGGCGTTCCGGTTGGTCCCTGCGAAACCTGATCCCGGGCGACGCCGGAGAATCGTGCAATCATTCCGGACCATCGCACGCGCTGCCGATGGTCTAATGGCACGTTGTTCACCGACCTGAGAAACTGTCCATGCAAGCGATCCGCGACCTCGCCACCCAGATTGCACAGCACGTCCCCGGCGATGGCATGCACCAAAGTCCGATCCCCGGCATGTGGCTGATCCGCAGTGGCCAGACCACCGAACCACTGCGTGTCGTGCATACGCCGGCGGTGTGCATCATCGCGCAGGGCGCCAAGCTGGTCTCGCTGGGGGGCACCGACTACCGCTACGACACGGCCAAGTTCCTGGTGGTGTCGGTCGACCTGCCGGTGACGGGCTGCGTGACGCTGGCGACCGAGGACGAACCCTATCTGTGCCTGCGGGTCGATCTGGATGCACAGCTGCTGGCCGCGCTCGACCTGGAACTGCCGGCGCGGCCGGTCACGCGGGGAATGCCCCCTGCGCGTGGATTGTTCCTGAGCGAGACCACGCCCGCGCTGCTCGAGGTCGCCAATCGCCTCGTGCGCCTGCTCGCTGCGCCGCACGACATCGCGGTGCTCGCGCCGCTGCTGCTGAAGGAATTCCACTATCGCCTGCTCACCGGCGAGCATGCCGACACGGTGCGCCACTGCGCGCGCGGCGATGGCCGCATCGCGCAAGTCACCCGGGCAATCTGCTGGATCAAGGATCACTACAACCGGCCATTGAGCGTCGAGCGGCTGGCCGGCGAGGTGGGCATGAGTTCATCGACGCTGCACGAGCATTTCAAGACCGTAACCTCGATGAGTCCGCTGCAGTACCAGAAGCAGCTGCGCCTGCAAGAGGCGCGGCGGCTGATGCTGGCCGGGTCGATCGACGCGGCGCGCGCGGGCCATGCAGTGGGCTACGAAAGCAGCTCGCAGTTTTCGCGCGAATATGCGCGCTTCTTCGGCCTGTCGCCAGGGCGCGATGCAACGCGGCTGCGCCAGTCGCTGCAGGCCGGCGGCCTCCAGGCAATGCGCTGACAGGGCGCGCCGGCGCTGCGCAGCCGTGAGTGCGCCGCGGCCAGTGACGGCATCGACCGTGCGCCCGTTCAGAGACGGTCTCTATGTAACGTTGACTGCGCCCTATAATTGCCGCATGACTCCTACTCCACTGGCCTGCGCATGAACTATCGCCTGGCGATCTTCGACTTCGACGGCACGCTGGCCGACTCGTGGCCCTTCTTCATGAGCGTGTTCAACGAGATCGCCGACCAGCACGGCTTCCGGCGTGTCGACGCCGCACAGGCCGAGCAGCTGCGCCACTACGGCCCGCGCGACATCATGCGCCATGTCGGCATGCCGGCCTGGAAGCTGCCGATCGCCTCGCGCTCGTTCATCGACCGCATGCGCGGCGCTACCGGCCGCATCGCGCTGTTCGATGGCATCGCCCACACGCTGCGCGAGCTCGAGCGCAATGGCGTGCAGCTGGCCGTGGTGTCGTCCAATGCCGAAGACAATGTGCGTGACGTGCTCGGGCCGGAACTGGCACGCCTGATCGGGCAGTACGAATGCGGCATGTCGATCTTTGGCAAGGCGGCGCGCATCCGCAAGGTCGTGCGCCGTGCCACGGTGCCGGCGATCCAGGCGCTGTATGTCGGCGACCAGACCACCGATGGCGACGCCGCGCGCCGGGCCGGCATCGCGTTCGGGGCGGTCGGCTGGGGCTATGCATCCATTGAATCGTTGCGCCGGGTGGCGCCGGAACGGGAGTTCGTGGCGCCGGTGGATTTGCTGTCGCTCGCAGGCCAGGTGGCGCTGCCAAGGAATTGCCCGGACGCATAGGTCAGTTGCTATACTCGGCAGCAACTGCATCAATGAACAACGGACCTTTCATGCGCCTTCCCCTCATCTTCCTGGC
>Ga0265780_10006515_pt1 | contig 14460 bp, 15 predicted proteins | sample P1T30metagenome_FD_192432 | JGI IMG/M metagenome (GOLD analysis project Ga0265780, IMG submission 192432) | Plant litter microbial communities from East Loma Ridge, Irvine, California - P1 T30 | ecosystem: Environmental > Terrestrial > Plant litter > Unclassified | place: USA: California... | reverse complement strand
TCAATGCACAATTGGGACCAGAAGGCATCAAGGCAGTCGGAGGAACGAATTGGTGGCAGTGGAGACGCGAAGGCACAACACTCAAGGCCGAGTGGATCGAGATGCGCAAGGACTACGACGCGAGGAAGCAGCTGGCAATCACCAAAGGCGACCGCATAATGCTCTATGTTCATGGCGGCGCATACTTCTTTGGCAGCGTCGACGAGCATCGCTATCAGATGCAGCGGCATGCGCGCAAGCTCAAAGCTAGGGTGCTGGCGCCCAAATACAGACTCGCGCCTCAGTTCCCCTTCCCATGTGGTCTGCACGACTGTAAGTGGCTTGCTGAATATCGAAGAAGCAATACTAACACCTCCAGGTCTGGCCGCCTACCTCTACCTTCTCGAACAGAAGCACGATCCTACGACCATCATACTCGCTGGCGACTCGGCAGGTGGCGGCATGGTACTCAGCATGCTCGTGACAATGCGTGATCAAGGCATACCATTGCCCGCAGGAGCCATTTTGATCAGTCCATGGGTGGATTTGACACACAGCTTCCCTAGTCTGGGAGGAGATGGCAAGATGGACTACATTCCCTCGCACGGCTTCATCCACAAGCCGAGCATGAGCTGGCGTAAGTTAGTCGTTTCCGCGTCGAAGAGTTACTACTGACCACATACAGCACCTCCCAACGCAGACGATATGCTGGACATCGAAACATCCCTCAAGGGCTCGACCAAGAAGAAGAACAGTTCAGACAAGACGGAGGACAAGGCAGCAAAGAAGGAGGCGGAAGCTGAGCGCGTACGAGGCTACTCCGTCCAATCTGGAGATCGACCACTAGAAGACGTCGCGGATCCATCAGCTACAGGACAAGGCATGGGTACCTGGATCTCGTCCAATGGCAAATACAGCATTGGACCCAAGAGCCAGCTATCAGTTCAGCTCGAAGATGAACGCGTCGAGATCAAGGACCAGATCCAGATGTATGCTCCAAACCATCTCCTGACACATCCTCTGGTATCGCCGGTGCTACAACCAACACTCGGAGGGCTGCCACCTCTACTCATCCAAACGGGAGGTGGTGAGCTACTCAGAGACGAGCAGATTTACCTCGCGCACAAAGCCGCGCAACCATTGGCCTACATCCCACCACCTTCCAACAACCAGACTGCTGAGTCCATACAAGCTCAGGCCGCCAGCTACAGGCCCACGAACGTTCAGCTCCAAGTCTGGGATGACCTATGTCACGTCGCACCTACGCTCAGCTTCACCCGCCCGGCAAAGCACATGTACCGTAGTATAGCCCAGTTCGGTGCTTGGGCGCTTGCACGCGCTCAGAAGAAGTCCATCGACATCCTCGACGATGACGACATCTCCTTCATGAGCAGTGATTCAGGCACTTCGTCTGAATCTGACAAGGCTGGCTCTGGTTCTTCGTCGGACGACCCCAAGTCCGCGGACAAACATCCCAAACCCACCAAAGCCGAGAAGAAAGCCGCTCAAGATGCACGCGTTGGTCGAGCTGGTGACGCGATCCCTCCCTTCGAGCGCCATATGATCCGCCAGCGCATCGATCGACACGGGCGCATCTATGCACTCGCTCCGAAGGAGGAGCTTGTTGCACTGAACATCCCTAGCGTTGACGTGGGCGTGCCAAAGACAGGACCCGTCAGCAAATGGATGAAAGCGCAATCTCAGTGGAACAACAAGTTCTCCAAGCAAAAGATTAAGATCCAGAAGCAGCGTATTAAGGATATGCAGAAAGGTTTCGAAGGCTTCGAGGGAGAGACACCCCCACCGACTGCCTTGGCTGGTAGAAGGATCAAGGGCATGAAGGCCGAGAAGGCGAAGAAGAGGAGTTGGGGCATGTCAATGTGGGCTGGATGGGGCAGTAAGCATGACTCAGCCACTGTAAGTACACTCACTCTCAACGTCAGCCACGACAACGTTACTAACACGCCTCAGATCGTCCGCGAAGAGAAAGCAGACCAGAACCCCGACACCGAGGCCTCAACCTCTACTCAAGATCCAGCCAATACAGCCATCGACGGCACAACAGAAAGCGCGCCAACCCGCAGCCGAGCCAACAACCTCACCACCCCCGGCATAAAACGCTCACGTTCCCACTCCCGCCACTCCGCCGTAACATACAAAGGCCAAACCGGCCTTCCCCTAGACGACCTCTCCAAGATTAAGATCGACCTACCCACCCCGGGCCTCGCCGACGCAACAACCCTCGCCCCAGAACGCTCTGCCTCGCCCCTCCCCTCCCCCACAAGCACAAGCGAACTCAGTCAGCCCGGTATCGGTATGGGTATGGGACCCAACATCATCGTCTCGGACAACCCCGAGAATTCCAGCACCATCATCCCCGAAACGGATACTTTGACTACCCGACCCACGGCTGGCGGTATCGCGTATCCGTTTAGTTTGAAAGTTGATGGCCCGGATGGGAGGGATGTTAATGCTAGTACGCTTACGCTTGCGAGTTTGAATATTACTACGCCGCCGGCTGTTGATGATGTAGAAGAGAAGCAGCGTGGTAGTATGTTTCCAGCTGGTGAAAGTAGCATGGTGCCGGGGGGTGAGAGTGAGAGTGTGAATGAGCAGGTGCTGAAAGAGGAGAGACCGGGCGTTGAGCGCTTCTTTACTGCTGGTGCTGGGGCGGGGCTGTTTAGTGATGGTGTGGTGGATGAGAAAGTGGAGAGGCCGGGTGTTGAGAGGTTTGAGACTGCGAATGATGGGTTGGGTTTGGGTGGTGCTGCTAATAGCGAGAAGCCGTGATACCTGTAGGTGGATGTTGAGCCAGGGACAGATTGAGGGAGTGGACAAAGGCGTAAAAATACTGTAGATACCCAATTTTCCTTACTGTGAGTAATCTTAATACAAACGTACACATTTTGTCGCATGCACATGTAGAAGATCAACCAGTAGAAAGAAGAAGTTGAACATCTACCTACGAGAAGGCTACATCGTCTTGGCGGTTCTACCAGATCTTGTCTTGATACCATTGTATACGGCAGCGTACCGGTGCACTTTGCACCTCGTACGAGGCGGTACTGTATGTTACGCAAATGAACGGACGCGTATCGTGAAGATATGCACGACCTTGCATGTTTCCCATAACTGTAAAAAGCTACCCCAATTACGTCCTCCCTGCGTTTAACCAACACATCTTCCCCCCACGCAAACCCTCCAACCAGCCTCCACTCACCCCTCTTCCACAGCCTTCCGCTGCACATAATCATGATTCCGGATAATCTTCCCCTCCTCCCACCACATCAACGTACAGCCCACCAATGTCTTCTTCTCAGCACTCTCCCTATCAATCTGCATCCCCGAATCAAAATCCACAGCTGGTTTACAAGTAATCTCCCATTCCCACGCCGTAAAGTCTTTGTGGCCGTGTACGGACAACGTTTTGATGTCCAGATCGTGGAAGTTAGAAAAGGTCTTTCGGTAGGTTTCTTTGACTTCGGTGTGGGATGTTATTTGCGGGCGGGATGTGCCTTGTAAGGCGAATTAGTTGTATGTGTGATGTGTGAGGGAGTATTGGGGGTTTTGGGGGACGAACTAAAGTCGGAGTAGACAAAGTTGGTGGGGTGGTAGAATTCCATCATCGCTTCTGGCTTCCCGCTTTTGTAGGCGAGGATGTACTCCTCCAGGCGGCGGACGATGAGGTCGTGGTCGGCATGTATCTTGTGGTGTTGGATGTGGGTGGGGTGGCGGGGAGGCATCTTTAGAGGAATCCTTTGGAGCCGGTGATGGCGCTCGAGTGAAATCCCGCGGCTAGTTGTGCCAAATATCAATGTCCGGGAAGAATAGGCCTCAGTCATGTTATGTGATAGAGTCTCGTGCCGGCTATTCTGCGCATTTCGTGATTCAGCAGCTATCGTGTCCGCTTTTGAGAGGTCATATCGAGGGGAGTGTATTCCAGCTGCATTTGGTCTGCATCTCGGTGGCGGACATGCTGGTTGACTATAGGCTACAATGACAACTGGAGTGGGGAAGGTGGCGTTGTAGTGTATGCAACATATACGAGCTGCACGGAGATGCTCGGTGGTGGATTTTCCAAGATTAGGCAGATTGCCGAAGGAAACCAGATCCGCGAACCTATATCTCTAGTTCTGTATCATGAAATTGCATCCTAACAACCCACCTCTCATCGCTCTGTTGCAACTTTCACGCGATTTTCTACAACTTGTTGAACCCTAGCTGTGATCAAACACGATCCCAAAACTTGCTTCTCGCAATGTCAGATACACCAGTTCGCCAAGAAGGAAATGAAGAACTTTCGTTACTCGCTCCAGAACCAACACACCGCGACGATGACTTCTTCACGGGAAGCTTCAACGGCGTCAAGTCATTGGCACTCGACAACCCTAACCTGAGGCAGGGCTTTTCCGAAGAAGAAGAACATGACGGTCCGCTGTTTCTCGCTCTGTTGATGGGGAATAACAATCTCAACGAAGCCGCTCAGAAAGGCGCCAATCAGCCTCAACCAGTTCCTGATACACTGGACCCCAAATTAGCATTACAAGCGCAAGCTCCAGATAGACAAACCATTCCAGGTTTGTTGAGTTCGAAGCTGATAGTGCAGGAACTTACAGCATCGCAGACGGAGGAAGAAGATGACGGTCCGCTCCTACTCGCACTTCTGATGGGGAATAACAACAACAACGCTGCCGCTCAGCCAGCAGCCATTCAACCAGCGCCCGATACACTAGACCCGAGACCAACATTGCAAGCACAAGCAATGCCTGGTTCGCTGAGCTCACCTCTGCCCGTGCAGGAACTCATTGCACGACCGCAAACGGCCAGTCCAGTGCTGAGACTACGAGGTCTCTCATCAGAGTTGCATCAGGGCGGGCTAAACAAAGAGAAGCTCCAGTTCTGGCGAGACGAAGGCTATCTTGTTGTGCCAGATGCGCTGTCCAGAGACTGCGTAGCCGAGCTTCTCCGCAACGTTAACGAGATCGCGGACATCCTTGCCAACGCCGATGACAAGCGTGTCAAGTCGCACACGTACGACGTAGGTCAAGATCATTATGTCTCTCCCGTGGGCCGCGTGCTGGCAGTACCGTCCAAACGGAAGCCTCTCCGTGCAGCCATCAATGCGCTAGACTGATCGCGAGTGTCTTTAGTAGCCTTGCAACCCGGAGTCGAGCCTCTCTAGCGTATCCAACGCCTAGGTTGCGGCATCCATCGCCTGCTGCCCTCTTTCCGAAATGCAATCATGAGCGAGTCCCATGTGGCTATGGCAAGATCATTGGGATATACTGATCCGCGTGTCGTGCAGAGCCTTGTCATCGTCAAAGCAGCCCAAGTGGGCGCGAAAGTCGTGCCGCACCAGGACGGCTGCTCAGGCTTCACCAATCCGCCCAGTTGCACGACTTTCTGGTACGCTCTCGAAGATGCAACTACCGCCAATGGATGTCTGGCTGTCGCTCCAGGTAGTCATAGATCGCGGCCTCTTACACGACGATGTCGTCGGGATAAGAATGGGCTGCCTGAGTTCGTGGAGCTAGATAAACCCGTACATGCTACTGTAGATGGCGTATCGACCGATACCGCGATCCAGCAGAAAGATGAAAACGGAGATCTGGTGTTCGAGCAGCTCGAGGTCAAGGCCGGGACATTGATTCTAATGCATGGAAATCTTGTGCATACTAGTGAAGCCAACAAGAGTGGAAAGAGCCGTGTCGCCTTCAACTTTGGTGTCGTGGAGGGAAGCCATGGGTGGTTGGCGGATAATTATCTGCAGCCTTACGAGGGTGAGACGGAGTTTGAGCAGCTTCGTGCTTGTTAGTGGGGGGTCCACAATGGAAGTGCGTGAGCGAAAGGGTACCTGGATAGTGTAGAGAAGGAAGGCAGCCCTGAAGGTGTCGATGGCTCGGGCTCGGGTTCTTAGGCGATGACGCAATCATGCCTGACGTAGGCTGCTTAACACTCACCATTAAAGCTCATCAACGAATCGCTCTTGATGCATACAGAAGTCTCTATCTGATTGAAGGTGCTGTCCATGATTGTCCCAGGAGGCCCTCGCAGTATCTGACATTGATGCAGTGAGTAGACGTAAGACAGTGTATAGCTCCAGGCTACGGGGTAGCCCTTGCCTGCCAGGCTCGAAGGCGCAACGTATCCACGAGACATAAGGCATAAAATCGCACAACGCGCTGCACAATCAAAGACGATGACTGGTGGGAGTTGTAAAACAAGAACTCCTCGCTACCCATCTTCGCTGCACGTAAGCTGGCTATGCCTGATCCTCTCGCTTGTTGTCAGAATCAAATCGCGCCTGCCGTCTTTTGCAGAGTGCAGGCGCACGAACCCCACCACATCTCTCATCGCCGCCGCTTCAAACACTGTCCACCACGTCTCACGAACACTTCCACATTGTCGCCACGACATGACCTTGACGCTGCCTCAAGCGCCTTCATGGTCAGAACAAATTGAACCCAGCATCTGTAGCTGGGATCATGGTTGGCATCACTGGAGTTACGGTAATCATCAGGGGAATACCACCCTGTCAAACGTGCGCGAGGCTGCACGCGATGGCTGCGTCCGATGCAAACTACTTCTGAGAGGAATTGAGAAGTCCACGTTTCCTCCATACCGCCCTCATCGAACTACCGAAGCCACTTTGACCGAGTACGAGCCCGATCAGGGTCTCAGGGTTAACGTCCGCAACGACCCGGACACACCTCTGCGCGTGACGGTACAATACACAGGCATGGCAAGTAAATCAGGAAGTTTACCCATGGAATTATACTTTTACACTCATCCCGGTTCGTTTGCTAGTTTATCACCTACGACATGCACTTACTATGCCCAGACAAGCCACCTTACTTTTCGGATATTCAGCCAGCAGGACACATTACGGCTGACCCTGCCTCCCAAGCTTGCTTTGACATAGTCAGAGAATGGATTAGGAAGTGTGATACTCTGCACCCACAATGCTCTCCCAGAACAGATATGTCAACGACACCAACGAGGCTCATCTCGGTCGGTTCATCATCAGCTGACATCAAACTCTGCAGCTTGGGTGACATGCCAGCTGATAACCGATACGTCGCCTTGAGCCACACCTGGGGTGTAAAAGAAGAACGGAGGAAAGCCATGCCCTTGCTCTTGACTGGAAACATCTCTACTCGCATGCTCGGTATACCATGGGACGAGCTCACGCAGACGTTCCAGGACGCTATTACGATTACCAGGAACATCGGCATCCCATATGTCTGGATCGACTCATTATGCATTGTGCAAGATGACCAAGAAGACTGGGCTAAAGAAGCCTCGCGTATGGCATCAGTCTACAAGTACGCCTACATGGTCATCGCCGCGACGAGCTCGAAGAATGGCGACGATGGATGTCTTCGTCCCAGAGTCCCAAGCCACGACTTATCTGACCCACTTAATGGTAGCTTCCATGTACAACGACAGATATCTCACCGCACAATCATTGAATGGCAAGCAGAGAGTATTGATATGCCTCTTCTGGATCGAGCGTGGTGTTTCCAAGAGCGACTACTCGCCTCCCGGATACTTCACTATACCGAAAGCGAGATGATGTGGGAATGTCAGGAACAGCTCTGGTGTGAATGCCAGCTCATCCAATTCGACGATCCATCGGCAAGGTCCAGTTTCGACAATCCATTGACAATGAAACTAGACACATTCAAGCTTTCTTATGCTGCAGCGGTGGCATCGATAGACCCTGAAATACGGGCCACATCATGGGACAAGGTCGTCAGAGAGTACTCTCAGCGGGCATTAACATTCGGCACCGATCGACTTCCTGGTATATCTGGAATCGCTAAAGAAATTGCGCTGCCATCGATGGGCAGATATCTGGCCGGTCTATGGGAATTCCAACTCTCTGAAGCACTCTTGTGGAACACTGTAGGTGGAGTGATCGACCGTCCATGGGTACTTCCAAGACCTTTGCGATATGCGGCGCCCACGTGGTCTTGGGCGTCGATACTTACAGCCGTCGCTCTAAGAGAAAAGAATACAGTGGCCAAGTTCACAGGATCATCCACAGTATCAGTCTGTCGGGTGATAGATGTGACATGTACACCACAGACCGCAAATCCTTACGGACACGTTCAAGATGGACGATTGAGGATATCCGGGCCGACAATAGGAGCGATTCTGATGCGCACAGATCGTGTATCCGAAGCCACACGCTACGATGTCTTCCTGAAGAACCAGCACTCTGAGGCACTAGAGAAGGCAGCAAACCTCGACATGACGAGTGATATCGAGCTGATAGAGACTGTTGTAAGTGTGGTGCTATTGGTTATAGAGACCTGGTCCTACGATACGAGCTCTGAACGCCGGGTTGCCTGTCTCGCATTGGTCAAGTCAGAGACGCACAGTGAGTGTTATGAGAGGGTCGGAATCGTCAGCGGACGGGGACTTGCGTTGTCTCAGACGAAGGAGAGTGAATTGGTTATCGTCTAGCTCCGCCTCGGAGATAACGTAACCCCGCATGACATCACCTCGGCATCCCCAACGAGAACATCACGACCTCCTCTCCTTCCACTTCTCGTAAACAATCATCTTCAAGCACTCAAAATGTCCGTATTCCGCCCCTCAGCACACGCCCTAATAACAGGCGGCGCGTCCGGCGTCGGCTACGCAGTCGCACAACTTTGCTTGAAACACTCAATGCGCGTCTCCATCGTCGACTTCAACCAATCCTCTCTCGACATCGCACGCAAGAACCTCTCCGGCGACGTAAAATGCATCCAAGCGGACGTCTCCTCGCGTTCAGACTGGTCGTCCATCCGCCAACAAGTCGGCACCGACGTTGACTTCCTGATGCTAAACGCCGGCATTGGCGGAAAAGGAACGTGGGGCGACGAAGACTACTTTGACAAGATCCTAGCTACAAATCTGGGAGGTGTGGTAAATGGGTTGAATGCGTATGTTCCGAGTTTCAAGGAGAGGGCGGGGAAAGACGGGAAGGGGGAAAGTGCGATTGTGATTACGGGAAGTAAACAGGGTATCACGAATCCGCCTGGTAATCCCGCGTATAATGCTAGTAAGGCGGCTGTGAAGACGCTGGCTGAGCATTTGAGCTATGATATGAAGGACACAGGTGTTGGGGTTCATTTGTTGGTTCCGGGGTGGACGTTTACTGGCCTTGTAAGTTGTGTCACTCTTGTTCACTGGCAACAACTAATGCGCATCGCAGTCCGGGAACGAGCCGGGCTCTACCAAGGCAAAACCAGAAGGAGCGTGGTCAGCCGACCAGGTCGCTGACTACATGTACACCAAGATGCAAGCCAAGAAATTCTATATCATCTGTCCCGACGACCAGGTCACGGAGGAGACGGACAAGAAGCGCATGTTGTGGAGTGTTGGGGATATCGTGAATGAGCGGCCACCCTTGACTCGATGGAGGGAGGAGTATAAGGAGAAGGCTGAGAAATGGATGGCGGAGCAGAAAGTGTAAATTCGGTGATAGTACAGCTTCATCCATCTGCATGGCATCAATTCATACCTCGCATATACCACACAGCACCAGTACCAGTCTCAACGCTACAAACCCACCCTCAACCGTCTCACTCCCAAGCATCACCCCCCTCAGCATCATCACCACTCTAAACCGACAAAATCCTATGTTTACCCATCTCCTCATCTAATAACTCCTTAATCTTCTCATGATACCTGTCAATCCCACTCGGCCTACTCATCGCCATCCAAAGATCCTCCGGCACATCCACCCCCTTCTCAAGCTCACACGTTAGGTTCCGTGTAAACAACGTTAACCCACACCCCGCTTCCACAAACGTATACGTGATCCAACAATACCCCTGTACACCACCGCTTCCATCTTCCCCCGCAGCGATGTCATTGACTTGCCGGAACGCGAATTTTCGACCACGATCCGCGATCTCCAAGACCCATTGTGGGTGGTACGTATTATTTGGCAGAGCGACTTTTTCGGTCCAGACGTCGCCGACTTTGAGGGGGAGAGATAGGTTTTGGCCTGGGGGCAGCCCGGAGCTGCCGGCGTAGGTGCGGCCCCAGTTTGAGGGGTTGGAGACGAAGTCGTAGATTATCTCGGGTGGGTAGTTGAAGATGGTTTCGGAGGTTACGGTCATGACGCCCATGGTGAGGTGGGGTGAGGACTTTGGGATTGTGTTGGTTTTGAGGGGGTGTTAGTATAAGGATATGGAAGTCGGCGGTTGTGTTTAAGAGGAGTGAGGGAGCGAGACAAGGGCTTAGTATAAGAAGTTAAGCATCTCAAGTATGGTATTATGAAGGCACCTCTCCGGACCATCATGATTGGAACGCATGAGTACCGGCTATTCGACGCACGCCGATCCGCTGACGTATGTCACGATGACTGATCCCCGCAGTCGAGCTCGAGCTACGGGTAGGGTAGACTTGCTTTTGCGCTGCTCAGGAACTACGACCGAACAGGCGGGGTGAGCTCCGCACGCCGATCGTTCGCGTGCTGGTCATGCATCATAAACAGCGTCTCCAACCCTTACCAATATTGTTCGCGCAAAGCCTGGACTCGCGCATCGATGTGGGAGGTAACTGCTGGAACTGTACTATGTCCTGTACTTTTTGAGGGTACTTCGTAACCAAAATAGTTTGCATTGCAATGGTATCATGTCTATGCCTCCTTGATCAATTTGCGCGTCGCACTCTCCATCCAGAGCTTAGTGTACAGCCTATGCAGCCACTGAATATGCCCTGGTTGTGGTCCAGCGTCCTTGCCCTCTGGCGTCGTATCCACAAAGACCGACTTCAGGTGGAAAGTAGCCATCTGCGCCGCATCGTCTTTCGAGACCTCCATGGAGAAGAGACCGTCGGAGGGCCGGGGCTCGGAAACGTGTGGTGAGTCGCCGCATCGCACAATAACCTATGAAGAAACTTGAGTCAGCTAGCATTCTTTCCAATAGAAGGTGCAATCTCACCTTATCATCCTTATGCTCCACAACCTCAAAGTGATCCACAATCTTAGTCCCAACCCCATACTCGCTCTTGGCCAACTCCTTCACATCCCAAAGATGCGTATCCCTGCCCTCCACATTCCGATACCACTTCTCCAACAACCGTCTCTGCACCCTAAACGCCACGCCGCTCCAAACCCCCCGACAGAAATCTGTCGTCAAAGCCGGTTGATCAACGGATATCCTGCCCCCATCGCCCTTGACCCAGTACTTCTCCGGCAGCTTCCCATACGGAATCTGCTTTATCGCATGGTCTATGCAGCCGGGCGGGTTGCCATTCGGGTTGTGCGCGCGGAAGACGGCTGTGGTGAGATCCGGGGAGGAGGTGTCGTAAGGCACGAATTTTGTGTTGCGGGTGTAGAAGGAGGAGACGCTGTAGGCGAGGAGGACGTTGGCGGAGAGGCCGCCGGTTATGCCGACCAGCACGCCGAGGAAGCGCTTCGGGCCTGAGATGCGTTTTATTGTTGGGGGTTTCGAGATTGTGTTCATCGTGAAGGTGGGAGGGGGTTGAGACTGCGGTGGGGGAATTGGGGGTCAAGCCCTGCGTGGAGTGGGAGGAGAGGGACGGATGTCGCAGCGGAATTGTCGCGTGGGGTGGTCGGAATGTTTTGGTGTTGAGAAGCTTGGACCCTCGGTGGGTTTTGGATGCCGAGGGTGCGTCGGCGAATGCTCAAGCTCAGACACCGACATCTTCATCTCACCAGCTCATCACTGCGGCAGCCTTGAATTCATCTTCACGGTTACATTACTGATATTAATAACAGGGCTATATGTCTACTCAGTGCAGGTGCGCAAGTGCGATACCAGAGTACGCGCTGTCTGTCTCGTAGATCTTCTTCTTCCTCCCTCCGTCCATGTCGAACCTGTACACAGTACCACCTAGGTCAGTCAAGTAGACGTGCCGGTTCACCGCATCAATCTTCAATCCAATCGGCTCGTGGAAATGTCTCGCTAGCGTTACAACACCTTTCTCCTCCCTCGTCTCAGCACCTACATACGCCTTGTTCAGCGTGTTGCCAAGTGGATACTCGCCGCGGTCGGTCCAGTACAGCGTTTGGCTCTCAGCTTCGAACTCTAGATCGATGGGCTCGGGCAGGTGATCGAAAAGCAGTTCGATGTCAGAGCGGGAGGATGCTGTCTCGTTGGCAGGCATCTGCATATTCGCGCGGAAGATGCGGCCTTTGCCGCCCTTGGACGGGCCCTTCTGAGACCAGTAGAACTTCCCGCCTTGAGGGTCGACTGCGATACCAACACACCAGTTGGTCTGGTCTTCTCCGTCCGCTGAGCTGGAGTCGCCGGTCTGCACGATGATCTCGTGGTTGCCGCCGTCAAAGTCGCATCGGTGGACGCGTAGGCCTTCCCTGTCGCAGATGTACAGCTTCTTGTTTTCGTGATCGATCTTAAGCTGCTTCGGTGTGTGGATCTGGCCTTCCGGAATGATGGCTTGGACGTCGGTGCCATCGAGGTTCGCGGACATGACACTGCCGTTGTTCTTGGCGGGAGACGCGCCCATGTTCGTCCAGAAGATGCGACCAGCTGAGATGGACACGTCGATACCGTCTGGCATGGCTTGGCCACCCACAATCTCGCGCACGTTACTTCCGTCCGCTGAGGCAGTCATTATCTTGCCAGACGTGGCCATCTTCTGCAGGTCGGTAACATTGCCTCCGATGCCAATATCGAGGAAGTACAGTCTGGGCGCCGCAAGGTTGTCGTGATGGCCGCTCTCGTCCTTGGAGCTCCGCGTCGTCTCACCAGCGGGATACAGACCGCCTTTGCCAGACTTCGCGCCGAGCTTGCCCTTCTCGACAAAGTTCTTCTGAACCCAGTCCCGCGCTGTGGGATCGCCGCCGCGTTCTTCAACATAGTTGTTCTCGATGAACGCAACCGTGTCCAGTCCTACCGCATCCATCATTCCGCAAGGTCCTACCGGGTTATCCTTGAACATCGTCAAGAACAGCCTGTCGATCTCCTCCGGCTCTGAAACACCCTCTGCCATGATGAGCAGGCTCTCCCTCTTGATGGCAGCCCAAAGTCGGTTGAAGATGAAACCGGTCGACTCCTTGCGCGCGATAGCCGGTGTCATACCCGCATCATGAAGTTTGCTTTGCAGAAACGGCAGAATATCTGCATGCGTCTCACCGCACGTCATGAGCTCGACAACGTTGTTGCCCGGAGGCATGTAGTAATGCATGTTGCAAACGCGATGCCGACTACCCGCGTCCACCTTATCGAGCATGAACCGCGACTTGTACGACGAAGAGTTGGAAGCCAGGATACAATCCTTCGGTGCTTGTTGTTGAAGCTGGCCCATGATGTCGATCTTCAACGGAAGCTTCTCTGGCAACGCTTCAACCACTAACCACGCGTTCTTGATCGCCTCTTCAATGTCTTTGACAGTGTTGAATTGCGTTGGTTTCCGTGCGTTGCCGGTAAGTTTCGAGAACTCGTCCATGTGGTGTTCGATGTAGTGTGTCGCGGCGTTCCTCTGCTCGTCACTGAGATCGCACAGCACAACATCGTAGCCGGCGGCAACCCATGAAGCAGCGATTCGACGGCCGAGAACTCCTCCGCCTAGAACGGCGACTGGTCTCGATGATGTGTCCGGTGCGGTCCAATGCGGTTGTGTGCTGCTGGATGCAGCTCGTGTTTGCGTATTCGACATGATTGAGTATGAAAACGGTGTTGATTGAGTGCGGAAAGCTGTGTTGACACTCCTCACTCCTGGTTCCCGCGTAGTTATACGCGTGCTCAAACATCGCGTCGTCGCATAGCTCGCAGAGGGCTCGGCCGAGAATCGCCGAACGCCTCTTGATAATCGTCTTGCGCAAAGAGACATTTTTCGTTATTGTAGTGATGTGTTAATTCAGACGATAACTGCTGCTGCTGGGCTATCGCTGATACCGCGACTTTCTCAAGCGCGTCTAGATGCATGTTGTATACCATTGGTTGACGCTAATGCAGCCTAGAAGCATGTCGGTCTTGCGTCACTGCCCAACAGCTCGGTAGACATCCGTGCAGTGCCGCTCCGGTGGCGACGTCATTCGTACGGTGCTTTTTGTGTCGTGCGAGATGGGCGTTGGGGCGTGCGAGACGTTGGGCGGTGGTATGTCGGCCGAACTTCATGCATGCTGCGCGAACTTGAGTTGTTGTTGCATGTGCGAGTATGACGATTGTCGGGATGCGCGCGCAGAAGTTGGAAAGTGAAGGGTGTGTTGATGGTAAAGTTCATTTTGGAAACGTTGATAATTGCAATGGATTACGAAAGATGTGTATTGAACAGGCCCAAATTAGCACCCAGTCCAGCCCAACTACTCCGACAACACCGCTGCGACAACCGTCCCACAACCCCCAGCTCCATAGCAGACCGGCCAGAATGATCACTGGAACGTGAAGATCTCATCCTGAGGCTTCGATATTTTACCTAAACTCAAGTTAGCAGTATTCCAAGCATCATCATCAGATAGTCTCAACATACCAGGTGCCTTGAACCCCCGTT
>Ga0265780_10006514_pt1 | contig 14460 bp, 7 predicted proteins | sample P1T30metagenome_FD_192432 | JGI IMG/M metagenome (GOLD analysis project Ga0265780, IMG submission 192432) | Plant litter microbial communities from East Loma Ridge, Irvine, California - P1 T30 | ecosystem: Environmental > Terrestrial > Plant litter > Unclassified | place: USA: California... | reverse complement strand
GCTCGCCCTAAGCACCATTGTAGTGTTGAAAAAAACAACATGGTTGTTACAGAAGTTTGGTCCTCACAGAATCAGTTACTAGTATTGGAAATCCCGTTGGTAAACCATGGCAAAGCATTTCCCGGATCTCTGACAATCAGGAGGCGTAGTTAGTGAAGTATACTGTACATACTCTGTCTTTGTTACAATAGTACATCAATCGAAGCCCGCATACCCGTGTACCCGTCTATATTGGTAAGACAGGGAATTCGTTTCACCCATCTCCCAAGCGAACGCCCTAAGCCCTAAAGAGACCCTGCAGTTCGGTTCGGTTCGTATGTTTCAATACGGAGTCACGGGAGTATGTTGGCGTGGTTGGGAAGTCGGAAACTTGGGTAGGGCTGAATTATGCATGGTGATATATGATAGAGTAGTACTGTGCTGTAGTCTGTAGAAGATGCGGCACGGAGATTGGGGGACGGGGATGTTTCATGTGTCTTCGTGCAGAATGCAGGTAACGAAGAAGGCTGGGTTTAGGCTGATGTCTTGAAGAATGGTTCCGACAGAACACTCGGCCCGATGAAATGTTCAATGGGTTAATATGTATGCACGGGAGCTGCTGGAGGTCATTTGTGTTCCATGTTTTTTGCGGGACACTGGTTCCGATAGATTATGTGGCGTATTTCTATTTCGTACAGGGATTTGGTGCCATGACGAGGCTGGTATCATTAGATCTTGACAAAGGAAAAGCGAAGCCTCAATCGCAGCAGCTCTCAACAGGCCGAGGAAAACAAAAAGGAAAATCGTCTTGCAATCAGTCTACAAGCTGCCGCATGCTTTCCGACCCGTCTCTCGAGCCATCTCTGGTGACCGGTGTACTGTCCTGCTGCACAACAGTGACCACTTGGATCTTGTCGCTTTCCTTCTCCGGCCCGGGTGAAGACCCAGGTCTGATGTGCGTGCCCACCATGTCCTCGGCGTCGACCATTGTACCATCGAAGACTTCGACGGTCTTGGTGCCGCCATTTCCGTTGTTGGTGTGGCGGCTGAGGAAGTGCATACCGATGCTGTCGCGCTTCTTCATCATCGTCTTCCGCTTCTCGCCCGTCGTCATGACATAGCCGCTCGATTTGCGGTGGCCGCCGATGGTCACGACGCCGCCATTGGAACTGGCTCCCCGGCTAGAAGAGGCGAAGATCCGCGGGAAGATCCGCGTGAGGCTTGATTTGAGGGTTGGTAGGCAGGAGCAGATGATGCCGATTTGGACTTCAAGGTTGCTCCAGAGGGCGGCCATCGGGTTGTCCCAGCTTATGTCTTTGGAGACTGAGACGGCGTAGAGGGATTGTAGTCGGAGTAGAGAGACGATACACGTTATACCGCCGAGACAGAAGACAAATGTCAGGGCGAGGCGTTGTCGTTTGGGGAGGTTCAGGCTTTTGATGACTGGTAATGGAAGAACTGCGATCGCCACGTCGGTGAGGATGTTGAAGCTAGCATTGGTGAACCTGGTTAGGTGTTAGTCATTGTGCCTTGAATTGATCATGGCTCCGAGAGCTACGTACCATACGACGAGACGGTTCAAACACTTCCCCTCTGCTGTTGGATCAACGTTCTGCATCCAGAAGTAGCTGATGGGATAGCAGGAGAAGATCGCACTGAAGACCGTCCAGCACGTGTAAGCGGCGATGATGGCAATGAGCGAGTAGCAGATCTTCCTAAAGGTCTTCTGCGGGAAGATGCGCAGATACTGCAGTAAGATGGCCAACTTGGCGCAGAAGAGGGCCGAGTAGTAGACCCAGAGGCTTGCCCAGAACCATTTCCCGGCCCAGATGACTTCGTGTTCGGTGAGTGTGCTTTGGTGACGACCAGTGCCGTATATGACTGTCTGAAGTTAGTAGATGCCCTTGTACTGTTCGGAAGTCCCGGGCCTGTCTACGTACCTTGGACGCACATCGTGGTTGTGAGTCCCACTGCCAATGTCTGTATAGACTGTCAGTCTTGATCGTGCTGGTAGTGATGTTCCGACGTACCGTTGCAATGGCAATGACGATATCATCAGGTCCGGCCATTCCATTGAGGATGAAGCGAGTGTAGAGTCTTAATAATGTGCCGACAACAGACACGACCGTGAAGGCGATAGTCACACCGGCCACTGAGTCTCCGCTGGTATGGCCACCGGCAGCCATCTTTTCGTGTAAGCAACAAGCGAGTGATTGTCGTAGTGGGATGGGTAATGTATTGAATTAGGGCAAAATTGGAACAAATACAGCGAAAAGGTGGATGTACAAACCAGAAGGAACACGTGCGTGTGATAAGTAGCCAACACCACCAGGGAGCTGGGGATCACAGCCGCATCACGCACTTATACCACATCACCCAATCTATTCCTCCCTGGGTGGCATGAGGGCTGATCGTCGTTGGGGGTGGGACCGGCGAGCAGGGCCGGCCTTTTAGCACCCCAAGCGGCAGAAGTTCACGTGCGGCATGCGTCTGCGTACCTGCATATTGAAGACGCCTACTACTGGTTCGCTAGAGATGGCGAAGTGAAGGATCCCCAGTTAGAGCTCACGAGGGCTCAGGGTTGTAGTGAGCCCTCAAGTGCTACTGTAAGAGCGTCAGAGCGCATTGTAGATCGGAATGCAGCTGGGTCGCTCGCCTGGGACTGCTGGAGTAGTCTCTCTCGGTGGTGAGTGCGTTTGGGAAGTTTGTTCCTGGAAGCATATAGGCGACATGCATGTCAGCTTTTAAGACGTGAGGTCAAGCCTCCCTGTAAATGAGGTGCTGATTGACTTTTGACAGCCCGAACTTTGGGTTGACATGGCCGCAGAGGTCCGTAACGACTTCACATGGGCTTCAGGAGAGTGACAGGTGACACTTGACAGCACACCATCAGTTCGTGCTACTGCTGGACCGCAAGGGCGGGCCATCGCTCCCCGTCTGTGTCGCCTTGAGTAGTCCTGAGTCCCGACACTACTCCTGACTCGATGCTCGCATGTCTGTGCTTTTCTTTCAGCATTCAGCCGTGTACCCGGTAAGGAATCGATTAATCTACTGGCCATGCAGCCTTTCCGCCACGATATGCATGTTCGCTACACGCTTGGTTATTGCTTGATGCAATTCCGGAATCCAGGAAGGTGTGTGCAGGATAAATGTCAAGTATGTGTATGAATTGCCACTCAAAAACTATCGTTTTTCCAGCGAAGACTGGCAAGGACTCCACCTCTCCACATCCGTTCGAACCATCGCCGACCGACAGACAACGGTTTTTTCCACTGACATGCTGACACGCTTGAATCATGTGATAAGCTGCGCAGGACCTGCCTTGTCGTCTGCAAATGCGCCGATCTGAACGGCCAGAGAAGGAATCCAAGTAATCGACCACTGAGCGGATCGCAGCAGTTGATGGCCACACATTGTTGTTCCCCAGAGGCCCGATAGACACAGCTCAGCCTGTCCCCTGCCCGGCCATCATCGCATCAGTCTGCCCAATTTCACCAGACCAGCACAGGCAATGAAGATGGCGCCCGGGGTACAAACACGTGGCTACGCAAGGACACGAAGACACGCGCACGGCACTTGGAGGCTTTCGAGGCCTGTCCAAAGCATAACCGTCCTCTCGCACCCCTGATCGATCGTGAAGTCGTCACGTCGTCAAGACGTACAGTATGCAGGAAAGGAGCCCACAGGAGGGGAACGGTGCATGCAGTATGTATGTGTTTCAAATAAGTGGTAACCTTTGCACCGGTCGACCATCCCCCGCAACGCAACACAAAAAGCTTCAGTACACAAATCCTTCGTTGCGAAAAGTGGCGTTTCTGGGTAGAAAGTCTAAAAGCTTCATGTTTTGTTTTCCTCACACCTTGACATGCCCACAACGAAGACATACTGTACCACCACTAAGACGATGATGTTATTTGAGATAAGACAAACATCTTATCATCATCGCAAACCTCCCCAGACCCAACCACACTCCACCGATGTCCCACCGCGCCCGGCCACCAATTGTCATCAATACCCAGTATTGCTTGCGGGCAAAGCGCGCTAAAAGAACGAGAGGCCAGGGGGAGCATGGATACCGTCATATACGAAGACGACAAGGGCCATGAGCAGAAAAACGGACATGGCCACCAATCAAATGATTGACCATGCACAGCACGCCAGACATGCCGATACAATTTTCTGACTTTCGGTAGTTGGTCTGGGTGATTGTACCAGCTGGCTACCGCAAGAATTATTGCCAAGAAAGCAAGAAACTACGTACCACTACGTTAGCAGCAGTTCACTTACATGGGTGCGCCCTCCTTGCAAGTAATTCGTCCGAGATCGCGACATATCCCCGGAAAGACGACACGATCATGATGGTGGAGAGACGGCGGGGATGGCTTGAGAAAAAAAGTAATAATGCTGGTGCTGTTCCTGCGTGACAGAGATAATGGACAAATTTTGTACTGCGAACAACACCTGCAAGTCCGTCAATTTTGTCGTCCAGGAGTGCCGACACCGGTAGTCATATGTATTCGATCATGTTGCTGATCTCGACGATCTCTTGCTACCAGAGGGAAGTTATCTCATTCCCTCACAAGATCCAGAGATAATCATACGACCGATGTCGTTGCCGTTGAGTTGCAGATCGTAGTGCAACGAGTGTGATCAAGCCGGGTTTAGAACATATAACCCTGGGTAGTGTAGCAGGTTGTTGTGTGCCAGGCGAGGAAAAGTCCAATTTTCTGGAAGCCATGTAGCAATCAATGAGCTTGCCTTGGATATCTCTTTCACGGCCAATGATAAACCTCATGAACATCACTCTCGACGCTACTTGACTATGCAACAGAGTCACAAGTCTGGAAGCCAACCTCAAAATCCATACTTGCTCCCGCCCTCGCCGCGATTCCTCCGGCCCTCCGCCCACTTGTCCTCCAGAGCATCCGTTTGACTCTTGACGTTGTTGACGAGCTGCTGCAGGCTGTGCTTTCCAGGCGCAATGGCTTTGACTTCTCTGTGCTGGAACGTCTCTCCCGAAGCGGCCAGCTCTTGGTTCGATCGGTACTCGGCGTCCATGTTGAAGTGTGCGATGTTACCCGCGTTCGCTCCACCTCGTCCGAAGAGCTGTCGCCGTTGGGCGGGCGTGAGGTCAAGATCTGAGGCGATGGCGGAGAGGGAATTGTTCGAATTGGACGGCGCGGGGGCGTGCTGTGCTTGTTGATTGGTGGTTTCTTCTGCTGGAGTAGTGGCTTCCGGGTTGGTGAACTCGGGTTGGTAGCCTGTGTTGGCTTGCTCTGGTGGTGCGGTGTCTGCGCCTCCGAAAGAGAAGAGGGAGACTTTCGGTTTGGGCTTCGATGGTTCCTCCCTCTGTGGCACATTCTGAAGAGAGTCCTGTTTTGCTGCGACTGGAGCAGTTTCCTTCACGACTGGTGCTTTGGGAACAATCGGCTTCTTCTTCTTCTTCTTTGAATTCGCGACGCTCAGCGGCATGAACCTCGTAGGCTTTCCCACCATCTTCGGCTCGTCTTCCTTCTCGACCGCCACTGGTAACGCGGGCTTCCCGAGCCCGCTCAAATCGTCGCCGCCATCCCCTCCACTGGGCAATATCGGCACTGGCGTGCGACTGAACGCAGCCTCCGAGCTCGTCTTCAAGCTGACCCCAGGCTTCGGCGCATTCTGTCCGGTTTTCTTTGGCGGAGGAAGCAGACTGTTGAAGCCGCTGAATGCGCCCGCAGTCCTTGCACGCTTTGGTGCGGGCTCTTGCGCGTCGTGCTGGCCAGGTTCGGGTCGTATTTGAGGTAGCTCGACTTTGATCTTCTTGCTTTCGGTGCGGTTGATGAGTTTCGGTTTTGCTGAAGGTGCAGGTTTTGCTGCTGGCGCTGCTACTGGCGCCTCGTTGCCAGAGTCTTCGCTATCTGAGTAATTGACGAGAGCCATGGTGTGTGGGTTTTGGGTTATAGTGTGTTGGAAGAGCGAATGTTGGATGTCGCAAAGTGACGTTTTGCGATGTGCCGCGGTTCACAACTCCCAAGTCGCGCGCCCGAAACACGACCTCTCATCAACAACCCCACTCCACTCTCCCACGAGAAGTGGCTGTACCGACTTTTCAGATTCTACATATTTGCTCTCGTGTACACCTCTAACAACTACTCCCATAGCATGTGAATGATAGCCTTGCTGCCGGCTAGCCTGGCGGGCACATACACCGGAAATCACCCAACATCAGGGATTCTTACAGCATGTCTCTTCTTATGAACGAGGATTTTACGCTGTACAACCTAAGACTGGGATATCTCAATAACAACCACGATGGCGTCGGCGAACGCCTTATCAGCCTCAACACTGGCGTCTTGAACGAACCGGCCTTTCGCGCCGCTGGCTGGACACCCGACCATGCTGCTGTCAAACGTTGTTACAGCCCGCCTATACCGACTACAGGTGCCGCCGAGTATTTCACTCGCCCAACACGAGCTCGAGGTGGCGGTGTGCCGCTTTCAGACCATGTGGAAGAGCAAGGTGGGATGATCAGTGGGCATAGAGGGTCAGAAGACACGATCAGCACCAATGTATTCAGCGAAAAGGAAAGACGGAGGAGGAAGCAACGCGAGAAGATGGAAGAGGACGATTCGAGCGATCTCAGCGACGACAGCGAGGAAGAGGACACGGCGGCGCAGAGTGTCAAGTTTGCCAAGATGCCTATACGTGGACACCGCGCTTCGAATCCCAGCCCTCCACAAAATGTTGAGATGAAAGAGGATGAAACTGGACCGGAGCCGGAACCAGATGTGAATATGGCTGGGCCTAGTAATCCGCCCAAAACGAGCAATGCGGTCAAGAGTGGAGTGACGAGGCAACCGCTCGGTCGACCTAGACGTGATACTACCACATCCTCCGAGATGTCTAGCGACAACGACATGCCATTCAAGCGGAAACTGCCATCAAGACCACAAAAGAACGTCATGCTTGCGGATAAGATCGCCGAGGAGGAGGTAGAAGACTCGGAACTTGAAGATGAAGAAGACGAAGAGTACGATGTCGAGGTTGCCGAAGCTAGTGATTTGGGCGATGACTTTGGCGACGACGTCGTTCCACCTTCGTCGGCACTTTTGGGTGTGGCTGTTGGGACCACTTCGTCGCCACCGCACAAGGACATCAACATACCGCCCGCCATCACGCCTACGTCGACATCACCGAAGAAAATGCTGAGGGATCAGCTTCCGAAATTACCAAGACTGCCCACGGGTCGACCCATGAGCACCATGCCCGTGGCAAGTCTGCTCACCAAGGCTCTGAAAGGAGACAGTGGTGTGTCAGATGACGACAAGGCATTCCAGCGATTCGCTGAGCTTTCCGGCAAGGGCGAAGCGAGTCCATTGTGGATCAAGATTTATTACTCGTTTGCAGACAAACCGACAAAGCCGCTTGAAGTCCCCATCCGCCGCCAGAAAGCTGCAGATGCCGGACCGCCTGCTGTGAACGATCTTATCGGCCTGGCCCTATTCCGCTACGCCGAAGAGGAAGTGAAGCCAGCTTTGAAGCCCAGCGACAAGCGAGTGAACAAGTGGGAGCTTCGCATGGTTGACGATGGAGAGGTTGAGATGGATTTTCCTGCGCTCGATGGAGCCAAATTGGTCACCGACTTCACAAGCAACAACAACAGGCCTCCTCAAAGACGAGCACGCGACAAGCCCTGGGACGAGTTCGGGCTCGTCAAAGCTGAAGGCGCCGAAGATGGCGAGGACGAAGATACTGAGCCCGCTACTGCAAGCAGCCGCGCAGGTGACTCGTCAGCGGTCCCTTCAAGCAATACTCTCACAACTGTAAAATCCACAGTGCCCGAGCATACCGCGCCTCCTGCACCACCAAGCCTGGTGCCAAATCGAAATCCCATCACAGGCCCGTCTTTCGCTCTTGCGGCCATGCGCAAAGACTCATCAGCGCTGCTCGACGTGCCTCAAGCTCCCGTGGCTACCTCGACGCCTCGTACGGGTGCAGCGAAGACGATTGAAATCCACTTCACAGATCCTCAGTCGTTCCAGACGACCCTGCTACCGGTTCCCACAACATCGGACACATACATAGCCGAAATCTTCGACATCGCATGCGCCCGACTACGTCTCGACAAAGCGTTGTACGTTCTCAAAGTGCGAGGCACACAGACCGTCGCACCTTCAGATCGCACGATTGAAGCACTCGGCTCCAACCTACACCTCGACCTCGTGCGACGACGGTTCGGCGCGGTCGGCGACTTTGGACTTGGACTGTCTGGATCACCAAGCTCGAACAGCCCGAACGCGCCTCTGGAATTGGTACCCAACACGCCGCCCACAACCAAAGACGGCAAGCGCAAAAAGGGATTCGGCGTGCTCCATCCAAATGTCGCACAGCAACAAACCCTGCACGCGACCGCCTCGCTGATGAACCTCGCCAACTCGACCATGCCTGGGAGACGCTACAACGTGCAGCGCAAGCTGCCGCTGAGCTTCTCCGGCTCGCATCCTCGCACTCTAGTCATCACGCCCGAGTTCTTGCAGATCTTGCCTTCCAACTCTGAAGATTCTGGGCCGGCCACTGGCAAGGTGACCAACATCCACATGTCGTCGATCGTAGGCGTCAAGGTCAGTAGGAAGCACCCGAAGATGGTACGTGTGCTTGTCTACCGGGAGAAAGAGACGAAGCGGTATGACTTTGAGTGTGTCTCGCACGAAGAGGCCGAGAGTATTGTTGGGGATGTCAAGGTTGGGACTGAAAATTGAGGTAAAATTTTGAGGGAATGTGATTGTTTGGACCCGTGATTGTTATTGATATACCCGATTGCATGATATATTGGAGGAAAGAGCGTCCGCCATTTTCTGACTCCCTTCAACAACGATGTCGTCCAGTTGATTTCAAAGCAGTCGTCCAAGGTAGTCATCCAAGACTCACCAGAGATCTGTATGCCATCGTCACTCGCACCCACCTTTTTACTGGATCATTGTGCATGCTCCGAGACAGGTTGGGTCAAGTACCCGGTTCTCACGGTGGCATTATCGACAGGAGGTGGAGCCCCACCTCAAAAGATCGGGGCTTCACATCCGGGCGCCCAAGCCTCAGCAGGGATAGCGCGACGGAACAAAACCCATGGAACCATTAGGGTTGATGGCGCGTTTGGTACAAGGAGGAAAGTATTGATTGTAACTCTACGCTATTTCGAGAGGATACCGAAGAGCTAAGCTACGTACAAGTCTATCTTTGGAGGCAAGAGGTAAATCGCGTCTACCTTGAGGATGTGATCAATATCATACATACGTCTATCTACATAGACAACTACATCCTTGTCTCCTTAAACGACTGCTGTTTACCTACCTTCCTTCTCTCCTGTCCGGCTTCACACGATAACACACCGGGCAAGGAGCCGCAACGGTCAAAAGCTGCAGGAAGATCGTGGCCGTTGAAGATAGTCTTCCAAGCTTAGACTTCTCTACCACACCTAACTAGCCTGTCGGTAGCGTTGGGTCTTGCTGTCTGGGGGTCTTCAGGACATTTTGCTTAGTAGGGTACTGCGATACAACATCTTCTACCACCACTGCTGCTTCAACTCGACATTGCTGAGCTTCCATAACATTACCAATTTACTCGTTGTGCATCAGTCCTACACTACTGCTGCAAGCGACCTGACGACTCTACAAGCAAGCATCGCTTAAACCAGCAAGCCGCCAGCCGTCTCAAACATAGGAAACCCCACCAGGTCCAGGTTCAGGTTCAGCAGTGGTCGAGTCGCGCATGCACGGCCATCGGTGCAGATTCAGGTTATCCTTCTCCTTATTAATAATATCGGTGCAATAGCAGCGGTGCAGACGAGACCCCGTGCGACATGTTCGCAAAGGCGCGCCGCCAATCCAATCCCCCTGTTAAAGACCGGGAGTTGCAGGTGGTCAGTCCACTTGGCGATCTCGATAGCACCCACTATCATCACCATCACCACCACCAACTGCACTCGCCCGTCTCTTTCGACTCGCGACCCAGCGCCGACTCTGTCCTACCTAGAATCAGCACCAGCAGCACCACCGGCTCCGCTGCCAGCTATGCACCGCGCCGCTCCACCGTAGTCAGCCTGCAGCCGCCCGTCCTACCGCCCATTCCACGAGTCGCCAGTCGTCACGAACCCGCTGTCAGCTCAGCCGCGAGGAAAGAGAGGCGCGCAAACGCTGCGGAACAAGACCAAGACAAAGGCCCACATGCAGAGGACTCGACACCCGAGACTCGAGGAAGCGCTGCTGGATCAGACGCCGCCGAAAGCTTGTCTCTGACATTTCCTGTGCCACCGCAAGAGATCCCCTCATTTGCAACTTCGGACGGTTACCCCGAGATCAACTTTGACGAGCCCAGGATGGAGGCCACTATGTTCCCTAGGCCGCAGCCTCCGCCACCGAGCGACCCATACACCGCCGGGCCACCTATGAGCCGGAGCTTCATCGATAGCAGAGACAGACCCTACTCGCACAACCTACAACGCCCGCCTCCAGTCGCCGGCAGCTATAGCTCTCCAGATACACTCCCTCCACGATCAGCGACCGTCCAAGGCGTCCGTCAGAATGAGCTCACTCAGACTTCACGGCCGAACCACTTATCCGCCGTGAGCCTTGAGGATGCGCGCAAACTTCCAAGTGCGACAGGCACGAATTACAGTGGCTCGACCGCTCGTCCCAGTATACAATCCTCTAAATCTGCCTCTGCCTCGCCCTTACATCAGACTATTGGCACGCCTTACTCGGAGACATCTGCATCGTTCCCAGCACCCCAACATGTCACAACAAGACCCAAGACTCTCGGTTCGTCCTCCACGATAGCAGGCGTTATGGTGCCTACTCATCATTCGAACGGATCATACAAAGATCAGGCGAAACCCGAAAAGCGAAAGACGCGCTTGCTCAATCCCATGGCGCTACTCGCAAGACGGCGCAGTGGCCAGGACTCGGTGTCTGCGATGGATGAGGCGGAGAGGAGGGCTCAGGCTCAGGCTCAGGCTCAGGCTCGACAAAGGCTTGTTGCGTCTGTTGGGATCAACAGTATGCCGGAAGACTTTGATCCAAGGATAAAAGGCAAGATCGTTCACGACTTCAACGCGCCGCGGACAAGACGTACAATTTCTTCAAGCGATGCGGACTACAACGGGATGTCAGACCGACAATCACCCTCCGCTGACGGTTTGCCTGCAATTTCAATTACGCCCGATCAAGACCAGCATCGTTCTTTGCACAGTGCACAACGTAGCGATGTGAGCTCGAGGCATAGCCGACATACACCTATCTTTGTCGAACACCTTAATGAGGAGCCAAGTAACGATGGACAGTCGCATGGAGTTCACGCCGAAAGGCTTGAGAACAAGGACTTTTTGAAACGAGCGTCTCACCAGAGTAATCCCAGTCAGGAGAGCTCCATTCTCCCTCCTTTTGCACGTCGGAGTCAACAACTCGATCCAATGCAGGCCAGCTTTTACCGCGACGATGATAGCAGCAAACGATCGAGCGAGCAGTCTAGTCCAGGACATCGGGAATCTAGTGCGAGCTCTGGTGCAGCCGTCAGCCCAGTCGCCGCAAGGGCAAGCCCGAGTCCAATTTCGCCAGAAGAGCCTGAGAGAAACTTCAGACCTGTTTCTGACATGTCGATGATTGGAGGCAGGTTTGACGCGCCACTCACACCTCAGACGCCTGAATCACGAGGATTTCCGCGTGTTGATACGATCGCAGAGAATGCGCCGCCTGCACAGCGTTCTGATTGGTCTCAACCTCAAAGCAATGGTGCTTCAGCGCCGAAAGCAGTCCATCCCGCTCTTCGCAATCTGTCGAGCGGTCCAAGCTCTCCTAAGCCCGGCTTCCCAGATTCGACTTCGGCTCTCTCGTCGCCTGCTTTTGATGCATCATTCCGCTCGACTCCTGAACCACACGTGGCAGATGCGGTGGTTTCGTATCAGTCAACATCCACTCCGGCACGACTTGTCGAGAAGCGCGCTTCTGCAGTCGGTCACTCCAAGCCTGCATCTTCTAGGACACCAAGACATCATGCTTCCAACGCGTCCCGCTTTAGCTTTCAATTAGATGGGAGTGCTGCAGAGGAGAGAGCACTCGAGGACAAGCATCGCCGTATAGCAGGCGCGCAGGCTTCTAAGAAGGGCCCGGCGAACGATGATGAGGAGGACGAAGATGGGTACTTTGACGAAGACGCTATGGACGACGAAGACGAGATGGAGACAGAGATGAGGATGAATGATCACGTTGGAGGTAACGGTCCTGGTGCCGGTCTCGGCGGAGGAAACAACATGTCTCATCTCCAGCCTCCGGGCCAAATTCCTCGATCTGATGCCAGCTCGGTGTACGAGGAAGATCTTTCTGCTCCACCAAGGAACCCTGAGCTCACGTACGCCGAGCATCCTGCTTTCCGGGCGCATTCGGCTGTTTACAGCATGAAGCACAACTCGGTGGCTCCAAGCTCGCGATACTCTAGCGACACTTCCATCTACAACAACAATCATAACGGCTGGAATCCCCATCACCAGCGCATCACAAGCGATGCTACAATAATGACTCTGGCAGATTCGGAGAATGGGAGCGCCGCGCCGAGAGGCGACTTCTATATGCAACCGCACGCAGCAGGCTATGGAACGGGTGGTGTCAATGCGACCGGCAATCATGGCTTCAACGTCGATAGCACAATGTCAACCTCGACTGTGCAGAGCAACGGCGCGCCGCCGCAGCTCGAAATCAACACCGGGGCGTCTCCGAGACAGTCGCAGCATCCTCGCTTCAGCGGCTTCAAATTTATTGAAAGTCCGATTCACAGCAGACCAGCCACCTCCGAAGATCCTGAGGGACCTTTTGTCATGGCGACAGGCCGTGCTTCGGTCGTTTCTCCTGATAACGTCCCAAGAGCTCCAGTCACTTCGCCCATGGTACTGCCATCGACGAACTCATACGCCCACGGCAGCAATAATGAAGGCGAGAGCGCCACGTACCATGGACTGATCGGACAGGGGATCCGCGCACGCAACGTCTCGATGAACCAAAATCTGCAGTATGCCGCTCCATCTGAGTCTGGCACGGAATCGACTCACGACGACATGTACTTTGACGATGGCGGTTTTTCGGCAGATGTTCAAAACAGCTCCGGATATGGCGAAAGCATCAATGAGGATCAATTCGACAATCCCGACTTTGCGGGTGGCTTCAGGGGCATGGAACCACGTGGATACCACGAGCGACACGCGAGCGCCATGACCATCACTAGCCGAGATGGACCCTACCCGACTTTCGCAATGCCAAACGCGGGCGGCAAAGCACAGCTGCGACAGTCTCAAATGATGCTCGATGATTTGCCTTTGCAGGCTCCTCGCGATGCGCAGTGGGTTCCCCAACGCAACCCGTCCGATGATGCGAAGAGATTGGGTCTGAGTGAGTTGGTGCCACCTCTTCCACCCCAACCTGGTGCCAAAGGAGCGACACCGCAAATGGCGGCCTACCACCAGGCACTCGCAGATGCAGCGAACCGTGCTGCCCAGGACGGACGATTCGCGCGTAAAGGAAGCGTCTCGTCGACAAGAAGCAGTGTCTACTCGACTAGGGACGATGAGGAGCCGCTTGATCGTGACTCGAAGTCACTGGATGACGAGAACCGCCAGACCAGTGGTACTGAGTCCACTGCTGCTGACGCCACTGCAAACAAAGTACAGCCCGCGCCCATGAACGCAGACGTCAATAGAGCAGGGTCACAGAACGCCCCTAATCCTCGCTATACACTGCCTCGAATGTCGGGTTTCGACTTTGGTTTCAACGCGAACATGTTTGACGATATCAACGCGGCTCAGACTGATGACTTCAACGCAGCACCATCTGATGATATCAATGCTGCGCCTACCGACGATGTGAATACCAACTACCTTGAAGATGGCTATGGAGACGAAGATGACGATGTCGTTGCTGCTGCCAACGCCGAAGCTCTTGCGTACGATGACTCTGGCTTCTACGGTCAAGAGTTCGGATTCTACGCCCGCGCCCGCTCCGATTCGGCCGGCTCAGCGAACGGACAAGCTTTGGAAGCAGTGAACGGCGGCTTCTTCGGCGACGATGGCGAGGACCCCCTCCGTAGGCAGAACTTTTCCCACGAACCCGATTTGACGCCTATAACAGAGCGCAGCGAGTTCAGCGCGAGGAACAGCTTCATCAACTTCGGCCCCGCCAGCGCCACTTGGAATCACGGCGGTGTTGCCAGTCCTGCCCTCGCCCGCCTTCCACTCAGCCCGCTTGGGGCCGAAGGTGGCTACAATAAAGCACGCGCCAGCGGCGGCGGCTACTTTGGCGTCTTCCCGGCTACAGGCCCAGCACACTCACAAAGCCACCAGCCGTTCGTGGGTGCCTCACCCGCCAGCGCAACCAACAGCCCTGCGCGCCCCTGGGCAACTTCCGACAGTCCAAACTCGGCGACGTCGAGCAGCAGCCGCGGCATGCCATTCGCGTCGCAGACGTC
>Ga0265780_10006513_pt1 | contig 14461 bp, 12 predicted proteins | sample P1T30metagenome_FD_192432 | JGI IMG/M metagenome (GOLD analysis project Ga0265780, IMG submission 192432) | Plant litter microbial communities from East Loma Ridge, Irvine, California - P1 T30 | ecosystem: Environmental > Terrestrial > Plant litter > Unclassified | place: USA: California... | reverse complement strand
TGGGCGGCCCATTCTGAGGAATAGCACACCAAGTTCGCCATGGTCAGGGCTCGTTTTTCGATATAATTAAGCTCCTTCTTGCTGACCGGTAGCAGATGCGACAAACCTGGGTAAAAATCGATGAGCTGGTTAAGGGTGGAATCTTCGATGTACACGGCCGGCACATCGGTGCGCAAGTAGGCGATTTCAGTGAATGACGCCGGAGCCACCAATAAGTCGAACTGCTGCTTGGCTAGCTTACGTCCAAAAATTCGGGCGTACCAACGGGAGATAAAAATGCTCCAGGAATAATGGTAGCGCTTGCCGGTCAGCGGTTTCAGAATCCAGCTATTGAGGCGGTCACCCAAGGCGAAAGGAATCCGTAGCGTGACAGGGCCTAAGGCCACAACCTCGCCTAGGTTACGCTCCAGGGCTTTGAAAATAGAATAGTGCACCCCCGACCAGGAACGTCGGTTCAGGGGGTCGGTGCTCGTTATAAAGCCAATGCGCAGGCGTTTGCCAGTGTTCATCACAAATTAAGTTTGAGTTAAGCCTGGGCTGGGCCTGCTTCGCCCTTGGCGAATTAATTGCCAGCGGGGGCCCGCTTGTAGTGCTGCACGTACCAGTCCCAGGTTTGGCGAAGTGCCTCCGCGAAAGATTGAGCCGGCTTCCACCCCGTGTGCTCGTATATTTTACTGATATCGAGCACGTTCATTTTAACATCAAATGGCCGCTCGGGGAGAATACGGATTTGGGGTGTGATGCCCTGAGCACGGGCCAATGGCAGTAGCAGGTTCACTACCTGGCGGTTCGTGTGGCCTTCACCGCTACCAATGTTATAAATCTCGCCGGGCTGGCCGTCAACCAGTGCGGCGACAATGCCGCTGGCCATGTCACGCAGGTGGAGGTAGTCGCGCACGGTGCCCTCGGTACCGAAAATATCAATGGTGCGCCCGTCCAGCAACGAGGCGATGGCCGTGCCCACAAAGCCCTGACCCGCATACACGCGCTGGCCCTCGCCGAAGGCATTGGCAGGCCGTACGCATACCACCGGCAGCTTATTCATGTGGTAATACATGTGGGCGTACTTCTCAATGGCCAGTTTGGTGATGCCGTAGGGTGAGATGGGGTTGGTGGGATGGTCTTCGGCGAGGGGCATTACATCGGCCGGCCCGTAAACCGTCCCTCCCGACGATACCCATACAAACTTGCGCAACGGCAATTTAGCAGCCTGTTCAAACAGCCGCACCGCTTCGGGCAGATTGACCAGAATATCATTTACCGGGTTCTGAAAACTGGTGCCAGGCACCGTGGCATAGGCCAAGTCAATTACCTCATCAACCGAACTCAGGGTTTCGACTAGTAGCTCCGTGGTTGTATCGGGTGGATGCTGAATGTAGCGCACGGCAGTAGGTAGATGCAAAGCCTCGTCTTCGCGCCCCACTACCACCACCTGGCGGTCGCCGCGACGCAGGAGCTCTTGCACTACAATTTGCCCAATAAATCCAGCTCCGCCTATGACACAGGTAGTTATCATTAAGAATTAAGTTAATATAGCTGCCGTGCGGCTGCGCGGTCGGTACAAAGTTCGGGCATTATTGTTGTCCGGAAGACATTGGAGGCTTTCCGGGCGAAGAAACTGGCGGCTGGCCTCCCGGTGCAGGCTCGGGGTCAAACGTTTGCTTCACCACATACAGAGGTCGTTTGCGGGCCGCATCTAAGCCCCGCCATACGTATTCGCCAATAACGCCAAGGGCCACCATCTGAAAGGCCGATACAAAAAGCAGCACAACCATCAGCGTAGTCCAACCCGCAGGCTCATTGGGATGTGCAATTTTGAGGGCAATTACGTAGAAACCATAGAGCAAGGCAATAAGCCCAAGCCCAAGCCCCACAACAGAGATTGCGCGGATGGGCACAAACGAAAAGGCCAGCAGCGAGTCAACCAGTAGTTTGACTTTCTTGGAAAGCGTCCAGCGAGACTGGCCTATCTGGCGCTCCCGGCGCACATATGGAATATTCACGTAGTCGAATCCTAACCACACCATCAGGTAAAAGACGTTGGAGTTGGGTTCGTGCAGCTTTAATACCTCGGTGGCTACTTGGCGGTCGAAAAACACGAAGTCGAAGCCGCCATCGGGGATGTTGCGCATCGCGAGGTGCTTCATCAGCCAATGAAACAGCTTGGCTAGCGTCTGGGATATGCCAGTTTCTTCCCGGTCCTGCCGGTTGCCAATTACCAGCCGAATACCCTGCTTCCAGTACCCGTACATCTGCACCATGAGCTCAGGCGGGTCCTGCAAATCAGCGGTGATGATGGCAAAGCAGTCGCCGGTGGCATGCGCCATCCCCGCCACAATGGCGTTATAAGAACCCACATTGCCAGCCAAATCGACAATGCGGATTCGGTCCGGATACTGCACCTGCGCCCGACGCAAAGCCCCCAAAGTGTCATCGCCGGAGCCGTCGTTCACAAACACATACTCGAACGTGACTTCGGCTGGAAAACGAGCCTCGTTGTCTACCAGTTGACGCACCGTAACCGGAATGTTGCCTTCGTTGAAGTAGCAGGGAATGATGACGGATAGTTTGGGCATGAACAGGACAAAGATGCAGCCAACGCAGCCGGCTAGCGCGGGCAGCGGCGAATAGCGGCGGCTACGGTTGCTACGTGCGCTTCGGTCATGCCCGGCCAAAGGGGCAAGCTGAGACAGGTAGCCGCTAATTGTTCGGCAATGGGAAAACTGCCAGCGGGCAACTGCAACGACTGGTAGGCCCGCTGCAAATGTGGCGGCACTGGGTAATGAATCAGCGTGCCAATGCCCTGGCTGGCCAGGTACTGTTGCAGTGCATCGCGCCGGGGGGTATGGACCACGTAGAGGTGATATACATGGGAGGCATCTTGAGCTACAGCAGGCAGGCGCAGGTCGGCAATGCCGGCCAGATGCTGGTCGTACCAGGCAGCTATTTGCTGGCGCTGCTGCGTCCAGCGGGGCAGCTCGGGCAGCTTAGTGCGCAGCAGTGCTGCCTGGAGTTCGTCGAGACGGGAGTTATAGCCTACTTCCTCGTTGTAGTATTTCTGTTGCGAACCATAGTTGCGCAATACCCGCACCCGCTGGGCCAAGTTGACATCGTTGGTAGTAACAGCCCCGGCATCGCCAAGAGCACCCAGATTTTTGCCAGGATAAAAGCTCGTGCCGTTAATGTGTCCAAAGCTTCCCGTTAGCCGGCCCGCAAATGCAGCCCCCTGCGCCTGGGCATTATCTTCTACCACGAGCAGGTCATATTCGTCGGCTAAGGCCATTATTTCCGTCATGCGGCAGGCTTGGCCATACAGGTGCACAGGCATGATGGCGCGAGTCTGCGACGTGAGGGTAGCCCGAATGCGCAACGGGTCGATGTTGCTGGTAGCAGGGTCGGGCTCTACGGGTATGGGCCGGGCTCCTACCTGCGTCACGGCTAGCCAAGTAGCGATATAGGTGTTGGAAGGCACGATAACTTCATCACCCACGCCTATACCCAACGCCCGTAGCGACAGCACCAAAGCATCGAGGCCATTGGCTACCCCAACAGCATGCTCGACTTGGTTAAACGCCGCATATTCCTGCTCAAATGCCTGTACTTCTTTGCCCAGCACGTACCAGGCCGAGTCGTACACGCGGGCGAAGGCTTCCAGCATGGCACTACGCAGGGGGACATGCTGCGGCTCAAAGGCAAGAAACGGGACCTTCATGCGACAAAGTTACAGACCGTGACAAGCCAAAACGTGACTTGTAGCGCCCAGTCTAAATCCCAGCTTTTCGCTTGTCCGGAATACGGCATGGTTCGTAGCCTGCGTCGTCATGAGTACGGCTTCGTGCTGAAGCGAACGGGCCCGGTGCAAGGTTTCGGCTACCAGCTTGAAGTGCCAGCCCCGGTTTGCCGGTCCCACGGCCGTGAGCAGCACCCGCGATAGCCGCGTTTGCAAGGCTAATGCATCACTTTCAAGGTCGCTGATGGCCAAAAAAGAATCGACTGGTAGCCCGGGCACTTCGGGCAGCAGTACGGTAGTGGCCAAGCCCGCACCCACCGTATTTTCTGCATAACGGCCCACATAGGCGTCGGCCTGGGCATCAGCAAACCGCGAATCAGCGTGCAACCGGTCGTAGGGATTGCGGGCAGCGGCGGCAATCTGCCCGATGTGCGCGGCATCGGCCCACGTAGCGGCGCGTACCGGATAACGGGGCACATCAAACGCTGCGAGTTGGTTATGATAATACGTCAGCCGGGTCTCAACCAGTTGCCAGCCGCTCCCCGTCAATGCCTGTAGCAGCCGCACATCCTCGGCAGGTACCACGCTAAAGGCATAGAACTTTTCATGACGTTCAAGCAACTGCTGGCGCAAGTTCAGCGCAGCCGCTGTTAAGTCATTACCAGAGGCATTGTTACCAAAGATTCCGGTAAAAAGCCGGTAAGTCGGCAGTTCAAAGTATGTGGAATCCCAGCTCAACTGGTTCAACAACCAATAGGTCTCAGTACTTTCACCGACCCACTCCAAAATCTCCTCTGTCGGTGCTTGGCCCCAGCTGGAAACGAGCCCTACACCAAACAACTCCTGCTGGCGCTCACGGGAGAGTTCGCGCAGGAAATAATACGGTGAGTAATAAAAGAGCTCCGCCGCACGGTCAGTGGCCAGACGAGTTACGCTTTCGATGCCCATCGTTGCCGAAATGCGTCGTAATCCCGAATGTAGTCGTCTTCCGCGTACAACCGCGAAGCCAGCACCAGTTGTACCGCTGTGTGCGAATACTGCATTGTATGCCACGCACAGGGTGGCACGTACAGCCCAACCCCCGGGTCTTCCAGTCGAAAACTCTGAATGTCGCCGTTTGCCAGTTCTGTGGTAACGATGATGCGCCCAGCCACAGCAATCAAAATTTGTTCGGTGCGCTGGTGAGCATGGCGGCCGCGCACAATGCTCTCCGGGGTATAATAGGTCCAGAAAACCCGCTGCACCACGAAGGGCAGCGGGTCCTGGTTATTTTCAGCCACGGAAATGTAGCCGATATCCGGCGCCCCCAGTTTGGAGAATCGTAACAAATACGGCGTCGGATAATCGGTTACCTCCATTTATTTCACGTGCTCCTTGAAATACTCCAGCGTACGGCGCAGCCCTTCGGCCCGGTCTACCTTCGGCTCCCAGCCCAGAATTTCCTTGGCCTTCGTGATGTCGGGGCGACGCTTCATCGGGTCGTTTTCGGGCAGAGCTTGGTAAGTGGGCTTAAACTCGACGCCCGTGAGGCGGGCAATTTCTTCCCCGAACTCCTTGATGGTGATTTCCGACGGATTGCCGATGTTTACCGGCAGGTGGTAATCACTCAGCAGCAGGCGGTAAATGCCTTCGACCAGGTCATCGACGTAGCAAAACGAGCGGGTTTGCGAGCCGTCGCCGAACACAGTCAGGTTCTCACCACGCAGGGCCTGCGAGAGGAAAGCTGGCAACACACGGCCGTCGTCGAGGCGCATGCGCGGGCCGTAAGTATTGAAAATCCGGATGATGCGGGTTTCCAGGCCGTGGTGGTTGTGGTAAGCCATGGTGATGGCCTCCTGGAAGCGCTTGGCTTCGTCGTAGCAGCCGCGTGGGCCCACGGGATTTACGTTGCCGAAATACTCTTCAACCTGTGGATGAATCTCCGGGTCGCCGTATACTTCCGAAGTGCTGGCAATCAGCATGCGAGCACCCTTTACACGAGCTAAGCCCAACAAGTTGTGCGTGCCGAGCGACCCTACTTTCAGGGTCTGAATCGGAATTTTCAGGTAGTCAATTGGCGAGGCGGGCGAGGCGAAGTGCAGGATATAATCGAGCTTACCGGGCACGAATACAAACTTGCTCACATCAGCCTGGTGGAACTCAAAATCCGGCCGGCCAAACAGATGCTCGATGTTCTGGATAGAACCCGTAATCAGGTTATCCATGGCCACCACGTGGTAGCCTTCCTTCAGGAACCGGTCGCAGAGGTGCGAGCCCAAAAAGCCAGCACCACCGGTAATAAGGACACGTTTTTTTTCTTCAGACATACGTTTTTTGTCATCCTGAGCGGAGCGAAGGACCTCATCACGTCCACGCCACTCTTATAATGAGTAGTAATCCTGATATGAATGCAGCTGCGATAAGGTCCTTCGCTGCGCTCAGGATGACAGAATATTAGGTTAGGCTTGAACGGGTTCTTTGTGGTCGGTTTTGATGCCGATGCAGTGATACACGAAACCCAGTTCCTTCATTTCGGCGGGCTCGTAGATGTTGCGGCCATCGAAGATGACCTGCTGCTTCATCAAACGCGACATTACCTTGAAGTTGGGCACCCGGAATTCGGGCCATTCCGTCACGACCAGTAGGGCATCAGCATCAAGTAGCGCTTCAAATTCATCCTTGGCGTAGTTAATCGAATCGCCGAGTGAGTGCTTGGCTTCGGGAATAGCCACGGGGTCGTAGGCCGTGACAGTGCAGCCGGCGGCCAGCAGCTTTTCAATGATAACCAGCGAAGGAGCTTCGCGCATGTCGTCAGTTTTGGGTTTGAAGGACAAGCCCCACACGGCCATTTTCAGGCCGCGCAACTCACCGCCGAAGTGGTTGCTTACTTTGTTGAAAAGCACCGATTTCTGCTGCTCATTCACGCTTTCTACGGCGCGCAGCACCTGCATATCGTAGCCATTTTCCTGGGCCGTTTTAATCAGGGCCTTTACGTCTTTGGGGAAGCAGGAGCCGCCGTAGCCAATGCCCGGATAAATGAACTTGGTACCAATGCGGGCATCTGAGCCAATGCCTTGGCGCACTTTATTCACGTCGGCACCCATGATTTCGCACAGGTTGGCCACATCGTTCATGAAGCTGATTTTGGTGGCCAGCATGGAGTTGGCCGCATATTTCGTCATTTCCGCCGACGGAATATCCATGAAGATAATGGGGTGGCCGTTGAGCAAAAAGGGCTTATAGAGGCGGCTCATCACCTCCTCGGCCCGCTCCGACGAAATACCCACCACAATGCGGTCGGGCTTGAGGAAGTCGTCGATGGCTGCACCTTCTTTTAGGAACTCAGGGTTGGAAGCAACATCAAAATCGATGGTAGCGCCGCGCTTTTCAAGGGCATTTTCTAGTTCGGCACGCACCTTGGCGGCAGTTCCCACCGGCACGGTGCTCTTCGTCACCACTACACAGTAGTTATTCATGTTTTCCCCAATACCGCGTGCTACGGCCAGCACGTATTTCAGGTCGGCCGAGCCATCCTCGCCGGGAGGCGTGCCCACCGCGATAAAGGCGACATCACAGTCGGTGATGGCTTCGGCCAGGTTGGTTGAGAAGTGCAGCCGGCCTTTTTCCACGTTGCGGCTCACCATTTCTTCGAGGCCAGGCTCGTAAATCGGCAGGATGCCCTTGTGCAGGTTGTCAATCTTTTTTTGGTCGATGTCGATGCAGGTTACATCAATGCCGACTTCGGCAAAACACGTTCCCGTTACCAAACCAACGTAGCCGGTTCCTACTACTGCTATTTTCATGTATAAAGGTGTTTCAAAAGAAATAGGGGTTGTTACCCGCGCTAAATTAGGCCGACGGTTCTTTGCTTGTGCGTGGAGCGGCCAATGACTCGCCGGCCATGTACTGTTTCCACCACGTCTGGAACACAATGAGTCCCCAAATGCGGGCGTGCACATCGCCAGGGTTGCGCGAAAACAACTGCGTTTTGAGCGCCCGGATAGCGTCGACATCGAAGATGCCCTGGCTCTCAATGAACTCGTCGCGCAGCAGGTCGTTTTCAATCAACCCGCGCAGCTCACCGCGCATCCACTTCAGCAAAGGAACTTCGAAACCGTGCTTGGGCCGGTCGTAGAGTTCGGCGGGCAGCTCGGAGCGGAAGGCGTCCTGCACGATTTTCTTTTTCATCGTGGCGTCTACCTTGCTGGTGACGGGAATGGAAAAGGCAAAATTGACGACCTTATAGTCCAGGAACGGCGTGCGTACTTCCAGGGAGTTGGCCATGCTCATCATATCTACTTTCGTGAGCATGTCGTAGGGCAGCACCAGCTTCATGTCGGTGAGCAGCACCTCGTTGAGGTCGCCATCGGCGTGCAGGTCTTCAAGAATATCTTTGCGGCGCTTAGCAGCGGCTTTCTTGCCTACTTTGCGACGGCTTTCGGCGCTGAGCAGGCTGCGGGCGTCGCTGGCCGAGGCGAAGCTGGCCCAGTCCCAATACCGGTCTTTCACGCCGGCCGTCATGCCGCGCGAGAAACGTTGGAGCTGCCGGATGCGGTTACCGAAGAAGGAATTGCGCGACTTTGGCAGGACGTCCCACACGAAGCCCAGGGCCGTTACGGCTTCGGCCTTCACGCCACCCTGCCGCACCTTAAACTCGCCCATGTGCTTGTTGTAGCCGCCGAACATCTCGTCGGCGCCGTCGCCGCTCAGGGCCACAGTCACCTGCTGGCGGGTGCGCTGGCTGAGGATGTACACGGCCAGCGCCGAGGAGTCGGCAAATGGCTCATCGAGGTAATCCAGCATGTTGTGGATGTGCTCGTAGAGGTCGTCGTTGGTCAGCGAGAAAACCGTGTGGTTGGTTTTGTGGCGGGCCGCCACGAGGTTGGCGTACTTGGTTTCGTCGAAGAAGGGTTCGTCTTTGAAACCGATGCTGAACGTGTTGAGGTGCGGGGTGTGGCGGGCGGCCAGCGCGGTAATCACGCTGGAGTCGATGCCGCCGCTGAGGAAGGCGCCGAGGGGCACGTCGGCCACAAGGCGGCGCTGCACGGCCCCATCCATCAGCTCAACCAGCTTGCGCTGCTGCTGTTCGTAGCTGAGCTTGTTTTTGGCGACCTTCTTAGGGTCGTAGGGTATTTTATACCAGGCCTTACCAACTACTTTATTCTCCTTGATATAGAGGTAATGGCCAGGCAGCAGCTTCTTCACTCCCTTGAAAATGCTGGCTGGGCCGGGAATGTAATTGAGCTGTAAATACTGGCTTAGAGCCACGTAATCGAGCTTGCGTGGCACGCCCAGCGCCATCATCGACTTCATCTCCGAAGCAAAGAACAGCTTGTCTTCGTCGCGATAGATGAGCAGCGGCTTCACCCCAAACCGGTCGCGGGCGATAAGCAGCGAGTTCTCCTCCTTATCGTAGATGGCAAAGCCGAAGAAGCCGTTCAGCTTCTTGATAAAGCTGCGACCTTCGGTGATGTAGAGCTGAAGGATGACCTCCGTATCGGTCTGCGAATGAAAGCGACAGCCACGCTTTATTAGCTTTTCGCGCAGTTCGCGGTAGTTGAATATCTCGCCGTTGAATACGATGGTATAGCGGCCCGACTCGTCGGTCATGGGTTGGTTGCCATCGGCCGAAAGGTCGAGGATGGCCAGCCGCCTAAAACCCAGTCCGCACTGGTCGTACATAAAGTGGCCCTCCGAATCAGGGCCGCGACGAATGATGGCGTCGGTAGACGCTTGCAGGTTGGCCAACGAGTGACGACCTGTTTCGGTAAAAGCAAATACTCCTGTTATTCCGCACATAGTAGCTTGCAAAAGTACGCGCCCGCAACCTAAAGGTCCGCCCGGTGGTATTATCTGAACCACGGATTTATCGGATTTAACGGATTCAGTAGATTTTGTGAGCGAATTTAGGCCAGCAGCATTTAGGCTTGCCAAATGACAGTGAACGCCTTAGGGCTTGCATGCGCTGGTTCGTGGTTTGTGCCCTGTTTTCATTTCTTTCCCATCCTTCTTCAATTCCTAACAATGGACCTCAACGCGCAATTTCAGGCGGCTGCTCAACAAGTGAATGACTTACCCGGCGACGTGGCCGCCCCGTACATGACCGAACTCTACGGCCTGTATAAGCAAGCCACCGAAGGCGACGTGAACATGCAGCCCGGAGAAGTGAACGCCGAGGCCGCCGACCAGGCCGATGGCCCCGCCGGCCTCTCCCAGGCCCAGTGGGACTCCTGGAATCAGTTTAAGGGCGTGCCCGAGGAAGAAGCTAAGCGCCGCTACGTGGTCAGAGCCGCCGAGATAACTGGTGCAGGCGGCAATGCGACCGAAGCGAGCGAGGTACCGACCGACGACCAAACCGGTGCTCCCGATGGGGAACCCGGCCGCGACGCTGACAACACCACCATGGCCCAACAGCCCGACCTGGGCCCTGGCCAACGCACAGAAGGCGGTTTGCGGGGCGATATCACGGGCGGCGCGCCTTATGGCGGTGAGGACAGGCTGAAAGGCGAGCAGTAAGTTGGCGGCGGGCAGCAGCGCCCGGCAACCTTTTTGAAAAGCCGGCTTCCCTGGGAAGTCGGCTTTTTATGTTGAGCGCGGTTTGATTGGTCTGAGATGCAGCATAGTTACTATGCTGTACTGTAAGTTTATTAATCTGGCGTACTAGCAGGTGAGGCCGGCGGCTGTATCATTGTCAACAGCCCCTAGCCTCTGTTTTATTTGCTTGCCATGAACCGTCGCCTTTTTCTGAATCGAAGCTCCCGCGTGGCCCTAACGGCCGCCCTACTGCCCGCAGTGGCCTGCCAGGCCGCTACCGATAAGTCTGCCGCAGCCACCACTGGCGACCAACCCGATAATGAGCCCTTCGCCCTGCACGAAGCCACCGTGGCCGACCTGCAGGCCCGTATGGCCAAGGGCACCGAAACCGCCCGCAGCCTGAGCGAAAAATACCTGGCCCGCATCAAGGCACTGAACGAGGCGGGCCCCATGCTACGCGCCATCATCGAAACCAACCCCGACGCGCTGGCCATTGCCGACGGCCTGGATAAGGAACGCAAGGCGGGCCGGGTGCGTGGTCCGCTACACGGCATTCCGGTGCTGATAAAGGATAATATCGACAGCGGCGACCAGATGATGACTACCGCTGGCGCCCTGGCTCTGGTGGGACATAAGGCCCGGCAGGATGCTTTCATTGTGCAAAAGCTGCGGGCTGCCGGAGCCGTGCTGCTGGGTAAAACCAACCTAAGCGAATGGGCTAATTTCCGCTCCTCGCACTCGGTGAGTGGCTGGAGCAGCCGGGGCCACCAGAGCCGCAACCCCTATGTGCTCGACCGCAGCCCCAGCGGCTCCAGCTCCGGCTCGGGGGCGGCGGTGGCGGCCAACCTGTGTGCCGTGGCCATTGGCACCGAAACGGACGGCTCGGTGGTGTCGCCGGCCTCGTGCAGCGGGCTGGTGGGCCTCAAGCCCACGGTGGGGCTGCTGAGCCGCAGCGGCATCATCCCCATTTCGAGCACGCAGGACACGGCCGGCCCCATGACGCGCACCGTGCGCGACGCAGCCCTGCTGCTGGCCGCCCTGCAAGGCCCCGACCCGGCCGACCCCGCCCGGCTGCCCCGGTCAGAGGGGCATCTCACGGACTATACGCTCTTTCTTAAAGCCGATGCGCTGAAAGGCCAGCGCCTGGGCGTGGAAAAATCGCACCTTAATGGGCCGCCCGCTGTGGCCGCCCTACTCAAAGCCGCCATAAAGGACCTCGAAGCGCAGGGCGCCACCGTTGTGGAAGTGGAGGTGCTGAAGCAGATAAACCCGCTGGGCGAGGCCGAGTTCGAGGTGCTGCTGTACGAGTTTAAGGAGGGCGTAAATAAGTACCTGGCCAGCGCGGGCGCCAGCGTGCGCAACCTTGCCGACGTCATTGCTTACAACAACGCGCACGCGGCCGAGGCCATGCCTTTCTTCCAGCAGGAAACCCTAATTCGGGCCGAAGCCACCGACGGCCTGAGCAACCCGAAATACAAAGCCGCCGTGCAGAAAACCGTGACGGGCGCCAGCCAGACCATCGACGGCCTGCTGAGAAGCCAGCAGCTCACGGCCATCATTGGCGTGACGACTGGCCCCGCCTGGTGCATCGACCTGGTGAATGGCGACTACTCGACGGGCATCGATTTCTCCTCCCCGGCAGCCATGGCGGGCTACCCGCACCTCACCGTGCCGATGGGGCAGGTACTGGGGCTACCGGTGGGCCTGTCGTTTGTGGGCGGCGCGTATCAGGAAGGCCCTTTGCTGGGGCTGGGCTACGCGTATGAGCAGGCCACGCATCACCGCGCCGCGCCCACGTTTCGGCCCACGGTGGCGTAAAAGATGCACTTCGGCCCCCAAAGCGTCCAGAGAAGCCCGCCACGCGGGTAGCCACGCTATCTGGCTCTTAGGTAAGCCGTAAACCTGCGTTTGGAGCCTACCTGGTTCCTAGGTAAGCTCCAAACTTGCGTTTACGGCTTACCAAGGAGCCAAGTAGGGTTGAAAATCGGGCGGGCCTTAGAAAATCTTGCCCGGGTTCAGAATGCCGTGTGGGTCGAATACTTGCTTGATGCCGCGCATCAGGTTCAGGTTGGCTTCTTTCAGGGCGATGCCGATGTAGCCTTTCTGCACCAGCCCAATGCCGTGCTCGCCGGAAATGGTGCCGCCAAGCTTCACGCACAGCTCGAAAATCTCGGAGATGGGCTGGCGCAGGCCCACGTTCCACATCTCGTCGTCCAAGTCGCCCCGAATGATGTTGACGTGCAGGTTGCCGTCGCCGGCGTGGCCGTAGCACACGCTCTTGAAGCCGTAACGAGCGCCGATTTCCTTCACACCTTTCAGGAGTGTGGGCAGTTCGGCGCGCGGTACGACAGTGTCTTCCTCCTTGTAAACGGAGTTGTAGCGCACAGAATTGCCAATGTTGCGGCGGATGCGCCACAGGTCGTCTTTCTGGCCGGCAGTGTCAGCGAGTAGGATTTCGTCTACATCATATTTCTCCAGCACGCCATACACCTGCTCAGCCTCCTTATAAAGCTCATCCAAATCCTGGCCATCGAGCTCAATTAGCAAGTGGGCTTTGATATCCTCGGGCAGCGTGAGGGGAATTTTCAGGTAATCGGAAGACCAGGCGATGGCCTCGCGCTCCATAAATTCCATGCCCGAAGGAATGATGCCAGCCCGGAACACGGCCGACACCGCATCTGCAGCCTCTTCTTCTTTGCGGAAGGGCACCAGCATAAGAATGTTGTGCTGCGGGAAGGGCAGCAGGCGAAACACTACTTTCGTGATGATGCCCAGCGTACCCTCCGAGCCAACCATGAGCTGCGTCAGGTTGTAGCCGGTGGAATTTTTGAGCGTGTTGGCGGCCGTCCAGATGATGTCGCCGGTGGGCAGCACCACTTCCAGGTTCAGCACATAGTCCTTGGTGGTGCCGTACTTCACGGCCTTAGGGCCGCCGCTGCTATGGGCCAGATTGCCACCCAGCGAGCAGCTGCCTTTACTGGCCGGGTCGGGCGGATAGAACAACCCCACTTCCTTCACCGCATTCTGAAACACCTCGTTGATAACGCCGGGCTCCACGGTGGCTTGCAGGTTACGCTCGTCAATCTGGATGATTTTATTGAGCCGCTCGGTGCTCAGCACTACCCCGTGGTGAATGGGCAGCGCCCCCCCGCTCAGGCCCGTGCCCGCACCGCGGGGTGTGACCGGAATGCGGTGCTCGTGGCAGAGGCGCATAATCTGACCAATTTCTTCGACCGAGCCGGGACGCAGCACCACATCGGGCGCAAAATGGAAGTCCTCGGTGTGGTCGCGGCCGTAGTCGGCGTAGGCGTCGGCAGTAGCGTTGGCCTCGGCGCGCAGGGCAGTTAGCACGTGGGCAGGCCCCACAATGGCCTCAAAGGCTACCAATAATTCGGGAGTCAAAACGTTAAAATCCATAAGTGGCAAAACTAGAAAGGCCGCGCAAACTATCTTTGTGGCCGATGGGGAGGGTGACAACGAAGATACTACTGCTGCTGCTGCCGACTTTGCTCTTGTTAGCAAGCTGCAACCGTAAGCTCAACTACCGCGACGGCCAATACCGCTCGGCTCGCGAAATGGTACGCCTGAAAAAAGGTGGCCGGGTGGCCGGCACCCGAACTCCGGTAAAAACCAAAGCCGTGGGCGTGGCCCCTAGCGGCACCAAAACCAAAGTAGTAGTGAAGCGGCCCGCCCGCGTAGGCAGCGCCACCGGCACACTGGCCACCGTGATTGAGGCGGCCCGCTCCTATCAGGGCACGCCGTACCTATTTGGTGGCACCACCCGTTTGGGCTTGGATTGTTCGGGGCTTTTGCAGCTGTCTTTCGGCGAGGCCGGCGTCAGCATCCCGCGCTCGTCCAACGAGCAGGCCCTGTGGGGCGACCCAGTAAAAACCACCGAGTTGCAACCCGGCGATTTAATATTTTTTGGGGCTGCGCCAGGTAGCCGCACCATCACCCACGTGGGCATGGTGACGGTGGCCGATGGCGAGGGCATCGACTTTATTCACGCCTCCACTTCGCTGGGCGTTGTCGAAAACAGCTTGGAATCGGACTATTATTTAAGTCGCTTTATTCGCGCTGTCAGGCCCCGATTATAGCAGCATGCCGAGTAACTTTGTATTGCAAATAGACTAGTGTTTCCTCTAAACAACTAGTATTCAATACCAAATAAATAGTAAATTTTCCGTAATATTAACTCTTTATGCCCTGCCGTACCTT
>Ga0265780_10006511_pt1 | contig 14462 bp, 10 predicted proteins | sample P1T30metagenome_FD_192432 | JGI IMG/M metagenome (GOLD analysis project Ga0265780, IMG submission 192432) | Plant litter microbial communities from East Loma Ridge, Irvine, California - P1 T30 | ecosystem: Environmental > Terrestrial > Plant litter > Unclassified | place: USA: California... | reverse complement strand
CTTCTTCGAAGGCGAGCCGCTGGTCGAGCGCGCGCTCGACGTGCTGCGCGAAGTGGGACTAGACTACCTGCGCCTGGGACAGCCGGCCACCGAACTGTCGGGCGGCGAGGCCCAGCGCATCAAGCTGGCCACCGAACTGCAACGCGCCGGCCGCGGCAACACTTTATATATATTGGACGAGCCCACCACCGGCCTGCACCCGGTCGACGCCGACCGCCTGATGGTGCAGCTGAACCGCCTGGTCGATGCCGGCAATACCGTGATCGTGGTCGAGCACACGATGCGGGTGGTGGCCGGCTGCGATTGGGTGATCGACGTCGGGCCGGGCGCCGGCGACGAAGGCGGGAAGCTGATCTGCGCCGGGCCGCCGCGCGAAGTCGCCGCCTGCAAGGCGAGCCGGACGGCGCCCTATCTGGCGCGGCATCTGCCGCGCTGAAGCCAGACCGGACGACAGCTGAGGGAAGTTCCTTATTGACAATCCCGATGTCAATAAGGAATCCAATTGTGTGACCACTTGATGCCGCATACGTTACACTTGGGATATTTTTCCTAACGTTTGCCTCGCATGCCCGGCCTAACCATCGATAACACCCAATTTCGCCGCATCCTGACCCGCAACGTCGCCCTGCCATTGGCGATGAGCGTGGTCACGGCGGCTGTCTTCGTCGGCATCATCTATTACCTGATCACGGTCCTGAACTGGGTCGAGCATTCGGAGCGGGTGATCGGCCAGGGACAGGAAGTCAGCAAGCTGTCTGCCGAAATGGAGACCGGCCTGCGCGGCTACCTGATCGCCGACGACGAGAACTTCCTGTCGCCCTATCTGCTGGCGCGCCAGCGCATGGAAGACGGCTTGCGCAATCTGGCGGAACTGGTGAAGGACAACCAGGTCCAGACCGACCGCGTGCGCCGCATCCAGGCGATGGAAACCCAGTGGGTGCAGTTCGCCGAAGACATGATCGCGCTGCGCCGCGCCGACGGCGACATCGAAACGCCGGTGCGTGGCGGGCGTGGCAAGAACCTGACCGACGACATCCGGCGCACCTTCGAGCTGTTCCTCGATGCCGAACGCCGCCTGCTGCAGGAGCGTAACGACGACGCGCGCCGCGTCACCACCTGGTCGGTGGCCTGCTTCCTGTTGCTGAGCATCGCGGTCGGCATCGGCCTGGCGCTGTTCGGCCGCCGTCAGCTCGTGGTGCTGTCGAACTCCTATCAGGACACGCTCGAACACGAGGCCGAGCACAATGCGCAGCTGCGCCACCAGGATTGGCTGCGTACCGGCCAGGCCGAACTGGCCAGCGTCAGCACCGGCATCCATTCGCTCGAGCCGCTGGCCGAGGCGGTGCTGGGCCAGGTGGCCACCTACCTGGACGGCGTGGTGGCGGCGATGTACGTCAATGGCGAGGACGGCGTGCTGCGCCGCATCGGCGCCTATGGCTTCGCCTACGATGGCGACGACGACAAGCAGGTGATCCAGCCCGGCGACTCGCTGGCCGGCCGCGCCGTGCGCGAGAACCGCCTGCTGGTGCTGCACGATCTGCCGCCAGACTACATCAAGATTTCCTCGAGCCTGGGCGAAGCGCCGCCGCGCGCGCTCCTGATCGCGCCGGTGCACAACCACGGCAAGATCAAGGGCGTGATCGAGATCGGCTTCCTGCACGACGTCACGGCGCGCGACCGCGAGTTCATGGACCTGATCGCCCCGGCGGTGGGCGCCTCGATGGCCGCGGTGCTGTACCGCCTGCGCCTGCAGCATGCGCTGGAAGAAACGCAAACCCTGAACGAGGAACTGCAGGTGCAGCAGGAAGAGCTGCGCACCGCCAACGAGGAACTCGAAGAGCAGTCGCGTGCACTGGAAGAATCGCAGTCGGCGCTGGAAAACCAGCAGTCCGAGCTGCGCGCCACCAACGATCAGCTGGCCGAGCAAGCCTTGAACCTGGACATGAAGAACTCGGCGCTCACCGGCGCCCAGGAACAGCTGCGCCAGCGCGCGCTGGAACTGGAGCGTGCCAGCCGCTACAAATCCGAGTTCCTCGCCAATATGTCGCACGAGCTGCGCACGCCGCTCAACAGCTCGCTGATCCTGGCCAAGCTCCTGTCCGACAACGCGCAGGGCAACCTGAACGAAGAGCAGGTGCGCTTCGCCCAGACCATTTACGGCGCCGGCAACGACCTGCTACACCTGATCAACGACATCCTCGACATCTCGAAGGTCGAGGCGGGCAAGCTCGAACTGGTGCCGGAAGAAGTGCCGTTGCGCCGCATGGTCGAGGGCATGGGCCGCACCTTCGAGCCGCTGGCGCGCCAGAAGTCGCTGCAATTCAGCGTCACGGTCGAGCCGAACGTGCCGATGGCGATCACCACCGACCGCCAGCGCGTCGAGCAGATCCTGAAGAACCTGCTGTCGAACGCGGTGAAGTTCACCGATGCCGGCGCGGTCAGCATGACGGTGTCGGTGACGCCGGAAGGCTGGGTGCAGTTCGGCGTGCGCGATTCCGGCATCGGCATCGCGCCCGAGCAGCAGGACAAGATTTTCGACGCCTTCCACCAGGCCGACGGCACCACCAGCCGCCGCTTCGGCGGCACCGGCCTGGGGCTGTCGATCTCGCGCGACCTGACCAATCTGCTGGGCGGAAGCTTGAATGTGTCGAGCACCCCGGGCCAGGGCAGCCTGTTTACATTGAGCCTGCCGCGCAACGGCGCGGTGGCGGCGACGCCGCCGGCGGCGCCGGCCATGCCCGCGCCAGCGGCTGCCCCGGTCTACCAGGCGCCGGCCGCAGCGGCGCCCGCAGTGCCGGCCCCGGCCCCGGCCAGGCTGGACCCGGCGGCCGTGGTCCCGGACGACCGCGACGTGCCGAGCGAAGGCACGCGCACCGTGCTGGTGGTCGAGGACGAGCCCGAGTTCGCGCGCATCCTGTACGACCTGGCCCACGAAATGGATTACCGCTGCCTGGTGGCGATGAGCGCGGGCGAAGGCCTGGCGCTGGCCGCCAGCCAGAAGCCGGACGCGGTGCTGCTCGACATCCGCCTGCCGGACAGTTCGGGCCTGTCGGTGCTGCAGCAATTGAAGGACAACCCGTCGACCCGCCACATCCCGGTCCACATCCTGTCCAGCATGGAGAACGGCGGCGAGGCGCTGCACCTGGGCGCGATCGGCTACGCATTGAAGCCGTCTTCGCGCGAAGAGCTGGAAGACGTGTTCCGCAAGCTGCAGGAAAAATCGAGCCAGAAGATCAAGCGCGTGCTGCTGGTCGAGGACGACGAGCGACAGCGCGACAGCGTGGTGCAGCTGATCAGCGACGCCGACGTCGAGATCCGCGCGGTCGGCACGGGTGGCGAGGCGATGGCGCTGCTGCGCGACGAGATCTTCGACTGCATGATCATCGACCTGAAATTGCCCGACATGCAGGGCGGCGAGCTGCTCGAGCGCATGTCGCAGGAAGAGCTGTGCTCCTTCCCACCCGTCATCGTCTACACGGGCCGCAACCTGACCCGTGACGAAGAGGCCGAGCTGCTCAAGTATTCGCGCTCGATCATCATCAAGGGCGCGCGTTCGCCGGAGCGTCTGCTGGATGAAGTCACGCTGTTCCTGCACAAGGTGGAAAGCGAGCTGTCGTCCGAGCGCCAGAGCATGCTGAAGACCGTGCGCGGACGCGACCGCGTGTTCGAAGGCCGCACCATCCTGCTGGTGGACGACGACGTGCGCAATGTGTTCGCCCTGACCAGCGCGCTGGAGTCGCGCGGCGCCAAGGTGGAAGTGGGCCGCAATGGTTTCGAAGCGATCGCCAAGCTAAATGAGGTGCCAGGCATCGACCTGGTGCTGATGGACGTGATGATGCCGGTGATGGACGGCCTGGAAGCGATGCGCCGCATCCGCGCCGACGGCCGCTTCGACCGCCTGCCGATGATCGCGATCACCGCGAAAGCGATGAAGGACGACCAGGAGCAGTGCCTGGCGGCCGGCGCCAACGATTACCTGGCCAAGCCGATCGACTTGTCGCGCCTGTATTCGCTGCTGCGTGTGTGGATGCCGACCATGGATCGGATCTGACCGTGCTGCCGCTGAACGAACCGCCGGACGCCTTCGACATCGAGCTCAAGATGCTGGTCGAAGCCGTCTACCTGAAGTACAACTACGACTTCCGCGACTACACCGGCGCCTCGCAGAAGCGCCGCATCCTGGTGGCGATGCGCGAGATGGACTGCGAGACGGTGTCCAGCCTGCAGGCCAGGGTGATGCACGAGCCGGACGGCTTCGCTCAACTGCTGCAGTACCTGACGATCCCGGTGACGGAGATGTTCCGCGACCCGGAATACTGGCAGGCGATCCGCGAGCAGGTGGTGCCTTTCCTGAAGACCTATCCGTCGCTGAAGATGTGGATTGCCGGCTGCAGCACCGGCGAAGAGGTGTATTCGCTGGCCATCCTGCTGCAGGAGGAAGGCTTGCTGGAACGCGCCATCATCTACGCCACCGACATCAATCCGGAGTCGCTGGAAGCGGCGCGGCGCGGCGTATACGGCCTGGACCGGATGCGCCTGTACACCGAGAATTACCAGAAGAGCGGCGGCAAGCGCGCCTTTTCCGACTATTACACGGCGGCCTACGACGGCGCCCTGTTCGACCGCGCGCTGGTGGAAAACGTCACCTTCGCCGACCACAGCCTGGCGACCGACAGCGTGTTCTCGGAAACCCACTTCGTCAGCTGCCGCAACGTGCTGATCTACTTTAACCGCAAGCTGCAGGACCGCGTGCTGGGCCTGTTCCACGAGTCGCTGTGCTACCGCGGCTTCCTGGGACTGGGCAGCAAGGAAAGCATCGACTTTTCCAGCTTCGCCAACCGCTTCGATTCGCTGGCGCGGCGCGAGCGCCTGTTCCGCAAGAGCGCGGCATGAAGGCGGCGAAGGCTCCAGTGAAGGCAGTGCCTGGCGTCGGCGAGGAGGCGCGGGCGCTGCTGGACGGGCGCCGCATCGAGCTGGTGGTGATCGGCGGCTCGGCCGGCGGCGTCGACGCCCTGGTCGGGCTGGTGCCGGCGATTCCCGCCGCGTTCAGGTCGAGCGTGGTGTGCATCCTGCACGTGCCGGCCGACCGCGACAGCCGCCTGGCCGAGCTGTTCGACATGCGCGCGGCGCTGCCGGTGCGCGAAGCGCGCGACAAGGAGTCGATCGAGCCCGGCATCGTGTATTTCGCCGGTTCGGGCTATCATCTGTCGGTGGAGCGCGACCGCACCTTTTCGCTGAGCTGCGAGCCGCCGGTGCAGTTTGCCCGGCCGGCGATCGATATCCTGATGGAGTCCTGCGCCGACGCCTACGGCCCGCTGCTGGCCGGCATTCTGCTCACCGGCGCCAACTACGATGGCGCCGACGGCATGTGCCGGATCCGCGAGCGTGGCGGCCTGACCATCGTACAAGACCCCGAAGAGGCACAGGCGAGCGCCATGCCGGGCGAGGCGATCCGCCGCTGCGCCCCGCATCTGGTCCTGCCGCTGTCCGGTATCCGGGCACTGCTTCCCCTGTTGGAGACACCATGAACGTCCGCGACCCAAGCAAACTTCTCATCGTCGACGACCTGCCGGAAAACCTGCGCGCGCTCGACGCCCTGATCCGCAGCGAGGAGCGGCTGGTATTCCAGGCCTCTTCGGGCGAAGAGGCGCTGGACCTGATGCTCGAACACGAATTCGCGCTGGCCATCCTCGACGTGCAGATGCCGGGCATGGACGGCTTCGAGCTGGCCGAACTGATGCGCGGTACCGAGCGCACCCGCAATATCCCGATCGTGTTCGTGTCGGCTGCCGGGCGCGAGTTGAACTATGCCTTCAAGGGTTATGAAAGCGGCGCCGTCGACTTTCTCTACAAGCCGCTCGATCCGGACGCGGTGCGCAGCAAGGTGAAGGTCTTCGTCACCCTCGACCAGCAGCGCCGCCAGATGCAGCGCCAGATGGCGGCGCTGGAACGCAGCCGCCAGGAGCAGGAAACCCTGCTGCGCGAACTGAACCAGACCCAGGGCGAGCTGCAGCGCTCCTTGCGCATGCGCGACGAATTCATGTCGCTGGTGGCGCACGAGCTGCGCACGCCTTTGAACACCCTGTTCCTGGAAACCCAGATGCGCAGCCTGCAGCTCAAGCGCGGCACCCTGGCCAGCATCGAGCCGACCCAGTTCGACGCCATGATCAAGCGCGACGAGCGCCAGATCAAGGCCATGATCCGCCTGATCGACGACATGCTGGACGTCTCGCGCATGCGCAGCGGCCAGCTGTCGATTCGCCCGGGCCAGGTCGAGCTCATGAACCTGCTGGAGCGCGTGATCAGCGACCTGTCGCTGCAGGCGAATGCCACCGGCTGCAAGCTGTCTCTGCAGGACCACCCGCCGGTACAGGGCTGCTGGGACGAGTTCCGCATCGAGCAGGTGGTGGTGAACCTGCTGACCAACGCGCTGCGCTACGGCGGCGGGCAGCCGGTCGAAGTCAGCGTGCAGTATGCGGACGAGCAGGTGCGCATCCACGTGCGCGACGAGGGCAAGGGCATCGCCCCGGCGGACCTGGAGCGGATCTTCGAGCCCTACGAGCGCGGGGCGCGCAATGGCGAGCCGAAGGGGCTAGGGCTGGGGCTGTACATTTCGCGCCAACTGGCGGTGTCGCATGGGGGGGAGTTGCGGGTGACCAGCAAGCCCGGCGAAGGCTCGACGTTTACGCTGATCTTGCCGACCTGCGAGCAGACGGTTCCGGTGGCCACGACCGCGTAGGGTGGTCGGCAGAGCCGACCACCCTACAAAACCTCCTCCGACTCGTTTCCCAGCCTACAATTGAGGCTATCAATTTCCTCCGTACGATTGCCCCACGGCTTGCACGCCGCTGTCCTTTCGTCCACACTCCACGGATCGCGCCGGTTCACCGGCCCGGTTTGCCTCCGCAAGAGGAAGTAGCAACTTTACTCGATAGCCAAAATCAATCATCAGTATCGTATCAATCAATTTCCCAAAAGACGTTGACCTCGGTACACTGACGTCTATCAAATCGTTGTTCAGATGATTAACCACCCGAAAACAGGAGAATACATGTCCATCATCAATACCCAGATCAAGCCATTCAAGGCAACCGCTTACGCCAACGGCAAGTTCATCGATCTGACGGAAGAGAACTTCAAGGGCACCTGGTCGGTGCTGATGTTCTACCCGGCCGACTTCACCTTCGTTTGCCCGACCGAACTGGAAGACCTGGCTGCATTCCAGCCGCAGTTCAAGGACATGGGCGTGAACGTGTACGGCGTGTCGACCGACAGCCACTTCGCCCACAAGGCATGGCACGACACCTCGGACGCGATCAAGAAAGTGAACTACCCGCTGATCGGCGACCCGACCGGCACCCTGGCGCGCAACTTCGAAGTCATGATCGAAGAAGAAGGCATGGCACTGCGCGGTACCTTCGTGATCAATCCGGAAGGCCAGATCAAGCTGATGGAAGTGCACGACAACGGCATCGGCCGCGACGCATCGGAACTGATGCGCAAGGTCAAGGCTGCCCAGTACGTCGCAGCCCACCCGGGCGAAGTGTGCCCGGCCAAGTGGACCGAAGGCGCTGAAACCCTGACCCCGTCGCTGGACCTGGTCGGCAAGATCTAAATAGCAGTTCAGTAGTACCTGTCCCGGGCCGCCCTGGCGGCCCGGTGCATTTCTGGGGCCCGTTTTAGGCCCCTGGCACGATCACATTCAAGAATAACGTCACAGTCAAGGAAACCATCATGCTCGACGCAGCCATCAAGAAACAGTTGCAAGCCTATCTGGAAAAAGTGGTGCAGCCGATCGAGCTCGTCGCATCGCTGGACGATTCGCCGAAAGCGCGCGAAATGGATGAACTGCTCCGCGAAATCGCCGCGTTGAGCGACAAGATCACCATCCGCCAGAGCGACGATGCCAACGAGCGCAGGCCCTCGTTCGCCATCAACCGTGTCGGTACCGACGTCGGCGTGCGTTTCGCCGGCATCCCGCTCGGCCACGAATTCAGCTCGCTGGTGCTGGCCCTGCTGCAGGTGGGCGGCCACCCGATCAAGTTCGACGAAGCCGTGATCGAACAGATCCGCAACCTGGAAGGCGACTTCGTCTTCGAAACCTTCATCTCGCTGTCCTGCCACAACTGCCCGGAAGTGGTGCAGGCGCTGAATGCGATGTCGGTGATTAACCCCCGTATCAAGGTCGCCACCATCGATGGCGGCGTGTTCAAGGACGAAGTCGAAGCGCGCCGGATCATGGCGGTACCGATGATGTTCCTGAACGGCGAACACTTCGGCCAGGGCCGCACCAGCGTGGAAGAGATCCTGTCGAAGATCGACACCGGCGCCGGCGCCCGCAAGGCCAGTGAACTGAACCAGAAAGACCCGTTCGATGTCTTGATCGTCGGCGGCGGCCCCGCCGGCGCGGCCGCGGCGATCTACGCCGCCCGCAAAGGCATCCGTACCGGCGTCGTGTCGGACCGCTTCGGCGGCCAGGTGCTCGACACCCTCGCCATCGAGAACTTCGTCTCGATGAAGGAAACCGACGGCCCGAAATTCGCCGTCGCCCTGGAAGAACACGTCAAGCAGTACGAAGTCGACATCATGAACACCCAGCGCGCATCGAAGCTGGTCGAGGGCAAGCTGATCGAGGTGCATACCGAGAGCGGCGCGGTACTGAAATCGAAGTCGGTGATCATCGCCACCGGCGCCCGCTGGCGCGAGATCAACGTGCCGGGCGAGCGCGAATACCGTAACCACGGCGTGGCTTACTGCCCGCACTGCGACGGCCCGCTGTTCAAGGGCAAGCGCGTGGCCGTGATCGGCGGCGGCAACTCGGGCGTCGAAGCGGCGATCGACCTGGCGGGCATCGTCAAGGAAGTGACCCTGATCGAATACGGCGCGGAACTGCGTGCGGACGCGGTCCTGCAGCGCAAACTGTACTCGCTGAAGAACGTCACCGTGATCAAGTCGGCGCAGACCACCGAGGTCCATGGCGACGGCAAGATCGTGAACGGCCTGTCGTACAAGGACCGCAACAGCGGCGACGTGCATCGCATCGACCTGGAAGGCGTGTTCGTGCAGATCGGCCTGGTGCCGAACGCCGAATGGCTGAAGGGCACGATGGACCTGTCGGCGCACGGCGAGATCGAAGTCGACGTCAAGGGCCAGACCTCGATCCCGGGCGTATTCGCGGCGGGTGACGTGACCACGGTGCCGTTCAAACAGATCGTGATCGCGGTGGGCGAGGGAGCCAAAGCGTCGCTGGCGGCCTTCGATTACCTGATGCGCCAGCCGGTGGAAGAGGAAAACCTGACGGAAGAAGCGAAGGCTGCTTGATGGAAGGGGCGGGCCGTGCGCGGTCCGCTGTGTAGTAAAAAGGAACGCCACTTGCCGGGGAGGGAAGTGGCGTTTTTGTTTTTGCGGTGCAGGGATGTGCTACTGGTTTACAACGAAATTGGGTTCCGGCCTGCGTCGGAACGACGGCTTGGCAGCTAACGCTTAACGCATGAGCTGGCGGTGAACGTCGAAACGTGGTTCCCGCGAAGGCGGGCCCCCAATTTTGCTTGCCCAATGCAACCGTGCGCGAGCACCCGCAAAAGATGCATTATGATTAATGAAACGCCAGCAGCAAACCGCCCGTCAGCGCTTCGGTCTCCAGCAACAGCCACGTTGCAGCGCTGGCCAGTGCCAGGTGGACTGCGGTCCAGGTCATAGGGTGGTGGCGTGCCATGGTGAGACTCCTCGGGTCGACTTCGTATTGATGATGATGCCATCTTAAGTCTCCGGCCCATCCGTCGCCATCGGCAAAAACTCCGAAGCTTTGTAGGAATACACCTTGTGGCCTCTTCTGTGTGACCCAAGGTTACCCTCACAGATGACTTCCTACGGTTGAAGTAGGCTCCGTCCTATAGTGTGCGCCGGGCACTGGACATACAGTAGCTTCCACCATGACCCGACACGAACCCACCCTCCTGCACCGCGGCCTGCTCGCCGTGCGCCGTAATTCCATCCGCCGCCTGCTGCGCTCCACCTTCGGGATCGAGCAGCTGCGCGATGGCCAGCAAAGCGTCATCGACAGCGTCCTCGACGGCAAGGACACGCTGGCGATCATGCCCACCGGCGGCGGCAAGTCGCTGTGTTACCAGATCCCCGCCAAGATGCTCGAGGGGATCACCGTCGTCGTTTCTCCCCTGATCTCCCTGATGAAGGACCAGCTGGAAAAGCTGGAAGAACTCGGCATCCGCGCGGTGCAGGTCAACAGCAGCCTGAATGCGGAAGAAGAGGCGGCCGCCATCGAGGCGATCCGCACGGAGAGTTGCGAAATCGTGTTCTGCACCCCGGAGCGCCTGGTGTCGCCCGAATTCATCGCGGTGCTCAAGGAAGTCACGCTCGACATCCTGGTGGTCGACGAAGCCCACTGCATCTCGCAATGGGGCCACGATTTCCGCCCGGCCTACATCGGCCTGAGCGCCGCCATCGACGCCCTCGGCAAGCTGCCGGTGCTGGCGCTGACCGCGACCGCCACCGAGGACGTGGTACGCGACATCTCGCAGCAGCTGGGCCGCAAGCTGAACGTTGTCAACACCGGCATCTACCGGCCGAACCTGCACTACGGCGTGGTGCAGGTGACCAACCAGCAGGAAAAGCTGCAGCGTGCACGCGCGCTGGTGCAGCAGTCCGAAGGGGTCGGCATCGTCTACGCCGCCACCGTCAAGGTAGCCGAGGAGATGCTGGCGGTGCTGGAGGAAGCCGGCGAATCGGTCACCATCTACCATGGCAAGTTGCCGGCGGCCGAGCGCAAGCACAACCAGGACATGTTCATGAACGGCGAGCGGCGCGTGATGGTCGCGACCAATGCCTTCGGCATGGGTATCGACAAGAGCGACACCCGCTTCGTGATCCACCTGCAGATTCCGGCCAACCTGGAATCGTATTACCAGGAATCGGGCCGCGCCGGCCGCGACGGCCTGGATGCGAGCTGTACCCTGCTGTTCCTGCAGGACGACAAACGCATCCAGCAGTTCTTCCTGGTGAAGCATTACCCGGCCGCGGCCGAACTGCAGACTGTCTACATGGTGGCGCGCGAGCTGGCCGAGGAAGGTCCCTTGACCCTGGAGCGCTTCGAAACCGCGCTGGAAGAGGCGGGCGAGGCCAAGCTGAAGGTGTGCCTGAAGCTGCTCAAGGACGGCAAGCTGCTGCGCCAGAACCGCAAGCTCGAATACGTGCCGACCAAGACCGAGCCTGACCCGGAACTGTTCGGCAAACTGGCCGAGGTCTACGTCCAGAAAGCGGAACGTGACCGTGCGGCCCTCGACCAGATGGTAGGCTACGCGGTGAGCGGCTTCTGTCGCTGGAAGCTGCTGCTCGACTATTTTGGCGACGAAGTCGAAGGCTTCCAGAACTGCTGCAAGTGCGACAACTGCCTGAATCCGCCGGCAGCGCTACTGGAAGACATCGAAATCCGCGACGATGAGTTCGACCGCGAACCGACGCAGGCGCCATCCGGCCCGCAGTATGAAGTCGGTGGCCGCGCCCGGTCGTCGAAGTACGGCGAGGGCGTCATCGTCGCCGTCGCCGGCGACCAGATCACGCTGGCGTTTCCGGACCAGGAAGAACCCCGCACCTTCCTGGCCGATTATTTGACACCGGCTTAAAGCCAGGGAAAGGACCGCATGGGGGACATGGTTGTCGTTCGCAGGGAAGGGCTGTATTGCGTACCGGGTGACTTCTACATCGACCCCTGGCGCCCCGTCGACCGGGCCGTGATCACCCACGCCCACGGCGACCATGCGCGCTACGGCCATGGCCACTACCTGTCGGCCGCCTCCAGCGTCGGCGTGCTGAAGTCCCGGCTGGGGGCCGACATCCACATCGACGGCATCGAGTACGGCGACACGGTGACCCACAACGGCGTCGCCATCTCGCTGCACCCGGCCGGCCACGTGCTCGGTTCCGCCCAGATCCGCATGGAGTGTGGCGGCGAAGTCTGGGTGGCGTCGGGCGACTACAAGGTGGAGCCCGATAAAACCTGCGCTCCTTTCGAGCCGGTGCGCTGCGACACCTTCATCACCGAATCCACTTTCGGCCTGCCGATCTACCGCTGGGAGCCGGAAGCGCAGGTCATCGAAGAGATGAACGCCTGGTGGCGCAAGAATGCCGACGAAGGCCGCTGCAGCGTGGTGTTCGCCTACTCCTTCGGCAAGGCCCAGCGCATCCTGTCGCGGCTCGATCCATCGATCGGCCCGATCGTCTGCCACGGCGCGGTCGAGCCCCTCAACCGCGTGTACCGCGCCAGCGGGGTCGACTTGCCCGCTACCTTGATGGTGAGCGAGATCGACAAGGCGGCGCTGCGGCGCGCCATCGTGATCGCGCCGCCGTCGAGCAGCGGCTCGCCCTGGATGAAGCGTTTCGGGGACTACAGCGATTCCTTCGCCAGCGGCTGGATGCTGCTGCGCGGCGCGCGCCGGCGCCGGGGCGTCGACCGCGGCTTCGTGCTGTCCGACCATGCCGACTGGCCTGGCCTGATGAGCGCCATCAAGGCGACCGAAGCGGAGAAGGTGATCGTCACCCACGGCTCGATTCCGACCATGGTGCGCTGGCTGTGCCAGAACGGGCTGGATGCGAAAGGTTTCGATACCGAGTACGGCGACGAGGAAGAAGACGAAGCCTCGCCGCCGGCCGGCGCGGCGGCCAACAAGGAGACCGCTTCTTCCGGGGAGCCGCCATCGGGAGAACCCGATGCGTGAATTCGCCCGCCTGTACGCGGAACTCGACGAGACCACCTCCACCACCCGCAAGCTCGACGCCCTGCAAAGCTACTTCTCCAAGGCCGCCCCGGAGAACGCCGCCTGGGCGGTCTACTTCCTGGCCGGCGGCAAGCCGCGCCAGGCGGTGCCGACCAAGCTGCTGCGCCAGTATGCGATCGAATACGCGGAGCTGGACGAGTGGCTGTTCGACGAGTCCTATCATGCGGTCGGCGACATGGCCGAGACCATCGCCCACATCCTGCCGCCGCCGTCGCAGCGCAGCGACGTCGGGCTGGCCGAATGGATGGAGCAGAGGATCGGCCCGCTGCGCGGCGCCGACCCGGGCACCATCCGCGAAGCGCTGTACGCGGCCTGGGATGAACTCGACTGGCGCGAACGCTTCCTGTTCGTGAAACTGATCGGCGGCGGGTTCCGGGTCGGCGTCTCGCGCCTGCTCGTCACGCGCGCGCTGGCGGCGATTGCCGCCGTGGACAGCAAACTGATCGCCCAGCGCCTGATGGGCTGGACCGACAACTCGGTGCGCCCCACCGCCACCAGCTTCCTGCAGCTGATCGCCGCCCAGTCCGACGAGGAACACAAGCTGCGCGGCGGCCAGCCGTATCCCTTCTTCCTGGCGCACCAGCTGCAGGGTGACCCAGCTGCATTGGGTGAAGTCGACGACTGGCAGGTCGAGTGGAAGTACGACGGCATCCGCGCCCAGCTGGTGCGCCGCGGCGGCCAGAATTTCCTGTGGTCGCGCGGCGAAGACCTGATCACCGAGCGTTTTCCTGAGCTGGCCAATGTGCACATCCCGGAAGGAACGGTGCTCGATGGCGAAGTGCTGATCTGGCAGCCCGGCTGCCCGGCGCCGGCGCCGTTCGCCGACCTGCAGAAGCGCATCGGCCGCAAAACGCTTGGCCCGAAGATCCTGGGCGAGCTGCCGGCGGTGCTTTGCTGCTACGACCTGCTGGAGTTCGGCGGCGTCGACCTGCGCGCGCTGCCCCAGCACGAGCGGCGCGCGCTGATGGAAACCGAGGTCGCGGCGATCGACCTGCCGCAGCTGCGCCTGTCGCCCGTGATACAAGCCGACAGCTGGGACGCGCTTGCAACGCTGCGTGAAGAATCGCGCGAACGCGGTGTGGAGGGCATGATGCTCAAGGCGCGCTCCGCCCAGTATGGCGTGGGCCGCACCAAGGATGTCGGCACCTGGTGGAAGTGGAAGGTCGATCCGTATACGATCGATGCGGTGCTGATCTATGCGCAGGCCGGCAGCGGACGGCGCGCCTCGCTCTACACCGACTACACCTTCGCGGTATGGGATGGCGAAGGCGAGGAACGCAAACTGGTGCCTTTCGCGAAAGCCTATTCGGGCCTGACCGACGCCGAGATCGCGCAGGTGGACAATGCCGTGCGCAAGACGACCATCGAGAAATTCGGGCCGGTGCGCTCGGTGAAGCCGACCATGGTGTTCGAGATCGGCTTCGAGGGGATTGCTTTGTCGACCCGCCACAAGGCCGGCATCGCGGTGCGCTTCCCGCGCATCCTGCGGCGCAGGCAAGACAAGCCGGTGGATGAAGCCGATACGCTCGACACCTTGAAAGGCCTGCTGGCCGCCGCCAGTCCATGAGCAAGAATCCAGTCACCGAGCGCATCGACGCCTGGTTCGCCGCCAAGGGCTGGAAAGTCTTCCCGTTCCAGCGCAACGTGTGGAAGGCGGCCCTGAAGGGCGAG
>Ga0265780_10006510_pt1 | contig 14462 bp, 14 predicted proteins | sample P1T30metagenome_FD_192432 | JGI IMG/M metagenome (GOLD analysis project Ga0265780, IMG submission 192432) | Plant litter microbial communities from East Loma Ridge, Irvine, California - P1 T30 | ecosystem: Environmental > Terrestrial > Plant litter > Unclassified | place: USA: California... | reverse complement strand
TGACCGACTGGACCACCTACAACCACGAGTACACCGCCAACATCCTGAACACCCCGGACATCGATCCCGAGGCGTACAAGAAGTCGTCGCCGATCGAGTACGCGCAGAACCTGAAAGGCCACCTGCTGATCTCGCACGGCATGATCGACGATAACGTGTTCTATCAGGATTCGGTACGCATGGCGCAGCGCCTGATCGAGATGAAGAAGGACAAGTGGGAACTGGCGAGCTATCCGCTGGAACGTCATGGCTACGTGCAGCCGGAGGCGTGGTACGACCAGTACCGCCGGATTCATGAGCTGTTCGAGCGTTCGCTCAAGCAGAAGTAATCCGTAGCCTCATCACGTCGTTCCCGCGGAGGCGGGAACGACGTTTTGGGGCCAGCAATAGAATCGGGGCGGCGGTGTTTCAAGACCGCGGGCCGAGAAAATCCAGCAGCGTCAAGGCCACCACCTTGGTCGCACAGCGCAAGTCCTCCAGCAGCAAACGCTCGTCGGCCTTCTTGGCATTCGACTCTTCCACCGTACGCGGCCCTGCGCCATACAGCACCGCCGGGATGCCATGTTCGCCGTACAGCCGTGCATCCGCATACAGCGGCGTGCCGTGCGCGGGAATCTCCTCACCCATGACAGCGCGGCCATGACGCTGCAGGCTTTCCACCAGCGGCGCCACGCCCGGCAAGGGCCGCAGCGCCTGCGACAGCAGCAGGCGCCGGATCTCGAGGCGGATGCCGGGCAAGCCGCGCACCGCTTCCTCGATCAGGGCGCGCATCCGCGCCTCCACCGCCGCCGGGTCTTCTTCCGGAATCATGCGCCGGTCCAGGCGCAGCACGACCTTCCCCGGCACCACATTGGTATTGGTCCCGCCGTCGATGCGGCCGACAATCATGGTCGGCGAACCGATGCCTGCTACGGCGCTGCGGATCTTCTTCAGCTCGGGCAGCTCGCCATAGATCGCATTGAGCACCTTCGTCGCGGCCTGCAGCGCGTCGACCGCCGTTTCCGGCATCGCGCCATGCCCCGCCCGCCCGTGCACGGTCACTTCCAGCTGCAGGCAGGCGTTGTGGGCGGTGACGATGCCGTAGCCGAAGCCGGCGGCGATCACGTAGTCGGGCCGCGTCAGGCCCTGGGCCAGCAGCCGGCCCGGCCCCAGCAGGCCGCCGACTTCCTCGTCATAGGTGAAGTGCAGTTCGACCGCGCCCGATAAAGGCAGGCCCAGCGCCTCCAGCGCGCGGGTCGCGAACACATAGGTGGCGAAGTCGCTTTTCGAAACCGCCGCCGCGCGCCCGTACAGATAGCCATCCTCGATGACGGCGCCATATGGCGGCCGGGTCCAGCCTTCGCCGGGCGGCACCACGTCGCCGTGGGCGTTCAGCGCGAGCGTCGGGCCGCCGGCGCCGTATGGGCGGCGCACGATCAGGTTGGTGATGCTTTGCAGGCCGTGGTCAAGGACGTCCTGCACCGGCACCGCATGGCGCTCGACCGGCCAGCCGGCGGCCTCCAGCATGTCCGCCACCGCCTCGGCATGCGGCGCGTTATTGCCCGGCGGCGTATCGGTCGGGATCCGCACCACCTCCTGCAAGAAGGCGACCTGTTCGTCGAAGTGCGCGTCGATCCAGCCGGTGACGCGGTCATGCAAGGGATTGTTCATGGAGCCTTTCCTGTGCCAGCGCCAGCCTCGAACCATGCCCCCACCTGGGCGCGTTCGGCATCGGTCATGTGGGTGAGATTCGCCAGCGGCATGGCTTTCAGTTGCACCGTCTGCTGGTAGATGCGGGCCGCATGCTGGCTCACCAGCTCCGGAGTGTGGAGCATCACGCCGCCCGGAGCCGCCGCGAAACCGGCTTGCGTCGGCTGCTGCGCGTGGCAGGACACGCAGCGCTGGTCCATGATCGTGCGCACCGTGGCGAAGCGCGCGGCGGCGTCCACACCGGCGGCCGCTGCGGGATCGGCGATCGCGCGCGGCGCCGGCGCCAGCACCACCGCCAATGCCAACAGCAGCGCCAAGCCCGCAGCCGGATACCGCCATTCGATGCGGCCCTTGTGGCGCAGATTGAAGAAGTGGCGGATCAAGACCCCGGCCAGCATGATCGCCCCCAGCACGGCCCAGGCATGCGGGTGGTTGTAGGTCATCGCATAGTGGTTGCTGATCATGATGAACAGCACCGGCAGGGTGAAATAATTATTGTGGACACTGCGCTGCTTGGCCTTGATGCCGTGGCTCGGGTCGGGCTTGTCGCCCGCCAGCATGGCGTTCACCATCTTGCGCTGGCCTGGAATGATCAGCATCGCCACATTGGCCACCATGATGGTGCCGATCATCGCGCCCACGTGCAGGTAGGCGGCGCGTCCGCTGAGCAGGTGGGTGAGCACCCAGCTGCTGCCGACCAGCAGCAGCCAGATGGTCGCGCCGAACGCCAACTGGTGCTGCACCAGCTTCGACCGGCACAAGAGGTCGTAGACGATCCAGCCGACCACCAGGCTGCCGATGCCGATGCCGACCGCCTGCCAGCTCGTGAGGTCGGCCACGCTGCGGTCGACCATCATCGCCCTGGCGTTCAGGTAGTAGACGACGGTCAGCAGCGCGAAGCCCGAGAGCCAGGTGGAATAGGCTTCCCACTTGAACCAGTGCAGCTCCGGCGGCAGCTCGGCGGGCGCCACCAGGTATTTCTGCGGGTTGTAGAAGCCGCCGCCGTGCACCGCCCACAGTTCGCCGGACACGCCCTTGCGCTCCAGCTCGGAACCCGGCGCCGGCGGCTTGATGGTGTTGTCGAGCCAGACAAAGTAGAAGGAGGCGCCGATCCAGGCGATGCCGGTGATGATGTGCAGCCAGCGCAGCAGCAGGTTGAACCACTCCAAAGCATATGGCGCCAGGTATCCGGTGTCGAACATGGGCTTCCCTTATGAACCTGAGATGGATCGAAGATACGCCGATTCCAATTTCTGCGACATGAAATTTAGCGTATATTCAACATATCCACCTTGATATACGTTTCGCCCTTGCGATGTCCAGCCTGCCCCGCAACCTCGACCTGCACCTGATCCGCATCCTCTACCTGCTGCTGGTGGAGAAGAACGTCTCGCGGGTGGCGCTCAAGCTGAACCAGCCGCAGCCCTCGATCTCGGCCTCGCTGCGTAAACTCCGTGAGTTGACCGGCGATCCGCTGCTGGTGCGCGGCGCGCGCGGCATGGTGCCGACCCAGCATGGCGAGAGCCTGTTGAAACCGGCCAAGCGCATCCTCGACGAGGCCGAGAGCCTGTTCGTGCGCAAGGCGCCGTTCGTGCCCGAGCAGGCGACGCGCACCTTCCACATCGCCGCTCCCGACTATCTCGACGCGCGCTTCCTGCCGAACGTGGTGGCGCTGCTGCGGCGCGGCTCGCCCGGCAGCAAGGTCGTCATCCACGCCCTCGGCCCCGGCCTGGACTACCTGCGCATGCTGTCCGACGGCGACATGGACCTGGTCATCGCCAACTGGGACGAGCCGCCCGCCCACCTGCACATGTCCAAGCTGTTCGAGGACCCGATCATCTGCACCATGCGCGCCGACAGCCCCTACGCCAGGCGCACGGCGCCGGACGCGATGACGCTCGAGGATTACCTCGACCTGCCCCACGTGGCCCCGACCCAGATGCTGCCGGGCTACCACGGCGTGATCGACGCCTGGCTCGAGCGCCACGGCCTGCAGCGCCGGGTGGCGGTCGAGTCGCCCTATTTCGGCGTGATTCCCTATATGCTGACCCAGAGCGACCTGGTACTGACGACCGGCCGCCAGTTCATCCGCGCCTTCGAGAAAACGCTGCCGCTGAAAAGCTTCACGGTGCCGGTCAAGTTTCCGCCGATGCGCTTCTACCAGCTGTGGCACCAGCGCGTGCACCAGTCGACCGAACACAAATGGCTGCGCGACCAGGTAAGCAGCGCGGCAAAGGCCCTCAATCAAGAATAGCCAGGACTAGACGATGCCGACGATCCAGGAGCTGAACGAACTCGATGCCGACGCGTTTGCCAAGGCGCTGCATGGCATCTACGAGCACTCACCCTGGATCGCGCAGCGCGCCGCCGCGGCCCGCCCCTTTTCCACCCTGGCGGCGCTCAAGCTGGCCTTGCAGGCGGCGGTCGATGGCGCGACCGGCGCCGAGCAGCTTTCCCTGCTGCGCGCCCACCCCGAGCTGGCCGGCAAGGCCGCCATCGCCGGCGAGCTGACGCTTGAATCGACCGGCGAACAGGCCAGTTCAGGCCTCGATCGCTGCACACCCGACGAATACGCCCGGCTGCACGCGCTCAACGCGCGGTACAACGAGCGTTTCGGCTTTCCCTTCATCCTGGCAGTGAAAGGCCCGACGGGGCGCGGCCTGGTGCGGCAAGCCATCATCGACACCTTCGTGCGCCGCCTCGACAACACGCTTGATGACGAGCTGCGCGAAGCGCTGCGCCAGGTGCACCGCATCGCCGAGATCCGGCTCAATGCGCTGCTCCACATCGAACCGTCCATCGGCGTCACCGTGATGGACTGGTGCGAAACCCTCGGCGCCATCAGCGACAGCGACGCCGACCTGACCTGCGCCTACATGACGCCGGCCCACCAGCGCACCGCCGCGACCATCGCCGGCTGGATGCGCGAGGCCGGCATGGCGGTCCACATCGACGCCGTCGGCAACGTGGTCGGCCGCTACGCCGCCGCGCGTCCGGGCGCCAAGACCCTGATCACCGGCTCGCACTACGACACCGTGCGCAACGGCGGCAAGTACGACGGCCGGCTCGGCATCCTGTTGCCCATCGCCCTGGTCGGCCGGCTGCATGCACGCGGCGAGCGCCTGCCCTACGACGTCGAAGTGATCGCCTTCGCCGAAGAAGAAGGCGTGCGCTATCGCAGCACCTTCCTCGGCAGCAGCGCGGTGGCCGGCGGCTTCGACCCGGCCCTGCTCGATGCACGCGACGCCGACGGCGTCCTTCTGCGCGACGCGCTGGCGGCCGCCGGCCACGATCCGGCCACCATCCCCGCCATCGCGCGCGATCCGGCCTCGGTGCTCGGCTTCGTCGAGGTGCATATCGAGCAGGGACCGGTGTTGCTCGAGCGCGGCCTGCCGCTGGGCGTGGTGAGCGCGATCGCGGGCAGCTCGCGCTACCTGGTCGAACTGAAGGGCGTGGCCAGCCACGCCGGCACCACGCCGATGGACATGCGGCGCGATGCGGCGGCCGCAGCAGCCGAGATCGTGCTGCTGGTGGAACGCCGTTGCAGCGGACCGGCATCGCTGGTGGGCACGGTCGGCCAGCTGGAAGTACCGGCCGGCTCGGTCAATGTGGTGCCCGGCGCCTGCCGCCTGTCGCTCGACATCCGCGCCGCCGACGACGCAACCCGGCTGGCGGCGGTGGATGACATCCTGGCCGGCATCAGCGCCATTTGCTCGCGGCGCGGCATCCAGGAAAAACTGTACAAGCTGCTCGAGATCGACGCCGTGCCCTGCGCGCCGCGGCTGATGGCGCAACTGTGGGCCGCGGTCGAACGCGTCGGCCTGCCGTCCTTCGCATTGCCCTCCGGCGCCGGCCATGACGCGATGCGCATGGCGCAGCTGACCGAGGTCGCGATGCTGTTCGTCCGCTGCGGCAACGGCGGCATCAGCCACAATCCGCTCGAGACCATGAGCGCCGACGATGCCGACATCGCGGCGCAGGCCCTGCTGGACTTCTTCCACAGCTTCCACTGACAAGGAACGGCATGCCGCTTACCTGGACCGATTCGCTTGAACATATCGACTGGCATGAGCTGGCCGAGCTGTACCTGGTCGCGCCGCTGGCGCGCAAGGATCCGGACCAGCTGCACAAGGCTTTCGCCAACAGCATGTTCAAGCGCTTCGCCTTCGAGGACGGCAAGCTGGTGGCGGCCGGCCGGGTACTGGCGGACGGTGTCGACGTCGCCTACCTGTGCGACGTCGCCCTGCTGCCCAGCCACCAGGGGCAAGGGCTGGGCAAGCAGATCGTGGGCGAGCTCGTCGACCTCGCGCGCGGCCACAAGAAGATCTTCCTGTACTCGGTGCCCGGCAAGGAAGGCTTCTATACCGGCCTGGGATTTCGCCGCATGACCACCGCGATGGCGATCTTCGAGGACCAGGACGCGGCGGCGGCGCGCGGCTACCTGGCGCGCGACTAGCCGCGCCTCAGTCGTCCGGCAGCGCAGGCAGGATCAGTGTGGTCAGGAGCTTCTCGGGCACCACAGGTAGCCTTAGTCGACGCCCTCGCGCACCTGCGCATGCGGCTTGATCGAGTACTCGACCCAGGCCTGCGGCAGCACCTGCTGGCCGGCCCACTTGCCGCCGTTCAGGTAGAGCTGGCCCAGCTTCCACAGGTCGCGGCTGCGCGGGCTCAGGCTACCGCCGGTCATCGCCGCCCCCGAAGGCTGCACCTGCCATTTGGCATCCCTCCTCATCATGGAAATAGCAATCTAGCCGTGCGCGCCGCGTCCCTTCATCATGACGCCGTAGACCACGGCGGCAATCGCGACCCCGACGAACCACGCATACGTGTAGATCGTCGTGAAGGCGTCGCCGACATCGGGGAAGCTGGCCGGGAAGGCCGCATTCAGGAAGCCCGGGATATTGGGCAGCACACCCAGCACGAAGGCCGCCAGCGCGGCCTTGTTCCAGCCATCCCCATAAGAATAGATGCCATCGTGGCGATACAGCTGGTCGACCTCGAGCGCGGTCTTGCGCACCAGGTAGTAGTCGACCACCAGCACACCGGCGATCGGTCCCAGCAAGGCCGAGTAGCCGACCAGCCAGGTCATGATGTAGTTCTGGGTCGACTCCAGGATCTTCCACGGCATCATGAGCAGCGCCAGCCCGGCCGTGATGTAGCCGCCGGTGCGATAGCTGATGCGGCGCGGCGCCAGCGCCGAGAAATCGTAGGCCGGGCCGACCAGGTTGGCCGCGAGGTTCACGCTGACCGTATCGACCAGCAGCACGATCAGGGCGACCAGCACCGCGATGCCGGTCATGCGGCTGGCCAGGTCGACCGGGTCCCACAGCGCCTTGCCGTACAGGACCACGGTGGCCGAGGTGACGATCACCGCCAGCGCCGCCAGCAGGCCCATGGGCAGCGGCAGGCCGACGGTCTGGCCGATCACCTGGTCGCGCTGCGATTTGGCGAAGCGGGTGAAGTCGGGGATGTTCAGCGCGAGGGTCGCCCAGAAGCCGATCATGGCTGTCAGCGACGGCCAGAAGGTGGACCAGAACTGCCCTTCCTTCGGCCCGCCGGGCACGAACTGCGAACGCTGTTCGAGCAGCGGACCGAAACCGTCGCCGCCGACCTGCCTGTGCACCCACCACAGCAGCACGAAGCAGATCGCAATCTTGAGCGGCGCGGTCCAGGTCTCGAGCTGGCGGATCGATTCCATGCCGTGCACCACGAAGTACAGCTGGATCGCCCAGAACGCGAGGAAACAGGCTAGCTGCGCCAGGTTGATGCCGAGCCAGCCGAGCGCTTCGCCGCCGATCGGGGCGCCGTTCATCACGCCCAGCAAGGTATGGATCATGCTGCCGCCGAACCAGGTCTGGATGCCGTACCAGCCGCAGGCGACGATGGCGCGCATCAGCGCCGGCAGCTTGGCCCCCCTGGTGCCGAACGAGGTGCGCGCAAGCACCGCGTAGGGAATGCCGTACTTGGCGCCGGCATGGCCGATCAGCAGCATCGGCACCAGCACGATGGCGTTCGCCAAAAAGACGGTCAGCACCGCCTGCCAGCCCGACATGCCCGCCTCCACCAGGCTGGCCGACAGCGTGTAGGCGGGGATGCACATGACCATGCCCACCCACAGCGCGGCGAAGTGGTACCAACGCCAGGTGCGCTGCGCTGCGGTGGTCGGAGCGAGGTCGTCGTTCCACAGGTCGTTGTCGGTAAAAGTCGGATGAGTCACGGCGCATGTCGGTTGAATCGATGCGCGCGAGTGTAACGCAAACGTCAATACAACGTGGAAACCTCAGGCCTGCAGGTCGGCATGGATCGCCTGCGCCGCCTGCAGGCCATGCTGGCGCGCCTGCGTCGATTCCAGGCGCGCCGCCACGCAGTCGCCGCCGGCATAGATGCCCGGCAGCGCGGTGCGAAAGCACCCGTCGACCTCGACCCGGTCGCCCTCGCGCGACTGCTGGGCTACCTGCGGCTCGCGTTCGGTCCCGGCCGCGCGGCCCACCGCCTTGAATACGGCGTGGGCGGCGATCTCGGTGAAGCCGCCGGTATCGACCATGCGGTCGCCCAGCAGGCGGGTCTGCTCGAAGCGCACCGCCCCGACCGCGCCGCGTTCGTCGCGCAACACTTCGAGCGGCGCGACCCAGCCGCGCACCCGCACGAAGCAGGCGCGCGCCACTTCTTCTTCGCGGCCGTCGGGCGCCAGGGCGTGGCGCAGCGCCAGGGTGACGTCCTGGGCGCCCAGCTGCTTCAGGCGCGCCGCCATGCCTACCGCGCCACGGCTGGCGCCGATCACGATCGCGCGTTGCGGCACCGGCAGCGCCAGCAGGTCGTCCAGCGCATACACGGCGGCGAGCCGGCGTCCGGCGTCGACCAGGCCGGCCGGATCGCTGCCGGACAGCGCCAGCACGCGGCTGGCCGCCAGGCCGACGCCGAGGAAGATCGCGTCGTGCCACAGGTGCAGGTCGGCCAGCTCGAGGTCGTCGCCCAGCTTGCGGCCGTATTCGCAGCGGATGCGGCCCTGCGCCACCAGGCGCTCGAACAGCGCGTGTTCGGAGGCGCTCGCCGGCAGCGTGTCGGACATGCGCTCGCGCGAGCGCGCTTCGTACAGCACGACGCCATTGCCGAGCAGCGCCAGGCGCATGGCGCAGGCCATGCCGGCCATGCCGGCGCCGACCACGGCCACCTGCTTGCCGGTCGGCGGCGCCGCCTCGCCGGCCAGGAAGGAAGATTCTTCGGATGCGGACAAGTCAGTGGCGTCGGCGGTGGCGGTCATCGGTCTCTCTTTCTTCTCAGGCGGGGCGTGATGCGCCCTCTCGGGTATGTCAGGACACTCAGTCAGGACACGCAGTCAGGACACTCACTCAGGCCAGTTGCGCCAGGACCCTGGCCAGCTTGCCGAACAATTCGTCGACGTGTTTTTTTTCCAGTACCAGCGGGGGCGACAGCGCGATGATGTCGCCCGTGATGCGAATGAGCAGGCCGTCGGCGAAGGCCTGCTTGAGCGCCGCATAGCCGCGCGCGCCGGGCTGGCCTGCGATCGGCGCGAGCTCGATGGCGGCGATGATGCCGATCGAACGCAGGTCGATCACGTGCGGCAGGCCGCGCAAGGATTGCAGCGCTTGTTCGAAATACGGCTGGATGCGCGCCGCGTTCTCCAGTACCCCCTGTTCGCGGAACACATCCAGGGTGGCCAGCGCGGCGGCGCAGGCCAGCGGGTGGCCCGAATAGGTATAGCCGTGGAACAGCTCGATCCCGGCCGGCCCTTCCATGAAGGCGTCATGGATGAAGGACTTGCTGAACACTGCGCCCATCGGCACCGCGCCATTGGTGATGCCCTTGGCCGTGGCCATCAGGTCGGGCTCGACGCCGAACCAGTCGCCGGCGAACGGCGTCGTCAGGCGTCCGAAGCCGGTGATGACTTCGTCGAAGATCAAGAGGATGCCGTGGCGGTCGCAGATCTCGCGCAGGCGCTTGAGGTAGCCCTTGGGAGGAATCAGCACGCCGGTCGAGCCGGATACCGGTTCGACGATCACGGCTGCGATGGTCGACGGGTCGTGCAGCGCCACCATGCGTTCGAGGTCTTCGGCCAGTTCGACGCCGTGTTCGGGCTCGCCGCGCGCATAGGCATTGCGTTCCAGGTCATGCGTGTGGCGCAGGTGGTCGACGCCCGGCAACAGGGGCCCGAAATGCTTGCGGTTGGCGCCGATGCCGCCGACCGAGATGCCGCCGAAGCCCACGCCATGGTAGCCGCGCTCGCGGCCGATCAGGCGCGTGCGTCCGCCCTCCCCGCGCGCGCGGTGGTAGGCCAGCGCGATCTTGAGCGCGGTGTCGACCGCTTCCGATCCCGAGCCCGTATAGAACACATGGCCGAATCGGTGGCCGCTGAACTCCATCAGGCGTTCGGCCAGTTCGAAGGCGGCCGGGTGGCCCATCTGGAAAGTGGGTGCGTAGTCGAGCTGGCCGGCCATGGCGGCGATGGCTTCGGCGATCTTCGGCTGGCCGTGGCCGCAGGGCACGCACCACAGGCCGGCGGCGCCGTCGAGCAGCTCGCGGCCGTCGACGTCGCGGTAATACATCCCTTTGGCGGAGACCAGCAGGCGCGGTTCGCGCTTGAAGTCGCGGTTATTGGTGAATGGCATCCAGAAGGATGACATCGTGGAAGGCCTGGACTCATACATGATGCGCTCCCCGTCTCGATGGCGCTCTGAAGCATTGAAGTTTGAACAAGAATGCCGAGACTTGCAACAGGCACACGGTTGGCGGAATGCGCAGCCGCAAAAACATGCATGGCGCATCGTGTTAGCGGCAGGAAAACCCCGTCGGTCGAAGCCTTGTCTACAGGCGTCACAGCAGTGGTATGCTAGCGCTTATCACACTGGCAATGCGAACCATGTCGACTTATATCACCCCTGTCCTGACCACCGAACGCCTGGTGCTGCGCCCGCTGGCCGCGAGCGACGCGCCGGCCCTGTACACCATCTTTTCCGACCCGGCCGTGGTGCGCTACTGGAGCACCGAGTCGTGGACCGATATTTCCTTCGCCGAAGCCGCCATCGCCCGCGCGCAGGAAGCCTACCGCAACGAGGCCGAGCTGCGCTTCGCGATCGAACTCGCCGCGAGCCGCGAGCTGATCGGCACCGTTGGCCTGCACCACTTCTTCAACCAGAACAAGCGCTGCGAACTCGGCTACGCGCTGGGCAGCGCGCACTGGGGCAAGGGCTACGCCTTCGAAGCGCTGCGGGCCGCGCTGGACCATGGCTTCCGCGAGGTCGACCTGAACCGGGTCGAGGCCGACATCGATCCACGCAACGAGGCCTCCGGCCGCCTGCTGGAAAAACTGGGCTTTCGCAAGGAGGGTTTCATGCCGCAGCGCTGGCTGGTGCACGGCGAGTACGCCGACACCGTCTTTTACGGCCTGCTGCGCGACTACTGGAACGACAGGACGGCCCATTGATGGCAACACGGAATCACACGATGAAGGCGATGGCGGCATGTCTGAGCCTGGCGCTGTCCCTGCTGGCCATGGCGCCGCAATCGGCCGCAGCCCAGGCCACGGTGCCGACCTGGCGCGAGATCATGATTTATGCGACCGACGCCGGCTACCCAGCGGCGCTCTCGCAGCGCGGCGTGCAGGGCAATGTGACGGTCGAGCTGGCCCTCGACGACAAGGGCCGCAAAGGGGTGATCGCGGTGCGCGACTCCTCGCGCTCGGCCGAACTCGATGCACTGGCGCTGGCCATGGCCAGGCGGCTGGACATTCCCGCCAGCGGCGAGCACCGCAGCGGCCTGGTGATCTTCAAGTTCAAGAAAGACCACAGCACCACGATCGCCACCAAGAGCTGCGCCGATTTCAACGTCGATGCCGCCTGGCAGGCCGCCACCTTCCCGGAACGCAGCCTGCGCGAGTTGCCGGTGACCTATGAAAGCATCGGCACGCTGATCTACAGCATGCACCGCGAAGGCTCGGCGCGCCAATCCTTCCCGGCGCTGGAACCGGTCCTGAACGCCACGGTGGCCGCCTGCGCGCGCACGCCCGAGGCCGGCATGCTCGATGTGATGCGGCAAGAAGCGCTCAAGCTGATCGAGCAATAAAGCGCGTCATGAAGCGTATTTACGGGGCCGAAAGCGTCCCCGTTCATCCGCCCTCACGACTGCTCGTCCCCGGATTCGGACCGTTTATCGGATCGCTCTTGGCGTAACATGGGTGCATCCCTACAGTAGGGTCATCATTGTTAGAAAGGACTTGCACGAATGAAAACCATTCATACGCCCACCAGTCGCTTCCAATCGATCCTGCGTAATATGGAAGTTGCTGGCCGCACTACCTGGCGCCTGGCGAAATCCAGCGCCCGTTCGCTGCGCCGCATGCCGTGGCCAGTGCTGCTGGTGATCGCGATCGTATTGGCGGCCCTGATCACCATCGTGCCGATCGTGCTGGCGCTGTTCGTCGGCCTGCTGCTGCTCAAATTCCTCGCCATCGCCATCTTCGGCCGCGAGCCGCGCCGCATCAAGCACTATACGCAAGAGTAAAACCATGGCCGCCGCCCAGATCAACCGCGCACTCGACTTCGTCCGCGACGCTTTCCGCGAAGCGGGCGTGCTGTGGTGGCGCTTCTTCGACTGGCTCGCCCTGATCGAGTGGCGCCAGCTCTACCTGGTCTGGTTCCTGGTGTTCGTCACCGGCATGTTCGTCAAGCTGACGGAACCGGCGATCTGGTTCATCCTGATCTCGTTCGGGGTCAAGGTGCTGGCCGGCGGCAAGCGCCGCGCCGAACTGCTGGCGCGCGACGCCTCGACCAAGGCCGACGTCGCCAATCTCGAGCGGCGCCTGACCGAGGCGCAGATGGCCACGCTGCAGGCCCAGGTCGAGCCGCACTTCCTGTTCAACACCCTGGCCCTGATCGGGCAGCTGATCGAGACCGACCCGAAGGAAGCGGCGCGCGTGCACGGCCACCTGATCGAATACCTGCGCGCCTCGCTGCCGCAGATGCGCAACACCAAAGGCGCAGGTGGCACATTGGGCAAGCAGGTCGAGCTGTCGCGCGCCTACCTGTCCATCATGCAGGCGCGCATGAAGGAAAGGCTGGCGGTGCGCTTCGAGGTGCCCGACTTCCTCGGCAGCTCGCCGTTCCCGCCGATGATGCTGCAGACGCTGATCGAAAACGCGATCAAGCACGGCCTGGAGCCGAAGGTCGCCGGCGGCACGATCACGGTGCGCGCGCGGGTCGAAGGCGCCACCCTGTGCGTCGACGTGTGCGACGACGGCGTCGGCTTCAACCTGCATGCCGGCAGCGGCGTCGGCCTGGCCAATATCCGCGAGCGGCTGGCGCTGTTGTACGGCAAGGACGCCGAACTCGTGATCGAAGCCCTGCCCGGCGGCGGCGCCTGCGTGTCGATCCGCCTGCCCTATCGCATGACGGAAGACGGCTGATGGCGCATCCGCACCCGACCGCCCTGATCGCCGACGACGAAGCCTTGATGCGCGACCAGCTGCGCGCGCGCCTGCACGAGGCGTGGCCGGAGCTGCGCATCGTGGCCGAGGCAGCCAACGGCGCCGAAGCGGTGGCGCTGGCGCTCGAACACAAGCCCGACATCGCCTTCCTCGACATCCGCATGCCGGGCATGGGCGGCATCGATGCGGCGCGCCAGATGTACGAGCACTGCCACATCGTGTTCGCCACCGCCTACGACCAGTACGCGGTCGAGGCCTTCGAGCAGGGCGCCATCGACTACCTGCTCAAGCCCGTTACCCTGGCGCGCCTGGACACCACGGTGGCGCGCCTGCGCCGCCGGCTGGAACACACGCCGCAGGACATCGGCGCGCAACTGGCCCGGCTGGCGCAGCTGGGCGACCAGCTATTAGTGCAGAACGGAGCGACCGCCGCCAAGCCGGCCTACATGCGCTGGATCCAGGCCCAGTCAGGCAACAGCCTGCGCATGGTGAGCACGCGCGAGGTGCTGTTCTTCCAGTCGGACGACAAGTACACGCGGGTGCAGACCGCCACCGCCCAGCACCTGATCCGCAAGACGCTCAAGGAACTGGAAGAAGAGCTGGACCCGGACGAGTTCTGGCGCATCCACCGCTCGACCCTGGTGCGCGTGGATGCGATCGCGGAGGTGCGGCGCGACCTGCGCGGACGCCAAATGCTCAGCCTGCGCGGCTACCCGGAAGAACTGGAAGTAAGCCGCAACCACGGCGCGCTGTTCCAGCAGATGTGAGGCTCGTCAGGGCTGCGCCGGCGTATTCAGGTAATTGTCCTTGACCCGCACGTAGTGCTCGGCCGAGTAGCGCAGCCAGGTCTTTTCGGCATCCGTCAGCGGACGCACCTTCTCGGCCGGCCGGCCCATGTACAGGAATCCGCTTTCCAGCCGCTTGCCCGACGGGACCAGGCTGCCGGCGCCCAGGATCACCAGGTCTTCGACCACCACGTCGTCCATCACGATGCTGCCCATGCCGATCAGGCAGTCGTTGCCGATGCGGCAGCCGTGCAGGATGACCGAGTGGCCGACCGTGACGTAGTCGCCGATGACCAGGGGCGAGCCCTGCGGCTTGTGCGGTGTGCGGTGGGCCACGTGGCCCATCGTCAGGTCCTGGATATTGGTGCAGCTGCCGATGACGATGTCATTGACGTCGCCGCGCAGCACGGCGTTGCACCAGATGGAGGAATCGGCGCCGATGCGCACGTTGCCGATGACCTGGGCCGATGGGTGGAGGTAGACGCCGTCGGCGAGTTGCGGGACGGCGTCGAGGTAGGGAGTGATGGGCATGATGGCCGCCATCTTAT
>Ga0265780_10006509_pt1 | contig 14463 bp, 11 predicted proteins | sample P1T30metagenome_FD_192432 | JGI IMG/M metagenome (GOLD analysis project Ga0265780, IMG submission 192432) | Plant litter microbial communities from East Loma Ridge, Irvine, California - P1 T30 | ecosystem: Environmental > Terrestrial > Plant litter > Unclassified | place: USA: California... | reverse complement strand
AAGATGGCGGGACTGTGAATGATGGTCACAATAGTAAATGTCTAGCTGGACACCCGGCATCGGTCAAATATCCGTCTAGTTGTAGGACTAAACCTTGTCGAGAATTTGTGTCGCACAATTGAAACACCTAGCCTGGCACCCCGCCTATAACGTGACGACCCCGCCAAAAGTTGACCTCCTACGCCTGAAGTAGGTGGCGTCCTATAGTCGAGTTGTCGCCGTACTAATAAAGTCAGCGTCATCATGACCCGACACGACCCCACCCTCATGCACCGCGGCCTGCTCGCCGTGCGCCGCAACACCATCCGACGCCTCCTGAACGCCGTGTTCGGCATTGCGCAGCTGCGCGAAGGCCAGCAGCGCGTGATCGACAGCGTACTTGATGGCAAGGACACCCTGGCCATCATGCCCACCGGCGGCGGCAAGTCGCTGTGCTACCAGATCCCGGCCAAGATGCTGGAGGGGATCACGGTCGTTGTCTCCCCGCTCATCTCCCTCATGAAGGACCAGCTCGAGAAGCTGGAAGAGATCGGCATCCGCTCGGTCCAGGTCAACAGCAGCCTGTGTGCCGAGGAAGAACACGCCGCGCTCGCGGCGATCGCCAGCGAGTCCTGCGAAATCGTGTTCTGCACGCCGGAACGCCTGGTCTCGCCCGAATTCATCGCCGTGCTGCGCAAGGTCACGCTCGACATCGTCGTGATCGACGAGGCGCACTGCATCTCGCAATGGGGCCACGACTTCCGCCCGGCCTATATCGGCCTGGCCGCCGCGATCGAGGCGATCGGCCGCCCGCCGGTGCTGGCGCTCACGGCCACCGCCACCGACGAGGTGATCGCCGACATCGGCAAGCAGCTGGGCCGCAAGCTGAACGTGATCAATACCGGCATCTACCGGCCCAACCTGCATTACCGCGTGCGGCAAGTCACCAGCGCCAAGGAGAAATACCAGGAGGCGCTGCGCCTGGTGCAGGAGACACCGGGCGTGGGCATCGTGTATGCCGCCACCGTCAAGGTGGCCGAGGAGATGCTGGCCGTGCTCGAGGAAGCCGGCGAATCGGTCACGCTCTACCACGGCAAGCTGCCGTCCGCCGAACGAAAAATGAACCAGGACCTGTTCATGGAAGGCGAGCGGCGCGTGATGGTGGCCACCAATGCCTTCGGCATGGGCATCGACAAGAGCGATACCCGCTTCGTGGTCCACCTGCAGATTCCGGCCAACCTCGAATCCTATTACCAGGAATCGGGCCGCGCCGGCCGCGACGGCCTGGACGCCGAATGCACGCTGCTGTTCCTGCAGGACGACAAGCGCATCCAGCAGTTCTTCCTGGTCAAGCACTATCCCGATGCGCAAGAACTGCAACTGGTGCACGAGACCGTGCGCACCCTGGCCGAGGAGGGCGCCGTCACCGGCCGCCGTCTCGCGGACGCGCTGGAAGACATCGCCGACGCCAATATCAAGGTCTGCCTCAAGCTGCTCAAGGACGCCAAGCTGGTGCGCCAGAACCGCAAGCTGGACTACCTGCCCAGCGCGGCCGAGCCGCGTCCGGGCGTGTATGCGCGCCTGGCCCAGGTGTATGTGCAGAAGCAGGAACGCGACAAGGAGGCGCTGGAGCAGATGGTCGGCTATGCCGTGAGCGGCTTTTGCCGCTGGAAGCTGCTGCTCGATTATTTTGGCGACCGGGCGCCCGGTTTTGAAAGCTGCTGCAAGTGCGATAACTGCCTGAACCCGCCGGCGCTGAGCCTCTCGCAGGACATCGAAATCCGCGACGACGAATTCGACCGCGAGCCGGCCGAGGAAACGCACAAGCCGAAGTTCGAGGTCGGCGCGCGCGCCAGGTCGGCCAAGTATGGCGACGGGGTGGTGGTCGCCATCGCCGGCGAGCAGGTGACGGTCGACTTCCCCGATGGGGAAAGCCGCAGCTTCATGGCCGAGTTCCTCGATCAGGTAGCCACGTAAAGGATGCCGATGGGAGACATGGTCGTCGTGCGCAAGGAGGGGCTGTACTGCGTGCCGGGGGATTTCTATATCGACCCATGGCGGCCGGTGGCGCGCGCCGTCATCACGCATGCCCACGGCGACCACGCGCGCGTCGGCCACGGCCACTACCTGGCGGCGGCGCCCGGCATCGGCGTGCTCAGGTCGCGGCTGGGCGATATCTCGGTCGATGCGCTCGATTACGGCGAAAAGATCGTCCACAACGGCGTCACCATCTCGCTGCACCCGGCCGGCCATGTGCTCGGCTCGGCCCAGGTGCGCATGGAATGCGGCGGCGAAGTGTGGGTGGCGTCGGGCGACTACAAGGTCGAACCGGATAAAACCTGCGCGCCGTTCGAGCCGGTGCGCTGCGACACCTTCATCACCGAATCGACCTTCGGCCTGCCGATCTACCGCTGGCAGCCGGAAGCCCAGCTGATGGAAGAGATCAATGCCTGGTGGCGCAAGAATGCGGAAGAGGGACGCTGCAGCGTGGTGTTCGCCTATTCCTTCGGCAAGGCGCAGCGCATCCTGGCCGGGCTGGATCCGTCGATCGGTCCGATTGTCTGCCATGGCTCGGTCGAGCCGCTCAACCGTGCGTATCGCGCCCAAGGCGTCGACATCCCGCCGACGGTGCTGGTCACGGATATCGAGAAGGCGGCGCTGCGGCGCGCGCTGGTGGTGGCGCCGCCGTCCGCCAGCGGCTCGACGTGGATGAAGCGCTTCGGCGACTACAGCGATTCCTTCGCCAGCGGCTGGATGCTGCTGCGCGGCGCACGGCGCCGGCGCGGCGTCGACCGCGGCTTCGTGCTGTCCGACCACGCCGACTGGCCGGGCCTGATGAGCGCCATCAAGGCAACCGAGGCCCAGCGCGTGATCGTTACCCACGGTTCGATCCCGACCCTGGTGCGCTGGCTGTGCCAGAACGGGCTGGATGCGTCGGGCTTCGAGACCGAATACGGCGATGAGGAAGAAGACGAATCGACGCCACCGGCCGGCGCGGCGGCTTCGAAAGAAGCCGATGCGTGAATTCGCCCGCCTGTACGCCGACCTCGACGAAACCACGTCGACCACCCGCAAGCTCGACGCGCTGCAGGGCTACTTCGCCAATGCAGCGCCCGAGAACGCAGCCTGGGCAGTCTATTTCCTGGCCGGCGGCAAGCCGCGCCAGGCGGTGCCGACCAAGCTGCTGCGCCAGTTCGCCATCGAGTACGCGGCACTGGACGAATGGCTGTTCGACGAGTCCTATCATGCGGTGGGCGACTTCGCCGAGACCATCGCCCACATTCTCCCGCCGCCGACCGAACGCTCCGACGTCGGACTGGCCGAATGGATGGAAGAACGCATTGGACCCTTGCGCGGCGCAGATCCCGGCCGCATCCGCGAAGCCCTGTTCACGTACTGGAACGAGCTGGATTGGCGCGAGCGCTTCCTGCTGGTGAAGCTGATCGGCGGGGGCTTCCGGGTCGGCGTCTCGAAGCTGCTGGTGACGCGTGCGCTGGCCGCGATCGCCGCGGTCGACAGCAAATTGATCGCCCAGCGCCTGATGGGCTGGACCGACGGCCGCGTGAAACCGACGGCCAGCGGTTTCCTGCAACTGATCGCCGCGCAATCGGATGAAGAACACAAGCTGCGCGGCGGCCAACCCTATCCCTTCTTCCTGTCGCACCAGCTCAACGGCGCCCCGGCTACCCTGGGCGAGCTGGACGACTGGCTGGTCGAGTGGAAGTACGACGGCATCCGCGCCCAACTGGTGCGGCGCGACGGCCAAAGCTTTCTGTGGTCGCGCGGCGAAGACCTGATCACCGAGCGCTTTCCCGAGCTGGCGGCGGCGCGCCTGCCGGACGGGATGGTGCTCGATGGCGAGGTGCTGATCTGGCAGCCGGATTCCGACCTGCCTTCTCCTTTCGCCGACCTGCAAAAGCGCATCGGCCGCAAGACCTTGTCCGCCAAGCTGCTGGGCGAGCTGCCGGCGGTGCTGTGCTGCTACGACCTGCTGGAGCTGGACGGCGTCGACCTGCGCGGCCTGCCGCAGCACGAGCGGCGTGCGCTGCTCGAAGTAGAGGTCGCGAAGCTCGACCAGCCGCAGCTGCGCCTGTCGCCGCTGGTCCAGGCCGACAGCTGGGAAGCGCTGGCCGCGCTGCGCGCCGGCTCGCGCGCGCGCAGCGTCGAGGGCATGATGCTCAAGTCGCGCACGGCGCAGTATGGCGTTGGCCGCACCAAGGACGTCGGGACCTGGTGGAAGTGGAAGATCGACCCTTACGCCATCGACGCCGTGCTGCTGTACGCCCAGCCGGGCAGCGGCCGGCGCGCCTCGCTCTACACCGACTACACTTTTGCCGTGTGGGACGGAGCAGGAGCAGAGCGCAAGCTGGTGCCGTTCGCGAAAGCCTATTCGGGCCTGACCGACGCCGAGATCGCCCAGGTCGACAACGTCATCCGGCGCACGACCATCGAGAAATTCGGGCCGGTGCGTTCGGTCAAGCCGACCATGGTGTTCGAGATCGGCTTCGAGGGCATTGCGCTGTCGCCGCGCCACAAGGCGGGGATCGCGGTGCGCTTTCCCCGCATCCTGCGCCGGCGCACCGACAAGCCGGTCGAAGAAGCCGATACGCTCGACACGCTCAAGGGCTTGCTGGAGGCGGCCACCGCATGAGTCGTAATCCGGTAAGCACGCGCATCGACGCATGGTTGTCCAGCCGCGGCTGGACCGCGTTCCCATTCCAGCGTGCGGTATGGAAGGCCGCACTGAAGGGCGAATCGGGTCTGCTGCATGCGAACACCGGCGCCGGCAAGACCTTTGCCGTCTGGTTCGCGGCCCTGCAGCGCGCTGGCCTGGAGACGGGAAGGGCCAGGGCGGGCCTGCGCGTGCTGTGGATCACGCCGATGCGTGCGCTGGCGGCCGACACCCAGCGCGCGCTCGAGGATTCGGTCGCCGAACTGCTGCCCGAATGGCGCATCGGCGCCCGTACCGGCGACACCAAGCCGGCCGAGCGGGCGCGCCAGGCGCGCAGCATGCCTGCGGCGCTGGTGACGACGCCCGAGAGCCTGTCGCTCATGATCAGCAATGCGGCCGCCCATGAACAGTTTCGCCATCTCGACATGGTCATCGTCGACGAGTGGCATGAACTGATGGGCAGCAAGCGCGGCGTGCAGGTGCAGCTGGCGCTGGCGAGATTGCGGCGCTGGCGTCCCGGGCTGCTGGTATGGGGTGTGTCGGCCACGATGGGCAACCTCGACCTGGCGCGCCAGGTGCTGCTGGGAGGCGCGCAAGGCGCGGATAAAGGCGTGCTGGTCGAAGGCGACACGCGCAAGAAGATCGTGGTCGACAGCCTGATCCCCGAGAACGTCTCGCGCTTTCCCTGGGGCGGCCACCTGGGCCTGCAGATGCTGCAGCCGGTGATCAATGAGATCGAGGGGCACGAGGCGACCCTGGTGTTCACCAATACCCGCTCGCAGGCCGAGATCTGGTACCAGAACATCCTGGAAGCGCGGCCCGACTGGGCCGGCGTGATCGCGCTGCACCACGGCTCGCTCGACCGCGAGGTGCGCGAGTGGGTCGAGCTGGGTCTCAAGAGCGGCATATTGAAGGCGGTGATCTGCACCGCCAGCCTCGATCTGGGCGTGGACTTCCTGCCGGTCGAGCGCGTGCTGCAGATCGGCAGCGCCAAGGGCGTGGCGCGCCTGCTGCAGCGCGCCGGCCGCAGCGGCCATGCGCCGGGCCGGGTCTCGCGCGTGACCCTGGTGCCGACCAATAGCCTGGAACTGCTGGAAGCGGCCGGCGCGAAGAAGGCGGTGGCGGCGCGCCGCATCGAAGGCCGCTACGTGCCGAATAAACCGTTCGACGTGCTGGTGCAGCACCTGGTGACGGTGGCGCTGGGCGGCGGCTTCCGTTCTGAAGAGCTGTATTTGGAAGTGCGGCAGGCCTGGTCCTACCGTCACCTGACGCCGGAGGAATGGCAGTGGGCGCTCGACTTCGTCGCGCGCGGCGGCCAGAGCCTGACCGTGTATCCCGAATACCGGCGCGTGCTGCCGGACGACGAGGGTGTCTACCGCGTGCCCGACAGCGCCATCGGCCGCCGGCACCGGATGGGCATCGGCACCATCATGTCCGACGCCACGATCCAGGTGAAGTTCATGACTGGTGGGCGCATCGGCAGCGTGGAAGAATCCTTCATCTCGCGCCTGAAGCCCGGCGACCGCTTCCTGTTCGGCGGGCGCATCCTGGAATTCGTGCGCGTGCACGAGCTGACCGCTTTTGTAAAGCGCGCCACCGGCACCCGCGGCGCGATCGCGCGCTGGCAGGGCGCCAAGATGCCGATGTCGAACGAGCTGGCCCACGCCGCGCTCGAAGAGCTGCGCCTGGCCGACCAGGGCGTGTTCGACGGCCCCGAGATGCGCGCCATCGAGCCTTTGATCGCGATCCAGCAGCGCTGGTCGGCGTTGCCCACGAGCGAAGTGCTGGTGCTCGAGTCGATGAAGAGCCGCGAGGGTTACCACCTGTTCGTGTATCCGTTCGCGGGCCGCTCGGTGCATATGGGCCTGGCCTCGCTGATCGCCTTTCGCGTCGGTCGCGTGCAGCCGATCACGTTTTCGATCGCCATCAACGACTACGGTTTCGAGCTGATGGCGCCCGAACCCGTGGACTGGGCGCGCATGTGCGACGCGCCGACGGGCGCCGGCGTGGACCTGTTCGATACCGACCGCCTGCTGGAAGACGTGATCGACAGCCTGAACGCGACCCAGCTGTCGCAGCAGCGCTTTCGCGAGGTGGCGCGCATCGCCGGCCTGGTGTTCTCGGGCTATCCGGGCCAGCCGAAGTCGAACCGCCAGTTGCAGGCCTCGTCTTCGCTGTTCTTCGAGGTGTTTCGCAAGCACGATGCCGGCAACCTGCTCCTGACCCAGGCCGAGCGCGAGGTGATGGAGCAGGAGCTCGAGCTGACGCGCCTGCGCGACACCCTTATCGAGCTGCACGCGCGGCGCATCGCCTATCGCGAGGTAAAACGTGCGACGCCATTCGGGTTTGCCCTGATGGTCGAACGCTTCCGCGAAAAGGTCAGCACCGAGAAGCTCAATGACCGCGTGGCGCGCATGCTGCGCGAACTCGAGAAGGCGGCGGCATGAGCGGCGTCATGGTGGAGGTGGCCGGCGAATCGCTCCAGCTGCTGCCGGAGAAGGCCATCTATTGGCCGCGCGAGCGGATGCTGATTATCGCCGACATCCACTTCGGCAAGGCGGCCGCCTTCCGCGCGCTCGGGGTGCCGGTGCCGCGCGGCACCACCTCGGAAAACCTGGCCGGCCTCGACGCCCTGGTGGCGGCGCACGATGTGCGCCAGGTCGCGTTCCTGGGAGACTTCTTGCATGCGCGCGCCGCCCACGCCAGCTCGACCCAGCTGGCGATGCTGGCCTGGCGCGGGCGCCATCCCGATCTGGGCTTGATGCTGGTGCGCGGCAACCACGACCTGCACGCGGGCGACCCGGCGGCGGCGCTGGGAATCGGGCTGGTGGACGAGCCGCATGCGATCGGGCCGTTTGCCTTCTGCCACCATCCCGGCGTCGACGCGCCAGGCTATGGCCTGGCCGGCCACGTGCATCCGGTGTATGTGCTGGCGACCCGTTTCGACGCGCTGCGCCTGCCGTGTTTCGTTGTGGGTGAGCAGGGATTGATCCTGCCGTCCTTCGGCGCGTTCACCGGAGGCCACGCGGTGAAGCCGGGGCCGGGCGACCACATCTATGTGACGTCGGGCGACGCCGTCCACGCCGTCTGTTAGCCCATGCTTGCCGTTGGTTCGTAACCGTACGGACCTTGCTTTTTCACCGGGGTACTGTCTACATGGATCGAAGACGGTGTCATGCCGTCCCGCTAATTTGTAGGATATTGGGAGATTGCCATGAAAAAACGCATCCTGATGTGTTCCCTGGTGGCGGCCCTGGCGCCGGCCGGCATGCTGCTGGCGACGAGCAGCACTGCCCTGGCGCAGACGGCGCCGCAGAGCCGCACCGTGACGCCCGCCATCGAGGGCTTCCATGTCGAAAAAGTGCCGCGCCTGGAGCAGGGCGCCGCCTTGCATTTCCATGTGTACGGGACCCGGAACGCCACGGTGAACGTCACCATCGACGGCGCCACCCGCAGCGTGCAGATGCAGGAGACCGACCCCGGCCGGTACAGCGGCAGCTATGTGATCGGCAACCACGACCGCTTCCAGCCCGATAGCCCGGTGACCGCCGAGATGCGGCTGGGCAGCCAGATCGCCACTACCGTGCTGCGTGACGGCCTGGTGGGCGGGGCTGGGGCATCGGCATTGGCATCGGCGCCGTCGCAAGAATCGGTGCGGCAACTGGCGTCGAAGGACACCGGTGTCGTCAGCGCGGCCCCGGGCGCCGCGCCGCCGCCACCGCCGCGCACCACCGAGCGTCCACGCGTGGCGCGCTATTGCACCAGTTGCGCCATCGTCGAGAAGGTCGAGATCGTGCGCGATGCGGTGGGCAGTTCGCGGGCGCTGGCCAGCGACGTGCAGGCAGCCCAGCGTTATCGGGTGACGGTGCGCTTCAATACGACCGAGGCGACCCAGGCGATCGAGTACGACAACAATCCGGGATACCGCAAGGGGGACCGGGTGCGTGTCATTGACGGGGTATTGTCGCTGGATAAGGAATAAGGCACGCACCAACGACGATGCCCGCCTTTGCAGGCGGGCAAATTCGCAAGTGTCACGCCGGGGAATCAGACCGTTGCCAGCACCTGGTCATCCCCAGGTTGATCGAGCTCAGCCTTCTGCTTGGCGGCGGCCTTGGTGCGCGAACGCGAGGGCGGCAGGCGGCGCAGGGTCTTGAGCGCTTCGGCGTCCTTGATGCCGATGGTGCGCTGGTCGACGGTGATCAGGCCGATCTCGTTGAAGGCCGACAGGGTGCGGCTGACGGTCTCGAGCGTGAGGCCGAGGTAGCTGCCGATCTCGTGGCGCGTCATGCGCAGGTTGAACAGCTTGCTGGAATAACCCATCGCGGCGAAGCGGTCAGCCAGCGAGACCAGGAAGCGGGCCACGCGCGCCTCGGCCGACAGGGCGCCGAGCATGCCGATCATGGTCTGCTCGCGCACCAGTTCGCGGCTCATCACGCCGTACATCATGTTCTCGAGTTCGCTGTGGACTCGACCCAGTGCGGTCAGTTTCTTGAACGGCAGCAAAATAAGGTCACAGTCGGACAGGGCCACGGCCTCGGAGGCGTAGTGGCGGGTGTGGATGCCGTCAACGCCGAGCATATCGCCCTTCATGGGGAAGCTCAGCACCTGTTCGTTGCCGAATTCGTCGATCAGCACCGTCTTGAGGAAGCCCGAGTTGACGATGTACAGGGTGTCGAAGGCCTGGCCGATCGTGTGCACGCGCTGCCCCGTCTTGAACTGCACATGCTGGAACAGCAATTCTTCAGAGCTCACCGACACGCTGGATGGAATACGGAGCAGGTCGCACACTTCTTTCAGGTTGGACCAGAGGCGACCCTGGCGCTGCCGTCCCGCTTCCATCGGGGAATGCAGGGTAGGCTGGGTAACATTGCGTTGATCTGACGGTAGCTGGGACTGCATGCTCATCTCCGGTAAGGAACTCAGGTTTCACGCGACCCCGGCGGCACGGCAGGGTGCGGTAGCGCGTCTGCCATGCCATGGTTTTATATGGCTGACGCCGTGACTTGGATCGCAAGCAAGTCGAAACGCTGAATTCAGTATGCCAACACGAGTCCGGCACGAATATCAGCGTTGCCTGAATATGTAGGTAGGACAGATGGTGCAGTCGTAGGAATACTCCTACTACCAAGAACGCCGCACGAATGGCGGAAGGTGGCAGAACGGAAACAGGCGGGGTGTGACGCGGTGGCGGAGCCAGCCGGGGAAATGGGGCGAGCGCCGCACGAAAACCACGCGCGGCGGTCAAAGGAAATCAGCGTGTCACGCCTTCAGTGGCGACAACAGGCGGTGTGCGACGGCATATTGCACCATCTCGGACAGCGAACTCATGCCCATTTTCTGCATGATGCGGGTCTTATGGGTGCTGACGGTTTTCACCGACAGGTGCAGGCCGTTGGCGATCTCGGTGATCGACTTGCCGCTGACCAGGAGCGTAAATACTTCGAATTCGCGGTCTGACAACTGCTTGTGCAACAACTGTTCGCTGGGCGCCATGATGTTCAGCGCCAGTTGTTCGGCCACTTCGGTACTGATATAAGGACGGCCCGAGGCGACCTTGCGGATCGCTCCCACCAGCTGTGTGCCCGCGCTTTCCTTGGTCAGATAGCCCTGGGCGCCGGCCCGGATCGCGCGCACCGCGTACTGTTCTTCTTCGTGCATGGTGAGGATCAGGATGGCCAGCTTGGGCGCTTCGCTGCGCACCTGCCGGATCAGGTCGACGCCGCTGCGGCCGGGCATGGACAGGTCGAGCAGCAGCAGGTCGAAGCCGCCCAGGCGTACCAGCGACAGGACTTCGAAGCCATTGGTGGCCTCGCCCACGATGTCGACTTCCTCGGCGCCGTCCAGGATGCGCTTGAGTCCTTCGCGCATGATCGTGTGGTCATCGGCGATGACGATTCTTACCATTATCGATTCCCTCGAACCTGGAGCGGTTCTCTATCCTGGATCAGCCAGCGACTATTGTAGCCGTAAATACATGGGCGTGCTGTGGCGGGTCAGGAAGCCGCCGGTTCGGCGATCAGGCGGTGCACCAGCACCGGCTTGGTCGTGTGCGACAACACCTTATTGGTGACGCTGCCCAGCAGTAGCTGGTTCCAGCCGCTGCGGCCGTGCGAGCCCATGAAGATCAGGTCGCAGCCTTCCCGCTCGGCGACATCGACGATCTTGAGCGCCGCCGAATCGGAAAACGCCGTCATGCATTGGTACTGGAGATTGGCGCCGGCGCAGGAGCGCGTGATCCTGCCCATGTATTCCTCGCCCATGCGCCGCATCTGGGCGATGTATTCCTCTTCGCTGGGATAGGCGGGCGGGATGATCTCGACGTACACGGGATACTGGTACTCGGGGGCGACGAACAGGGCCAGCACCTCGGCGCCCATCTGTTGCGCGAATTTGACGCCGGCGCAGGCGGTGTGCTGCGACACGGCCGAACCGTCGGTGGTGATCAGGATCTTGCGGTACATGGTGGTTCCTCCCACTTGGCCACGCACATTCAGAGACGACTTAGTGCAGGATGGCGATTTCTGAGACGCAAACAGTTGAGTTCCATCAAATGAACGCAAGCTGCCGCGATGCGACACTAAACCTGGAAAATTGACCTGCGATTACAAAATACAACACCGACCTTATAAAAAGCATCAGGAACACCCGCTTTTAATTGTCGCGGAATTAAGTTTCCTTGTCCATTTTGTTGCATTGCCCTCTCTGAGATTTACCTACGGCAACCACGCTGCTACACTCGCTTCAATTACTCCACCGAAACTTAACCGGCCCAACCGGCCCGGTGGACGCAGCAGAACCCCCGGATTGCAGAGCTGATTGCTCATTTATACATTATGGAGAAGCAGGGATTATGACCGACGCCGCTGACGATTTCGACGCACTATTCGAGGAAGTGGCGGCGCAGCGCACCAGCGCACCGCCCGGCCCCTCCGCAGCGACCGAGCCGGCCCCGGCCGCCGCCAGCAACGACGAGGACGATCTGGAATCCTTGTTCGACCAGGTATCCGCCACCGCCGCCCCGGCTGTCGCCGCTGTGGCTGCCACCGCTGTCGTGGCGACTGTCGCGCCGGCGGCGCCCGCAGCCGCATCGGCCGAGGAAGGCCACGAAGGCGGCATGTTCGAACGCCTGGGCGGCATCGTCCGCCTGCTGCACGACTCGCTGCGCGAGCTGGGCTACGACAAGGCGCTGACCGAGGCGTCGTCGCAGATCGTCGACGCCCAGGATCGCCTGGAATACGTCGCCACCCTGACCGAACAGGCCGCCAACAAGGTGCTCAACACCCTGGACGAGGGCATGCCGGCGCAAGACCAGCTGCAAAAGCAGGCCAAGGACATGGAAACCCGCTGGGCCGACCTGTTCGAAGGCAGGATGAGCCTGGACGAATTCAAGGCCCTCGCCGGCGATTCGCGCCAGTTCGCGGCGCGCGTCAATGAAGCGACCGAAGCCGAGCGCGCACGCCTGCTCGAGATCATGATGGCCCAGGACTTCCAGGACATCACCGGCCAGCTGATCAAGAAAGTGGTCAAGATCACGCAGACCGTCGAGAGCGAGCTGGCCCAGCTGCTGCGCGACAACGCGCCTCCTGACGTCAAGGAAAAGCTGGCCAAGAAAGAACAGGAGCAGCCTGCGCCCGTGCAACTGATGCAGGGCCCATCGGTGCCGGATGCGGCGCTGAACCAGGACAATGTTGACGATCTACTTGCCGATCTGGGATTCTAATGGACGATATGCTGAAGGATTTCGTCGTCGAGGCGATGGATCTGGCGGTAAACGTAGAAGAGCACCTGCTGCGCCTCGAACGCGACCCCGAGAATAAGGAAACGCTGAACGCGGTGTTCCGGTCGTTCCACACGATCAAGGGCGGCGCCGGCTTCATGGGCCTGCCCGCGCTGGTGGCGGCCTGCCACCTGACCGAGAACCTGTTTGACGCGCTGCGCACCGGCGCCGCGCCGGTGACGCCGCTCGCGATCGAGGCGGCGCTGCAGGCTTCGGGCTTCGTGGCCGACCAGCTCGGTGACCTGAACAACGGCACGCCGCCGGAAGGCCTGGCGCAGATGCCGGGCGACCTCGAGCGCATCCTGATGGACGCCATCGAAGGCAAGGACAATGCGCCGGCGCCTGCCGCCGCCGCGCCGGCCGCTCCCGCCCCAGTCGCGACGACCGCGCCGGCCGTGGTTGCGGCCCCGGCTGCGACCGATGCCGATGGCCTCGATTGGGCCGGCATGTACAACGCGGTGGTGCCGGCGGCGAACGCCATCGGCGCCAACGCCGATGTTGCTGCGCCGGTCGCGGCCGTGGCTGCGGCGCCCGCACCGGCTGCAGCGGCGCCCGCTCCGGCTGCCGCTGCACCTGCCGCTGGCGGAAAGAACTGGGACGGCGTCGAGCGCCGCACCGACAACAAGCCTGCCGTTGCCGCACCGGCCAAGGACGAGAGCATCCGTATCGACGCCGTCAAGCTCGACGCGCTGCTCGAAGTGGCCGGCGAATCGGTGCAGGCCGCCAACCAGGCCGCGGTGCTCCTGGAGCGCCTGCAGCAGTTCAAGTTCGAAGGCCAGGCCGCGGTGCTGATCGCGACCCTGACCGAGACCCTGGAGCGCGCTTCGCGCTACTCGGCCGAGCTGCAGCGCGCCACGCTCGCGACCCGCATGCAGCCGGTGGGCCGCCTGTTCCAGAAATTCCCGCGCCTGGTGCGCGAGCTGGCGAAAGACCTGGGCAAGGACGTCGAGCTGACCATCGAAGGCGCCGAGACCGAAGTCGACCGCGTGGTGGTGGACAGCCTGTACGACCCACTGGTGCACATGCTGAGGAACGCCTTGGACCACGGTATCGAAGCGCCAGAGGCGCGCGTCGCCGCCGGCAAGCCGGCCAAGGCGTACATCCTGCTCAAGGCCTGGCAAGAAGCGAACAGCGTCATGATCGTGCTGCAGGACGACGGCAAGGGCATGGACCCGGTCGTCCTGCGCAAGAAGGCGGTCGACAAGGGCCTGATCGGCGAGAACGGCGCCCAGAGCGACGAAGACGCCTATCAGCTGGTGTTCCTGCCGGGCTTCTCGACCAAGGAAGTCGCTTCCTCGGTGTCGGGTCGCGGCGTCGGCATGGACGTCGTGAAAACGGCGGTCGAGAAGAACCGCGGCGCAATCCGCATCGAATCCTCGCTGGGCAAGGGCACGCGCTTCGCGATCCGCCTGCCGATCGAGCTGTCGATCGTGCCGACCATGCTGGTGTCGACCTCGGGCGCGCAACTGGCGCTGCCGATGGCCGTCGTCGAGCGCGTGGTCGAGCTGCCGGACGATTTCGCCTGCGTCGGCGGCGCTCCGGTGCTGAAAGACCAGGGTCGCCCGCTGCCGGTGCGTTCGCTGGCGCTGGCGCTGGGCTACGAAGCCGCTTCCGAGAAGGTCGGCATCGTCATCAACGCGCCGCAGCCGTATATCCTGGCAATGGAAGCGGTGGACGGCACCGCCGACCTGGTGATCAAGCCGATGACCGCGCTGACGGTCGAAGGCATCACTGGTACCGCGCGTTCAGCCGAGGGCGAGCTGGTGCTGGTGGTTGGGCTGTCGTTCTTGATGGATGGCTGCCGCAGCAGCGTCAGGCTTGCAGCCTGACGCGTAGACTGGACGGCTTCGCCGTCCACGTGTCGATAGTTTGCGGCACGATCATTCGGCCCGAACCGAAAGCCATACAAAAGCCCGTGTCCTTGACGCGGGCTTTTTTTATTTGCATCCAGCAAACCCCTTGCAAATATTATTTGCTGCGTGGTAAGGTCGTTGGCATAAACGTGCGCCGCCCCGGCTTGGTGCGGCACCGC
>Ga0265780_10006508_pt1 | contig 14464 bp, 8 predicted proteins | sample P1T30metagenome_FD_192432 | JGI IMG/M metagenome (GOLD analysis project Ga0265780, IMG submission 192432) | Plant litter microbial communities from East Loma Ridge, Irvine, California - P1 T30 | ecosystem: Environmental > Terrestrial > Plant litter > Unclassified | place: USA: California... | reverse complement strand
CGACGCTCGCGACACTCAATACCGACGTCGCCAAGGTCAATGAACAAGCGCAGAAGCAATTCAAGGCCGGCATCACGCGCAGCGAAACCAGCGTGACGAATGTCGTGACGGTCACCATCGTCACCGGCCTGATCGTGATTGCCGTGCTGATCGCGGTGTCCTGGTTCATGGTGCGCACGATCTGGCAGCAACTGGGAGGTGAACCCGAATATGCGCGTGACATCGCCCGCATGGTCGCCGACGGCAATCTGTCGATGGCCATCCGCATCGAGCCGGGCGACAACAGCAGCCTGCTGGCTGCGCTGTCCGACATGCGCGATCGCCTGGCCAATATGGTCGCCGGCATCAAGACGTCGGCCGACACAATCGCGTCGGCCAGTGGCGACATCGCCAGCGGCAATGCCGACCTGGCCAGCCGCACCGAGCTGCAGGCCGGTCGCCTCGAGAACACGACGCGTGCGATGGAAGCCTTGACCGACACCGTGCGTACCAATGCCGCCAACGCCAACCAGGCCAAAGACCTGGTGGTGACGGCCAGCGACATCGCCACGCGCGGTGGCGAGGTAGTGGGCAACGTCGTGTTGACGATGAGCGCCATTAATACGTCGGCCACCAAGATCGTCGAAATTATTTCGGTGATCGATGGCATTGCGTTCCAGACCAATATCCTGGCGCTGAATGCAGCCGTCGAGGCGGCGCGTGCAGGTGAGCAGGGCCGCGGTTTTGCCGTCGTGGCGTCCGAAGTGCGCAACCTGGCCCAGCGCAGCGCCACCGCCGCCAAGGAAATCAAGGAACTGATTGGCGACTCGGTCTCCAAGGTCGACGCCGGCAGCGCGCTGGTTGACCAGGCAGGCAGCACGATGGAGCAGATCGTGGCCGCGGTGCGCCGCGTGCAGACGATCATGGGCGACATCAGCGATGCCGGCCAGCGCCAGAGCGAAGGCATCGAGCAGATCGGCCTGGCAATCAGCGACATGGACCAGATGACGCAGCAAAACTCGGCGCTGGTCGAGGAAGCGTCGGCTGCGGCCACATCGCTGACGGACCAGACCGCGCAATTGTCGGAAGCCCTGGCGGTGTTCAAGCTGGACCACACCCAGGCGCTGACGTCGCTGGGCAACGGCCGTCCCGCGCCGTTGACGCTGGCGCATCACTGATGCTGTCGGCACTGGGGACGCTGCTGCGTGCAGCGCCCCCAGTGCCTGCTTCGCCGCCGGGCAAATGATGTCTCGGCCGCTGTAACAGGCCATACCCCCTTCAATATCCTGCCTGACTTCCGGTCTGCGCAAGCCGCACCCATCGCTGTCACCCCCATGATTCCCCTGATTGTTCGACCGCTCAACAGGTAGCGTGCCGCGCCCATGACGCTGTCAAAGCGTTGCGCTTTTGTGTCACTTTGGTCAGGCCATTCATATTTGGTCCGGCCAAAATGGAGATGTGGACTAGCCGCATTGGGACGTTTTATGGCATACTTAAAACGACTCTCCCAACTTCAGCCGTCAGGCAGACACGACACATGAACCACGACCTTCCGCGCACGATCCGCATGCAGCCAGGCGACAATGTTGCCATCGTCGTCAACGATGGCGGCCTGCCCGCCGGCACCGTGCTGCCCGGCGGGCTGGTGCTGCTCGAAGGCGTTCCTCAGGGCCACAAGGTCGCGCTGAGCGATCTGGCCGACGGCGAACCGGTGATCCGCTATGGCGTGACGATCGGCTACGCGAGTGGTCCGATCGCACGCGGCAGCTGGGTCTCCGAGCGCGTACTGCGCATGCCGACGGCGCGCTCGCTCGACGACCTGCCAGTAGGCACCCACGCTGTCGCAGCCGGCCCGCTGCTCGACGGGTACACGTTCGAGGGCTACCGCAACAAGGATGGTTCTGTTGGCACGCGCAACCTGCTGGCCATCACCAGCACCGTGCAGTGCGTGTCGGGCGTGATCGAGTACGCCGTGCGGCGGATCCGGGACGAACTGCTGCCGCGCTACCCGAACGTCGAAGACGTGGTCTCGCTTGAGCACGTGTATGGCTGCGGGGTGGCGATCGACGCACCCGGCGCCGACATTCCGATCCGGACCATCCGCAACCTGTCGAAGAATCCGAATTTCGGCGACAACGTAATGGTGGTGAGCCTGGGCTGCGAAAAGCTGCCGCCGGCGCGCCTGTTCCCGGCTGGCTCGATCCCGATCGGCAATGGCGCGCCATCGGTGGTCACGCTGCAGGACCAGCAGCATGTGGGCTTCATGTCGATGATCGACGCGCTGATGGTCACCGCCGAACAGCACTTGCAGGAACTGAACGCGCGCCGCCGCGAAACCTGTCCCGCGTCCGACCTGGTGGTGGGCGTGCAGTGCGGCGGCAGCGATGCGTTTTCGGGCGTGACGGCCAATCCGGCCGTGGGCTACGCCACCGATCTGCTGGTGCGCGCCGGTGGCACCGTGATGTTTTCCGAAGTGACCGAGGTGCGTGACGGCATCGACCAACTGACCGCGCGCGCCGCGACGCCTGAAGTAGCGGCGGCCATGGTGCGCGAGATGCAGTGGTACGACGATTACCTGGTGCGCGGCAGTGTCGATCGCAGCGCCAACACGACGCCCGGCAACAAGAAGGGTGGACTGTCGAATATCGTCGAAAAGGCGATGGGCTCGATCGTCAAGTCGGGCAGCACGGCGATTACCGGTGTGCTCTCGCCGGGCGACAAGCTGACGCAGAAGGGCCTGATCTACGCAGCGACCCCGGCCAGCGACTTCATCTGCGGCACGCTGCAGATGGCCGCCGGGATGAACGTGCACATCTTCACCACCGGGCGCGGCACCCCGTACGGCCTGGCCGCGGTCCCCGTCATCAAGGTGGCCACCCGCACCGAGCTGGCGCGCCGCTGGCATGACTTGATGGACCTGGACGCCGGCACGATCGCAAGCGGCGAAGCGAGTATCGAGGACGTCGGCTGGCAACTGTTCCGCATGATCCTGGATGTGGCGAGCGGTCGCAAGACCTGGGCCGAGCACTGGAAGCTGCATAACTCGCTGGCGCTGTTCAATCCCGCACCCGTGACCTGACTGATGGCCAGGGCTGCAAAAGGCGCAGTGGGCAAACGCATCGTGCTGGCCTGCCTTGCGCTGGGCACGCTCGCGTGCATGGCGTCGGCGCCGGCAGCGGCGCAGGCACGCTACGACGCCGACACCACCTATAAGAAGCTGGTACGCGACTACCCGTTCATCCGGATTGCCAGCGCCGACGCGCCGGCACCGGTGCAGGTGCGCAAGGACATCGTGTACGCGAAACGTGACGCACTGGCCCTGGCACTGGATCTGTACTTGCCGGCAGCGGGCGACGCCCCGGCGCCGCTGGTGCTGCTGGTGCATGGCGGTGGCTGGGCCAGCGGCGAGCGCTCGAACATGGCGCCGCTTGCAGCGCGCCTGGCTGCGCGGGGTTATGCGGCGGCCACCATCAGCTACCGCCTGTCGGGCCAGGCGCGCTATCCGGCGGCGATCGATGACGTCAAGGACGCGCTGGACTGGCTGCGCGCGCAGGCGCCCGGCCTGGGCCTGGACGCGGCGCGCGTCGCCATCGCGGGCGGTTCTGCGGGCGGGCAGATCGCGGCGCTGGTGGGCATGACCCGGCCGGATGCGGTGCGCGCCGTGGTCAATATCGACGGCCTGTCCGATTTCACGTCCGAACTGGCGCTGCGCTTTGAAGACGACCCGGCCAAGCGCCCGTCGGCAGCAGGCGCCTGGTTCGGCGGGCGCTATGCCGAGCAGCCGGCACTCTGGCGCGACGCCTCGCCGCTGACCCATGCCGGCAAGGACAGCCCGCCGGTGCAATTCATCGTCGGCGCCGCGCCGCGCTTTTCGAGCGGACGCGAAGCGCTGGCGGCCACGCTGGCCAGTCACGGCATCCCGACCGATACCGTGGCGCTGGATGGCGCGCCGCATTCCTTCTGGCTGTTCGATCCCTGGCTGGCGCCGACCGTCGATGCGATGGACCGGTTTCTGGGCAAGACGCTCGGGCCGGTATCCGCGCGCGCGCCGTGGTCGCCGGACCTCGGCAACGGCCGCTACCGCAATCCGATCCTGCACGCCGATTATTCCGACCCTGATGCGATCCGCGTCGGCGAGCGCTACTACATGGTGTCATCGAGCTTTGCCAATGCACCCGGCCTGCCATTGCTCGTTTCCAGCGACATGGTGAACTGGGAGCTGGTGGGCCACGCGCTGCCACAACTTAGGCCGCCAGCCGCATTCGCCGCGCCCCAGCCCGGCAAGGGCGTGTGGGCGCCCAGCCTGCGCCATCACGACGGGCGCTTCTGGATCTTTTATCCCGACCCGGACCACGGCATCTACGTCACCACCGCGACCGAGTTTGCCGGGCCGTGGAGCGTGCCGCACCTGCTGTTGCCGGGAAAGGGCATCATCGATCCGGCCCCGCTGTGGGACGACAATGGCCAGGCCTGGCTGATCCACGCATGGGCCAAGAGCCGCGCCGGCATCAACAACGTGCTGACGCTGCGCCGCATGGCGCCCGACGGACGCAGCCTGCTGGACGAAGGCCGCGTGATCATCGATGGCAACCGCCTGCCGGGCTACCGGACCCTGGAAGGGCCCAAGCTGTACAAGCGGAATAGCTGGTATTACGTATTCGCGCCGGCCGGCGGGGTCGAGCATGGCTGGCAATCGGTGTTTCGTTCGCGTCGTATTGAGGGCCCCTACGAAGACCGGATCGTCATGGCGCAGGGCGCAACTAGCATCAACGGCCCGCACCAGGGCGCCTGGGTGACGACGCCGCAGGGCGGGGACTGGTTCTTTCACTTCCAGGACCTGCGCGCCTACGGCCGCGTGGTGCATCTGCAGCCGCTGCGCTGGAACGACGACTGGCCGCTGATCGGTGAACCGTCTGCTACGCCGGGCGTGGGCCAGCCGGTCATCGAGCATGCCAAGCCGGTGCCGGGCGTGTTTGCCCGCCGCGAGCCGGCGACGAGCGACGAATTCGATGGCGCTGTGCTGGGCCGCCAGTGGCAATGGGCCGCCAACCCGCAGTCCGGCTGGTATGCGCTCGGCGCACGTCCCGGTTTGCTGCGGCTGTTCGCGCAACCGACTGCGCCGCTGCGCACGCTGGGGTCGGTGCTGACGCAAAAATTCCCGGCGCCGGCCTTTGGCTTGACGGCCAGCGCGGAACTGCGCACGGTGCGCGACGGTGATCAGGTTGGACTGGGCGTGCTGGGACTGACCAGCCAGTGGTTCGGGCTGCGCCGGGTTGACGGAAAGCCTCGCATGGTAGCGGCGCGCTGCGAGGGGGCGGGCGAGTGCATCGAAACGCTTGGGCCGGCGCTGGACTCCTACAAGGTGCTGCTGCGCGCGCAGGTGACGCATGGCGCGCGTGTAGCGTTTTCGTACAGCCAGGATGGCTACGTATTCATCCCATTGGGCGAGCCATTCGACGCCATGATGGGGCGCTGGGTTGGCGCCCAGGTCGGCCTGTTCGCGACTGGCGCGCCGGGTGCCTGGGCCGACATCGACTACGTGCGAGTCACGCCTTGACGGGAGCATGCGAGAGGATTGTGTCGGACGTCCGGTGGTTGATCCGGACGTTGTTCAGGCGCAGGTCGCGTACTTTGTAGAGATACCACGGCTGAGCCACGTTGGCGGGCTTCCAAAATCGCAATTCTCTGGACGAGCAATACCGTTCGCCACGAGCTATCGCGTGAGAATGGCCTGTCACCCGATGCTGTGGTTGCAAATACTGTCGATCGCTTCGTCAGCAAAGCGTTTTGCACCGGTTGCTTCGCGCAATACAGTTTGCCGTGACCGGCAGTGCACGCAAGTGCGGGACAGTCCGCTTGCGACCCAAAGCAGACTCTCGACTACACCGTTTTGATGTTCGCGAGTATGGTTGAAAGCTGTTTGATGTCTGCGGGTTTGACCAGGTGATGATCAAATCCGGCAGCCTTGGTTTGTTGACGATCCTGATCCTGGCCATAGCCAGTCACTGCGATAAGAACGACGTTCACCGTTTCAGGCTGGGCGCGCAGTCTTTTGGCAAGTTCGATGCCATCCATCTCTGGCAAGCCGATATCGAGGACACACACTTGCGGTGCATCCTGCATGGCGCGTGTGAGTGCCTTACGAGAAGAATGTTCTACCATGACGTGATGGCCCAACGCTTCAAGCAGCATTGCAATCATGGCCGCCGCGTCTTTGTTGTCGTCAACGACCAGAATGCGCAGGGAAGCCGTTTCCTCTTCATTCGTCCGGTCGCCGTGCTGGCCATTGCGTTCGGCTTTACTGTCGATCTGTCGAGGCAAATACACGGAGAACGTGCTTCCTTTGCCCACTCCCGGACTCTTGCAGCTGACACGGCCGCCATGGAGCTCAGTGAGGCTCTTGACGAGCGCTAGGCCTAACCCCAGTCCACCCGACGATCGATCTGGCGTGCGTTCCGCCTGAGTAAACAAGTCGAATGCACGCGTCGTCAAACCGGCTTCCATGCCGATGCCGTTGTCCTCTACCTCGATGGCTACATGGTCCGCATGTACCTCGACGCTCAATACGATATTGCCGTTCTCGGGCGTATATTTTGCTGCGTTGTTAAGGATATTTGCCACGACTTGGATCAGGCGTTTCTTGTCGCCGTTGACGACGGTCATCTGCGGCGGCAAGTGCAAGGCGAGGCGGTGCTGCCGTGACTGGATCAGTGGCGTGACCTGCTCTACCGCATCGGCCACCACATGCCGGATGTCTAATGGCGCCCGGTCTAGGTCGACAAGTCCACGAGTCAGCCGTGAGACGTCGAGCAAATCGTCCACCAGCGCAGTCATATGTCGCACTTGCCGGCCGATGACCTGGCTCGTCTGGCGCACGCGTTTTTCGTCCAGGGCCATGATCTGCAGGAGTTCGGCAGCTGCGCCGATGGGGGCGAGGGGATTGCGCAGTTCATGGGCAAGCATCGCCAGAAACTCGTCCTTCGCACGCGCGGCGGCTTGCAGCTCGACGTTCAATCGTTCGACGTGGCTCCGGGACTCTACTTCGGTAGTGATATCGACGGCAATCACCATCAACCCGAATACCTCACCGGTGAGGGTACGCAGTGGCGACAGGTTGTACGTAAAATACCGGTCGTCCAATGCGCCACCGTTGCGGTGAATTTGCACGAGCGTCGGCTCGGAGATGAAGGGCTCGCCGCTTCGATATACCTCCTTAAATTTCTCGTGCACAGGAGAACCCAGCAGTTCAGGATAAACCTCGACAAAAGGCTTGTTAACCATCTGGTGAGATGGTCGTCCGCTTACGGCGGCATACACTGAATTTACCAAGTGATAAACGAGGTTTTCGCCATGCATGACAGCCGCACCTACAGGCGCATCGAGTAACAACCTATCCCGTTCCGCTTCTGTCTTGCGACGGTCTGCTTCGGTCTCAATTCGCTGTAGGGCATTTGCTACTAACAAGCTGAATTGCTCAGTGAACGCCCGGTAGCGCTCGTCTAAAGCAACTTGAGGCGCTGCAGTAAAATCGATGGCAAGATCGACATTGATTCCTACCTCGTGCACCTTGACACGCAATCCATGGGGAACGACCTTTAGGGCACCAGCTGTTTTAAGCGGCAGCAACTTCACACTGTACAAATCCACTGGATTAACCAAAGCCACATGCGCCGAAGCCACCGATAACTGCTCAGGGGTTGTTACGTCGGCAAGACCTTTACGCAGAAGGTCAAGCGTTTCCTGGCGCCGCGCCGTCAGGCTTCGCTCGGTAGTTTCTGTTGAAAGAACGAGCACGCCGAGAACAACGTTGTCGTCATCACGTATCGGCGTTAAAGAATAGTCCCAGAAAGCTTCCTCGAGCCTGCCATTGCGTTCGATATTGAATGCAAATTTATCGTAGTTTTTAGAAGTAGCAGTATGGAAAACATGCTCTACAAGGGGCTCCATAATCGCCCACCTATGCCCCCAAGTGCTTGCTGCAGGATGCCCCAGCGCAGTGATCCTGTGCTCGGCATCAACGCGCGGAGCGAACGCATCGTTGTAGATCTGAAGGCGGGCAGTTCCCCACCATACGGCCATGGGCTGAGCCGAATCCAGCATGAGGTCAACGATTACGCGTAACTTGACAGGCCACGTCGCCAGTGGTCCGAGAGCGGTACCTTCCCAGTCATATTGACGGATTAACTCGCGTATCACCAACCCGCTGTTAGTTGAGTCGACCGCACATCCTATATTTGACTGCAGACCTTGCGCTGGGGAGGACGTCGCCATTCTGAAAACTTCACTTTGACCGGATGCAGCATTGTACCGATCACTGAGTCAGCTCACGCGCACCCGAGCCACGCGCAGGTTGGCGGGAATGTCTTACACGAATGTCTGCTCTTGGCCGAAATCGGCTGGTCGCTGTCAGGCCGGTTTCGACCCATTGCAGACATGCTCTGCGTATAGATTTTCCCAACCCTATGGCGATATCAAGTGCGCGGCCTTCAGCACACGACGATCCTTATCTAACGCTACGAACCAAACCTCGTCTACGATTGACAGCTGGTTGTCGAACCAGAGCCGCTCCAAACATGGGTCGACACACTGATCGCTAACGTACTGACGGTAACCCGTGCCTTGATGCTCACGTGTATCACGTGACCCGAAGAGGGCGACCACCTTTTCTTCGCTGTCACCTTTCTGTACTTGGGCCATAGCTGCTTCGCCCCTATGCGACTGGTACGAACACGTGGCTACCCATCCAATCGGAATCAACGCAATCGCGGCTCGAACGGTCAATATCTTTCTTTTTGATCGGTTCATCGAGTTATCTAAACTTTTCAGCGGACTTGCGGTGGTAACGTTCGCTCTTGGCCGCATTCGGTCTGTGGTAGCACGATGGCGGCTTGCTGGCGGGAAGTGCTTGGATTGTCACGACCGTCTGGTTTCGACCCAAAGCAGACAGTCACCTCAGTTTCTGGCTCAGCTTTCTAAGACCACAACCGTCGTTTCCGCTGAACTGCCCAGCTCTCCAAAAACGAGTTCAACTTTCGTCGTCGGTTTCCTGAGAAATGGAAGGTTCTGGAATTGTGGCCGTAGTATTTCGAACAAGGCCTCGACGTCTGGGCCACGAAAAATTGCTTCACAGTCGCCGCCATCGATCGCCATGTCGTCGCTCTCGAATTCCCCTGCGCCACTTTGGGCGAGCTCAGGACGTAATGTTTCGATGAACTCGCACCATGGAATCAGATCTCTGACGTCATGTCGAAAATAAAGGATGAGATGCTGCATCGATTGCTCCCAATGACTGCTTCTGGCCGATTACAGACCTATTGTCGCGTCTGCTAACGACCCTAAGCAGACGTTCAGAAGGTCGGGTCTAGCACTTGATTGAGGGCCGAATCTTCTAACGGCACTCGTGATGGCAGCTTGCAGGCGTATCTATAGATTCTTATCCATGATCACGTACGCTTGACCAGTTCGACGCGCCGGTTCTTTGCACGTCCCGTATCGTCGTTGTTATCGGCCACCGGCTTGGTATCACCTAGGCCTAGAGTACTGAGGCGCTCCTTAGCGATGCCTGTAGCAATCAGTGAGCCCATTACGGCGTCCGCACGCTGCTGCGACAATGTCTTGTTGTGAGCCGGGTCACCAACATTATCCGTATGACCCTCAATAGTCAGATTCAAGGAGGGGTTTTTATCCAACAGTTTTGCAATCTCATCCACTGCAAGTTTGCCATCCGGTCGGATACCCGCTTTGTCGGTATCGAAGTTGATATACAACGCAACGTGCCCGTCCTTCCCCAGCGCGTTCCACATCTCGTCGGCCTTGATGAAACTGACTCGCTGCTGCATAGGTTTTTCTTCCAGTGTCGTGACGCTGACATTCAAGCCATCGTCAAACACAGAGAAACTGAGCCAGATGTTCCTGTCAGGCGCACGCAGCAGGTATTGCGCATATGCCGGAACATCTCCCGGTAAATCTCTCGGAAGGTTGGGTAGCCGCAATCGCTGGAGGATGGATTTGGTATCGCCATTGCGCGCGACGAATACTGGATCAGCAGGGCTCACTGCGTCTACGCGGACTGCGCCGAGCGCTCGAAACGCGCTGTCGTAGTTGCGGTAGGCCTCCAACAATGACATTTTTACTACACTTAGTGGGAACCAACGCTGCTGGTATCGGCCCTCGACAGAACGCAATTCATTGCCCGCAATCACATAAATCTGGTCGAATTGCTGTTCCTCGTTATGATAGCCCTCCGTTCCCGCTGGCCTGTCAACGTAGGGAAACGCTGGTAGCTTGGTAGACGTTATAGGCACGCTTTGCAAATCAAAAGGTGTGACGGCACTGCTGCTGGCTGGGTTGCCAATAGGTGTCGCATGCGAACGTGCACGTGTTGAATCTGCTGTCGAGGTAGTAGACGCCGCCGTTGTCTCTGCAGTAGTGGCGTCATCGCGCTTACAGGCGCTTAAGGAGATAAGTGCAGCGAGAGCCGCTGTTGTAATCTTAGTGGCGTTAGACATTAATATTTTCTTGGAAGGCTTTAGAGTTATTTTATGGCACTAGTAGTTAAAATAATTGAATGGTCACCACAGCTTGATATGCAACGTCGTTCAACTTTTGAATCTGGAGGAAAAGTCTACCTAACTAATGCCACGATAAAAGCACACATACTTACTTTCTAGTAACAAGTCGCATCAAATAGGATACGAATTGGATACGACATACAAAGGGCTGTACGGGTAATCAAGGGCCGCTTTTAGCGAAAATAGCCCAGTTGACCAAGCTTAGCAGGTTGCCAGGATGAATCCAATAGCCGCCGCGACAGGCCGGAAACGATCCGAAGCGGACGTATGCAACGCTGCCATATGCCTTAGATAATCCGAGGAATTCCGGGGCGGCGATCATCGTGACACTCGCCTCTCAGGATAGAGTCCAAGGTGAGCTTTATTGCGCTTGCCATTCGAAGCGCCTCTTGTTTGTCCGCAGTGGTTAACATGTACGATGCCTCATCCTGAAGAATGGTCGCGGCTTGACTTAGCTGCAGCAAGATGTATCGAGGTAGCAGCTCTTGGCCCTTAAGCAGCGCAGTTAGTTGCTTGCTTAGCTGCTCGGTTCGTTCGAAAGCGGATCTTCTGATTTCCTTACCATCCTGGACACCGTTCACAACGTCGAGCATATGACGTTCCAGTTGCTCGAAGACCGGACGAATCTCTTCAATACTACCCGACATAGATATCCTCAAGCTGAAATGGTCAACGACCGCTCTTGGCCGATGGCGGTCTGTAAGCACTAGTCTAGTGTACGTCGCTGTTGCCTCTTGGACAAGTCTCAAAAGTGCCAGCAGCGTGCGGTCGCTGTGACGGACGTTACTGCTTTTTTTCCGACTTTATTAGTGTGGTATCAACTGAACACCATCATATTGCTGATCTGTAGGATCTCGGTGGAGTTGCTGCTCATGTAGGCAATGGTATGCGCGAACAAAGAATTTGGCGAGACGGCGCCAGCGCGGGGGGCAGGGGGGCAGTTTGCCGGTCTCGTTGCGCAAGATTTGGATATGCGTGACTACTAGCGGACTAGTTCAGACGCTGTCTGGGTGCGGGGCACAATCTTGCTTGAATGTGACGATGACTCCAGCAGCGATCAGCAGGGATTTTAACGCGATCGCCGAGCACCGTTCGCACCGCAGTCGTGCTTGCCGTAACGGGCGATATCGTCGGGATCATTGCTCAAGCAGACATGTTCACTCCGCCAGCCTGCTCGGTCCGCCGCCCCGCGCAAGCGGAAACGGCGGACCTTACTGACCGTCAGAACGTGTAGTCAGCCCGCACCGTGAACGCCCGACCAATCGGCTTGGCGATGTTCTGAGCGAACACCACACGCGAGGACAGACGCTGGTTCGACAGCGGCGGATCGGTGTCGAACAGGTTGTTCACGCCCGCACCGATCTTGAGCTGCTTCGAGACCTTGTAGGTTGTCGACAGGTTGTAGACGCGGTACGGCTCGATCACGTTGTAGAACGGCTGCCCTGGCTGCTGAGTCGGCAGCGCATTGGTGTCTTCGTAGCTCGAGCTGTACTGCTGCGTGAGCTGGGCGAAGAACGCACCGTACTGCCAGTTTACGCGCGCCTGGTGCTTCCACTTGAAGATGTAGGTATTGGCCGAAGTTGAGCCGGTCGCGAGCGCGCCGATGCGCCCGACGCTGTCGACCCACGGGCTGCCCGCATCGTTCTGGCCTTCGTAGCGGTCGGTATAGGTGCCGTCCATCGAGAAGCCGAAGCGTCCCCAGTGCGCGGTAGGGAGCATGTAGTTCAGGCTCAGGTCGATACCCTGGGTCTTGAGCCCGCCCATGTTAAGACGCGTCTTGGTAATGTACTGCAGCGTGCCGTCCGGGTTGCGCACGAACAGGTCCTGGTAGCGGTCCAGGTTATCGAAGATCGAGTCCTCGTTGATCTGGGCGATCGTGCGCTTCATGTCGATCTTCCAGAAGTCGATCGTGGCGACGAAGTTCTTGACTGGCTCGACTACGAAGCCGACCGTGTAGGTCTTCGATTTTTCCGGCTCCAGGTCCGGATTGGCGCCGACGAGCGTAGTCAGGCGCGTGTTGCAGACGCGCTCGGCGTCCAGGCCCAGACCGGCAAAGCGCGGGTCGGTGGTCAGGGTGCCGGAACCGGCCACGTTCGGGGTCGGGCCAGGGCACAGCAGCGGATCGTCCCAGCTCGACGTCGATGGGCTCAAGGTGCGCGGTACGCCATACAGCTCCGGCAGGGTCGGCGCGCGGAAGCCGGTGCTGACGGTGCCGCGCACCATCAGTTCCTTGATCGGCTGGTAGCGGAAGCTGGCCTTCGGGTTGAAGGTCGAGCCGAAGTCGCTGAAACGGTCGCCGCGCACGGCGAAGTTCAGGTTCAGGTCCTTCGTCACGGGTGCGTCGAGCTCGGCATAGAGACCCGCCACGCTGCGCCGGCCGCTTGGGCTGTTGCCGGGGGCGCCGCTGACGCGCCAGACCACCTCGTTGCCGATCATCGGCACGTTCTCGGCATAGGTTTCACGGTGCCAGTCGCCGCCCACGGCAATCCCGAGGTCGCCGCCGGGCAGCGTCATCAGCGTGCGGCTCAGGTTGAAGTCGACGCCGTAGTAGCGTACGTCGGCTTCGCGAAACAGCTCGCCGTCGGCCGAGATGCTCTCGAGGTAGGCGCGGCCCGCTTCATCCTGGGCGCCGAACGGATTGAGGATGCCGTTGGCCACACCGGCATACACGGCCGGGGTGCGCACGAAGTTTTCCTTGAAGCCGGAGTCGCGGTGGCTGTAGCCGTACGAGCCGCCGACGCGGTAGTCCCAGCCCTTGAACTCGCCTTCGTCGGCGACCACCAGGCGGTGGTTGGTCTGCACGTCATGCAGCTTGGCGGCGCCAAGTTCATCCAGGCTCCAGGTCAGGGCCAGGTCTTCACCGTTCACACCGGCCACGGCCGGCACGCCGCCGCGACCACCCGGGTAATACGGGCTGGCCCTGGTAATCATCAGGGGCCGGCGCGAGGCGGTGAGGCGGTCGTAGTCGGTGTTGTTGCCAAACGGCTGGGGCGGGCTGATCGCGTCGATGTACGAGCGCGACAGATTCAGTTCCACGGTCAGCATCTTGCCGTCGCCGTGCGCCAGGCTGCCCTTGGTGAACAAGGTCACTTGCTGGTTTTCCGGCAGCAGTTCCGGATAGATGCCCGGGTCGGTGATGCAGGTCCGGGCGCCATTGGCAGCGGTGCGGGTGGACGGCACCGTGGTCTGGGCCAGGCCGGGAGCCACGCAACCGGCGGCGAAGTACGGGTTGCCGGTGATATTGGCCGGGCGCCCGTTGCGGTAGATCGTGAAGTTGGCGGGCGACGCCGAGCCGCCCGAGGTGTTGGCCGTGAACGGCGTGCCACCCAGCGACGCGAGTTTATCGGCGTCCCAGATCTGTGGCCGGTCGCGTTGCAGCAGCGAGCTGCGGCGCTGGGCACTGAACGCGGTGTAGACGTTCCAGCCGTCGGTAGCGATATCGCCCTTGCCGGCCAGGATCGTCACGCGCTTCTGTTCGCCGCCGCCGGACTGCTCCGGTTGCACCGTGCTGGCGTGGATCGTGACCTCTTGCACCGTGCGCTTGGTGATGAAGTTGACGACGCCCGCGATCGCATCGGTACCGTACAGGGCCGATGCGCCGTCGCGCAACACTTCGACGCGCTCGATGGCGGCCATCGGAATGACGTCGACGTTGACCGAGCTCGCGCCCAGCGCTTCATTGGCCAGGCGGCGGCCGTTGAGCAGCACCAGCGTGCGGTTGGTGTTCAGGCCGCGCATATTGATCATGGTGCCGCCGCCACCGCCGCCGACTGGTTCGTTGGTCGCGGCCACGGTCAGGGCCACGGCCACTTCCGACATCGTGGTCAGGCCCTGGTTGACCAGTTCCTCGGCCTTGTAGGTGGTCAGGGGCAGGGCGTTTTCGGTCGCCAGGCGCTTGATGGATGAGCCCGTCA
>Ga0265780_10006507_pt1 | contig 14468 bp, 12 predicted proteins | sample P1T30metagenome_FD_192432 | JGI IMG/M metagenome (GOLD analysis project Ga0265780, IMG submission 192432) | Plant litter microbial communities from East Loma Ridge, Irvine, California - P1 T30 | ecosystem: Environmental > Terrestrial > Plant litter > Unclassified | place: USA: California... | reverse complement strand
TGAAGTTCGGCTCACGTTTTTCGCGAAACGCGTCGACGCCTTCCTTCCCGTCAGCGATGCTGGTGTAGAACATCGCCAGGGAGTCGATCCGGTGCGCTTCGACTGGGTGGGGCAAAGCAGGGTTTCGCCGGATCATGGCCCGCGTCAGTGCGATAGCGACTGCCGAACGGCCATCGACGATCCGGTGCGCAAGCGCCTTCGCCTCGGCTATCAAGGCTTCTGCATCGTCGTGAATGGAGCGAAGCAGGCCGCCCCGCATTGCAGTTTCGGCGTCCAGAATGTCCGCAGTTAGCGTCCATTCCAGCGCCGTCTGCTCGCCGACCAACCGGGGCAGGAACCAGCTCGAACATGCCTCGGGCACGATGCCCAGACGGCCGAAAACAAAGCCGATCCGAGCTTTTTTCGAAGCGAGACGAAAGTCCATCGCCAGCGTCATCGTTGCGCCAATGCCGACCGCTGCGCCGTTGATCGCGCCAATAACAGGCTTGAGGCAGTCATAGATTGCAAGCGTCACGCGGCCCCCGGTGTCGCGAACGCCGCTGCGGATCGACGGCTCGTCGAGCCGTTCGCGCAAATCGTCGAGGGTAGGCGTCAGCGTCTCATCGAGGCCAAAGACGTTTCCCTCTGCGCCAAGCTCCATTCCCGCGCAGAAGGCCTTCCCCGCGCCGGTCACGATCACGGCGCGTACTTCGTCATCGTCATTTACGCTGCGGAATAGTGCCTCGAGTTCGTCTGCCATTCGTGGCGTGAAGGCATTCATCCGGTCTTCGCGGTCGAGCGTCACCAACAGGATGCCGTCATCCAGCGAGGTCCGTAGGGTCGTATAGATCATTGCGCATTCCTCTGCTGAATGACGGGCGCAACGCGGCTTAGCGCCCGCGCGGCTTGCCGACGAAGCCAGGACACGGTCGCATCGGGCGCGGTGATAAGGATCATGTGGCCCCCTTCGATCACCTCATATTCCGCGTCTGGAATCTTGGACGCTGTCTGTGCGCCGTGAAGTCCGGGGGACAGGATCTGATCGTCACGGCCAAAAAGAATGCCGACCGGTAGCGGGATATTGCCATACATCGCGGCAATCTCGGCGAGGTCGTCGGCACCCGAGATCTCCGTCGACGCCGCGTAGAACGCGCTTGGCCGGCCCGCGAGGATGCCGCCCCCACGTTCGCTGAAGTCCGCCGGTACGGGGTCGGGAGCAAAGACCGCCGCCAAGGTACGTTTGCGCTTCAATTTGCCAATCGGGACGGCCAGCGTTCGGGACACGATGGCCCGGCGGACAGGGGAGGTGTTCAACAGACCCCGGAATATCCGCGGAGCCTCATTCATCGGCTGTGACAGCGGAGCGATGAGTGCCAAACCGCCAAGCAGACTGGGGCGCTTCGTCGCCAATGTCAGGGCAACCGCTCCACCGAGCGAGTGACCAACCAAAAGCGGTCGATTCAGTTTCAACGCTTCAATGAAATTACCGATAATGGAGGCCTGTGCGTCGAGACCACGGCCTCCAACTCTGTTGTAGGTTGAATACCCCGAGCCCGGCCGATCAACGACAATTACGCGATATTCCGACACGAGCTTTTCGGTGAGGGCATAGGTGAAATTGCGCAGCTGCCCGGTGAGCCCGTGAACCATGACGATGGTAGGGCCGGATCCGATGTCGATGTAATGAAGCCGGGCACCGTCAACATCGAGAAATCGCCCCTCTGGCGGGACGCGACGCTGAGCGCCTCGCGCACTGAGGCTGCTGAACGCCGCGAGACCAGCAAGAATGCCGGTCCCAGCCAGCACGCTCGATTTGATGATTGTTGATGTACGCATGGTCAGACCGCTCTTCCCAGAAGCCGCCAGTACCCAACCGGCATGATCCGCTCGACGATCGACGCCATCTTGGCATCGTTGCCAACGAGAACGCGCGGACGCCGTTGCTCAATTCCACGAACGATGATCTCGCCGGCTTCATCGACGGGCATCTTCAGCGCCTTGGCGAAGCGGGCCTGCGTCACCGCTCGTTCCGCCTCGGTTACCGCAGCAGCGACACGAGCGTTCTGCGCTATGCCCGTCTTTACTCCGCCCGGATGAATCACGGTGACGCCAACTGGCGACTTCGCCGCCAGCAACTCGTTACGCAGTGCCTCGGAAAAGCCGCGCACTGCGAATTTGGCAGCGGCGTAGGCGGTCTGGCCGGGGGCAGCGATGATGCCGAACAGGCTTGAAAGGTTCACAAGCTGCGCCTGTTCACGCTCTTTCAGAAGCGGCAGGAAGGCACGCGACATCCGCACAACGCCCTGGAAGTTGATGCCCAGGACCCAGTCGAACTCATCCTCGGTCAACTGGTCAAACCGCCCACCGAGCGCGACACCGGCGTTGTTGACGACGATATCGACATGGCCGTGCGCCGCTTTGACGATCACAGGAAAGGCTGCGACCGCCTCTGCGTCCGCGACGTCGAGTTTGTGACGGGTCACACGAACGCTGTTGCCGATAAGGCGCGCAGTCTGTTCGAGACCGTCTTCGTTGAGATCAGCCAGCGCAACGTTGCACCCGCGCTTCGCCAGCGATCGTGCGATCGCCTGGCCAATCCCGCCGGCTGCGCCGGTTACGACGGCAACCTTGCCGTCGAGGTCGAACCGCTTGCTCATGCCGCCTTCTCCCGAGCGCCGATTAGGCGCGTATCGAATTGCAGTACTCCGTCCTCGATCCGGCCGATCCGGAATGCCAGGAGATCACGAACGTAGTTCTGATGGGTCTTCCAAGGAGCCTTGATGCCCTGTCGAGGAAGCATGTTCTTCGCGCGCTTGACGTAGCCGGACTGGAGATCGAGCATCGCCTCTTCGACTGCAGCACCTGGAGGCGCGACCGGTGTGGCGCTGACCTGCCCACGGGCAGCCATATGGTTGAGGAGGCGGCTGACATATTGCGAAGTGAGATCGCACTTCAACGTCCACGAGGCATTGGTGTACCCCACCGCGAAGGCGAAGTTCGGGACGCCTTCAAGCATCGCGCCCTTGTAGAGCAAGCATGTACCGGGATCGATCGTCTTGCCGTCGACCTTGATCGATGCGCCACCCATCATCTTAATGTTGAGCCCGGTCGCGGTGACGACGATATCTGCCTTCAACTTGTCGCCGGACGCCAGCTGAACGCCCTCCGGCGTGAAGTGCTCGATTTGATCTGTCACGATCGTCGCCTGATCGGCGCGCAGCACTTTGAACAGATCGCCGTCGGGGACGAGGCACAGCCGCTGATCCCAAGGATTGTACTTGGGGGTCAGGTGACGAGCGATGTCGAAGTCGGGACCCAGAAGCTCCTTCTGCTGGGCGGCGATCTTCTGTTTGACGAAGTCCGGCTTCTTACGCGACGCATTGTACACGAAGATGCTGTAGCCGATGTTTTTCCAGCGGATCGCTGCATCGGCGATCGGCGCGGGTAGCCGGCTGCGAAGCGTCTCGCCACGCTCGTCGTGAGACGGCTTGGATACGATGTAGGTCGGCGAGCGCTGCAACATCGTGACGTGAGCCGCGCCCTTTGCAACCAGCGCCGGGACCAAGGTGACGGCGGTCGCGCCCGACCCGATCACGACAACGTTCTTGCCCGCTACTGACAAGTCTTCCGGCCAGAATTGCGGGTGGACGATTTCGCCCTCGAACGTGTCGACGGCCGGCCAGGTTGGGGAATGTCCTTCCCGGAAATCGTAATAACCCGAGCACAGGAACAGAAAGCTACACGTCAAGCGGTGAGGCTCGTCGTCAACGACGTAGGAGATGGTCCAGAGCGCCTCAGCCGACGACCATTCGGCGCTCGTGACGCGGTGACGCATCCGAATCTTGCGATCGATGCCGAACTCGCATGCCGTGTCCTCGATATAGTCGCGGATGTCAGCGCCGTCCGCGATAGCCTTTTCACCGTGCCAAGGACGAAAGGGAAATCCGAGCGTCGTCATGTCTGAGTCAGAGCGGATGCCTGGGTAGCGGAACAGATCCCAAGTACCGCCGATGGCGTCGCGGGCCTCGAAAATGGCGAAACTTCGGTCAGGCGACTTGGTCTTAAGCCAGTATCCGGCGTCAATGCCAGATAGCCCGGCACCCACTACAAGAACGTCAAGATGTTCAACCTTCGACATCGCCAGCCTCCATAACGTGAATCAGAAAATGACAACGGTTGATGTCATTGTCAAGAATGCTATGAGTGGCGTATGGCAAGCTCAGCTCGACGTTGGACCGGACAGACGCAGGAGCAGCGGCGCGTGGAACGTCGCGAGTTGCTGATTGGATCGGCTATCCGGCTGTATGGGTCGGTCGGCTTTCGCAATACGGGTGTGCGGGCAATCTGCCGGGATGCCGATCTGACGGAGCGGTATTTCTATGAGAGCTTCGCCAATGGCGAGGAGCTGCTCCTCGTCGCTTTCGAGCGCGTTGTGTCGGCGATGCACGCCCAGATCATGGCGGCCGATGTGCCGGGTGAACCGGCAGATGACCGCGTTCGCCGGTTACTTCGGGCCTATTATGCCGGTCTGGCGGCCAGGCCGACATCCGCACGCGTGTTTCTTGTTGAGATCGTCGGCGTAGATGCAGCGATCGACACGGCGTTCGAAGCCTCGCTGTTTGCGCTCTCTGAGCCGTTTGTAACCGTTTTTGATCCCGAGCACCGTGGAGCCCTGTCGACCGATCTGCTTCTCAGACGTGCAGTTTCCGGGGGATTGCTGCACATCGCGCTTGCCTGGGGGGCTGAGGGTTATGCTCGCCCCATTGATCAGGTCGTCGAGGCAGCGCTTGTCCTGTGCCGTCTTGCTATCCCTCTGAACGGCATCGATCTCGGTTAGACGGTGTTTGGACGGCCTTCGCCGCACGACCGAACGCATGCGCTCGTTAGGTGTCGAACCTGATAATCTGACGGACCGCACGGCCCGCATGAAGTTCGTCAAACCCCGCATTGATGTCGTCGAGCGTCAGGTAACCACTGACCAGCCGATCAACTGGCAAGCGGCCTGCGCGGTATAGGGCGACGTATCGCGGAACGTCGCGGGCAGGAACGCATGTGCCAATATAGCTCCCCTTCAACGTGCGCTCCTCGGCAACCAGCGCGACTACATTGACGGCCAGCGCGGCGTCGGGAGGCGGAAGACCGGCGGTCACGGTCATGCCACCGCGGCGGGTCATCGCCACGGCACTTTCAAGGGCCCTAAGCGATCCTGCCATCTCTAGTACGACGTCACACCCACCGTTCGTCAGCGTCCTCACCTGCTCAGCCGCATCCGCCCCGGCAGAGATCGTTGTCGTCGCGCCGAGTTCTCGTGCCAGGGTCAGCTTATCTTCGAGCATATCGATTGCGATCACCTGCGACGCACCCGCCGCGACAGCGCCGAGCACCGCAGCCAGACCGACGCCGCCAAGACCAACAACCGCGACTGTCTGCCCGGCCTTCACGTTTGCCGTATTTACGACGGCACCAACGCCGGTGAGGACAGCGCATCCGAACAGCGCGGCCTCGTGAAGCGGCAGATCGCGATCCACCTTCACAAGCGAGCGGCGGGAAACGACGGCGTGACTAGCGAATGCCGAACAGCCCAGATGATGATGAATGGCGCCCGCCTCGTCGCTTAATCGGCGCTCGCCGTTCAGCAGAGTGCCGGCAACGTTGGCCGCGGCACCCGGACCGCAAAGCGCCGGGCGGCCTTCAGAACAGGGCAAGCAGTGGCCGCAGCTTGGCATGAAGACCATCACGACATGATCGCCGAGTGCAAGGTCGTTCACGCCATCCCCCAGCGCCTCGACAATGCCCGAGGCCTCGTGGCCCAGCGCCATGGGCGAGGGGCGCGGCCGATCACCATTGATAACTGAAAGATCGGAATGACAGAGGCCGGCAGCCGCGATCCGTACCAGTACTTCGTCTCGTCCAGGGGGTGCGAGCGTAATTTGTTCAATACTTAGAGGCCGGGTCTCAGCATAAGGGAGGGCGACGCCTGGCTGTCGCAATACAGCTGCGGTTATTTGCATGTCTGTGATATCCACATGAGGGCGCTCTTGGCTAATGGCGTATGGCCAAGCTTATCTAACCAATGTCGTAATCTTAAGCGCAAGGCTTTGATGAAAGGATTGACGCCACGACGCGTCGATGGTCAATAAATGGAGAGATACATATTGGAAAAGGCGCGGTCCATGGCGCGTGACACACTCCGGCCCCGTGCCGACTATCGCTGGTGGCAGTCCATCACCACGCGCTGGAGCGACAATGACGCCTATGGCCACATCAACAACGCCATTTATTATCACTGGTTCGACACGACGGTGAATAACTGGCTCATCAGCACGGGTTTGCTCGACATCGCAACTGGCGACCCGATCGGCCTCGTTGTCGAAACGCAATGCCGATACGCACGGTCGATCACCTATCCGGAACCGGTGGAGATCGGCCTTGCGCTCTCGCGCCTTGGTTCGTCCAGCGTCACGTTTCGCTTGGGAGCCTTCGTTCCCGGCACCGACGATGCTGCTGCCGAGGCGTCGTTTACGCATGTGTACGTCGGTCGTGATAGTCGTCGCCCCACAGAGCTGCCGCACGCATGGAGGAAAAAAATGGAGAGCCTGAGCTGCCCGTGAGGCAGTGGATGCTACCCGCTCGCTTTCAATACAATGGAGGGGGCTTTTCACTGCAATTCCTCGATTGCTCCGTTAGGCGCCGCTCGCTCGATCAGCAGCCGCAGCATATCGACTGAGTCCCGAACAGCATCGGGATTTGATACCAAGACTCGCTCGATCGTCAGTCCACGGATGGCCCATACGATCAGGCGAACGATGGCATGACGAGTGCGCTCATCACCTCCAAATCGCCTTTCCATCACGTCAAGGCCTGCCTGCTCGATACCAACTTGAACGGGCCTGACCCGCTCCGCCAACTCTGTATCGCTGCGGGTCGCTTGCAAAATTTCTAGAACGGCCAAACCAGAAGGTTTGCTCAAGACCTCCCAGACCAGATCCGGCCAATCTGCAAGACGCTCTCCACGCCCGTCTCTAGAGGTAGCAGCGGCATAATGTTCGAGTTCCTGCTGATAGACCCAGCTTACCACACAGGCCATCAAGTCGGCACGTGAGTCGAAATGATGCGTAAGCGCGCCGCGCGAGACCCCGGCTTCCTCGGCTATAAGGGCTGTCGTCGCACCGCCATAGCCGAGGCGGTGAACGGCACTAATGGCTCCGTTGATTAAGGCGGCCCTCGTCTCTGCCGTTCGCTTTTCTTGAGTTCGCCGAAGCGTGGTGGCCATCTGATCTGCTTTCTTCATCGAGAAGACCTCGCGCGTCAGCCAACCATACGCAAGCCCCGCCTTATTCGCAAACAAACTTGCGTGTTTGTGGTCGGTGTGGCAAAGGTTCGGCAACGGGAAGACCCGGCCACAGGCTCTATGCCAGGAGAGGAAACGACATGATTCGTCACGCGCTGTTCGGATGCAGCATGCTCGCTCTAGCGGGAGCCGCTCAGGCTCAATCCAATGCTACAGGCGGGACTGCGCCACCCGTGGCCGAACAGTCTGTGCAGGGGACTCCGTCGCCGTCCACGCAGACCGCGACCGATGCAACGCCTGTTCCTGAGGCGGCCTCCGGAGACATCATCGTCACTGCGCAGCGCCGATCGGAGAACCTACAGAACGTGCCGATTGCGATCACCGTCGTAGGCGGTGAAGCGCTGAAGGCGAACAATTTTACCAACATCTCAGACACGCAATACCTCGCCCCGAGCCTGAAGTTCACGCCGACCCCAGGGACGGCGAGCTTCTCGATCCGGGGCGTGGGCTCGCAGGCCTTCGACTACAGCGTCGAGCAATCGGTCGGTATCTCGCTGGACGACGTGATCCAAACGCTGCCACGCGGCCTGTCACTAAATACGTTGGCGGACGTCGAGCGCATTGAAGTCCTGCGCGGTCCGCAAGGAACGCTGTTCGGCAAAAACACCTCGGCTGGCCTGATATCTATTATCACACGACGTCCCAAGCTCGGTGAGTACAGCACCGAAGGCCATGTTCAGTACGGCAGCCGCAATGAGCTTCAAGCCTATAACATCGTCAACATTCCGCTGGGTGACACACTCGCTGCGCGCGTTCGCGCGTCGTATCAGCTTCGTGATCCCATCGTGCGGACGGTATCAACCGGAAGCATTCCAAAAAATCGTGATTACCAGTTCAATGGGAAGCTGCTGTGGGAGCCAACCTTGGCTCTGAGCCTCTATGCGATCGGCGATTATCAGAACTCCGTTGGCGACCCTGGGGTTTGGACCCTTCGGACTTTCGGAGCGGGAACCGTCGCGCCCGGCGTCGGCAACACGTTCGTTCGCACCTCAAACACTGCGCTCGGCATAGTTCCCTCTCCCACAAACCGCGAAAGCGGGAATGGCGTCCGCTCATCTATCAATACGGAGACATATTCGGGTCAACTGACAGCCAATCTGTCGCTGGGTGACCATGAATTGACCTCAATCACTGCATACAAACATCTCGACTATGCAGCGGAAGCCGAGGCAGACTCGTCACCCTTGACTGTGCTAGATAATAATCGGGGCGCAGTTAAGGCCCACCAGTTCACGCAAGAGCTTCGCTTGGCGTCGCCCACGGGACGCGCTTTTGAATATGTGATTGGCGGCTTCTACTACAAGCAAAAGCTTGATTCAACGCAACGGCAGTCTGGCGGACTTGGGTATCTACCTAACAATTCTCCAATCCAGATTTCGACGGTTGGCGGCCTCTCGAACTTCGGCCTGCGGATTGAGAACTACGCTGCTTTTGGTGAGCTCACGCTCCGCCCAGTCGATCGCATTCGCGTCATCGGGGGGCTTCGCTATACCCATGACGATATCTCTTCGTCGGTCTTCATATCAGAAATCCCCGGGGTCTGTGGATTTGAGCTTCTGATTGCGCGGGTCTGCCATGCGACGGTGTTGCCGACAAATCCCATCGGAGGGTCCACGAAGAAGGGTGCGCTGACGGGGCGAGGCGGCATCGAGGTCGATTTGGCTCCGCGGGTCATGGCGTATGCAACGGTCTCGCGGGGCTACAAGGGCGCCGGCATCGCTACCGTGAACGCGCTTTTGAGCAATGTCCGTCCAGAAACGGTTTGGTCCGAAGAGGTCGGTCTCAAATCTCAGTTCTTTGATCGCAAGTTGACGCTTAACATCGCAGCGTTCCATAGCAAATACACTGATTTTCAGACGCAGGTCTTTGATCCGTCAGTACCCCCGGCGGGCACCTTCCTGACCGGCAATGCCGGAGGATTAAGAACGCAAGGTGTCGAGACGGAATTCAGTGTTCGGCCCTTAACCGGCTTGGTTCTCTCTGGTGGTATCTCGTACATCGACGCGAAATTTACTGACTACTTTCCAGCCTGTTACTCGGGCCAGACCGCCGCACAAGGCTGTAACCTTCAAGGGCCAACCTTCGACGCCCGCGGTACGCGCCTCCCGAACTCGCCGAAATGGTCCTACACGTTGGCCGGCTCTTACGAGACACCCGAGTTCAACGGCCTGAAGGGGTTCGTAAACGCCAACTACGCCCATCGTAGCTCCGTGATTTTCGGCGTTGGCAACCCGAACACGTTTCAGCCCGGCTACGGAATTTTGAACATGTCCGTTGGGATAGGCGATGCGGAAGGCCATGCTCGCTTCAGCGTCTTTGCCAAGAACCTCGCTAACAAGCGCTTTGCGGGAACCATCTTCCCGACGTTCTTCGACGCGGGCGGTTACTCACAGATTCTACCGGACCAGGCATACCGACGCATCGGCGCCGCTCTCGACTTCAGGTTCTGAGGTTCTGTTCACATTTTCCCCCAGGATACGCCGGATGACCATCGATGACCGAAACGAAACCTTGCACGCCATCACACGCCGGCACGTCATGAGCGGATCGCTCGGGCTGACCGCCGCTCTTGCAACCGGGACGGCAGCCGCAACCAGCGCTGCCCCGGGGGCCAAGCGTTCCGTGCCCTCATCCGGCACATTTCTATGGGGTACTGCCTCCTCAGCGCACCAGATCGAGGGCAATAACGTAAACTCGGATTTCTGGCTCGCCGAGCACGTCAAACCGACACTTTTTCGCGAACCGTCGGGTGATGCCTGCGATAGTTATCACCGCTATGATGAGGATGCTGCACTTGCAGCGGGACTGGGCTTCAACGCCCATCGGTTTGGAATTGAGTGGGCGCGGATCGAGCCCGAACCCGGCGTATTTTCCGAAGCCGAGCTGGACCACTATGTCCGCGTGCTGGAGTCCTGTCACAAACATGGGTTGGCACCAATGGTCACGCTCAGCCATTGGACTGTTCCACGCTGGTTTGCAGCGCGCGGCGGGTTCGAGCAAGCGGACAGCCCGGCGCAGTTCGAACGGTTTGCGCAGAAGGTCGCTGAGCGGCTTGGTCCGCTGATGGCGGCTGCCACGACATTCAACGAATGCAACATCGGCCGCCTCGCGCAGTTCCTGTTTCACCTCGACACGCCGGAAGCCAAGGCAGGTGTCAAGGCGATGCTCGATGCCTGCGCCAAAGCAACGGGCTCGGATGGGTTTGCCAATGTTCTTTTGAGCGATCTGGCCAAGTCTGAGGCACATATGGTTGAAGCCCATCGCCGCGCCGTTACCGCCTTGAAGGCAGGCCCGGGTGATTTTCCGGTTGGTCTCACTATCAGCATGCAGGCGATCGAAGGGGTCGGGCCCGACAACAAGGCGTCGGCGGTTTCCGACCTGCTGTATGGCCCCTGGCTGGACGCCGCCAAAGTCTGCGATTTCGTTGGAGTTCAGACCTACACGCGCATTCGCGTCGGCGCGCAGGGTCCGCTGCCGGCCCCCGAGGGTGCGGAAAAGACCGGAGCCGGGTACGAATTCTATCCGCAGGCAGTCGGCAATACCGTGCGGTTCGCAGCCGAACGGATCGGCAAGCCGGTCTACGTCACGGAAAACGGGATCGCGACCGACGACGATACCCGCCGCGTCGCCTACATCGATGGTGCGCTTGCCGCTTTGCACAAAGCTAAAGCAGACGGGATCGACATCCGGGGGTACTTTCACTGGTCCCTTCTTGACAATTTCGAGTGGACGGCCGGCTATGCGCAGAAGTTCGGACTAGTGGCGGTCGATCGGAAGACTTTCGTGCGCACCCCGAAGCCAAGCGCACGCCATCTCGGTGCTATTGCCAAGCAGCGACGCACACTTTGAAGATCCTGCCATTCGTTTGCGTCGCCGCGATAGCCGTGACGACGCCTTCCAACGCAGCGCTGCAGGGTGTCGCGGTTGAGCACTCAATACGCTACGAAATCCCCACGACGGTATCGCCACAGGCAAAGCAGACTCTCGAACAGACCTATGTTTTCTTGAAGCAGATCGCGCAAGCTCCGCAGGTCTCGCCTGTGACGCAGGAAGACTGGGATCGCCGCAATGCGATTGCAAACGCTGTTATCGGTCCCAGAGTTAAGGCCGCTACGGACGCCCTAAACTTATCCACCCATGAGGAGATGCTTGGTGGCGTTCCGGTACTGAGGATTAGGCCTCCTGGTTACACGCCCCGTAACCGCACACTGATCTATGCACATGGCGGTGGTTACGTTTTCTTCTCTGCACGAACGTCGCTGACCGTCCCAGCGTTGATTGCCATAGCGAGCGGCGATGAGGTCATCTCCGTCGACTATACGCTCGCCCCACGCGGCAACTGGCGTACCGCCACAGACCAAGTAATTGCAGCGTACATGGGGGTGCTCGCAACCCGTCAGCCGGGTCAGGTTGGTATGCTGGGAGACTCCGCCGGAGGCGGGTTGGTCGCCGGTGCGGTACTGAAAATGCGCGACCAGAATGTCCCACTGCCGGGGGCGCTGTATCTTCTGTCGCCTTGGGCGGATATCACCTACACCGGTGACACCTATACCACGCTGGCAGCGGCGGATCCGTCGCTTGACTTCAAAAGCCTGAAGGCGAGTGCCAACGCCTATGCCGCGCCGGCCGACCAGCGTAACCCTTATGTGTCGCCAGTATACGGCGACTATAAGAAGGCTTTCCCACCCACCTTGATTCAGGGCGGTACGCGTGAAATCTTCGTGAGCAATTTCGTTCGCCAGTATCAAGCGATCCGTGGCGGCGGACACGAAGCGGTGCTCGACCTGTATGAGGCAATGCCTCACGTGTTTCAGGCATTGATCCCCAATACCCCGGAAACAGCGACGTCGATCAGCCGCGCAGCCGCATTCTTCGATGCGCATCTGACCAAGCGTTGATGGCAGCCGCTGGCGAGAGCCATATGCGAGGACCTACCCGATGACCGCAACGCCTGCAGAATATCCGCTGCCCCCGGGGCGGGGCCGTGCCCTGTTCGGTGCGATCGGTTACGCGCTCCGGGCAGTCAAAGCCTTGCCGACCCCTTTGCGGGAACGAGCTTTGGACGCGATGAGCAGCGGAGTCAGTGCAAACCTGCCACCCTTCCCTGATATCTTGCGTCTAGTAGAGACCGCAGGTGGAGTACCCGACGGCAAGCGCTGGCAAACCAGGTTGCTGGCGGACAGGCTGGACCTCCGAGCGGTTCGCATACGTGACGTAAGCGATGACAGTAACGGTCGTGTGCGAGCAAGACTTTACCTGCCGCCCGAGGGCACTCATCGCCCATCGAAAGCGCTGGTGTGGGTCCATGGGGGCGCTTTCATCATTGGTAGCCTCGACGCGCGGGAAGCACATTGGCCAGCGATTGAGTTGGCTGCGTCGGGCATTCCGGTCTTGTCGGTCGATTACCGCATGTGCATCCGCGGCGCACACTACCCTGCACCGCAAGATGACGTATTGAGCGCTTGGCGTTGGGCGCACGAAAATGTCAGCAGCCTCGGGGTGGATCCTTCCCAGCTGCATCTTGGTGGCGGGAGTGCCGGAGGTTGCCTTGTTGCCGGGGCGGCGTTGCGACTGCGGGACGCAGGCCAACCGATGCCGGCATCCTTGTATCTCGCCTATCCGGTGCTGGAGGGCGTGCTACCCCCGCCGACGGCAAACATGGCCCTTGAACTCGGAGCCGCCAAATTGCCACCTGATGAATGGCTGGCTGGGATGTTCGCTACGTGGGCTGGTTCGGCACGATGGGACATCCCATACGTTGCGCCCGGACTTGCCGATCCGTCGGGGCTACCACCCACATATGTCCTGACGTGTGGTCGGGACGCGTTACGCCGCAGTAGCGAACCGTACGTCGCTCGCATGGCGGCTTCCGGCGTCACGGTGTGGCAGGATATCTTCGCCCAATCCGAACATGCCCCCCTTGATCGACCCGGCACGTCGGATGGGAAGCAGGCCATAGCCCGTCTACGCACGTGGCTCATAAAGGGGATCATAGGAATGCAGCAGTGACACAAAAGACGTTTTTCAAACGGGTCCTGATAGTTGTCGTGGCTTTCGTAGGTCTTTTAACTGCTATTGCACTTTGGTTGATTCTCGATGCCCGCAAGACACCTAATGGAACGCCGGTATATGTCGCGTTAGGCAGCTCCTATGCCGCAGGTGCTGGCCTTGGACCTCGGCAGCCCGGCAGTCCCATACTTTGCCAACGCAGTGACAACGGCTATCCGCCCCGGCTCGCCCGTAAGATCAGACTGCCACTTGTCGATATGACCTGCAGTGGCTCGGTCACGAGTCATGTTTTGGTTGGCGGACAGTATTTCCAGGACGCCCAGATCCGGGCGCTCAACGCAAAGACCCGGCTTGTTACTCTCACAGCGGGCGGAAACGATGTCGGCTTCGTCCGTGACTTGTTTCTCATGGCGTCGCGCAATTCTGATACCTGGTCAGGCTGGTTGGTACGGAAACTCTGGAGCGGTCCGCCGGCACTCGCGAACCGAGACTTTGCGAAGCTTAGTACCACTCTGTCCTCGTTAGTTCGTGAAATCCGACGTCGATCTCCTAGGGCCAAAATAGTGATTGCAACTTATCCACCGGTACTGCCACCGTCTGGAACTTGCCCGCGTCTTGGGCTAACTGCTGGTGAAGCCGATATTATGCGGCAGGTTCAGTCCGAGACAGCTGCCGTGACGAGCCGGGTCGCGAAGCAGGAACGTGCGACTGTCGTCGACATGACGGCTCCTGGCTCTGATCACAGCGCCTGCTCGCGCGTACCATGGACGAGCGGCTGGGGCCCCATCAGCAAGGCGCCTTTCCATCCGAATCTCGCTGGCGCGCAAGCGACCGCAGATGCAATCGAAGGAGTGCTTTGATCGCGTAATTTAGAAATCGATCGCGTCTTAGTACCATCCTTTTGGGAAAAGGAGAGCCTTGGGGACCGTCCGCAACGCCACTTGCGTTTGCAACACTGGATAATCTGCCCGCCCTGCCATCATCTCTGTTCAGCCGTCAGATGTACGAAAAACCCAGTCGCAATCGCGACTGTGCGACAAACAGGGGTTTTGCGACGCCTGAGTAAATCTGCTGGCGTTTAGCGTATCTGAGTCCGTTCTATGTACCACCTTCCGAATGCAGCTTCGGC
>Ga0265780_10006505_pt1 | contig 14469 bp, 20 predicted proteins | sample P1T30metagenome_FD_192432 | JGI IMG/M metagenome (GOLD analysis project Ga0265780, IMG submission 192432) | Plant litter microbial communities from East Loma Ridge, Irvine, California - P1 T30 | ecosystem: Environmental > Terrestrial > Plant litter > Unclassified | place: USA: California... | reverse complement strand
GAATAGGAGTCCAAGCTGTGGGGATGTTGACTTCTTCATCGCACCATGATGACGCTTCGAGTAATCTCGATAAAGGCGAGATTGCATGGATTGTCCTGAAATGGACAGCGGGGATTGGGATCGGCCTGAGTGCTTGGGGATGGTCAGTCCACCTTATGTGTGATTGCGTGGAGCTGATGATAGCCTTGTCGCCCTCAAGATCCTACTCGGTTTAAGCTTGCTTAGTTATTCTGCATTGCGTCAGGCTGGGATGAAGGAGAGAGAAGCTGAAGATGCGGTCAACGACTTTGGCAGATCGGCGGTCGGAGAGAGGAAGGAGGAAGCAGTGAGTGTCAACCTTCGGGTAAGCTGACGTATAGGAGTATAATAAGCGAACAAGCGAATACCTCTCCAAAGACGAGGACGACCTACCATATGGCTCGCCCACAGTTTCTCGAACACGTACATTCCCCTCTCCTGGACAGCAAGAGAAGCCCGCTGCCGAGGTGAAGAAAGGCAAAGGGAAGAAATGGCAGTTGGAGGAGGTAGAGAGATGGACAATGGTCAAGCGGATCTGGTGATGAACCCTGTATATTTAGATTATTGTATCCCGTATTCCGAAGCCATGTAGCCATGAGTCAATCCACAATGGCGACCCCTCGGCACAAGCAGCCCTGCAGTGTGGTACAAGTGCATTCGTCCTACATTCTGATCCTGTTCCTACTCCTCTTCGGGCTTGGCAGCAAGTGCAGGTTGACCCGCTATCAGGCTCGAACCCTTTAATTTCCCTGCCCAGTCGTATTTGCCCTACTGCATCAGCTTGTCCCTTCCACCTATCAATCCATGCGAGATAATCAGTCTGAAGACGGATGAGACCTACATCATAGACGTATGCGACACCTGCGATGAATGCTGGGAATAGAGCTCCCCATGTTACTATATTCCTTGTTGCCCTTTTTGTGAACTTGAAATGTTGATATACGTTTTCTCTCTGTCCTATCAGCTTCCCTCCTCTCTTCTCTCATCCTGCTGAATGGATGACATACCATCTGACTCCATCTTTCGATTGCCGGGTCAATCTGAAATCAGTACTCCTCTACACGGATAGATGATGGATTATATTGCCTACTTTTAGTGGTTCTGCCCCAGTCAGCTCAAACTCTCGATACAGTGTCCTTTGAAAGAGATGCTACTCACGATGATGTCCGCCTCCTGCCATTGTTGGTTATGTATGTATGTATATATGGTTAATGCGAATAGGTGAAAGTGGTTGAATACAGGTTAATTGGTGTAAATGGGATTGGTGGGATCGCAAACGTAAATTAGGCGCGCCACCACGTGCGATCCGGCACAACCTCCTTAGATCCTCTCTAATATAGTGCTATCATCTATATTGTCATAATGTCATCCTGGCGACCAGGCAGATCGCCTTCTCCGCCTTATAGGAGCCGAAGGTATTCTCCTTCGAGAGAAGTGTCGCCTCCTCCCCCAAGACGAAATGACGATAATCATTATCGCCCAAATCCGGCTACAACCGTCCGGTCACTACCAATGAGACCTGTTGAACATTACTCCCCAGCTCCTCCTCGACCCCGCTCGCGTTCTCCGCCTCGATATAGGGAAGAGAGATATAGAGAGAACTCCCCGCCACGTCGATACAGGTCCCCGACGCCTCCTCGTGCTATACCACCTCCTAGGAGAAGACCTGGCGCAGCGGACTTTTACGATGATCCGCCTATTGCCAGGGAGATTGAAAGGAGACCAATGGTCGCTGATCGGGAGGAGATCAGACAGAGGGAGATTCCACCACCAAGGCAAGCTAAGGTGGAGGAACTGTGGGAAAGAGGACAAGAAGTTCAGGTCAGTTGCATGTTTAACTTGAGTACAATATTGACTGCTTAGGCCGATTATGGGTACGAGCATGGACAAGAACAAGACCGTTATCAACACGAAGAGGAACGTCATGAGGATGACAGGTCGCGAAAAGGAGGGAAAGGCCCTTCACAGCCGTTTCGGGATGTTATCTTTCTAGGGCTTGATGAAGAGCTCACAGAGGACGATGTAAGCTCTATTGTACTATTGACACAGGCACCCGAGCTGATTGAAAGTTCGTTGCTTTTCTGAGAGCGGAGCATGGAGCCAATATCAATTCGGTCAAGATTGTGAGGGATCGGATTACTGGTAAATCCAAGAACTTTGGGTTTGCCCAATTCACCTCTGTCGAGGATGCCGAGGATTTCGTGTTACCAAAGTGAGTTTTCCATGACAGACACAAGTAATAATCTGACGGCAGCTTTCCTTACATCACCATGCCCGCTCTGTACGCTCACTCTGAAGCTCAAAAGGTCAAGATCGATTTCTCGACGCCCTTAGGCATCTCGAATTCAGGCGGCCCTACCGATAACCAGCATTTAGAGCCAGCAAGAAGACACGATGGAACTCGCCACATCGGTCAACCGGGAGGTGGGAAGCGTGTCCTTCTATACCGGATGTTGGATTGGAATACCCGTGGAGATGAGATTATCTGGAGGACATCCCAGGAGATTGCTAGGTTGTTGAATAAGGTTGGAAGGGAGAAAGAGGCTGAAGGATGTATCGTCAGAGTCGCCACTATACAGGATAAAGCCGGAAGGGGGGCTAGTTGGGGCTTTGCCTTCGTGGAGCTTGTCACAACCGAGGTATGTGACCCTTTCAGACGTAGTCTATATTGACGATACAGCTAGCAGCTGCACTGCTGTCGTTCCTCTTATCACCACAGACCCAGCCACATGGTTTCTTGATCGCCAATCGACCAATTGCTACCTCATTCGCCGATCCCGCTTCATTCGAAGCTACGGAAGCCGGTCTCCTCGGTGGTCAATACCTACTACGCGCAACGGCCAATGGCGGAATAGGGTCCGAAACAAAGGACAAGTCGGAAGGAGGATGGTGCACCTACGCAAACGAGCAAGCTGGAGCTATCGAGACTGTTCCCTCCAAATCGAAAATCCCGGACGATGGAATTTTACCAGAGATGACCCCTCAACTTCGCTCTTTCCTTGGAGTATACGCTGGCAAGGTTGATCAGGTCGAGGAGAAAGCGCCTGTTGCTTCTGTCGGAATGGTCAATATCGCTAACGTAATGCAACCTATCAAGATTGGAACTGGATTCGCCATTGGAGGTATTGGAAAGGGCAAGAAGGAAGAGGGACTGGCAGGACCATCACGAAAGAATCTATTTGATGATGACGAGGAAATGGATACAGTTGGGAAAGATACTGTACTGTTGTCCAGAAGTAAGTCTACTACTGGTACTCGTTTTGTCGTATGCTGACAATGCAGCAAAAGGAGCACATATTGTCCCACCCACATCTGGCAGTCGGAAGGTGAAATTTGACTGCATTCGTCTATCTATCCAAATGGAACGTCTGCTCACACTTTGGCTCACAGATTGCCAAGAATATATCCAAATGGAATACGAAACAATCGGAACTTGCCTCTCGCGATCCTGGTCTTTTGAAAGGCATGTCATCCGCCAATGCTGTTTTGGGTAGTAGACCTATTCCCGTGAGTCTTGTTGCTCGAGTCTGAATGTGGTTGACGCTATCCCAGCAGGCTTCTTCGAGTAGTATTCAACCTCGACCGGTACCAGTTGCATCGACCTCGACGCCGACGCCGAAACCGCAATCGCCAATAGTCTCTGATGACTACGATTACTCTGATGTACAAGCTACTGGCAAGGTCGCGTGTCTACTTTGCCAACGTGCATTACCCAGCGCAGAGGTTATGCGGAAACACGTCCTCACATCCGACTTGCACAAGACCAATCTCGCAAATCCAACCACCGTGGAAGCGGGTAAGAAACGTAAAGCTGCCGCTCTTGCCAAGTCAAACACCAGCATGGAAGAACCAAAGTACAGAGACAGAGCAGCAGAACGTCGCGAAGTCTTCAATCAACCTGAAAAACCACATTACCTAGATCGAGTCGCCCTCTCAGTTCCACAAGGTCCACCTAAACGGAAATTCGTCGAGGGACCTAAAGAACCTAGTCCACCGCCTGAACCGGGTCTAGCACCTGGTATGGATGAGAGTAATAAAGGGAATGCATTACTGGCCAAGATGGGATGGGCAGCTGGGACTGGATTGGGGAAAGAAAAGGAGGGTAGGGTGGAACCTATTGAGGTCAAATTGTTGGGTGAGAGGGCTGGTCTTGGAGCCAAGAGATAGAGCAGGCCGTCACGCCGCTCTTCAGTGTAGCTAGAGCTATAGAATGTCAATGTAGCTAGGCGTATCTCCCCCACTGCTCTCCCACTAGCGAGCATCCGTGTCTTCATCTTGCTGCATGCAAGTACTACCCTTTGACCAGATATGCGACGATAAGCGATGATAAGCGCTCGGCGCTTCGGTCGAATCCGATAACATTTCTGATGTCAGACTTGGGTAGTCTATGTCAATGTCATCATCTACCTAGACAGATCAGTCGTATCGCCACAATAGCTCAGAGAGACACTCGATAGCTTTCAGAATGCTCGGCTTTCGTCTCGCATCAGCAGTCACCTCGACAGCAGCACCGCCGTGAGACCTTCTTAACTACGCAATCACCAACGAGCTGTCACTGATTTCAGGATCCCCCGAGCGCAAGCATGGGCAGCAACATATCGATCATCCACCCAGTCCACTTCTCAGTCAGTACTAGATCTATCTCAAGGCGTACCCCGACTCCCCCCTCACCCACTCCTTCTCCAAGCGTTAGCTAAAACATCCTCCGACCCCACATCAGCGCGTTACGGACCTATCCTTGGTGAACCCTCGCTTCGATCCGCCCTCGCGGACGAGTTCAATGATTTATATCATCTGTCTCGTGGATTGAGGAAGGAAGAGATAGGAATAACGACAGGATGTAATATGGCTTTCCTCGTTCTGCTCATGGTCTTATGTCCACCTGGATCGAAAGCTATGCTGGCACTACCTGCTTATTTTAATCAAGCGATGTCCTGCTCGCTCCAATCTGTTACTCCAGTCTACATACCCAGTCTACCCAACGAACACTTTAGACCATCATTACAAGGAGCTAGGAAGTACCTTGAGAGGGATGTGAAAAAGGAGATGAGGATGATCACACTGGTGACCCCAAGTAATCCCACTGGGACCGTCTACACCCCTGAAGAGCTACTTGAGTGGTACAATCTAGCGAAAGAGTTTAAAGTGGCTCTGATACTAGATGAGACGTATAGGGATTTCGTAGGTGATGATCGATCGAGTGCACCTCATAATCTATTTGAGCTTGATGGGTGGGGTGAAACGTTAATAAGTATAGGAAGCATGAGCAGTAAGTCCCACACCAAGCTTAAGACATTGCTGAGAATCAGAGGGGTACCGTATGCCTGGACATCGACTGGGTAGCATCATTGCTTCGCCCGAGTTACTTGAGCAAGTAACGACAGTAGCGGATTGCATGCAGGTAAGTCCACAAATACTGTTCGATCGCTAATGGTAGATCTGCGCTCCTCGCCCACCTCAATTAGCCTTAGCTTCAGTCCTCCCTTCCCTTCGTCAAGATCTCACACAATCCTCGCAAAGCTTGAATAAACGCCTGGACCTGTTCAAAGATATCATATCTCGCCTGGACGGCTGGTCAGTATCATCAATGGGAGGGTATTACGCCTACGTTCAATTCCCCTCGGGTTATACGAAGTCAGAGGTATTGGGAGCGAACGGTAGAGTGGGCTCAGAGGAAGTCGCAAAGTACCTAGCTACGGAACTTGGCGTGGTCTGTTTGCCTGGAAGTTTCTTCATGCCTCCTCTCCAGGACAAGGTGTGGGGTGATATTGAACAGGCTGGTGGGGGTGAATTACGGGAGGACAGGTGGTTACGGTATGTCCCTTCCTGTTTCATTTTTCGTTGAAACCCTTCAGGACTATGGGGCTGATGATAGATTTGCGATAGCTAATGTGGATGATGAAGTTGTTATTTCGCTTGAACCCCGATTGAGACGGATGAACGAGTTAATGGGTGTATCATGAACGTCGATGTCCCAATCTAGACATATACATGAACTGTCCAATACAGACTATGCACTCGTCGCTGATTCTTTCTCTTTCTGAGCCTCTTGTCTCTCCATCATTCGCCTGTCATAAGCGCTGCTCTGAATTCTACGGCTGAGCCTGTTAGATGAACTCACCGCCTGGCTTCCAAGACCATCTTTTCCTTCCTCTCCCTCAATCCCCTCTCACGTTCCTCTTTACTAGCTTCCCATTTCCCCTGTCCCTGTCCTCCAGCTTGGTCTACATCCACAGCCTTTCCTTTGCCCTTGTCTACAGCCGGTATACGTGCTCCGAGTCCGTATCTGTCGATAAGTGATTTGACGGGTGCGGCTGTACGTTTCCCGGCTACTGGTATCGGGTTTGTAGGAGGTGGTGCCAGGTAAGAGGGGATTTGATAGCCACTTGGTGGCTGTGTATCAGCTTATGTTACGAATGCATTAGCTGAGAGGGATGTACAGAAGGTAGGAAACCCCTTTCAAGGATTTCTTCCGAAGTAGCTTGAGCAGACCTAGACTTTGAGAGATGGTAAACGATATTGGCCAATGGTACATCCGGGAAGGCAGAGTGTATAGTCTCAACCTGTCATTAGCCCTCAATGACTTTACCGTTCAGGAAGGGGGCATACCATAGAAGCAGTAACACCCGGAATGGATCCATCAGGATTCGTCGTGTGACCTGTTCAATTAGCTCGATACTGGTATAAGGACTTACTTGGACCAGTAAGCCATTTGATGGTAAAGTAGATTACTGCAATGACCAATATGGCCGGAACAAATTCTTCTATGCCCATTGCTTGATGTAGTAGTAAGAAAGGAGGTGTATGAACAACGAGTTGATTGAGAGGATGATGACGAGTCGTGAGGTGGAGGTGGGTGAAGCTACTCGTGATAGCACCGTCAAGCCTGTCGTGTACATTCGACATCAAACATTGTGCGCAGTTCATTCCGCTACTGATGGCGCTCGGGTGATCTGCTCGCTGAGACTGCGAACTGACCATCTTGGAGAAGTGCGCGCTGGAAAGACTGCCTCAAAAGGGGGTGGGGATATCGCTATAGAGGCCTTGCCTCAGTCTATCAACAGCCATCAAGTCACATATATGAACTCGTCCAGCCCTCCGAGCTCATCATGCTCTCATTACGACCACAATAGCTGACAAGCTAGGCGAGTAGACCTCGCCGTGTTGCCTTGAGGAGGTTACGACCGGGAAATCCGGCTAGTTCACATCGTTATCTTTATCCTTTCAACACACACTCGGACGGGTCTCGCTCCACTTCTTCTCCTCTTGCCCATCACTCAAATTCACTGCGACACCTTTCATCAGACGGCCAGGGGTTCGTACGCTCTCATTTGAGTCTGCGGCCGGGAAATGCGGCCGGTTCCTATCATTAACATTCTCCTTTCATCACACCGTCGAACAAGTCTCGCTCCACTTCTCCTCCTCTTGCTCTTCATCTGCGCCACTCTGGGCCAACCTTTCATCAGACGGCCAGGGGCTCATACGCTCTGATTCGTTTCTTTTTCCCATGTTCACATACCTCCATTGATGATGAGTGCGAGCCTCTTCGTGGCCTTCGAGACCGCTCCGCCGTGGTCGGACCCTTGGTGTGGCTAATACCTTTCATCTATGATGGGAAAGATGAGGCTGTGCACTTGCCGAATTAGAATCGCCGAGCCCTCCTTTCTGAGATGCGATGGCTTGGTTGTTGACCTTTCGTGGTGGCGCGACCTTGGACCGTGCTGTGGTGGACGCAGCCCCTTTGTCCTTCATGTATTGCAAAAGGAGGATGCAGATGTTGAGGGTATATATATATATCACGCCCAAGAACTCTCCCGTATCTTCTATCACCTTCCACTCCCGTCTTTCCACACTACTGCAAGAACCACATCATGAACCACATCATAAATCAAATCATATTCAATCCCGCGTCCGATCGCTCCCATGCCGGTCTCGAGAAAACCTTTGGTCGGTATACGCACGCGGGTCCGATCGAGGTCAGGAGTCACTATGGGGGGGGGTTTACAGTCGGTGATGCAGGTCTCATGGTCCGGTCCAAGTGCCTCGAGCCCGACTACGACGACTCCGAGGCTCATACCGAGTGTCACAGGCTTTACGGCATAGACCAACACTACCCACCTAAATTTCAAGTACCGACCGATCACATGTCGATACATGTCAAGAATGCTCTCGAATTACTCACCGATGCAGACCTGACTTCGTTACTCGCCAACAGAGAATGTGGAAAGGAAGCTTTCGTCAAGCAGCTGATCGATCCCCAAGCGACCTGGGCGAACGATCTGATCTCGTGCACACCCCCAACCGACCGGAGGACTGAGAGGTCAAAGAACGTTGCCGTACATACCGCACCGAGATCGTCCCCGCTTCCGCGCTCAACTATCCAGCCCACCTTGTTCGACTATGGTCCCCCAATCGTGTCCATCACAACCGAGGGGGGGCCCGGTACTGAACATCCTATTTCGATCGCGCCAATTTCCGTCCAGATCCCCTACGTTGGGTCCCGACTCAAGCCTCTCGGCTCATTTTACACGCTTAAGCAAGACGCTTTTGAGCGATTCGCGTCCGGTCTACGTGTCCTGGAGCCCAGTATTGGACAAGAGCTGAACTCCTTGTTGGAGGACTATCATGAGGAGAGACACGTCGCTGCCGAAACTAAGATTGCAAGTTTGCTCGAGCCAGAAATTAAGACTTTCTTCGAGTATGGTGTCGGCGAGGGAGACTTGCAGTCGAAAAGTCGTGACAATCGGTCAATGACGGTGGGATCGAGTTGGCAAGTTCAGAGCGTCCCCGGAACACCTTGTCTCGAGGCTACAATGCGAGTGGAATAGGGATGGTACTGGACCCAGCGACCGCAGGGACCATCGGTCTCGCCCTATCTTGATCATCAACTGGATCAGGCAATGGAGGGTTCCGAGAATATGTTGATATCGAGGTGGGGCGAGTGGCGACTGGATCTTTTTACAGATAGGTATAGTTGTGGAGTGTGGGTTGCGTCCTGGGTGTTTATAGCTGTGTACAGTATATAGCTGTCGGGAGTTCTATTCAGTGAGGTTACGTTACCGTTGAAGCTTTATAGGTCAATGTACTGTTTGGGTCACTAAGACCAGGCCTCAAGCCGGACTCGTCGCTGTTATGAGCCTGTAGAGGCGACCGATGTGTAGAGCATGATCTCTCCTGGTGTCGCTGCGAGCAAGGTCTTATGCGTTCTCGTCTGTCGTGGTTCTGTGCTACATCCATTTACAAGGTTGGAACTAACGACCCGACTTTACACCCTATACTGTATATCAAGCCGGACCCTCGACAGTGTTAGCTTTTGTAGGCCCGCTCTATGGGTATTACGGAACATGCAGCCAAACAACATAGCAGTGATATGTAGCAAGGGCAATGCCAATGCACTATAGACTTACACCGCTTGTGGCATTGGACCATGCCCCTTCAGGCTTTGCCAATTTGAGCCTGACGAAGCCCGGCTTTCTTTGCGATACAGGCGTCGGACACTAAACGCAAAGCATGAGCGTTTGCGCAAAACATATGACCTCGCTGACAGCTATTGCGCTGCTCTTATACTTCCGCGCAGTCCGTCGGGTTGACGTTTGGAGAGCAGGCGAACGCCTGTCACTCGCCAGACTGTTTGCGACCGGACGACAGAATGAAACCCGAAGTTTCGGTCCCCTGTATCGTCGCCACCTGCTTCTCACCCTTTCACATCTTCCACCTTTCATACATGTATTGTTGTGAGCCCCCATAGGTACCACCTTTCACCGAACGGCCAGGGGCTCATACACTACACGATTGCAAGGTGAGATTTCTTCTCATCGCTCCACACCACCTTTCATGAATATCCTGAGCCTGACTAATACTTCTCAAATGCTCCACTGGCATCTTGCACTTGGTGTGGCGAATTCCTTTCATGTCACCTCTTTCGACTCTTCTTGGGATCCTCAGGTCGTACCCACCTGACAATACACCTTTCATGGCACGGCGAGGGGTTCATACTCTTCAGGCTGATTATTTTCGCATGACCTCATATTACCTTTCATTGCTTGATAAGCTATCCTCCCGCCTTCGAATCACTGTGCCCCTCGCCTCATGCCATCAAGGACCGCTACCTTTATACAATCAGGGTCCCCAAAAGGTTTTGAAGACCAAAAATCACTTGGGGCCGGATTTACCTTTCAACACCGGTAGTTACGGCTGTGGTCTTTTGTGCTGCTACTCCTCGAGGGTTTTCCTGCATGAGACGAGAACCTTTGTGCGACCCCTCTGAGAAAATAAGAGGAGACGGCAGGGGCGCTTTTGGGTCTTTGTCTATATGTCGGCAGCAACCATTGTCCCTGTCTTTGGTAAGCTTATCCTACACCCCAATCTCAATTACAATCCAATTCTCGTGATATCAACCATGGAGTCAACACAGCTCCCTGATCTACCGGGTAGCATGGTCTATCCGGGTCGAACCAACTATCAATATCCCGATCCACCTTCTATCGCCAGTTTTGCCAACGCCGATGATGCCTCTAAGGCGGGCAATGACGCAAGCAATTTTGAAAACCTGCTCATGATCGGGGCTTCGGCGGAGGTCTACCCTGTCTACCCTAAAAAGACCCCCGACCAAACTCCCATCTCCTCCTCCGCTCATGCTGACGCCAACTCAACGTCCCCTTCGATCTGCTCGGACCGACTTCCCATAATTCCAGACGACGTCTTGCGTGAATTTGTGAACAACACCTTGGAAGAGCTCTCAGAGTCTGACTGGAAGCTCATCAAGGACAACGACCGACGAGGGCTCAGAGCTTTCCAAGCCAGGCTTCGAGATTCGGTCGAGAGCTGGGCAAACAACTCGCCTGAAACACACCCGCCCGCCTGTGACCGAACTGCGAGAACCTCGAATGTCTGCTTAATTTCCGGGCACCGTCCGCTTCCCTTGGAAGAGATCCACTATCGACCAAGTTGGAATGCGGATGTACCCCCGAGCCGGCCTTCGGTCAGTCTTGTCACCGACACGCAGGGCATGCCGGATAGTATCGCTCCCATATCCGTCATTCTCCCCTTCTCAGTCGATGATCCCTACCCAAACACACGCGGTGACCGGTCTCAAATCAGACTGACCGGCACAAGAGAGTTCTGCCGAAAAGTAGTATTAGGTATGAAGAGCTTGGAGCCGGTGCTCCGATCGGTAGTCGAGACAGGGATAAGGGGCAAAAGTGGCGCGAGGGAGGATATGAAGGACATAATTGGAGAACTCCTTGAGGAATACTTCAAAATTCGCATCGGGTACGAGTCTGAGCCGGGGGACTATCGGAAGATCGACCCCTCCATCGCTGGCGATATGATGGAGGACCCGGATTGGACGATCGGAAACAACGAAGATGGGTCTGAATCGAGTGAGCTTTAAGCCAGGGACAGAGCAGATCTCGTTGCCGACTGCGCTACCTTCGCTGGTGCCCTCTTCTTGTACGAGTGCTTTCCGAGGATGAGGAGAGGATGTGTCCAGTTCAGCGGCTGTATATAGCGAGTGGGTGTTAGTTCTGGCCGAGGGCATGTACTGTGAGGTGGAGATGCCGGATCGGTGGCACGATGTCGCTTGCAAGGTGTATACATACAGCAGCGTCACGAGCTCTGCAACTGTGTAGTCCAATTATAAGGCTGGAACCACTGTCCCAACTTTGCGGCCCTCTGCGGATTAAGCCCATAATCCAACTTTTTTGGTTTCCGCCATTTAATCGGTTCTAGATCCAACAAATTTCCGATGATCTCTGCAGCAAAGTACCTATTCGTTAGTTCACTGACCACTGAGACGTAATAAGAGGGAGTAGAACATACGGTGGGAATTGCCCACCACCTCGATCACCTTCATCAATAGGACCTCCCATTCCTTCTTCCCCCTCACCTCTACCTGCTGCATCTTCGATACCCTCAATAACATGTCCATATCCCTTTTCACCCTTATAATCCCATTGAACCATAAAGTATGGGATATTCGGTACTAACGATCGTCTAAACCCTCCTGGTCGAGACGAGAAATCGATGAGTTTCTTATGTTGTGACCATTCAGATTCAGAGGCCATGATTGATTCCTATCATCAGCCGAGTACAGTAAATGGAACGTACTCTGAAATACGCGGGGGCATCTTGGAACTCCTCAAATGGTAGAGGTACAGCTTCGATGAAAGTATGTCGTTGTTCCCTGAAACTACAGATTGTTTCGTAGAATAAGACACCCTTGTTGTCTTTGGCATGCATCTTCATCAGGCATTTCATGAAGTTCTGCAAGTCAGCCTTGTCGCCCATTGGTCGGGTGTAACTCACCCTGATTTCCTCCCAGTCCTCATCATCTAGTTCAAGCGTACTCATGCAGTGCTGCTGGGGCACGATCAAGCAGTGGCCTGGTACAAGTTCCTCAGTGAGTGTACAAGACAAATACGTCTTCTGACCCAATGCGACAATTGCAGCGAGTGGATTCCGGTCATCTTGCCAGCAGAAGGGACAACTGTCGAGAGCTTTCTTCGTCCGAGCATAATCTATCATCAGCTATGTCGAAAATGGTAACTCACCATTGACAGCGAAAGCTCGTTTCAAGGCGTCCGTCTTCATCTTTCGCCTAGCTAGTTTTTCGGCATTATCATCGACATAATCGTTATCGTCCTACTCGTCAGCTCACAGATCGCCAATCAGGTAGCTGACTTGCCTGGTATTTTCCATCCCGAGCAATCGCAGAAGCCATCTCTGCATCCAGGTTCTTCTGATCTGCTGAGCCAGCTCCGAATTTCTCTTGTCGCACCAGCTCGCCCAGTGTCAGATCATCATCGTCTTTATTGTACCGCAGTAGGTTGCCCTCGCGATCACGCGTCTCAAACTAGACATCAGCTTCTACAAAAGTCCGGAACCGACGACTGCTGACCTTCTCTGGCTTCTTTCGCCTATTTCCTGGTCGCAAGACGTCCTCGTCCTGCTTTCCAGTTCCAACATCGTATAACCTTCCTCGACCATCTAGGGTGGGCAGAACCTGAACATCCACCTGCCTGCCTTTCGCATCGACTCGACCGAGCTGACCCTGCTCTCCTTCTCCACTCCCCTCCCATGCACTTTCCATGGCGGTCTTTGTGCGGGATACCTCCAAATCGTATTCCCTCTCCAAGCTATCAGCTTCCGGATCGTCCGACAATCGAGCCCGCAAGACTTTGGCCTGAAGCTGGTTGAGCTCCTCAGTCGACATGGGTGGTTTGGATGATGTTGGATCGACTGTTGATCCGTCTTTGGGGAAGTAGCCTGAATCGTTTCGTTTGAGCTGAGGCGTGGATACACTTGGGATCGGCGTATGTATTTGACCAGCTGTTCCTCGTCCGAGGTTACTTGGAGTTCCAACGTCCTGCCTCTTGATACTATCAAGCCTGTTCAACGCAGGTGTGCTCGCTCCCTCTCGCTCTTCACCCGGACGCCTGAAAGATGCTCGAGAACCGGGTCGGCTTCCGAACCCTTCTTCGGTAGTAAACATGTATTTCCGTGGTCCACCTTCTGGTGTACGCATACCGGAAGTACTGGGTGAATCGGTTGCACTGTTGGGTCCTCGTCGAGACTGACGGCGATCGCTCCTTTCGTCCAATATTCTGCGTTCCTCCAAAGCTTCATTGAACTCGTCTAGCGAGCCATATCGTTCCAGAGCAACTTCCTCGACTGGCCGAGTTCTGTCCATCAGCTCTGTCCAGTGCATTGGATGGGAAGCTTACTGCTCTTCGGCCTGCTCATACAGACGCTTGAGCTTCATCATCCGCCATTGATGCCCAGGGCCGCCGGGTGTCACTTTCTTTTCTGCCATGTCAGCTCCGCTAATATGTGAGTTCCAACACACTCACCCTTGGTCTCATAATCATCCAAAGCTTTTCCTTGGACGAGCTGCTGGTTAAGCTCCATCTTTGTGACCTGCAGCTTCGAAGGATCCGGCTTATCCTCGTTGGGATCCTTGCGCTTATGCTCGGACCCGAGGCCAGAGAAAAAGTCTACCCCTCCACCTAGAGTCCGGTTGCTAGATTCCTCATCTCCATAACCGTCCGTCATGTCGTTCGAGGTGTCCATGGGTAAAGAGCGGCCAGAAGGTAGACCGGCGCTTTTAGGTGTATTGCGCTCGGTGAATGGATTCGAAATAGCTGGAGGAGCTGATATTGTCGGTTCGAGCATCCATGAATCTCTTTCGCGGGTTTGACTTCCAGAAGCTGTGGTACCGGGAAGGGGTGCAGCTGCAGGTTCTGAAGCGTGCGACTGGAGCGACATGCCGGCGGCAGTGGGTGCGCTCGCTACTGCATCCTGTATATCAGGTGTAGCTCTTTGTAAGAACGAATACTTACGGTATCGACTCCCTTCTCGACCCACATGGAAGCATCGTCGTCATCATCCACTATATCCAGCTTTCCTCTATCGTCCCGTTCCTCCCTTCTACGATCCTTCTTAGCCCTCTTC
>Ga0265780_10006504_pt1 | contig 14475 bp, 12 predicted proteins | sample P1T30metagenome_FD_192432 | JGI IMG/M metagenome (GOLD analysis project Ga0265780, IMG submission 192432) | Plant litter microbial communities from East Loma Ridge, Irvine, California - P1 T30 | ecosystem: Environmental > Terrestrial > Plant litter > Unclassified | place: USA: California... | reverse complement strand
CGTTTAAATGTGTATATCCCCAGCTTTTATTTAAGCCGATCATTCCACTTAAATCAGTTTCGTTAAAGCCCGAATTTGGGAAATATCCGATAGGTGTTTTAAAAGAATAGGCATTTTTATAAGTACCGCGTGCTCGCCAAACAAAGCCATTATCATTGCCATTAAGCATCAAAGAATTTGCAGTTAAACCGTTATTTGTAGAATAATTGGTAATAAACTCTCCATTAATTTGCCCTTCTGGCGCAGTACTTGGTTCTAAAATGTTAATTACGCCACCCAATGCATCAGAACCATACATTAAAGAGGCTGCACCGCGTAAAATTTCAATCCGATCTGACTTAAACTGATCGATTTCAATTCCATGTTCATCGCCCCACTGCTGTCCTTGTTGCTTTATACCGTCATCTAAAGTTACAATCCGGTTGTAACCCAAACCACGAATAACCGGTTTGGAAATAGATGGCCCTGTTGTAATTTGCGATACGCCAGGAACTCTTGTCAAAGCATCAATTAAGTTAGTAGATGGCGCTAATAATTGATCTTTACCAACTACGGCTGAAGATGCACTATTTCGCTTACTAGTACTGCTAATAATGCTTCCGGTAATAACAATTTCTTTCGTTTCAATTGCAGTGGCCTGAAGAGCAAATTCTAAAACAGGTGCAGTAGCAAAATTTACAATTTTTGTAGCCGTTTTATAGCCTACATAATGAACCTCAACTAAATAACTTCCTTTTGCTGGTAAATTATTCAATGTAAATTCTCCATCATTATTGGTAATAGCAGTAACTTTTAAATCGGGAATATAGATGGTTGCGCCTGGTAATGTTTGGTTGGTACCGGCATCGGTAACTTTACCTTTTATGTCTTTTAAAGCAGCAGCGAAAACCGTACTGTTCAATAATGTATATAGAATTACCAAGCCTATAAGCTGTAATTTTTTCATGATTATGAAATAAATAAATGAGATTAAAAACAAGATGAAGCCTATTGCTGAAATTGCTGAATCAAGTTTTTAAACAATAAATAATTTGAGAATCCGCTTAGCGGAGATAAATTTTAAGAAAATCTGGCTACGGGAGGTCCACGTAAACCAGTGCTAAGCAACTCTACATACGAACTTTTTAAAATCGGTTGTATAGGATCGATCTGCGTTGCTGAAAGAAAAATTCGGTAAACCTGATGAGTTTGCACATAATCCTTTTCAAAACTCGCATTACAAATTAAACACGTTTCGCCATGCGATTGCACATGGGTAACATGATGGCAATGGATTTCTTTTTTAGGGATTGGCACTTCCTCATGATGATGCAAAATGCTCCAAGGCGTTAAAGCAATAGCAAAAACAATCAGCATACATGCCGAGAAATATTTCCTAATGTTTTGTCTATGCTTTTTCAATGTGCCAAAAGTAGCAAATTCCTGTTCATTTCTATATATTTGATAAGTAACATTGCTTTTATAGTACATGAACTCCATTCTAACCAACTGCTTAATTTAACTCAAAAACACCTCAAAACGGAACCGGGTTAACTTGTTAAAGGATGGATTCTGGAACCAGCGCCATGTAAGCCTTGAATCACCTTTGCCCTGATGTTGCGGAGCTGCCAGAAAAATATAATGTATAGAGTGCTCCGAAGAAAGCGCTTAACATAAGGAATCTTTAAGTTTAAAAGTTTAACACGATGACCGACCGTTGAACGCAACTAGCTATGCAGGATATGAGATAGCGAAAGATACCCCAAGAAATTTAAATTAGTTTTAAAATTATGAAACAGCTCATCACCATTGCATTAATGTTTTTAAGTATGCATGTGTTTGCACAAACTGAAACCTTCGATGAACTTTTGAAAAGTGGAAAAGAAGAATTCAAGAAAGACTACGAGTCGCAAGATTTTTCGATTGCCGCAGCCAATTTGGAACGTGCCGTTAGTTTACGCCCAACAAGTGCCGCGGCTCATTATTATTTAGGCTATGCCTACAGCCGATTAAACGCAAAGGATGGTGAAATGATGCTGGGCATGTCTTTACCACTTTTGTTAAAAACAAGTGAGGAATTTGAAAAGGTTAACAAACTTACACCAAAGTACACAGGGGAATTGATTGTACTTGATCCCTATAGTAAAATTAGTAGCGAGTGGGGATCAATGGCTATGAAATACCTTTATTCAAACGAATTAGATTCTGCAAAATGGGCTTTTACTGAAGGCAAAAAAAGAGGAGGATTTGGAGTTGCCATGCTCCAACTAGCCAAAAACAGTTTAGATGCCTGCTCCAGTGATGCTATCCTTTTTACCTTCGGAGACAGTTGGACTTTCCCATTGTGGTATGTGCAAAACATCGAAGACTACCGAAAGGATGTTGCGGTTATTGATGCAGGCTTAATCAATGCAGCCTGGTATCCAAGTTTTCTTGTAAAAAATAAAATTGTTGACTTTGGGAGGCCAATTGCTGAACTGGACACCTTGAAATATGCAAAATGGACTGATAAGAACGTTACCATTAAAAATATTAAGAACAACAGCACTTTTACATGGACCATCAATTCGAATGGAGGAAGTGGATATCTGTATCGTGGCGACCGCTTGTTATTATCGTTATTAAAAAAGAATGAATTTAAACGCGATATTTATTTTACCAGATTATATGATGATGATAGCCGATTATCCTTATCTGAACATATTATTAAAGGTGTTTCGGTTGATAAGCTAAATACTGGTAAAGAGGAAAATCTATCTTACGAGAAATACAAAACAGAATTATCAAAAAATTTAAATGCCGCGAAACTAATAAATCTTAATAATGAATCAGAGATAGACTTGATGTCATCAATACGGTATCCGGTTTATATGCAAGCAAAAAAATACATCGAAGCCGATAACTTGGCAAGTGCTAAAGAAATCTTAGTATTGTTGAACAGCAATCTGCCTTATGATCGATTTCCAATTTCAAATGAATTTAAAATGGAACTGGATAGACTGCTAAAATTGACCAATTAATTAATGAAATTCATCAGAAAAAATATTTTCAATATCCTGTTTGTAACTGCTTTGGCTTTAATCGTTTTTGTGCCCGATGCAAAAGCTTTGCTGATAAGAGGTTTGATGGAAATTGGTCTTTATTCGCCTTCGGTTAACGAACCTACAAGAACAGCAATGGATTTGAGCGGCATTAAATTCCAAGATGTTAAGGGTAACAATGTTGATTTAGGCGACTTAAAGGGAAAGGTTATTTTTCTAAATTTTTGGGCTACCTGGTGCCCGCCTTGCAGGGCTGAAATGCCATCGCTTAATAAATTAGTTAAGCAGTTTGAAAATAACAAAAAGGTGGTTTTCCTTTTTGCTGATGCAGACGGGGATTTACCAAAATCCGTAAAATTCATGGCCAACCGAAAATATGAAATGCCTGTATTTAAGGCAATAAGCAGCATTCCCGAACAAATTTTTTCTGGCGCTTTACCCACCACCGTTATTTTTGATAAACAAGGAAGACTTTCTTTCAAACATGAGGGAATTGCTAATTATGCGGATCAAAAAATCGTCGATTTTTTAAATAAGCTGAGTGTTAGTGAATAGCCTTTTGCTTATAAAGCTTAAAACTGAATGTTTTAAGATCAATGCCATAACTACCCTTAATTTTAGCTGGTAAACTTTCATAATCTTCCTTCAAATTGTAAAGAATAATCTTATTCCGCTTTCTTCTCTTGATGCTTGCAGCTGTTGTATCTGGCAAAAAAACAAGATTCAAGGTTTTTCCAGAACTGCCAGTTGGAATATATTTTGTTTTTTTTCTGGTTGCCAAATTAGTTTCTAATATCTCGCTAGCGAGAATATAGCCATTTGCCAAAGATAGTTTGATTTCAAAATGATGGGTTTTCCCATAGTAATATTCAAACTCGAATGCTTTTTGCGCAGTAGCATTTAAACTTAAAATCCAAAAAGCCAGCACAACGAATACTTTCATCTTCTATTGATTATAAAGTCAAGTTATACAATTTGTGCCGTTTTTCATATTGCGATAGCTGTTGTTTCAAACTTGATGAACCGCAATAAACCCTGATTTGTTTACAGGAATTCCAAGCAAAATGCCAAATGATTCAACCCGTCCATCGTGGCTTTTGATTTCCAAAAGATATATACAATTAATTACACATCGCTAAATATTTAACTACTTTTGCCGCCATGATTTCATTTTTCGAGGCAAACTTAAAACAACTTTCCATTCACCATACGGGCAACAAATTGGTAGAAGAATATTACAAATTATCTGATGCGCCATTAAAAATTGACGATGAGATTTTGGGTAATCTGCTGATGCAGTATTTTTTAAAACCTTTCGAAAAAGTAAATGAAGTCTATCGTTTTTATCATCCGAATGATAATTTGAACTTAAATGAAGTTTATCATTTTGCGAATGAAATTTTCGAAAACAACGAACTTTTTCATGAAGATTCGCAGCAGCTAGCGAAGTATTTATATGATGTTGCCAACCATCCAAAGATAAAATCGGGTGAATTATATGTAGCTTATTTCGAAAAAGTGCAGATCGAGGGCGAGCAAATGGATGTAATTGGGGTTTTCAAATCTGAAACGAAGGATACTTACTTAAAAGTTTTTCCGAAAGATGACGGTTTTAATATGAGTTATGAGCAGGACGCCATTAGCATTAATAAGTTGGATAAAGGTTGCTTAATTTTCAATACCGATAAAGCTGAAGGATTTAAAGTGGTTGTTTTAGACCAATCGAAAAGCAGCAATGAATCTGCAGTTTACTGGAAAGATGAATTTTTGAAATTGAAGATTCGAAATGATAGTTATAACCAAACCAATAACGTTTTAGGCGTTTACAAAAACTTTGTTACCCAAAAACTGGATGATGATTATGAAATTAGTAAAGCGGATAAGATTGATCTCTTAAACCGTTCGATGAAATATTTTAAAGAGAAGGAAACTTTTGATATTGAAGAATTTGGAAACGAAGTGATTGGCAATGCAGAAGGCATTGAATCTTTTAAAAATTATAAAAAGAACTACGAGGAAGAATATGAAAGCCCAATTGCAGATAACTTTGAAATTGCCGAATCGGCTGTAAAAAAGCAGGCTAGAGCCTATAAAAGCGTTTTAAAATTGGATAAAAATTTCCATATTTATATTCATGGCAATAAAGATATGATTGAAAAAGGCTACGATGATGATAAGTCGATGAACTTCTATAAAGTTTATTTTAGGGAAGAAGAGTAGGTTTCCGTTGTTGTTAAACGCCGATAGCCCGCACATGTTCCGAACTATTTTTCTAAGCAAATAAAAAATCAAACTGCGTTAGCTAGCAATGGAATTTAAATCCGCTGTTGGGCTTTTAGCGCTAAGTATTGATTAATTACATTAACGGTGAGTTTCTGAGGTGGCGTTAAAATAGATAAGATGCCATGTTTGCTCAGCTCTCTAACCATTAACTTTTTCTCATAAATAAATTTCTCTGCAACGGTTTTATGGTAAATTCCTTCTATATCTACAGCGGGTTCGGTGCTGAGAGATTTTAACTCCGTATTTTCGAAAAACACTACGACCAATAGATGATATTTTGACAAACGTTTTAGGTAAGGCAATTGTCTTTTCAATGCGGAGAGACTTTCGAAATTAGTAAAGAAAACCAACAAACCTCTTTGCTTTATCACCGCCCGTACGCTACTATATAAAGCTTCCATATTGCTTTCCAGGTACCTGGTTTTTTCTTTGTAAAGCACATTCATAATATTGCCCAGCTGTGCTGATTTTCGGTCGGCAGGAACAATAGCGCCAACCTGTTCCGAAATGGTAATCAAACCAGCTTTATCCTCTTTTAGCATGGCTACCTTTGAAAGCGCTACCGTTGCATTAATTGCATAATCCAACAAACTTAAGCCTTCAAAAGGCATTCGCATCACACGAGATTTATCAATAATGCAGTAAATATTTTGCGATCGCTCATCAGTGTATGTATTGACCATTAACCCACCTTTCCTTGCGGTTGCTTTCCAGTTTATGGTTCTGATATCGTCTCCACCAACATAATTTTTAATCTGATCAAACTCAGCACTGTTTCCAATTTTCCGTATTTTTTTTATACCCAACTCTGTTAAGTGACGAGAAACCGCCATCAACTCATACTGACCAAGGTTAATAAAAGACGGATAAACTGGTAGCACCCTTGCGCCATCAAAATTATAACGCCTGCTTACCAAACCCAGTGGCGAACTGATGTAAGCTCTGATGAATCCAAATTCATATTCGCCACGTTTCGTTGGCCTTAAATTATAGTGGATGGATTTTACTTCGGTGGCTTTTAAGCTTAGGTTAAAATCTTTATCTCTTAGTTGAAACTGAAAGGGCACTTCATCGATTACTCTTGCCTTTATTTTAAATTCGTATCGGTTTTTAATTTTGATCTCGATAGGATTATCATCACCATTACTTAACCGTTTGGCAGTAAGTCGTTTTACTTCCAAACCTTCCGTAACGCGGTAAAGAATAAAAACATCAACGAAGAATAGTATCAATACCACACCGATTGCAATCTCAGGAATATCACCAACCCATGCAAAGAAGAATTTCAGCAAAAAAAGTACAACGCAAACACTTAACGCCGCAAAAAGGCGATCGTTAAGAAATAAATTGATGTAATATTGCTGAAAGAATTTTTTCAATGTTTGATAATGCCTTTAATTTGCGAAATGATTTATTTTTAATGATTTAGTGATAGAATTTTGCGATCGAACTGATTATACCTAAACCTAATTATCTCGGTACTTCTATTTTTTTAATAATCTGATGAACAATATCACTGGTGGTTAATCCTTCCATTTCTTTTTCTGGCGACAACAAAATTCGGTGCGCCAAAACTGGTACAGCAACGGTTATAATATCTTCAGGGGTTACAAAATCTCGGTTTTGAATAGCGGCTAATGCTTTGGCACTATGCACAATAGCCAGCGATGCCCTTGGTGAAGCGCCCAGATAAAGTGAGGCATTGTTGCGGGTTTCATTTACGATTTTAGCAATAAACTCCAACAGTTTCGGCTCAACAAATAAACTCCTGATTATTGCCCTTGCAGATTGGATTTGCTGTACTGATAAAACAGGCTTTACCTCGCTTGCTAAAGTTTTGTTTACCAATGTGTGTTGCGCTGTTAAAATTGCTGTTTCTTCTTCTAACGTTGGATATTTTACTTCAATTTTGAATAAAAACCTGTCTAGCTGCGCTTCTGGCAAGCGATAAGTTCCTTCCTGCTCAATCGGATTTTGTGTTGCAAGTACCATAAAAGGTTCTTCCATCAGATAAGTTTGACCATCAATGGTAACCTGGCGTTCTTCCATCACCTCAAACAAAGCCGACTGTGTTTTTGCAGGTGCACGGTTAATTTCATCAACCAAAATGATATTGCCAAAGATTGGACCTTTTCTAAATTCAAAATCTCCGGTTTTAGTATTGAAAATCGGCGTTCCTAAAACATCAGAGGGCATTAAATCTGGCGTAAATTGTACCCTCGAGAACTGTGCATCAATTGATTTAGCCAGCAACTTGGCACTCAAAGTTTTAGCTACGCCCGGAACACCTTCTATCAAAATGTGCCCATCGGCAAGCAAGCCCACTATCAAAAAGTCGATCACTTGCTTTTGTCCTACTATAATACTGCCCAGTACATTTCTAATTTGATTAACGGCCTCTGTTAAAGCAGTTAAGTCGGTTCTTGGGTTAAATTCTTCCTGTTCCATGGCTTTGGGTATTTTGATGAAAATATTCTATGCTTTGATTTAAATTGATGAGTTCAGGATCGCTCAATTCGCTCATTGTTGGTATTTGTACAAAATAACGCGTAATGGTTTTCGCCAGCGCTTCATTAATACCTGTTTTTTCTGCTAATAAATTGGCAAAATCTACATCAATTTCATTGGTTTTTAAATAATATCTGCTTCGCAAATACTCCATAAAATAATTAATTTTCTTTTTTGCTATATCCAGATTATCCCTTTCGTGGTAATAAACACTTCCTACTATATGTGCAAACTCAACCGAAGAATTTTTTAGCGGATCTGCAATAGGAATAATCCGTTGTCGGCGTTTAATCTCAAAAAAAACGAAAATAACTAAGCTAAAAATTGCGAGATAATAGGCCCACTTCAATTCAGGGTGTTTAAAGAACACCCGCAAAAGATCGGTGGTTTCGCTCTTCTGTGCCGAAAAATAATCATCAAAAATAATTTGATTACTATGTTGCAAGTAGCTGAGTGTTTTTGCTGCATATTCGGCACCATATTTATCCAACATGTTGAAATTGGTGTAAAACCCAGGTTCTGAAATTAAATAAAGCGCACCCTTACCATAACTCAGCTTAATAAAATTTGGCTTTTGCTTGTTATTGATACCGAGAACAGTCGCTTTCTGATGGTCAATTTTGTTAAAAAATTGTGATCCTATGCCTCTTTCGAAACCATAATTAGCATCAGTTTTTAAATTTTGATTCGTAAAATTTAATGAAGGCCTTTCGGCAGACATTGATGTTCCGGTTTGAATTTTTAGCTGTTTCTCTAGTTTTCCAAAATCATAACTGGCAATAAAAATGGAATTACCAGCCTGCATAAAGCTCTTCATTGCATCAAAATCTGTTTTGGAAACATCAATTTTTTGCGCAACTAAAATATAAGCCGCGTTATTGAACTTTTTATTTTTTAGCGTATTGTAAACGGGTAGTGTTGATGCCTGAACTTTTGCTCCCGGTGTAATATCTTTAATCCTGTCTCGTATGATAAATGTACCATAAGGTATTTTATCTGTTGCGAGATATGTTGGCGCCCAATTGGTTGGTGTAGGTTTGTTATACTGCGCTACCAGGTACACCACAATCAATATCAAACCAATGCCAAAATAAATTTTATAGCCTCTCATTTAATCTGGTTGTTAAATTGGTTAAATGATTGATTTATGGGCTCAAATTTATGCTCATCTACAGGAAAGTCGCCATACCAGATGTAATCAAACTGAAGCGTAAGTTTGCTAAAATCATCTCTAAGCTCTGGTTTATTTATCTCTGCCAGATAATTGTAATTGGTTTTATCGGGCTGCCATTGAATAATTTCCGCATCGCTTAGTTTTTTTAAGGCTTTTAAATAAAGAAGCCTCACCGCTAAGCGATATTTCTTCTCACTAATTAAGCGTTGCAACTGCTCATCAAAGTCAATTTCATGAATGTTTTCGGTAATTACATCATAAGGCAAAATAGCTTCTTTTGATTTCTTACTAAATATATTTTCTGTTCCAATTGCCTTTAAAATGATATACAAAACTAATGCAACGCCCAAGCCAATAAAGAAATACCGCGAAAGAGAATTTGATGCTGCTGTTGCGAATAGCCGAGATATCATATTCCAGAACCACATCCAAAACCTATCCCAAATGGAAAGCTGTCTTACTTGAAGTTCATCATATTGAAACTCCTTTTGATCTTTATAGTTATCAATTTCCTCTTTGTTAAATTTCGCCGGACTAATATTGCTGCTATCAATTTGAATAACGGGTTCATTTTTTGCTTGTGCAAAAGTTTGTGCGTCGCAATTTACCGAAAGGAAAAGCAGCAGCAGAGAAAGAAGATATTTAACTACAGATTTCGGCATCTTAATACTCTTCTGGTCTGGTATCAATTGGCTTTTCTACGCTACCAAAATCATTAATACGCTCCATTAAACCTACATTTTCTTTTTGTTCAAGCAAATTGAAATAAGATAATGAGATGGTGATGATTGGAATAATAGTAAAAACCTGGCAAAGCGACTGCAAAACTATTGTGGCCATACTGAAAGGCAACGAAAGCTGTGGGTTTTTGCTGGTAAACAAACCAATCATGCTAAATAGCGTAGTGGGCAAAGCTACCATACTCATACAAGCGTAAGCAATTATCCAAACTATAATCAATGTTCCAAAAGTAACCCAAAAATTATCTTTAATCATTTGAAAACTTCTGCTAAAGGAATAGCCAAAAGTTCCATTTTCAATCACCATAATTGGAAACATCATGGCTACAAATGGGAATAAATAAAGACCCGGCACCAGACAAAAAATCAATCCAACTCCAACCATTAAGATCAATAAAATCGAACTGCCGAAGATTCTGAAAAAATAATACTTAAAATATCCCCAAACCTCTTCGATAGTGGGAATTTGGTTTCCTTTCTTCACATATAAGGCGATATAAGATAAGATAGCCACCGTCATACTGGCATAAGTTGCCAGCGAAAATAGCAGCGACAGGAAATATTCAATACCGTAGATATTGCTGAAGCCAATGTACTGCCTACTTATTCCCTTGCTTCCGGTATTAATAATGTTTATCATTTTATATTGATAAACCAGCATTGATGACATACTGGCCAAAACGAACAAGCCACAAAAAGTAAAATATGTTTTTAATAACGGCTTAAAATTTTGGCGCACAAAAGTAAATGTATCGTTAATTACCTGTCCAAAATCTCGTCGTCTTTTAAATTCAATCTTCCCTATCATCATAAACTAATCTTCTTAATAATTTTTGCCGGATAAATAAACACGTACCAAACAATAAATAGCGCAGAAATTGCGAGTATAAATGCACTTAAAAATATTGGCATCTCTGTATGCCGGGTAACAAAACTTTCGAAAAAGGCTGCCACAATAAAAATAGGAACTAGGCCCAAAACCATCTTTAATCCATCTTTTGCACCTTTAATTACCGATTCCATGCGGGTGTAAGTTTTAGGGAATAGAAAACTATTTCCTAAAACCAAGCCGGCCGCTCCGGCCAAAACGATGGCAGAAATTTCCAGCGTTCCATGAATCCAGATTACTAAAACAGATTGTAAACCCAGGCCTTTGCTAAAAAAGAAATACTGAAATGAACCTAACATAATTCCATTTCTGAACAGTGAAACTACAGATCCGAAAGAAAATATGATGCCAAGCACAAAAGTATATAGGGCCACATAAATATTATTTATGCCAATTTGAAAAAACATTAACACTTCATTTTGTTGTTTGTAAACCCCGAAAGGATCGCCCTTGGCAATATTCTCATTTGTCATGTTTACATAATCATCTCCCATAATCAAGCGTACAAAAGTGTCATCATATTTTGCTGAAAGTGCACCAATGGCGCATGATATCAGAAAAAACAGGAAGGCGTAATAAATCTGTTTGCGATGTTGATAAAACAAAACAGGCAATTCGGTTTTCCAAAAATGGATAAAACGGTTCGACTTTTCCTTTTTGTTCTTATAAACTGATTGATGAAGTTTAGATGCCAGCCCATTTAAGTAAGCTGTGGTTTTAGAATTTGGATAAAAAGTTTTGGAATACGCCAGATCATTGGTAATCTCGATAAACTGATTGGCAACTTCATCAGGATTTGCTTGCTGCATGCTATCGTAATGCTGCCATTTTTCCGAATTCTGTTTAACAAATAAAGCTTCTCTCATGCAAGGGCGTTACCAAATCTTGGCTTAAAATAGTTATTTTTTTATGGATATAAAAAACGATCAGTAATTAACAGGAAGCATAGACATATAATCGCTTAACGGCATGTGGTCGGTTTTACAAAAAATCTTATCGAGGATATTCAATCGCTCTATTCTGGTTAAGTTAAAATCGCGGTATTGATTTCTAACATGGCACCAGGCGATTAAATGCCAGCTAAATGCGTAGAAAATTAAACCAATAGGCTCGATTTCCCTTGTGCTCGATTCATTTTTGGCGTTGGTATACTTTAGCGAAACCATCTTTTTCTCTGAAATGGCAGTTTGAATAAGTGAGAGAAATTCAAAATTAAATTTCATGCGCTCCGGAACTTGCAGTTTTATATGTGCATTCAGGATTTCCAGCTTCTCCTTCTGGCTGGTTTTTAGTACCGCTTTAATTTTTGTTAGCGCCGCAGCATAGTGTGTACGGATAGAATGATCTGCAAAGCCACTCACCAAACTTTCTACCAAAAGCATCGCATTTGCCTCATCCATATTAAAGGAAACTGGTGGTAAAAAATAACCCTGAACAAGAAAATAACCTTTAAATTGTTCAAAAGCTACTGGTATTCCCTGCTCCTGAAGCGCCTTAACATCCCGATATACGGTCCTTAAACTAATCTCAAACCGTTCTGCAATTTTATCTGCAGAGATGTACTTCTTCGATTGAAGTAAAGTTAAAATTCCAAAAAGGCGATCGATGCGGTTCATTGATTTCAGCTTGGCTAAATTAAATAAAATTGCTGCGTAAACCCTTAGTTTGCTCAAATTAATTATGCCTAAATATGCCGTTGTGTTTTCAAAATTTCTGCTAATACTTCTAATTAAGATTAGTTAATGCTTTACTATAGCCGATGCAGAAAATGAAAACTTCCAGGTAAGTTATTTGTATAATATAGTTATCATGTCTTTTAGCGAAAATTTTCGTTAGATAGTAAGATGCAATCGCAAACCAATGGCAGCCGTTATACAGAAACGTTTCTTCAGGGCAATTAAAGGCAAAGTTATCATCGGATTTTTATTCGCTTGTTTTGCGCTGCTGCTTGCATGGGGTATTAGCAAGTTCGCGTTTACCAGAATGTTGAATACGGTTGAAGAAATTTCTGCCCCTAACGATCGGCTAAGAATTGTAAATGATTTATCGCACAAAATTGCCAGGCTTGATCAGTTACAGCGAGATGAAGCTTTTAACAAACAAGGCAATTATAATTTCTTGCGGGAATCGAGAAAATTAAGATCCAGCCTGGATACTTTAAGAAAACTTTACAGCAACGATTCTGCCCAATTGGCCAGAATACGATCCATTAAAAACCTATTGACGCAACGCGATAAACAATTCGTTTCTTATTTACAGGTCCGGGAGACTTTGGTAAACACAAAATCGTTCTCCACCGAGGTTAAAAAGCTGAACGAATTGGTGGCTTCGAGAGCAATGCAAACAGATAGCGCAGTATTAACTACAGAAACTACCACTTCGACTACAACAGTTGCTCCACAGGAAGAAGAGAAATCAAAAGGCTTTCTGAGCAAACTTTTCGGTAAGAAGAAGGCTGATGTTTATAAAATTATCAATGAAGAATTTAAGGTCAGACGCGATACATTAAATGCGAAAGCGGAAGACAGCATCATGAAAAGCATGACAGGTTCTTTGAAAAACATTGAGCAGGAACAACGTAAAAAAAGCCAGAAATTTTTAAAAAGAGAAGCAGAATTATCAAACGCAAGTAATGCCTTAACCAATCAAATTTTACAAATTCTAAGAGAAGTTGAAGGCCAGGCGGTAGCGCAGGTGGATTTAAACGGCATTCAAGCCAAAGAAGTTGTAAACGATGGGATTACGCAAATTACGGCGATCATTATTACCTTTTTCTTTCTTACCATCGTTTTACTTTATCTTATTTTAACTGATATTACAAAAAGCAATCGCTACCGGAAAGCACTGGAACTGGCAAAAGATGAAGCTGAATATCATGGAAAGGCTAAACAGCGCTTTTTATCCAATATGAGTCATGAAATAAGAACGCCGTTGCAGTCCATTTTAGGTTATGCTGAGTTAATTGCACAACAAGATCATCCGAAGAAAAAAGATATTGATGCCATTTATCAATCTTCTATTCACCTCCTGCAAATTGTAAATGAAGTGTTGGATTATAACCGCATCATTTCTGGAGAATTTAGCTTTAACAATCAGGTGTTTGATGTAAAACAAATGCTCAACGAGGTAACATCAGTGGTGAGACCACTTGCCGAAAAAAAATCGCTAAGGCTAAGTACCAATTTAAACTTAGGTGATGTTGAATTTGTGAAAGGCGATGCTTTCCGGTTGAAACAAATTCTTTTCAATCTTCTGGGGAACGCTGTTAAGTTCACCTTAAAAGGAGATATCGATTTGAGTGTGGCTTGCAAAAAACAAGATCAGAATCTCCACTTCCATTTCACTATAAAAGACACTGGAATTGGCTTCGAAGAAAAAGACATGAACAGGATATTTAATGAATTTGAGCAGATTGAATCTCCTGAACAATATGTGCTTAATCAAACCGGCACCGGACTTGGTTTGCCGATAGTGAAATCGCTTATTGAGGCGCAGGGAGGAAGAATCCATGTAAAAAGCAAGCCAGGAATTGGCACTACTTTCAATATCTATCTAACTTATCAGGAAACAACAGAACGCGTAAATAACCCACTGGATTTGGAAAATTACGCTATTGTAGATCCAGGAACTGTATGGGTAATTGATGATGACCAACTAATTTTAGATCTTTGTGGCTTTATCTTTGAAAAGAATGGAATCCCTTTTCAACGCTTTAATCAGGTGGCAAATATATTGCACGAAACGCCACCTGACGATTTAAAATATGTTTTGGTGGATATGCGTTTGCCAGAAATGACAGGTATTGAACTTTGCCACATTTTACGAAAAAAGCTTCCTGCAACCGTAAGATTTTTTGCTATT
>Ga0265780_10006503_pt1 | contig 14477 bp, 12 predicted proteins | sample P1T30metagenome_FD_192432 | JGI IMG/M metagenome (GOLD analysis project Ga0265780, IMG submission 192432) | Plant litter microbial communities from East Loma Ridge, Irvine, California - P1 T30 | ecosystem: Environmental > Terrestrial > Plant litter > Unclassified | place: USA: California... | reverse complement strand
TTTGCAAAGCGTGTTGGGCAGTATCTACAGCTTTGAGATTGACACCCGAGAGGGCAAGTCTTGTTACGGAGCAATAGTACAATAGTGCGCAAACAGGGGTTGATAATTTGCGCTTACCAAGAGAACTAACATCACATGTTATGAAGATAAAAACTTCCTCTTCAACATATCAGTTTCATCGTGTCAAAGACAAGAGAGATTTACAAGAAGCGCCGCATGTCCGCAAGTCTTCTCGTCGCACTTGAAATAAATCTTGCTTCACGTCCAGCTCAAGATATAGCCTAACTACGATGCAAATAGAGTCCTGCTATGCAGTTAGAGTCTCAACGCGTAGAGGCAAGAACCGGAAAATTTAAGAGACTTGGCAGAAATCAGATCTGCTCTGAGAGGGTGAATACGGCACGAAGGCTGCATTGTAGGCCTGCTATCCCCACGTATCCGGCGCTGGCAATAGGGCGTACTACTGATCGCTACGCTTACGGCTTACGGCTTATATGAGCGATCGATAATTCAGAGTAAATAGGTAGGTCGCGTAGACGTAGTAGTGATCGTTTAGGACTGTAACGCGCAATATAGAGTTATAGATATAAAGATATAAAGATATTATAACTAATATTATAACAGATAAGTGTTAAAGCAGGTAAAATATTAGTCTAATATATATTAAGGTAGCTTAATATAGCTCTAGCATGTTTTAGGCCTTAATATCCTTATATCTAGGTATCTGCAACTCTATACCTAGGCGCTACAGAAGGCCGTACTACGGTCCTATCATCGGAAATTGCAGTAGGTCGATAGAGGCTAGAGATAGAGTTCGGAGGCGTTAGGCAGCTCTAAGGAGTCTAGTTTTGTTAGCGATTTGCTCCAAAGTTAGAACAGGCTAACGCGTCGACGCGTCGTCGCGCCCAAGGACCCTAAAGCCCCTAAAACTCTATTACCGCAACCTTCTCTATCTCTACTAGCTTCTCTAGCCAATTAGAAGCCTCCTACAATAAGAACACGTAATCTTAGCAGTACTACGGGTCTACGATTATAGCTCTTACTCGGAGCATCACATTAATAGGCAATTTACTCTAGAGAGAGCTGTAACGTAAGCTAACTAGGCCTATAGTAGTCGTACTACGCTCTTCTGCTAGCTCTGCACGTATCGATATGTTCCTAGCGCCTATACCAGAGCTAGCATTAGCGTTAGGATTGGCAATAGTTCTTGTGCTTTACCTACAGGGCTATATATGTACTTCTGCTTTAAGCCTACACGTTAAGACTCTAATCGCATCTTAAGTAAGCCTGCATCTTAAGAAGTCTTATATCTCTACTTCGGAATAAATTAACAGTGTTGAATTTTATAGTAGGTCACCCTAGGGAGCTGTGTAGACAGTAGCTTTACAGCAGTTCAAAACCTGGTATCCCCCTTTTTCTCTTTTTCACCTCTATCCCATAGGTGCGCTGCTGTACTTTGGAAAAGATGGGATCGGTATTGGTGTTCTCCTCGCGTTCTTTGATGGTAGTATGACTCTCCTACGCCCAGGAATGGATGTCACCAATGCATGTGCTAGCTCAGTCGCTCTCGGGTGGTGGCTGATTCAGATGCTACTCTCGACGGTGCAGCGCCTCAGACGAGTTAGGTCGCAACGTTGGGTCTAAAGCCTAGATGGATTGGCCCATGCAAGTAAGCGTGATTTCGGTGACATTTCCCTAGCACTCAACGAGAGCCGAAGAAGGAGTACGTAGAAAACGTATATTCGTAACTACGCTAAAATGACAACAGCCAGCCCAAATACTCTAAAACCATGCCACCCTTTCTTTTCGTTCTAGAGTCTACATCTTGATAATCGTGACCGGCGTTGCAGGCTAAAACACATGCTCCTCGACCCAAAACGCCCGTAAGTTATTAATCAACTGTAGTGAAACCGTTTTCAAACGCCGTCGCTGCTCGTTATACAGCTGATTCAGAATCTCCGCAGAAAATGGCAACGACGTCTCCAGCGCCTCGTAGTACGAAGGCGTCAAATTGCCGCCTGCCATGCCATCTCGGTTCGACGACATGGACGCGATCTTGGCGCCCAAGAGGTCCATTGAGTTGCGCACCTGATACAGCTCGTCGAGCAGTTGCTGGATGGCTTTTTGATCGCCTCCGCCCAGCGAGGCGCTGCTGCGGGACGACTCGGACGCCGCGGTGGACGACGAAGATGAGAGCGACATTCGCAGCTCGTCGACTTCTGGGATGCTCAGGGCCTGGGACGCGCAGACGTATGCGTCCAGCACCTTGGACATGAGCAGGCAGACGACGGCCAAGAGGTAGCCGTCCTTGGAGCTGTCCGACTGCAGCATGTCGCTGACAGTCCCTGTCACCTTCCTGCACCTGTCCATAAGCGTGGTGGCGGAGATCTCGCGCTCCAGCGGTGACAGGCTCGCGTATGGAGGGCTGTTTTCAGGGCAGCAGAGCGTGCCCATTAGCTGCAAGGCTGTCTTGATGCCCTCTTGTTGCTGTGACCGCGTGAAGTTCTGCGAGTTACCGAGCTCTTGGAAAAGCTGCTCGTTGGGCAACGGTGCGTTAGCGAAGCCTGCTTGCGTCCCATCTGGTGCGCACAGGTCTTGGCTGGAGAAAGAATGGCCGGCATGGCAGTTTTCGTACGTCATCTCGTGAGAGCCGCCGTGTGATGTGCCCAGCGTGTACGCATGTGGTATATCGGAATCTACGCCGGTATTGTAGGATTGAACAGGCGCAGAGAAGTCCAGATCTGTTAAGAGCATGGAGAAGCAGGTATCAGCAGTCGTCGTAGGCATCATCGCTGCTTCAAGGGCGTCAAGTCGGGAGTTTAACATTGTGAAATCAGGTCCTGATTGCCTCCTCCCCACAGGTGACAGCATGGCTGATTGCTCAGGCATTGTTGTGGGGCTGAGACTGCCTGTGGCTATTGGTGTCGTCTCGTCTTTCGAGTCACTTCGAGAGACAGCCTTTCTGCGCATCCTTTGCGTCACCAGATATTGGCAAGGCGTGTTCCTTTTTGCGCATCTTGTGCATTGAGGCTTGTCCTTGGAGCATTTGGTCTTGGATATAGCACAAGCTTCACAGCTGTCGCGAAGGCGAATACCGGATGGGGGCGGCATGGCTGCAACTGAACCAACAACCCAGAATCAAAATGTATGCAGCTTCGTTGATGATTAGATAAAAGTGGGGTGATGGATTTCTCCGATGGAAGATCAATGGGGATTTTGTCGTAGCGATTTCCGAACGGGTGGGTACTAGGAGGGCGAAGAGCTACCGTTGTGTCACTTAATAAAATTTAAGCGTTGATCAGTCAGCTATATACATACGTGAGATCATCACCTTGCGCAATTGCTGCCAAGGTGCGCCATCCTTCGGGGTCGTAACACAAATGTTCCTCTCCAGGTAGTCAACCCCACCGTGAGGACATGCAAGGCCTGAAAGCCACGCTCGGCTCGCTTGCCTACGTACGAGAGCAGAACAGTGTTTTCGATACATACATATCCTCTCAGATCTGTTGAAAGGATCATCGAGATTTTTTGGTCGGATCGCGGGGGCGGTACTTTCAACTGCCCGTTTCTGTTAGCCTGGGCCATATTCTCAGTTGGTGTGTGGGCTTTTATGCACGATTCACCTGATCACCGGAAGGTTGAGGCGGAGCAGCGTATACACAGCACTCTTACCGTTTCAGCTCTACTTGTCTGAGTCTAGAGATAGCACTCGGTTACAACCGTGTGCCAAGAGTACCCACTAATTACACTGCAAGGTAATAAGCTAGCTTTAATGAGCCTAGTGTTACAGTAATCACAAAGATTTTTGTCTCATTACGGTATCAGGTCATGCCTATGCAGCCTGACCCATGCAGGACATCGGAGCAACCGCGGAAGAATCTTCTAGCCCCGTAAACTTGCGCATAGACAAGTACGAATCGACGTGATCATGGCACTTAATGTTCTTGCAACATACAATCACCACCCATGAACGGACTGCTAGCGCCGGTAAGCACAACAAGAGCATGTCCAGGGCTCAATTCTAATCAAAGAAATTGTACTGGACAAAACCCCTTATCTTGCCCCCTGTCTCTGGATCCGCGCTAGCAGTCCGTTCATGGGTGGTGACTGTAAGTATCGGCCATTAAACTTTGGCATAATTGACCGATCTCCCGTATCAGGCAGTCCCAGGCGCACGCAATAGCTGCAATCAAAAACGCTGTTGCAATCTATCATCTCGTGCTCATTCTCCACATAGCTCGTTGCTTGTCTAAACACTTAATGAATACTTGTTGGTCAACGTACGTGGACCCTGCGGGGAAGATGGATCGCTCAGTTTCCCATGATCTCTATCCCCACCTGTTCACTACACTAAATGCCCCTCTCGTAGTCTCAGAACCTTTACGACTTGTGGCCCATCACAGCATGGGCCGGGCCGCTGCCGCCCTACCGAAACGAGCCATATCACTTAATATCCGTCATGCGATGCATGCCAAGACGTACTAAACTTGCGGAAGCGGCTTTGTTAGAACCAACTCAGTTACCCATGTCAGCTACATGCGTGGTAAGAACAGTCCGTGAAGTCTTGCTAGCATCCCCGTGTGTTGTGCATGGACTAGACTCGGGAGAATGCCGCCGTATGCATCAAGAGAAGTGGAGCCGATGTCATCCACGCGCATGGCAGCACAGCCTCTATGATACGATCTGTACACGATGTCAGCCAATTGCAGATTCGCGGCGTTAGTTCGCCTATCGGACCAATGACCAACGGTAACATCCATACAGTGCTCACTTTCGACATGACCAAAAAACTCATTACTATCCTTGGCATTACCGGGACGCAGGTGTGTTGAGTTGCCTTTTCGCTAAAACCCGACATGGGCTATGCAGACACTGACCTATGTTTCAGGGCGGCTCTGTCGCTGGTCGATTTCTCTCCCATTCTGAATGGCGAGTACGCGGGCTAACGCCCAATCCTGGTTCCGCCAAAGCCAAGGAATGGGCAAGCAAAGGCGTCGAAATCGTGAACGGTGATCACGATGACTTGGAATCCTCAAGGGCGCTTTCCAAGGCACCCAGGCCATCTTTGCGGTCACTGATTGGGCTGGCTGCTACTCCCGAGTCATCCAGGACAAGGTCCTTCAGGACAAGGCAAAGGCGGCAGGGATGTCAGTCGAGGAATATGCAGGGGATATGGAAAGGTTACAAGGCATCAACTTAGCGACGGCAGCTTCCGATAGCAACGTTGTCTCCACCCTAGAGAGATTCGTCTTTTCAACACTAGCCACAGTGCAGCGAATCAACGGCGGCAAATACAAGCACGTGTATGAGTTCGACTCCAAGGCCAGCGCCGAACGTTACATACGGGATGAGCTACCAGAGCTAAGATCCAGGCTCAGCACCGTCACAATGGGTACGAAATGCAGAAGAGGACATTGGGGAACGTGAACTGACAGGCACAAGGTGTTTTTCAAGAAACCTGGCGTGAGATACCCGCTTTCAGACCGCGCAAGCAGCCAGACGGTACGTTTGAATACGTGCGTCTCAAGACTCCGGGCTTGTACCTGGAGAATCCCGAGGTTGTTGCCACCCGCGATACAGGCAAATTTGTGGAAGCGCTGGTCCTTCACCACCCAGCCGGCACCGACGTCTTGGGTGCCAGTGGAATAGTCACCAAGCCAGACTACGCAGCTCTCTGGGGTCGCACGCTTGGAGTCAAAGCGACAGTGCGAGACGTCTCTGAGGAAGAGTACTTGAAGTACGTCTCAGAGGGCATGGAGTCAACCCTGGTGGACCTTGTCCGATTTTTCGCAGAGTATGGGTACGCAGGTGGAAACCCCAAGGTGAGAACCCCAGCAGATCTGGGTATAGAAACAACCTCTTTAGAAGAATTCTTCCGGAGCGAGGATTGGAGTGCTGTGTTGAAAGGAGAAATATGACCTTTCCTGGTCTGCTGATTTGTCATGCGGCTGATTCAAAACGTGATACGAGCATGGCGTGATCGCATCGGCGGCTATCTTGCAAATGCTGGTAGTAATTTCCGATATTTACATCATGCGTTAATTGATTGTACATGTGCTGAAGCGCTTATCGTGTCGTACTATAGCTCCTCTAGCACGAAGCCCGGAGCTGAAATTGGCATTTCACCGCGCCGACGTCGCCAGCAGTTTGTAGAAATTATGAGCTCCGGGCATCCTCTTATGAGCCAAGGCCATCTTTGGAGGAAAGGGACGCTGACTTCCCAATTTTGCGGATCCCACGCCTCTCCCCACACTAAGAGCCCAGTCCATTCGGTCTTTCCATCCGATTCCATGACATCTTCGAAAAAGCGCTGCTCGTCGGCCGGCGACAAAACACTTACAGCTATCAAGGCGTTGTCGCGCAGTCTCGGTAGGGGGAATAGGTCAAGCCACGAGTGATGCTTCGTTGTCAACTGCAGCCGCGTGGGCACAAGACTGCTCGGCAAAGTGGCCGGAATAGGAGACACGGCGCAATGGCTGTGCCCGTCGTAGCCAAAAGGAGAGATGGATTCGCACACGAGCCAGTCAAATTGGTAACCCAGTGCAGCGGCGTTACTTGTGAATGCGTTGATGGTGTTGAGCTGTATCAGTTTCAAGTGATGATCGGCAGAGGGATCGCCCGCCGCGTAACTCATCAAGGCTTGCTCGGCGAATTGTTTAAGCATGGCTCGTGCTCGCGCAGTATCCTCTTTTGATAAACGACTGAAAGCCGAAGCAAGGCCGCAGGTCGACAGGGCGGCGCGGTAGGAGAAGGCATCGGGAGAACTAGCGGTTGAGGAAACGGCTGCCAAGGATACGGCATCGGAGATATTTTCGTCGTCGCTGGTAACGGTATGATGTCTCTTTCTCTGCCTTGAGACTCGCTTGTTCAGTCTATTCTGCAGCCTCTTTCGCTCCTTCTGGTTCGTTATCCCGGCCCAGTTTTCATTGGGATGTCGCATATTGACTTCGTGCGGTCTGGGCTGCAACTCGACATAATGAATTTGATGGGTGCCAGCGGCCATGCCAGGGAATTCCATGATGGTGGTGATGTTACAATTGGAATGGTGTGTGGTAGGGGTGAACAACGATGTGCCGTCGGATCCTAATTGCCTAGCATCTTCTTAAAGACAATCTGCACCTGGCTGACCGGATGCGTAAGCAGTGCTTGGGTGACATTAGAGTGACTGTCCAAGGTTAGCTTATCGCCGGCCTTGGCGACGATCGGCCCTTTGTTCTGTGGGATGTTGTCACAGATTGAGTTCCAAGGTTCTGCTGAAGCAATGCCACGCCACGTTGCGTTGCGTGGGATGATTGATCGTTGACCACTGGGACGGGTGGCTACCAGGAATGCGGCGTTCTCTCTCCTCAATAAGTTTTCCCAACGTGTTTCCCGCCGCTAGACGTGCCCACGTGTGGCTTGCAAGGTTCCCGCACTAGAGAACCTTGGCTCCGATCTCTACTGCAGGGCTTAAGTCGAACATTTGTTATCTAAGCTTCAACCAACAGAGACGAAGCATTGGAACTGTTCTGCATTGATGTATAAGCATTTTGGATCCAGAGCGTCGCGTTGCATTGTTATCGCAGCTGTAAGTTTGCGAGGTATCCCATCGGTGCTACTTTCGTGCAGTAAGCAGAGTGTCTCTTTCGACATCGGACTTTTCTTCTCAGTGGTGGTAGACAGTCGTGATTACGACCCTGCATACATCCATGGATGTGTGCTGGTGAAAACATCACGTGATGTCACCGTTGGCGGAACCCGTTGACTGCATATTTCGCCGATGTCCGCCGACTCGCGCCGGCGCATGAAAGTGCACCTGCTCCTCAACCATGTAGCCACTACAGCAATGCTGCTGCGGATCCACAGCTTCGGGACAGCTCAAACGACGGCCCATGATAGTGCCTACGACCAGGAGAACGAAATCGCGGGCAGGTTCTCGGTGAAGAATTAATGGCAATTCAGTTTGCTACGGTGGAAACCACGAAAGAAACTATTTTACACAAAGGAAAGAAAAAATATATGCAAACATCTATGCTACAATGGAACAGAAAACTCAGCCTCCACCAATTCCGCAACTCGATACCGATCAGCGAGTCAAGACCAGGTTGTTGCACAGGGAGGGTGATGTCAAGCTCGTCGTCGGGTCTCAGGAGCAATTTCATCAGCTGCTTTCCAACCTCAAGCCCAATGTAGGCGGGTGTCTCAGGCTTGCCGAGTATCTCAGGGTCATTCTTGGCCGCGGCGAGGAAAGCCTTGAAGCTGTCGCCGCCTTCGCCAGCATCGCCAACATCCCCGTCGTTGATGTTATGCCAGACAGCCATGCGGATGTCTTTCTTCCAGTGCGTACGGCTTTCCGGGTGTTTGAGTGACTTGTCTGAGCTGAAGCCGGTGGCGAAGGTGTTCTTGTGGCTGAACGGAATCCTCTTGGTATCAATGTTCAGGTTGGGCACGGTGTAGGATGCTGCCGCCCGGAAAGCTTCAATCATCTCCGACTCAGTGACACAAGAGTAGCCATTAGCCATGAGCCTTGTCAGCAGTTGCTGGTCGCGAGCAGCGTATCCCATGTCGGCAACGGCACCGATGTCGATGGCGGACGCCGCTAGCCCATTGCTGTTGCGCCATAGCGCGAAAGTGTCCAAGAAAGTGTTCGCGCCCGCGTAGTTAGCCTGACCAGGCTGCCCTGTGACGCTCGACATGGAGGACAGGAATACGAAGAAGTCGAGGTTGATACCAGCTTCAACTGTAGCTTCGTGCATATGCCAAGCTCCCTTCACTTTGGGGCCCGTGGCCTTGATCCATTGTTCCACCTTCATCTTCCTGAACGCCTTGTCCTGAAGAAGCATGGGCGAATGCAGTATACCCTTCAGGTTCGTCGCCTGCGCGACCGCACGGAAGATGTCGTCTCGGTTCACCATGTCGCCTTTGACAAGCACCACTTCACAGCCCATGCTTTCGAACTCTCTGATGGCGTCTACGTCTTCAGGGCGCGATCCAGGGTTTTGCGAAAGGCAAACAAGTCGGCGCGCGCCGTTCTCGACAAGATGCCGAGCGATGACGGTTCCGATACCACCCAAGCCTCCGGCGAGTAGGTAAGATGCGCTCTTGTCGACAGTGAAGCTGTCATCAGCGACTTTGATGGTATTTGTGTCGATCTTGAGCTTGCTGTCGGCATCTCTGAGCTGAAGGACGACGTTGCTTGAGTCCTTGTTCTCTTGCACGTGCTTGATAGCGTCCTCTACCCTTGAAGCCTCGTATACTGTCCGAGGGGATAGTGGCACAATGTTACCCCACTTCAACAGGTTTACAGCCGACTGAAGTAGTCTATCAAAATGTCAGTCATCGAAGTCATGTCATCAGGGTATAATGGCAGGTTCACTTACGCCTTAACAGCGCAAAGTCATTGACTTCAGGTCCGACGGCGGATATTCTGCCACTGGCGCTAATGCCGAGACCTCCGGCAGGGTAAGCACGGTTGCCCGTGATTTCAGCGATATCCTGCGAGAAGAGTTAGTAAAGTGATGATGCAACGTTGATGTAGCAGGATGCAACGTACTTTGGGCCTGACCACAGCGTGGGAGACCTCGATATTGACCTGGTCGCCAATAAGAGGCTCAGATCGATGCGAAACCCAAGCCAGTGATCCCAGAAGTCCTGGCTTCTCGGCTACCTGGAGACGTGATCGTCTTCGAAGGTGAAAGGGTATAGCCAGGCACATTGATGGTGCCGTCAACGATCGCATACTCGTAGTTGGGCCTAAAGAACTCGTCTTCCTGCCTATTTTGGAAGTGTGCCTATTTTGGAAATGTGCCTATTTTGGAAATGTGCCTATTTTGGAAGTGGGCAAAAGTATCAACGACTTCGTCGAGAGATTGACTCACATTTTGGACCACGCAGGTGCCAAAGTCAATAGTGTCTTCAACACTAATATAGCGAATCGCACCAATGACCGTCGCGTATCGCGGGTCGAAAGATTGCATCTGAGCCGGTCGGGTAACCCAGAAGAGGCCTCTCTCCCCAATGCTAGCAACGAGCCTTTTCAAAGCCTCGAAGCGTTGCTCATCAATATCTTCAAAGAAGGGAATCTCCTCGTCTAGTAGACTGATTACAGCCTGAGAGTCTCGCGGTAGATCATCACCGAAGGAAGACTTGCTGACGGTGAAGCCTCGGTTTTCAAGCTTCTTGGTCACTGCATCGACGTTCTTCCCGTCTTGACTGTAGGACACCACAGTCACATTCTTCTTGGTGGCTTTGTTGACGTCTTCTTCGGGTCTCGCGATAAAGACAGCGCTTGAATGGTATGGCGTAGGGGAGTCGAGCACTACGTCTGGTGTAGCGAAGCCAGCACGCTTCAGCTCCTCCGCCCAGCGCTCCGGAGAAACGTAGGGCTCGTCAGGCCGCCCGTCGTTCACACCCACTCACCAGTCGTCCAAGAAACCGAGTATGCAATTGATCCACTTGATCTCCATGCTGATCTCCTGCAGGAGAAGGCGCCCACCAGGTGCCAACAGCTTGCGGATGTTGGTGAGGGAACCACTCAGACTTGGAGTGGCGTGAACATAGTTTGTCGCGACGACCAGGTCGAACTTTTCGTCTTCTTTAAATCCCTGTTCAGCCGGGTCCGTGGCAATGTCTAGCACGCGGAATTCAACGTGATCCAACCCCTGGAACTGCTTCTTCGCGTCGGCAATGGCAGTCGAGGATGGGTCAGTGAAGGTGAAACTCTGGTAAAGGGAGACGCCGTGGGGGAGGGTCAGGTCTCTAATAAGCGAGGAAGTCGACTGTCCCGTACTGCCACCAATCTCCAAAATGCGAAGACTAGGCCTGGCGTGCGCCAAGCTTCGGAGGAAGGCCGTCTCTTTGGTGACGTTGGCTGTAGCAAAAAGCCTTGTAAGAAGGTCATCTGGTGAGAGAACCTTGATGATGGTCTTTTCGCCGGTAAATAGCTCTTCAATACTTCCACCAACCTCGAGGATACATTCAGCACAAGCGCTAAGGGGAGAGCCGGCCATAAGCTCTCCGATAGCGTGGGCTCTATCCACAATCTATAGCGTCTCAAGCGCGTGTCCAGGGTGGTCCTTGTCGAGCGCTAGGAACTGTCGACCGATCCAGGCAGCGAAACGCTGAATCGTGGGATTTTCTGGCAGTTTTACGCCTTCGATGCACCTCTGGAAGAAGATGAAGCAGAGCTCACCCAGCTCGTTGAGTAGTGGCGTCCACTTCTCGCCATCAAACCCGGGTTCAATGAGCGATCCCGCCTTGACGAAGTGAACGTGGGGCTTCCAGACATTACGTGCAGTGATGGGCAGTTTATGCACGATGTCCTGATCGCCTTGCTCGATGGAGGTGAAGGCGGCCTTAGGCATGTCCAAAACGGCTTTTCCATTTGAGACGACTTGGAAAGAGCCTCGAATCTCGCCGCTGGCAACTGCAGCGTCTGTTGATGCTGCAACGAAAATTTCTGCATCTGGGTCGCTTCTGAAGATGGCCACTTCCTCAATTAAGGTAGGCATCGCCGCACAGTTGCTCGCATCTAGCTTGCCGGATCTGGCAGCTACAAGACCCATCTGAAGAGCCGCATCGATAACGGCGGGGTGTGGGTGGTATTTCTCCTCGTCACCATTGAGGTTCCTGGTAATGCTACTGACAGCTCTGGTCTCCGTGGTACCTGCACTAATCTCACCAAGACGCTGGAAGGCTGGACCATACTGCATTCCAGCCTTTGCCAGAGTATTGAATACCTTGAAGGTGTCCAGTTTCCGAGGAAGCGCCTCCACCGTAACAGCCTTGCTTGGCTCGATGGATAGGATAGCTGATACCTGACCGGCACAATGCTTCGACCAGGAGCTACCATTGTAGGACGCGATGGAGAATTCCCACCATTGGCTGTCCTCTGAATCGGTCAGGCGGACGGGAAGAAGGTTTGTGACCAACTCAGTATCAACACCTTCCTGCATCATCAGTGCCTGGTTGAGCACCAAGTGGCGGAAGCTGTAAGAGTCTTCCACCCCGCTCAGCTGTAACCTGCGGCAGGGAAGATGATAGCTCCCTGGATCTGATGATCACGAAGCCAGGGAGCGTCCTCAATGTTGATGAGATTCCTCCAGCTAGGCTTGAGACTGGTGCTCTCCAACTGTCGACGTCACAGGAGAGGATGCCTAGGGAACTTGGGATTCCTCCATTCAGCTGACATGCGATACTCTACCCAAAACTCGCCGTCGTAGTGCCAGGGATAACGTGGAAGATCTGGGAGTGTCTGCCTAGTGGGAACAACGGCTGCGTAGTTGAGCGAGACGTTTAGTGTAAGGATTTAGGTAGGTTATAAGGTAGTTAAGCATAAAGACTACTAATAGAGGTAAAGGTAAGTCTTAATTAATACTTAGACGAATTGTTATTCTCTTTCTAATAATTCTATATTTCTTTTATCTTAAGAGGCTGCGCTAAGGCTAACTATAAAATGCGTTACTCTTATAACGCCTCTAAATACTAAATTTCTAATATTTTTTTTTTTTTAGAGTTAACTAATCTAGTTAATAGCTTTTAAAGTTTAGCTACTTTACTTTAGCTAATAATAAGCTAATATAACTTAGAATAGTTAATAGTCTTTTAGTTCTAGATAGTAAATAAGAGTATCTCTTTTTTTATCTTTTCTCTTATCTTTACTTTTTCTTTTTACTTTTACTTTTATTTTAGTAGAGCGCTAATAGAGATATAGTAGTAAAAGTATTTACGCTTAGTATATAAGCTTATTTTAATAGATTTTCTCTATTCTTTTTATACTCTACTCTTAATTTTTTATAAGTTTTTAATTCTTTTTATTTCTCTTTAGAGATTTGCTATAGTATTTTTCTAAGTATAGCTTAATTTATAAGTCTAGAATAGGCTATTATAGATTAGAATAGTGCTAACTAAATAGTATAGCGCTACTTTACGCCTTTATCTGCCTAGTTTATATATTTGCTATTATAATTAATAGAATTACTATAAGTAATAAGTTTACGCTATTTTTAGTATTAACTAAGCACTTCTATAGTTACTATATCTAAGCTTATACTAATAGCTCTCTTTAGTATATAAGTAAGTATAGTTACTACTTTATAAAGTTTACTAATACTAATATAAGCCTTTTTAATAACTAAGTAAGTACTAGAACTTCTAAGTACTTTTAATGCTAGAACTTAGGCTAGAATTATATTACTATAAGTATTTTTTACTTATTAGGCTTATTTTAGAGTATTCTAGCTTATTCTAACTTCTTTCTAAGTTCTTTTAGCTCTTTAAGATAAGTTTAATAAGATAAATATAATTTTAATAAAGATTTAAGAGAACTAATCTATTAAGCATATTACTAATCTAGAGTACTATATATATACTAAAAATAATCTTAAGAACTAAGTTCTGCTCTCTTATACTATAGAGCGTATTACTATTTTTAATGCTAATTAGCTTAAAGTGCAGTTTATCTGCTTAGCTTATTATTTAAAGATATCTGCTTAGGCTCTCTTAAGATAAGTTATTTTAGCTTATTCTAGCCTCTAGCTCTAATTTTAAATTTCTAGAGAGTATATTTCTTATTCTACTTACTACTTCTTATATAGTAATACTTTTAGCAAGAATAAGAATTCTAAGTCTAAGATAAAGCCTATAGCTAGTAACTATAGTAAGGCTTACTAATTTATTAAAGCTAAGGTCTTTAAGTATAAATATAAGTCTATAGTAGCTAAGAAGTTAGCTAGTAGCTTAGATACTAGTAGTTCTTTCTATAAGAAAGTATTTTAGCTTATTTTAGCCTATTTTAGCTCTTACTAACTATTTTTAAGCTATTTTTAGTATTTATACTTAAAATAAGAATAAGAAAGCTTAAGATTATAAGAACTAGGTTACTATAAAGATTACTGCGCTTAAGATAAAGTATTTAACTATAACTAAGAGAAAAAAGAGTACTATTACTTAGAAGAAGAAGAAGTTAGCTGCTAAGCTTACTACTTTTTCTTTCTAGATCTAGTAAGGCTTTAGTTCTGTTTTATAAGTATAAGTTAAGATTTCTTAAGTTAATTAGTATATTCTAAGCTATTATAGGCTAGAATAGAGGTTATAGCTACTTTTTATAGTAATTTTTATAATATAATACTCTGCTTAGATAGCTAAGTAACTAAATAGATAAATTTCTTTTCTATAATAGTTTGCCTATATTATAATATATTAAACTTTTCTTAGATATTAATTTCTTTAGAGTTATTTTTTCTAAGGCTAGTATTTTTTACTCTTTTTTCTTTAGCAAGTAACCTTACTACTTTAGCTTACTTTATAAGATAAGCTATTATTTTAGAAGTATATTCTGTTTTTTCTAGAATTTCTTAAGTAATAGCGCTATAATATTAGGTCTAGACTTCTATAAGTTCTTATTCTTACTATAACTCTTCTATTTAATTAAGTATTTCTACTTATTATTCTTAGTTTGCTTTCTATTAATAATTTTATCTACTTTATATATATTATCT
>Ga0265780_10006502_pt1 | contig 14481 bp, 12 predicted proteins | sample P1T30metagenome_FD_192432 | JGI IMG/M metagenome (GOLD analysis project Ga0265780, IMG submission 192432) | Plant litter microbial communities from East Loma Ridge, Irvine, California - P1 T30 | ecosystem: Environmental > Terrestrial > Plant litter > Unclassified | place: USA: California... | reverse complement strand
ATATTTTTTTTAATAAAAAGAATGCCATCAAAAAAAGAATCGTTAATTCTTGAAAAGTAACCCTTTACTTTTTTAGATACATCAGAAAGGTTAATCTCCTGGTTACCGGGAGTATTAGTTTGGTTTGTCATAACTGGTTAGATGTTGAATATTTGTTCTAAAATTTTAATCGTAATGATATAGGTTGGTTTAACGCCTGTTGTACCCAGCCCTCCCGATGCGAGAGTGCTGCCTGTTTCAAGCGGATTATCTGAGGCATAATAAGCATATCTTACCTTTACATCAGGGTTAATACTCTTTCTTATTTTTGAGGCCGATTGTATTGCCTTTTGGTAATAGGCTCCTTCCATCTCAAGGCCAATTACACCCCAGGTAGACTCATTAAAAAATTTAAGCAGGTCTTTATTCTGAAGCGATGTTCCCAATACAGATACCATTGGACCTGTATATACAGGTATCCCCTGGCCTGCAAACATTTCGGGCGTTAGTTCGTTTTCAAACGGATAATTATCGCCTGTACCTTCATTTACATGTGCCGAAGGTATCATAATATCGCCTTTTGCACCTTCCAGTATACCTGCCTTGCCCATTATAGAAACCGATTCTACATTTAAAAATGTCCTCAGCTTACCTTCCTTAAACGGTTTTAGCAGTTCATCTATCGTTTCATACGCCTGTTCGCCAAAGGCATAATCCATAACTACAATAACCGGTTTTTCACCATCAATTGTTACATTAGGAAAAGCCGTTTTAGTAAAGTCTATCTTAGCTGTATCAAATATTTGTACGTCTATGTTCGTACCCGATGTATCGGGCATGGAGATCATACCGTTTTTAAGCCCTGCATCTTCAACCTTGTCCCTAAGTGGGCCACTGTTTGTTTTACTTAATTCTTCAAATATATAAAAATCGGTTTTATCTTTAAATTTAGTCTTAAGTACTGGCGGGGCAAATATAGAGTTCATAACGCTGTGCATGTTAGCACTGATTATATGTATAGGCCTTTCCAGCAATCCGTTTTGTTTAAGCACCATCTTTATATTATCTGCCCATATTTCCCCATGAATATGATGGCCAAGCCTTTCACGAAGTATAGGACTAAAGGTAATGGTTCGTTTTGCTCCGCCTAATGCTTCCTCAATAGCCAGTTTACCCAGCCAGTAAATAACATGTAAAAAACGGTCTGGAGCTGCTGCATTGCCAAAAGCATCGTATATATCGGTAATCTCAGCGAAGGTTCGCCCTAAAATGCTTGACGCATGCGATATAGCCTGCTCTCTTTCTATAAGGTCGAGTTTTTGATTGGCATTAATAACCTGCTCCAGCTTTAGCCAGTCGCGGGCAATTTCGCCATTATCATCTATAATCACACGGTTTTTAATTTTGTGCGATTCTATATATATAAACGTAAGATGGGTAAGTATGTCATAAATGTCAGATCGCCCTCGGGTAATTTCAACATTCATCTGCTCATCGTCTATACGGTAGCAATTTCTCTTTCTTTTTGGCGGCACAATAGCCTTAAAATGCGATTTAGAATACCCTTCGTCAGACGTCAGGTTAACAAACCGGCACTCTTCAATACCAACGGGCAGACGTTCTATTACATACAGTAAACCATTAAGCTCTGCCTTTTCTTCAGCAATAGACCCATAAATTTCAGGTCGGAGAGATAGCAATGCCTCGCGGAGATTATCTCCGGATACACCCATCGGTTTATAAAATCCACGGTTAAAAAGATGGCGCATAGTAATATACAGCCTCTCTATAGCTGCTGAAGACTCCTGTGCCCTTGATCGTGATATGTTTTTTATACCCTGCATTTTTTTTTACCTACGCCAAATGTAGGATTTTATTTTTAGTTGATTTACTACAACGAACTACTCATGTTAAGATGTGCAAAACAACGAATAGTTGCTTAATGTAATGTAAAAAAATCGGCAATTTTACGGTCATTTGCTAATCGGGGCAGCTTATTTTGCCCTCCAAGCTTACCAATAGATTTCATATACTCCTGGAAACCATTTTTTTTAACCGCAGTTATTACCACTGTGCGCAATACATTGCCAACAATTAAATCATCATAATATACATTTTGTTTTCGCATCGCTGCATCAATTTTTAAGGCAAAAGCATCCATATCTTGCGGAGCCGTTTCAAACTCAATTAGCCACTCATGATAGGGCAATCCACTTTGCGGATTGATCTGCGGTGCCACACTAAATTCGTTCACGCTTATGTTAGTATTTTCCATAGCCTGCTTGAGGGCTGTTTCTACTTCTTTGCCTATAACATGCTCCCCAAAAGCCGATATATAATGTTTAATCCTGCCTGTTACTATTACCCTGTACGGGCTAATAGAAGTAAACTGAATTGTGTCGCCAATATTATATCCCCAAAGCCCCGCATTAGTAGAAATTATAAGCGCATAGTTTACGTCCATTTCTACTTCACCAATAGTATAGCGACGCGGGTTTTCGGTAAAAAAATCGTCGGCTTTTATAAATTCATAAAATATGCCTGCGTTAAGCAGCAGCAGCATACCTTTTTCTTTTTGCGAATCCTGATAGGCAAAGAAACCCTCCGATGCCGGAAAAAGCTCTATGCTGTCTACCCTACGCCCAATAAGGCTCTCAAACTTGGCGCGGTACGGCTCATAGTTTACACCACCATATATAAATAGGTTAAAGTTTTTAAAGATATCGCCTACCTTTTTACCTTCCTTCTGATGAAGTTTCTCAAAGTACATCTGCACCCACGATGGTATGCCAGATATTACAGCCATATCTTCATTATAGGTTTCACCAACTATGGCTTCAACTTTAGTTTCCCAATCATCTTTAACATTGGTTTCCCAGCTGGGCATACGGTTTTTTTGAAGATAAGCCGGTACATAGTGGGCAACAATGCCCGACAAACGCCCAAACTTAATTCCGTTTTTCTCATCCAGTACAGGGCTCCCCTGTAAAAATATCATCTTACCATCTACAAAATCAGCTTTACCTGTTTCGTGTATGTATGCTAAAATTGCGTTTCTGGCCGCTTTTATGTGGTAGGGCATAGACTCCTTAGTTAAAGGAATATATTTAGCACCCGATGTCGTGCCCGATGTTTTTGCAAAATAAACAGGCTTGCCCGGCCAAAGCACATTCTCTTCGCCATGTACAACCCTGTCTACATATGTTTTAAGGCCTTCGTAATCTCTTACGGGTACATTTGCTGTGTAGTCAGCATACGATTGTATCGTTTCAAAATTATGGTCTTTGCCAAATTGCGTGTCTTTGGCTGCTTTCAAAAGCTGCTTAAAAACCTTTTGCTGGGTTTCAACAGGGTTTTGAGCCCACTTTTGAGTGCTGTTGTGCATTATGGCTGCGAATAGTTTAGCACCTATGGTTTTTAAAGACATTGCTTATTTTTTAATTTCAGAAAATCTTTTTTTAAGTTCCGATTCCGTTGATGAATACATATACGTTATGGCTACAAATACAATAAATACTGAACCCCATAAACGAATAGTTTTTGATTCCAGAAGCAACAATCCTGAAAACGCCAGTACCATTACTACAATACCTGCCTTTGCCATTTGAATTGCAAAATATTTTTGAGAAAAATCCCATCGCTCCTGCGACCTGACAGACATTGGGGTACGGTAGCCATAAAAATGATTTACACGCTTTCGCGGAAAAAAATACAGTATTGCCGCTGTTATAAAAAAACAGACTGAAAACATCAGGCAAAGAAGAAACGTATTATCTAAAAAAACTCTCATTACTCGAAATCTATAAATTGGTTTGGATTAATAGGATAGCCATCTTTCCAGAGTTCAAAATGAAGGTGTACTCCGGTAGACTGCGTTCCAGTAGAACCGGCCAGGGCAATAACCTCACCCGACTTTACAATATCACCCTGATCTTTAGTGATTGATGCCGCATGCTTGTATACCGATATAATACCATCATTATGGCGAATAATAATTACATTGCCGTTTGTTGGTGTCCAGTCGGCCAGTATAACCGTTCCTGCTGCAACCGCCTTAATAGGCGTGTCTTTAGCCAGGGCTATATCTACCGCAAAATGTTTGTTCTTAGAACTGTACGGATCTGTAATATGTCCTTTAACCGGTGGAAAAAGTACAAGGCTGACTTTTGGTTTTGCCTGTTCAAAAAGGTTGTACTTATCTTCCAGTGCAACCTCATCACGCAGTTTTTTATCGGCTGCAGATGGTCCCGGGTCTACCTTGCTAAGATCTTTTTGTTCAGCAGGCTGTATAGAGTCACGGCTAAGTTTAGTGTGTTCTAAATCGCCGGTAAGTACTTTTTTAATAGATGCAAGGTAAAGACTGTTCCCGTCTATAACTTTTTGAAGTGAATCGCTTTTAATAGCATTCTCGGTAGCTTCGCGTTTAAGCTTTGTAGAGGCATATCCCGGAATGTATTCCCTAAGTGGCGTAAAGGCAATAATATAAGTGGTAAGCGCAATCATTACAATACTTATAGATGTAATGGCTACAAACACATTCATAAGGTTAAGCTTAAACGAAAACAGTTCTTCAAAAGTTTCCTCGTTAAGTATCACCAGCCTGTTTTTGGTGAAAAGCCTTTTTTTGATGATCTGCCTTTTAAGCCTCTTTGCGCTCATACTACGTGTTTAATTGACAAATATACTAATACTGCCCTATTTTATTATTTTATATGCGGTAAACATTACTGTAAACTAACAGTGTTTTAATAATTTTATTTTATTTAACTAAAACCAATTTCAAAAATACCACGTAAATAGTTGTTGTAATTACTTTTATAATTAACTTTGTCTTTTAATTAAATACTTGTTGTCATGGGAAAACTTGGTCTAACAGAAATACTGGTAATATTTGTGATAATCGTTCTACTTTTCGGAGGAAGAAAAATTCCGGAACTTATGAAAGGTTTAGGTACCGGTATTAAAGAATTCAAGAACGCTGCTAAAGACGGCGAAGGCGACCATACTTCTGCACCTAAAAAACAGGCTGCACAGGACGAGAACAAACTATAATGTTTTTATATAGTATGACAAAGCCCGCTAAATTTTAGCGGGCTTTGTGTTTTTTAATACTGCTCAAAATTATCACGGACCGCACATTTAATCATTGATGACCATTTTGCAGATGATAATCGTGCATTGTTAAGTTTAGCACGAGCTTTGTCTAAAACATCCTTTTCTTGAATATTTAAAATTGGTTTATTAGAAAATATTGAAATTACATCGTTTAATAATTTCATATCATTATAATACGTTTCTCTCTCTTCTACCAATAATTTTATTCTTGCTTTTTGTTTTGCAGTATAATCTTTTCTTGTATCGAGTCTTCCAAAACCAAGGTAGTCAATCGTCCACGATCCCCTTGAACTGATCCCATAAGGAATAGATTCTCTATAACCAATATGCTCCTCAGGATTGTCAATTGATGGATGAATTAAAATCGGAATTTCATTATTGATAGATAATCTGTTTCGCTGCGCTCTGGTTGCATTATCTTCAATTGGAAAAAAATCATTCTTAAAAATCTGATTGCAAACTTGACACGCCAAAAATAAGTTGTCCCAATCATAAGCCAGCCAAAAATAGCCTGGATACATACTGCTACCTATTAAAGATTCAGAGTACGCAGTTTTTGGTCTGTAGTGTTCAACATCAGTATTGCTACGGACGTCTTTGGTTTCGCAGTAACAACATTTATTCTTTTGAATATCGACTAATTCTCCTCTAACAATATCCGAATTATAAATAGAGGTTTTTGCTTTGAATTTTTTTTCTCCGGAATCATAATCTGCTCTATTGTCAATATACTCCTTGTGATCAATCACCGTTTGGGCATTACCTCTTTGGACAAGACTCGCCGGAGCACTACCTTTAATAATTCTTATCATAGAACTATTTTTTTAAAAGTTCAGCTGCCTTCTTAATTATATATTCAGCCTCAATATTTTGTTTTGTAATAGAGGAAGGTAGTGATTCAATGATAAGATTTAATTCTTTAAGTCTATCTTTATCATTATCTAACAATTCAGCCTTTGAAAGTATTTCATTCTTTTCATTAATAAATTTTTGAATATCTTTAGATCTTGAGCTTTCAACATTGAATAAATCAGAAACTAATATTTGATCAATTCTCCATCCTTTTACTTCATCGGGATTATTATCAATAATTACCTTATCACCTTCTTTGCGACATACAATAATATTGGCATTTCTATCCTGTGCAGCCTGAACAATTAGCGGACTATGAGAGGTTGCAATAAATTGTGCTTTTGGAAAATGCTCCGATAATTTATCTAAAACCGTTCTTTGCCATTTAGGATGAAGATGTAAATCTATTTCATCAATTAATATTATAACCGAATTTTTCAATGGCTCTTCACTGTAAGGATATTGCTCCATCATTTTAGCAGCAATATCTACTATAAGTGCTGTCAAAGTTTGATACCCAAAACTTAAATCTCTAATGCTTACCCAACTATAATCTGTCTCAACTTCTATTATCAGTTTAGAGTTCCTTTCATTAATTGGTTTGACCCTTATATTATGGACATCAGGTAATATATCAACTAAAATAGTTTTCACCTGATTAAGTTGCTTTTCGAATTTGTCTTTAACAACAGGTTCAGCTTTTTCACTTAATAGTTCTTTTTGTAACAACCACTCTTCTGCGTTAATTAATTCAATAGAGTCATTAAATAAAGAGGAAGTTTTTAATCTATCTTTATTGTCAAATGATATTGTATTGGTTTTTCCCATTCTCCTAGATGCACCATATGATAATAAAAAAAAGTGCTCCCAAACGTTGCGTTTGTAAGTATTAAAAGATGGCCCCGTTATACTATAATCATTTTTTTCATTATTAATAAATATTTCAAAATAAATATTAGCTTTCAATTCAGGATAATCCCAAACATAAATTGGTGCTTTTTCATCATCATGAAAAACCTCTTCCTCCGGCTGCAATCTATCTATCAATCTTAATAAAGATGTTTTACCTGTACCATTTTCTCCCAAAATTATTGTCCATGGAGAGTAACTCCCATTGTTGTCGGACATGTCTAATTTCTGTTTATTTTTAAAGCACTTGAATCCCTCCACATGGAGTTTACTGAAATAAACAAATTCTCCAATATTATTGTTTGAAATCATTTTGAGTAAATTAATCTTTATGCTCAAAAGTACGAAGAATTTCCATTATAATATCATCGTTAACTGAATCCTCTTCCTGGCTTCGTCTACCTCAACCACTTTTACCTGAACATGCTGATGAAGTTTCACGACCTCATTAACATCGCTTACAAAACCTTCTTTAAGCTGAGAGATATGCACCAGGCCGCTTTCTTTCACGCCTATGTCTACAAAGCAGCCAAAGTTGGTAATATTGTTTACAATACCCGGCAATACCATGCCCGTACGCAGGTCGGCGATTGTCCTGATGTTAGGATCAAATTCAAATACTTTGGCTGATTTACGCGGATCAAGGCCCGGTTTTTCAAGCTCTTTCAATATGTCTTTTAGTCCTAACAGACCAATGATATCAGTTACATATTTATCGGCAGGTACTTTCGCAATAGCTTCCTTGTTTGATATAAGGTCAGAAGTTTTCAGTTTCAGGTCCTTCGCCATTTTTTCAACAACGGTATATGCCTCTGGGTGAACGGCAGAATTATCCAGCGGATTCTTAGCATTTGGAATCCTTACGAAGGCCGCTGCCTGCTGATAGGCCTTCTCCCCTAACCTTGGCACCTTTTTAAGCTGTTTCCTGTCTTCAAACGGACCATTCTCACTTCTATAGGCCACAATGTTCTCGGCAAGCTTTTCGCCAATGCCCGAAACATAGCCTAACAGCGATTTACTCGCTGTATTAAGGTTTACCCCCACCGAGTTTACACAACGCATTACTACGGTGTCTAATTCGTCTTTAAGTGCACTTTGGTCTACATCGTGCTGGTACTGCCCTACGCCAATGGCTTTTGGGTCTATTTTTACCAATTCGGCCAATGGGTCGCTTAATCGTCTTCCAATAGATACCGCTCCCCTAACCGTGACATCGTAACTGCCAAACTCTTCCCTGGCAATTTTTGACGCCGAATATACCGATGCTCCTGCTTCGCTTACTACGAATACCTGCAGCGGTTTATCAAAGGCAATTTTTTTAATAAAGTGTTCTGTTTCGCGCGATGCTGTTCCATTTCCAATAGATATCGCATCGATCTTGTAGGCATTTACCATAGAACGTATCTTCTTCATCGCGATAGCCGTTTCGTTTTGTGGCGAATGCGGAAAAATCGTTTCGTTATACAGCAGGTCGCCCTTTTCGTCAAGGCATACTATTTTACAGCCGGTTCGGAAACCAGGATCTATAGCCAGGATTCGTTTTTCACCCAATGGCGGAGCAAGCAGCAACTGCCCTAAATTACCAGCGAAAACCTGAATGGCCACAGCGTCGGCTTTTGCCTTAGCTTCCTGCAATACTTCATTACTAATTGCCGGAGCCAACAGACGCTTGTAACTGTCCTCAATAGCCAGCTTTAGCTGGCCGGCGGTTTCGCGGTTATTTTTTATGACCGATTGTTCCACCAGGTCAATGGCTTCCTCGTTGTCTATCTCTACTTTAAACTTAATGAAACCTTCGTTTTCGGCACGAAGCATCGCCAATAGCCTGTGTGAAGGGGCTTTAGTAAGATTCTCCGACCAGTCGAAATACTGTTCAAATTTCTTTGCCTTCTCATCTTCTTTGCCGGCCTTGGTTATTTTGGTGGTAATGGCCGCTTTGCGGCCGAAAATTCGGCGGAGCGATTTACGAACGTATACATTCTCATTGATCCATTCGGCAATAATATCGCGTGCACCCTGTAGTGCCTCATCTTCATTAGCCACCTTATCATTCAGGTATTTTGAAGCGATAAAATCGATATCATCTGCGTTTTGCGACATGATTATTTTAGCCAATGGTTCCAACCCTTTTTCTCGGGCTGTGTCGGCTCTCGTCTTCTTTTTCTTTTTATAGGGTAGGTATAAATCTTCCAGTTCGGTAAGATCGAAACTGTTGTTTATTTTGCTTGATAATTCGGGTGTAAGGGCATTTTGTTCATTGATGCTTTTAAGTATGGCATCTTTACGTTTTATAATAGCATCAAACCCCTGGTTTAGTTTGGCAATCTGCTCAATAACCACCTCATCAAGATTGCCGGTGGCATCTTTACGATAACGCGCAATAAAGGGAATGGTACAGTCTTCAGATAATAGCTTTACCGTAGCTTCAATACTCTTTTTTGGGGCAGTTACCTGTCCCGCAATATATTCTAAGTTTGTCATTTAAAATTGAAATAGGAACACAAACATAGTGTTCTTATTTTATAATTCTAAACGGTACAGGGTAGAAGTTTTTAACTTTTCCTTTATTTATCATTACAACAATAATGACGGGGTAAATAAAATTTGCCACATATAAAAAGATGGTAATGTACATTAGAATATTCGGGTTTTTAAAAGGAATCCATTCATAGCTATGCACAATTTTAACCATAACATAACTAATAAAAAACAGATTTGTAATTACCGACCATAAAATCTGATAATTCAAAATATTAGCACCCTGCTTTTGCACCTGTGTTATCTTGTCACGTTTGTTAAGCCATAATATTAACGGCAGTATAATGTTTCCAAAAGGTATAACAGGAAATACAATTACCGAAAGATGCAGGTACATAAGATAGTTCTTATCCTCAAACTTACCATAGTCAACAATGTCTTCTATATTTATAGCAAGGGCTTCACATATCCCTTTAAGGCTATTACCACGGGCTTCGGTTTCACTCTTTTCAATACGCTGAAGTGTGCGTAAATTTATCTTTGCCCGTTCTGAAACTTCTTCCTGCGTTAAGCCTTTTTGCTTCCTGATCTCTGCAATTTTTTTGCCTATGCTTTCCATAATTTTTTTGATTTGATTTATGGGTCAAAATTAGCCGTGAAGATAGGCTTTTGATAGCGGTTTTGCTACGGCATTTTTACGGCATTGGTGTCAAAGGGCTGAATTTATTGGGGATTTGAAGAAAACAATTTAAGCTACAATTTTTGTTTTTAACTTTATCTGAGATTTCTCCACTCCATTTCATTACGGTCGAAATGACAATGATCACTGAAAACTGAACCTAATCCTGCACTATAAAATTCTTCGGGTCAATTTTTTTAAATTCCGGCTGGATGTTAACGTGGTTGATGCCGAATTTTTCATAAAGCATATCTTCAATGTTATGCAGCAGTATGTTGAATTGCGATAGCGAAATATCATCGGTGCAATCCAGGTGGGCTTCCAGGTGTAGCTCTTCTTCGTTTAGATGCCAAACGTGTATGTGATGCAGTTTTCCGCAGCCGTGAATTTTATGCACCTCGCGCACTATTTCTTTAATACATATCTCTTCGGGTGTAAAGAGCATCAGCATCTGTGTCGATTTCTTCAATAAATCGAAACCAACTATGATAAGATATATGGCAATTCCCAGTGTAAGAAGGCTGTCTACCCAATATATCTGGAAGTACTTCATTAACAGCCCTCCTATCAGCACCGCAACTGATGCCATCATGTCGGTTAACAAATGCAGGTAAGCCGATTTCATGTTCAGGCTGTGGTCGGCATCTTTTTTAAGCAGTAAAACAGAGAGTCCGTTAGCTACTATTCCTAATGCCGAAAGCCATATTACCAATGTTGGTGCTATAATAACCGGATTAAAAAATCGCAGCACCGCTTCATAAATTAAATACACTGCTACAATAACCAACGTCAATGCATTGACAAAAGCTGCCAGTAACTCTGCCCTTTTAAATCCAAAGGTTTGTGATAGTGATGCTTTTTTACGTGACAGCTTATGTGCCATAAAGCTTATGGTAAGCGACAGCACATCGCTAAAATTATGCAGTGCATCAGACAGCAATGCCAGGCTCCCGGAAAGGATTCCGCCAATAACCTGTGCTGTTGTAATTAGAATATTTAGCAGTATTGAGAAAAGAAGATTCTTCCCTCCTACTTCACGTTTTTCAATTCGCGGGTTCGACACGGTACAGTATACAATTTAGCGACCAAAAGTATCAGAAAATCAGTCTGTGAATATTACTTAATTGTTACCATTGCAACGTTCATGTTACCATTTTTAAAACATAAAAAAAGCGCCAACTGAATTCAGTTGGCGCCTATTATATTTTGTATGTTGTGCTTAGCATGAAATTTTGTCAACTCTTGTCTGGTGGCGTCCTCCTTCAAAAGAAGTATTAAGGAATGTGTCTACCATTTCTATAGCCTGTTGAATAGAGGTGTAACGTGCCGGGATGCTTATTATGTTAGCATCGTTATGCTGGCGTGCCAGTGCTGCAATTTCTTTTATCCAGCAAAGCGCAGCTCTAATCTTTTGATGTTTGTTAACCGACATGGCAACACCGTTACCACTTCCGCAGATGATGATACCAAAATCTACAACACCATTCTCTACATCATTAGCTACCGGGTGAACAAAATCAGGATAGTCTACGCTGTCAAAAGAATCAGTTCCGTGGTTTATCACTTCTATACCTTTATCTTCAAGGTACTTTACAATAGCTTTTTTATAATCTGGTCCTGCGTGATCGTTACCGATAGAAATTTTCATGTAAAATAGTTTAGGCTGCAAAATTATAAATAATTGCCTTGCCGTTATCATAAACCTGTATAATTGTTGAAATTAACATTAAAAAAATCAACAACTGTCCTTGAATAGTTAGCTAAAAAAGGAAACATTTCAAGAAAAAGAGGCAATCGCAGTTTAAAAACATTCTATTGCTTAAAAATCAATATTTTACGTTTTTAAGCACTTAAAATATATCGATAAATATGTTAAAATCCAACGATGTTGATAACATTCTTAATGTACTGTATTTTAAGGACATTATAAATTAACAGTATTTGTTGATAACTATAAACCGAAAAAGACAAGATTATTTAGAAGTCTGGATAAATTTTACTAATCCAAAACGCAGATTAGAATTCCAAATTTATTTTTTACTTTTTTGCCAAATGTTATTAAAACATTAACACGGGTTATTAACAAATATTAACAATGGAAGTTTTCAAGAAAACCATAGTAAAACATAAGGTAGGTCATTGTTAATAACTCTTAGCGAAAATTATAAAAAGCACTGATTTCTAAAAATTTACATTCTCTTAACATTGTTAATAGCTTTGTATAACATTGTATAAGTACAAAATCAAAGGTTATAAAAAAAAGTTTTCGCACTTATCAACAAGCAATAATCATCATTAAAATTTTTTAAATTTAAATCTTCTTTTTTATTTGTTTTTAATAAGTGTTGATAACTGTTTTCAGTTTAAACGATTTTTAAATTTGTTTCGGAACCTAAAGTGTCAAGAGAATTTAGAATTTGCTTAACGGTATCAAGATCGTTAGGATGTACTTTAAGCTGAATGCCTCCAAAGGCAAAAGAATACATTGGCACTATATCTGCCATTGTTTCGTTCTCAAAATAGAATTGAATCCCTTCCTGTTGTTGTAAAAGATGTTTAAGAATGGCTATTTCGTGAGGGTAATTAAATACTGCTGCAGTGACAAAGTGTTCCATGTAAGATAGTTTCGATAGTGGCTGTTTATAAAGTTAAAAACTTAAAAGTTATTATTTCATTAAAAACGCTATAATATGTCGTAGTTATTTGTAGTTTTAAGCATTATTTTAAGATTTATGAGTAAGAAGAACGGAAGACCGTCAGCCAAGAAGGAAAATGATTTTTCCGCAAAAATTTACAAGATACTCTCTAAAGACCTCAACAAATCCTACAACTATAAGCAGATAGCTGCTATACTGGAACTTGACGATACCAAAAGTAGAAATGAGATCATCAAAGAGCTCAAGATACTGGCATCGCAGGAAAAAATTGAGGAAACAGAAAGAGGTAAGTATAAAGTACTTGGCAGGCATGATTATGTAGAGGGAACAATTGATATGACCAGTAGGAAAACAGCTTATTTTGTTTCGCCTGAACTGGAAGATGATGTATTTATTCCGACAAATAACCTTAACAAAGCCCTTGATAAAGATAAGGTTAAAGTATATATATACAACAGAAGAAGAGGGAGGAAGCCTGAAGGTGAAGTTGTTGAAATTATAGAAAGAGCTAAAACAGAATTTGTAGGTGTTATAGATATGCAGAAGAATTTCTCTTTTGTATCTACGGCTAACCCTAAAATGTATACTGATATTTTTATACCCAGAGGTAAAGAAGGTAATGCAGAAAATGGTGATGTTGTACTTGTAAAACTGGACGACTGGCCTGCTAAAGCTGATAGCCCTTTTGGTGAAGTGATTCGTGTTCTTGGTAAACCCGGAGAACATAACACAGAGATACATGCTATTCTTGCAGAATATGGATTACCATATGATTTTCCTGTTGATGTAGAAGTATATGCGCAAAAGATTGATACTGCCATATATCCTGAAGAAATTGCTAAGAGAAGGGATATGCGTGATGTACTTACGTTTACCATTGACCCTCGTGATGCAAAAGATTTTGATGATGCCTTATCATTCCAAAAGCTTGATAACGGTAATTTTGAAATAGGTATTCACATTGCCGATGTATCCTATTACCTGGAACCAGGAACTATTTTAGATGAAGAAGCCTACAACAGGGCAACATCGGTTTATCTGGTAGACAGGGTAGTACCTATGTTACCTGAGGTATTATCTAACTTTGCGTGTTCGTTACGACCAAATGAAGAAAAATATACGTTTTCGGCTATATTCCAGTTGAATAACAAAGCAGAAGTTGTAGACCAGTGGTTTGGGCGTACTGTTATTTACTCTGACCAGCGTTTTGCCTATGAGGAAGCGCAGCATATTATTGAAACCGGAGGAAATGTAATTCCGGAAGAAATATCAATAACAGGGCAGGAGTATTCCGTTAGTGAAGAAATTCAGACGGCAACACTAAAAATGAATGAGCTTGCTAAAATACTGAGAAAGAAAAGAATGGCGAACGGTGCTATTTCTTTTGATAAGGTTGAAGTTAAATTCAATCTTAATGAAGAAGCTGAGCCTACCGGTGTTTACTTTAAAGTATCTAAAGATGCTAATCATCTTATTGAAGAATTCATGCTTTTAGCGAACAAAAAAGTGGCTGAATTTATTGGCAAGCAGGATAAAACATTTGTATACCGTATTCACGATGAGCCGGATGAAGATAAGCTTATGAACCTGCAAATGGTTATTTCTAAGTTTGGGTATAACATCAACTTTAAAGATAAATCAAGCGTTTCTAAATCGCTTAATAACTTATTAAGTGATGTTCAGGGTAAAAAAGAACAAAACCTTGTAGATACGCTGGCTATTAGAACAATGAGCAAAGCTAAATATTCTACCCATAACATTGGACATTATGGTTTGGCGTTTGATTATTACTCGCATTTTACATCGCCTATC